>Ga0209067_10000844_pt1 | contig 19231 bp, 20 predicted proteins | sample ColStrG_CSR_2013_FD_187199 | JGI IMG/M metagenome (GOLD analysis project Ga0209067, IMG submission 187199) | Freshwater sediment microbial communities in response to fracking from Pennsylvania, USA - Cold Stream Run_MetaG_CSR_2013 (SPAdes)... | ecosystem: Environmental > Aquatic > Freshwater >...
GATATTTTTTGGGAACGAGAAAACCAAAAAATTTGTAAAAGAATTTGGCGGCATCTTCCCCTGCGCGTTCTTCTTGGCGAGGTCCCAAAAGAAGAGAGGGGCGAAAAATATGAAAAGAATTAAACCCCACTTTTTCAATCGCTTCTTCCACCTCTCCCTTTACTTGGTTATAAAATATGCTGGAATTTTTATTTGCGCCCAGTGAAGAAACTAAAAGAAATTTTTGTGCGCCTTGTTCTTGGCAAATTTTGGCAAGAAGAACCGGCGCATCCAAGTCAACTGCCCGAAAGGCTTCTTTTGATTTTGCTTTCTTAATCGTCGTGCCAAGGCAACAGAAAACATCATCGGCTTTTAACTGATCACGATGGGTTGAAAGATCTCTCAGTTCACAAACCACGCTGACCAACTTAGGATTTGAAATTGGTAATGGTTTTCGGCTAATGGTTATGACCTTGGAATAAACACTATTCTCTAGAAGGAAATCCAACAATTGCCCCCCGATTAGTCCGGTGCTGCCCGCCAACAATGCCGTCTTTGCCATCGGCTAAAATACTTGTTGAATCTCCCTTTTCAGTTCGCTTAGCGCATGACCAATCGGGTCTTGCTTTTTGTTCATCACCTTCTCAAATATTTTTTTTGACAATTCGATCCCCGTGCTATCAGCGGCGACCTGAGTGGCCGATTCATTAATCATCATAATTAAATCTTCTTTGGCGTTGCGTACCTGGTTCCACACCTCTTCCGACATATAAACTTGCTGCGATACGTTGTGGTTGTACTCGTTGCGGATGTCATCGAGCAGCACTTTTTGAAAGTCATGTGCCGTATAAGCTGGGTTGTTTAGCCGGATCAAAAGGTTTTGCGGGGAAATCCGCTCAAGAAATAGGGTGATGCGCTCATACGCCTGCAGGCGCGCGGGTAAGATCGTCTCGATGCTTCGGGTACGTACTTCTAGTTTTTTTAATTCGATTTCTCTGGTGATAAAGCTGCGTACCATCAAATAGACGGCGTAAAGAACTAATGACGCAGGGATGAGGATTTTTCCGAATTCGATAAGGGCTTCCATAAAAAATATTTGTACGAAAATTAACTAATTTTGATGGACCTTTGTTTTCTTAGTTCATTTCTTATTTCATGTTTGATTCCATCCAACCCGTTATACTCACTCCAACGGCTGCTGTCGAGGCCCGCAAGATCATGCAAACAAAAAATATTCCACAGGGGTACGGTCTTCGAGTGGGTGTGCGCGGTGGACACGGTTGTGGTGGAGTATCGTTCATTATCGGCTTCGATAAGCAAAAACCTTCTGACATGGCCTACCCAATGGAAGGCATTACCTTGCTAATTGACAAAAAGCATACGATGTATCTTATAGGCAAGGCCGTTGATTTTTATGAAGGCTCCGATGCCCGAGGCTTTATGTTTGTTGAACAGGAAGCAATTGCCCGGGGTGGTCATCGGGTAAGTTAAAGGCAGCCAGGAAGTTTGATTTGATCAATTTTCTTTTTTAGTTCCCATCTTCACCCCATAGGCCAGGAACTCTTTTCCATGTAAAATTTTGTTGAGCTCCTTTTGAGTTTTTAAAATATCATCGAGCAAGAGCCCGAGCTCTGTGTCGTAAATCTTGTAAATGAGCATCCATTCTTCCTTGTCCATAAATCCATCGGAATTGGCAATAACACAAAGCCAGGATATGCTGCGAATTTGTTTTTGCTTATCAAGTTTCTTCAGCCCGCTCAGGCATTCTTTATAAAGTAAGCCTTTGTCTTTGGTTTTGTAACTGTCAAGCGTTAGTTCGAATTTTTGAGCATCAAAGCCTTCGGCGGCGATCATTTTTTTGCCCAAAAGCAATTCTTTTTCATTCACTGTGCCGTCAGCGCAGATCAAAAGATAGTAAAGTCCGATAAGAGTCTCTCGGTAGTCCATAGATTAAGTTAGCCAAAAATGACGGGGTGAAGGTAGGAAAAATGGACGTAATCTCAACCGACCGATCCGTTCATTGCGCAATTTCTTAGGCACCGATGAGCGTCTACCCAACAGCAGTGATTGTAATTATTTGTGCAACTATTTGTGCTTAGAAACCATAACACTCGCCTTTTTACACACCCCCCCAATGGGTGGATTAAATTTAGAAATTTTGACCTCCACATTGATTGCGCTGCTAAATGCCCGCAAAATTTTTTCGGCGATGGCGTGACCTACCGTTTCCAGTAGCTTAGAGGGCTTGTTCATTTCATGTTTAACTAGCGCGTAAAGGTCTTCGTAGTTGATCGTGCCACTGAGGTCGTCTTGAAAAGCAGCTTCTTGAAACTCCGTTTCAACGGTGATATCTACCTCAAATTTATTCCCTGATGACCGCTCGTGAGGATACACACCATGATAGGCATGAAACTCCAGGCCTTCCAGCGCTACTTTTCCTTTCATTGAATCTCGTCAAAGAAAGAGCGCTGAATTTTCATGGCTTCTGCCATGGTCGGTTTGGGTTCAGCCGGCACCGGTACAGGCTCGGGTTGAACGGAGGCGGCTGGTGGCTTTGCGATAGGAGTGGCCTGTGTCATTTCGGCCTCCACGTGAGCATTTGGAAAGAGCGATTTTTTTGTTTCGCGTTTTGCCAATGCCAAATGTTGATCGGGATCAAACTCCCGGCTAGCAGCCTTGGCGCGATCGATGCGATCAATCGTTTCATTTGCCAATCGTTTCAAATCAGATAGCAGGTTTTCCTTGTGTAACTCAAGGTTTTTGTAATGCTGCCCAAGCGATTTCAGCCGGTCTTCCATTTCGGCAAGCATTTGTTTGGAAATTGATTCCGCTTCTTCAATGGTATTTTTGGCCCTCCTTTTTGCCTCATTGATCAAAGCATCGGCGTTCATCTGGTTTTCGCGCAGAATAAGTTCGGCGGTTTTGTTGGCCTGTTCAATGACGTTTGCCCCGGTATCTTCAGCTGTCTTCAATGTTTTGAAAAGCGAGCTCTCCACTTCGCGAAGTTTATTTACCTCGCGTTCGGTGGCCTCCAGCTTAATGCGCATTTCCTTGGTTTCGTCAACGGTGCGTTCCCATTCTTGAGACAGGGTTTGCAAAAAAGCATACACTTCATCCTTGTCGTAGCCGCGCAGCGTTTTTTCAAACGTCTTCTGGCGGATTTCTAGCGGTGTGATCTTCATAGTAGCAGTTTTTTAGAGTTTAAAAAATATCTTGTCTAAAAGCTTAAAAAATGAGGGCCGTGCCCAATCTGACAATACCTAAAAAGAACGATCTACAAAAATAGTAAATCCCAGGCAGAAATGGTACGGTCATCGCTGGCACTGACTAGTTGGTTGTTAAACGAGGTCCAGAGTAGTTTGTTTACTGAAGTCCCATGCCCCGCATGTCTGCCCTTATCAATAACCTTTAGTAGCTTCAAATCAGCCGTGCTCCACACCTTAATTGACTTATCCATACTGGCGGTGGCTAAATGGGTTCCATCTGGCGAGAAAGTGAGGTGATTAATGGCATACAAATGAGCGACCACTTCTTCTGCTAGGGTATAATTGGAGTTTACGTCCCACACTTTCAGGCGCGCATCGCGAGCGCCGCTGAACAAGAAATTTCCATTCGGAGAGTAACCGACTGTAAACACTGAATTTTGATGTGCTTTAATCTCTTGTTTTAATTCATAATCCCCCAAACTAAAAATACGAATAGCGTGATCACTGTATCCAACGGCCATTTCTCCTTTAGTCGTATTAATGGCAATGGTACGAGCACTTTTTTCTGAAATGGCAATTCTCTTTTTCACCTCCCACTTTTCGCTATCGGCAATAATGACTGTCCCCTCTCCCGTGACGATAAGGAGATCGTTTTCAAAAGATTGTAAGTCAAAAATATAAGATGACGTGATTTGCAAAGAGGCAAGTTCCTTTTTGTTTTGATAGTCGATCAGATGTATCCCCGAGAAATTTTGTCCCACCACCAGCAATTTCTTATCGGCCAGATGAAGTAAGGAATAGACCCCGTTGGGTACTTTAGCGATCAACTCACCATCCCCTGGATTTTGAAGGTCCCATAACGCCACCATACCATCGCCAGCACCAGAAAAAAATAAATTCGGTTGGTCGCCGGATTGTAACGTATAAACACAATCGCGATGACCCATGAACGAATGTAATTTGTTGACTTGAACAGAGCCCAAAATTTTGAAATCAGATTATTTTACCAAAATTGAACCATTAAAGACGGAATACCAATGGCCTTAAAGGAAATTCATCAAACCGGAAACCAGAGCGGCTGGGCTTTATGGCATATTGAAGAAAGCGAGAAGGAGCTCGCCAGCAAAATAATTGGGATTCCACCTGCCGAGATTACGCATGAAAGTAAAAAATTGGAGTGGCTCGCGGCCCGCCATTTGGTGCTATCATTGTCTAACCATTTGGGCATGCGTTACTTTGGGGTGAAGAAAGATGGGTTTGGAAAACCCTTCCTTGAAAAATATCCGCACCAGGTTTCACTTTCGCATTCGTTTCCGTATGTGGCTGTGCAAATTGATCAAGATCAACCAATAGGCGTCGATCTGGAGCAGCCCAAAGCAAAGATTTTGAAAATTGCCCCACGGATTTTTTCAGCGGTCGAATTAACAGATGCCGCAGCCGATATCATCAAACACACGGTGTATTGGTGCGCGAAGGAAACGTTGTACAAAATCCACGGAAAAGGAAATGTTCATTTCTCCAGCCAACTGAACGTAGAACCGTTTTCGTTGCAGCAAGAAGGAAGGTTGAAGGGCGTTATTTCAACAGAAGAAAAGACAAGAGTGAATCTGCTTTACAGAATACGGCCCGATTATGTTCTCGTAAGAACCGATAGGAAGGATTATAAAAGCAATCCTAGTTGATTAATTCTATTCAACGCATCGTACGGGGCCATATGATCTCGATTGGTAACCCACTTCAATGAAGAAGAAATCTTTTTATCTTTATCAAAAAAACCCATGAGGTCACTTTCCCTATTTCTTCTTTGTCTGGTTAGCTTAATCACGTTTGCACAGGAAATCAGTCCTCGCTACGAATTGGTGAAAATGAATGATAACGTGAACACGCGTTACAATGAAGTTTCACCGGTGATCTCGCCGGACGGAAAGAGTCTCTATTTTTTTGTAAGCAATCATCCGGACAATACGTACGGCAAAGAGAACAGTCAGGACATCTGGGTATCAACGCTTGATAGTAAAGGTGAATGGACAAAAGCGGTGCACATGGGCTCTCCCTTCAACCAGAACCGGTTTAATCAGGTATTTAATTTTATGCCGGATGGTTCTTTGTTTATTCGTGGTGGCAGTTCTAAGAATTCACCCGGATTTTCAATCGTAAGTCAATCGGGGAATTGGAACGAATTGTCCATTACTGATTTTGATAAAATGAACAAGGGAGTTTTTTACGGAGCTTCCCTTTCGGCAGATGGCAAGCAAATGATTCTGTATTTTGCAGAAAAGCCAAATGATAAGTTCAGCGATTTATATTTAAGCAGCCGCCAGCCGGACGGACATTTTTCAAGACCGTTAAAACTGAAGATTAGTTCCGTGGCGGATGATTTTGCACCGTTCCTGGCGCCCGATCAAAAGACCTTGTATTTCGCAAGCAACCGCTTTACGAAGGATCGTGTGGGTGGTATTGACGTCTATAAAACGACACGCCTAGATGAAACTTGGCAAAACTGGAGCGAACCAGTGAACTTAGGTCGTGCGGTTAATACGCCCTCCGATGACGCCTATTTTACCATCGATGCAAAGGGAAATATTTTTACGGCTCGGTCAGGGGCCAAAGTCGATGGCGGTAATTATGATTTACTTATTCTTAAGCCACGCAACATCAATATCAATTTGGCCGGAGTGACATACAGTGAAAAAACGAGGCAACCGATCCCAGCTTCCGTGGATGTGAAGCTAAAAGAATTGAAACTGCCACTGAGTTTAAAGTCAGCCACAACAGGTAAATTCGAGACCAGAATTCCCGAAGTGGATAGTTACAGTATTGCCGCGAGTGCTTCCGGATTTCTGCCCTATTTAAAAGATTTTAAAGTGCCGCATTTGAATCGGGATACGACGCTGCGCGTGGATATTTATCTCACGCCCATAGCCAAACAGCTCGCACTAGCAGGTGACATTATTGACAAGAAGACCAATAGCAAAGTCGCAGTAGCCACCTTGTCGATAGTTCAAAAAACTACGTCGACAGGATTTTCTCCTGCTGTGAATGGAGGAAGTTATAATCAAGACGTTCCCGGATTAGGCTGGTATGTTTTCAATGCGACTGCTGAAGGTTACTTGAACGCCACTGATAGCGTTCAGGTCGTTGATGACAGTACAATCCCAACTGTAAAAAATATTTACATGACAGAGATTGAAGTGGGGATGACTGTACGCTTGAAGAATATTTATTTTGATTTTGATAAGACTTCGCTCAAGCAAGAATCATTTGTTGAATTGAATAAAGTGGTTGATTTTCTAAAGCACAATGCCAAAGTCTCGATTGAAATTTCCGGCCACACAGACAGCAAAGGCTCTGACGAGTACAACTTGAATTTATCGCAGGGCCGATCACAGTCAGTGGTTGATTATTTGATAAGTCAGGGAATCGATGCGGCTCGCTTGCAGGCCCACGGTTACGGAGAAACAAAACCCATTGATACCAACGAAACGGATGAAGGCCGGGCGAATAATAGGCGGGTGGAGTTTACGATCTTAAAAATGTAATGATGCTTGTTAATGATCATCCTCGGAGCCGTCAAATTCCCGACGACAATCATGGCATTTAAAAACCATCCTATCAGGGAATAAAATGCCTGAAGTGATTGCTGTAATTATTCGCATCGATTTGTTTTTTTCTGTCACTTCCCTGCTGATATTCTTTGATTTGCAATAAGGACATGTTCGAGTTGATGGCAACTCAGCTAATGTATCAGTCACTTGATCAAAATCTCGTTCAAAGATATGCAGCCGTACACCGGGGAAAAGTTCGTTTCGAATAGGATATAGCCCTACAAAATTTTCATCGGTAAGAAAGCAGGGTATGCCATAGGCATCCAACTTGGTCTTAGCAAGATTACCCTCAACTACCGTATCGTAAGCCCGGAATACAATTATTTTCTCCTCTGATTCACGTATTGTCCTTGCCACGATTCAAACGATTAAGTGAATGTTACCTTTTTGATAAAATTACCAATTTAGAGAAGAATAAGAAAAATGATTTGTGTCCAAAAGAATTAAGATTAAATATGGTGGCTTCATAAGCAACAAAACGCTGACTTGTGTTGACGATAACCACTTGGGGTTTAGTCCTCAAATAGGGTCGCCTGAAATCTAAAAATAAAATCGCGCATGACTATCGCCCAAAAAATTATCTAAAAATGTATGTTGAATTGGTTTTCCGCATTTCTTTGCGATTTCGGCATGAACGAAGATACGCGGTTCTTTTTTGTTCTTTGATAAATAAATTTTTTACCTGTGAGGCTTTCTTTATTTTTGCATTGTCTGTCAGCGATAAAAGCTTTGGAATGCAAGCACGCTAGCCAGAAGAGGATAGAAATTAGTAATTTCTGGCTCCGTATTTCAATGGATAGAATTTCAGATTCCGATTCTGAAGATGCAGGTTCGATTCCTGCCGGGGCTACTACAACACTATCAAAAACGGCCCTCAAGATATTCTCTTGAGGGTTTCCTTTTTCGTCTCGTAAACCGGTCGGAACGGTTGATGTTTTGAATAGTCAGGGAAAGTACAACTCAAAGTGCTCAATTTCTCTACCTCCAAAAATGTCGCATCAGAATTTCACTCCCTTAAGTCTCTTTTTTCGACGTTGCGTTCTTAAAGTGAGCTTGGTTTAAAAAGTGTCGTGATCCTCTTGTATCATGAAGGCCTGCCTGCCTCCAAACTAATCGACCTTCATACTTGCTACCGGATTTGTCTGAGCCGCTTTTACAGCATGAAATCCCACCGTAATTGACGCAATCAACAATGTGACAATTCCTGCTACTAAAAAATTGCTCGCCGACATGTCAGTATGAAACGCAAAGTTCTCGAGCCAACGATTCATTACATACCAAGCCACCGGCCATGCAATAATATTGGAAATCAAGACCCACGCTGCAAATTCTCTTGAGAGCAACAATACGACCTGCCCGGAGGTGGCACCCAACACTTTTCGAATGCCAATTTCCTTTGTTCGTTGTTCCGCCATGAACGCAGCCAAACCGAACAGACCGATACAAGCGATAAAAATCGCGACGGAAGAGAAAATAACTGACACGACATTGGTCTTTTGTTCGGCAACGTAAAGACGGGCTAAATTATCGTCAACGAAATTGTAATGCATCGCCTCACTGGGTGCTATTTCTTTCCACGTATCGGAGATATAATCAATAGTTTTGCTCATGTCATTTGATGTCATGCGCACCGTGAAATTAATATCGGCAGGATAATCCTTCCTTTCCAGGTGCAGGGCCAGTGGCCTTACTTTTGTATGGAGGGATTCGTAGTTGAAATCCTTGACGACCCCGATGATCTTGTAGCTGTGGCCATAGTTGTTGGCGGTAAGCGAAACCAGCTCTTTTCCTATCACATCATCTGTTGGAAAGGCAGCAACCATTGCCTCGTTCACAATTACAGCATCGACATCGGTTGGGGACTCTTTAGAAAAGAACCGACCCTGCTTCAAATCAATATGAAAGGTTTTAAGAAAATCGTAGTCCGTAATGATATATTGACAGAGAACGGGATCAGTCCCAGTCTTCTTGTTGAACAAAAAGCCATCGCCTGGTATACCCGTAGTGAACATACGCGAGGAGTTGGTAGCTGAGACGATGTTGGCATTTTTTAACAACTCTTCGCGAAAAGCTTCCAAATGATCGCCTAGCAGATTTATATTGTTGATGGAGAGGAGATGCTCCTTGTTAAATCCAAGGTTTTTGTTTTGAATAAAATCAAGCTGTTTCTTTACAACGAATGTTCCAATAAGCAAGCAAATGGAGATGCCAAACTGGAAGATGACGAGACCATTTCGCAACATGCTTTTGCCTGATTCATGACTGTCGCCCTTAAGTACCTTTGCAGGAACAAATGACGATAGATAAAACGAAGGATAACTGCCTGCGAGAATGCCGACCAATATCGTAAAGCCGATGAGTATCGGAGCCGTCCAATACGTGTTGATGATCACGAGGCTCAGATCTTTTTCCAAAAGGTTGTTGAAAGACGGTAATAGCAGTGTGAGGATGAAAACCGCCAGCAGCATGGCGATAGTGCTTGTAAGAATGGCCTCACCGATGAATTGGAAAATCAGGTGCGATCGCTCTGAACCAAATGTTTTTCGCACACCGACTTCTCTGGCCCTTCGGGCAGATTTTGCGGTTGACAGGTTCATAAAATTGATCACAGCCAGGATCAGGATGAAGATGGCAATAGCGGAAAACATATACGTGTATCTGATATCGCTGGTGCGCATGTTTCCCCATTCGGTATTGAGATCTATTCCATAGTTGTGCTGAGAATACAGATAGATGGAGGAGAACGGCTGCAGGCGAAGTGAATATGCGCCTCCGTTCACGAGGAATTGATTGATCGTAACACCTAATAACTTTTGAAGTTCCGGACCAACGTTATCCACAACCACCTTTTGTAATTTTTTTTCAAAGTCAGCGACATCGGTTCCGGGTTGAAGCACCAAATAAGTCGTGAACAAATGGTCCAGCCAGTTTTCGTTGACTTTATACGTGGATAGCGACTCGAGATAATCACAATGGAAGTGAGATTTCCGTGGAAAATCTTTGACCCAGGCTGTGACTTTGAAATTTTGCCCTGATTCCGTCGGTAGCAATTTACCCATGGGACTTTCGTTTCCGAATATTCTTTTAGCAGCTGTTTCAGTGAGCACAATTGAGTTAGGTTCTACAAGGGCTGTCGCAGGGTCACCTTCAATAAATTGCAACGCGAAAATTTTGAAAAAAGTCGAGTCGACCGCGTAAATGCTGCCACTGCGAAATAGCTTATCCTTGTATTTGAAGGCACGTGGCCGGAAGTATCCGATCCTCGTAAAACTTTTGACTTCCGGATAATTCTGTTGCAGTATGGGCCCAAGGACCTGGGCAGTCTTCGCGTTTGTGTCTTCCGATCCGTTCATCACCATCTTGGAATAGACGCGATATATCTGGCTGGGATCGAAGGCCGACTGAGTCTGATCGAAAGTCAATTCGTCCTGAACGAAAAGAAATAACGCGAGGAAACACGTGATGCCAACCGCAAGGCCAACAATGTTGATCACGGAGAACACTTTATCGCGACTGATATTTCGGACCGCGATGAGGAAATAATTTCGGATCATGGTTAGGGCAAATTTGATTAAACTTAAAATGAAAATCTATTCCAGTCCTGAGTAATGTCTTTGTCAGTATTAGAGATAAGGATTACAAATAGTTACATCCTTCGCTGGGCAAAGATTGAGCCATCAAAAAAGTGTCGAAATTTATTTGTTCCCGAATTACTTTGTACAAAATGCGGAAAATATTGTCCGGTAACGATCACCTTTAAGGGCAAATCGAGTCGGGTTTTGAATTTGACTTCGTAAACAGGTCGGAATCGGTATTGCTTGTCACCTGCTGGGATCTTTTGGCACTTACAATCAATGGCATTATTTAGCTTGTTTGATGACTAGAAGTCACGTGCGAGTACACATAGTAATAACTTTCAAGGCCGTGCCGGGGCTATAACACCACCATCGAAAACGGCCTTCCTGATATTTTCTTGAGCGTTTTCGATTATCCTTGTAAACCAGGTCGGAAACGGAACCATATTTTCAGACTACTCTGAGGGATTTGGGTTCTTTTTTTGAAAAGACGGGTGCCGAATTTGCAGGCTCGCTGGCTACCATACGGAGTGCAGATGTTGAATATAGTTAGTGAATCCTACCGGGATCACAGAGAATAGCCAAGGAATATATTTCTTGGCCATTCTTGCCTCAGAACTCACGGTTAATTACCTACAAAGTAACCTTTAATTGAAAGCCCGATTCATTTGATGGAATTTAACGATAAAGAAATAGTTGAAGAGGAAATTAGATGATGATGATGCTGCGTCTTGGAGGCTGGAAAAATGCACTGACAAAACCGCTTTTAAGGAAATAGCGCTGTAAATTATCAATTTAGTTTTTTCTACTTTTGTTTATTCTAATATCGAACTATTCTGATTTAGTACTAACTATGAAAGTAAAAGAAGAAAATAGAGAGAACTTTGCAAATGCAATGCTTAACCTTGGTATGGCTATTAAAAATGAAACCGAAAACTGCGGTAGATTATGCGGTGGACTAAGTGAAAAGGAGTTGATGGTGATTGCGTTTGTAGGGAAGAATAAAAATGTTAAAATGAGTGACATCGCTGAGACCATTGTGGCACCTATGAGCACTCTTACCAGTATCGTAGATAAATTAGTTGAGAAAAAACTAATTAACCGTGATCATTCCGGGGAAGATAGAAGAGTAATAAATGTATCCCTTTCTGCAACTGGTAAAACTGCTCATAACATACTTGTTGAGACGAAGAACAAAATAGCGATAGCCGTATTATCTCAATTAAATGAAAAAGAACAAGTGCTGATTTCTAAGTACTTAAACCTATTGGCTGCAAAAATGAATCCTAATAAATAAAACATTTGTTTATTTATTACGATATTCGTAATATCGCAAAATCAAAGTAATTTAACGCATACCCTAAATAAAATTTAGGTTTCTTTTAGGCAAATAATACGAAATTAGAAATATTCTAAAATAGTAATAAATGAGATAGAAATAAACGCACTGATTAGCTCGGCTAATGAACAAGCTCATCATGGGTGAACTTGCATTATTAAAAACAAAAATTAAAAAATGGAAAAAATGAACGAAAGCATATTAATAACCGGAGCAAATATTGGCCTTGGTAAAGACACTGCCCGACAGTTAGCCTTGAAAAAAGGAACAAAAAAGGTAATTCTTTTCTGCAGAAATCCAGCAAAAGCAGAGGCAGCAAAAAAAGACCTTGAGGAGCAAACGGGAAAAGCGATTTTTGAGATTATTATTGGCGATGTAGCAGATGCAAATTCTGTAAGAAAAGCAGTAGAAGAAATAAAGGTTCCTATTGATGCAATAATTTTAAATGCAGGTGGAATGGTTGGCAAAACGGCTGGGAACATCACGCCGTCCGGCATGAATGACTTAGCGGCTACGAATATTTTAGGTCATGTGATCTTAGTGGAGGAGTTAATTAAACATGATAAGTTAAAAAGAGCAGTCCTATTAGTCAGTGCGGAAGCTGTACCGGGAGTAAAGACGCTTGGAATGAAACCAGTTTCAATGAAGACTTCTTCTGAAGATGAGTTTGCTGCTGTTCTTGATGGATCATATTTTGGTAATAAATTCGATGCCGTGCAAGCATACGGATACGTTAAATATGCCGCAACCATGTGGACGTTATCCATGGCAAGAAAGTATCCTGACCTCAAATTTGTTGTTGTGAGTCCAGGGAACACAAAGGGAACTCTGGCACCAAACAATCTCCCTCCGGCCATGCAATTTATGTTGAAGTATTTTATGATGCCTATTGTATTCCCGTTGATAGGAGGGATGGTGCATAAGCTGGAGGTAGGAGCAAAACGCTTGGTAGATGGCATTTCGGATGATCGATATAAAAGTGGTGTTTTTTATGCAAGTAAAGAGGGTAAGCTGTCAGGTGAAATGGTTGACCAAAGCACTTTTTTTACTGATTTGAAAAATACCTCATTTCAAGATAACGCTGATAAAGCAATTCACCGTTTTATAAAACCTAATACTTAAAAAAATAAGGTAAACTGCTGAGTCCTCAGAACGGGAAAAAGATTTTTGAAAATATTACAGCGGATAGAATGCTGGAATTGGATAAGAAATGCTGAGGGAAATAAATTAATGATTATGAAAAAAGTTAACTCTAAAACCTACGGGTCAGCCGAAATGTTTACTTTAAAAAAATTCCAAAGGCATTTCCGCCAGAAGGATCACTTAGATCATTTAGAGTTGCCTGTACTCCGTTGTTCCAATAAACAGGTATTTCAACGCCATACCCTTTTACTACATACCCTGTAACGTAAATATGCGAACTGGATACCGCAATATCATTAGCCCCGCCATGGTTTGACAGAGTTGTTTGAACTCCGTTTTTCCAATAAACGGCGGATTGATTCTGTGTTACTCCTGTAGCATAAACGTCGGAACCAGAAACGATAACTGACGAAATAATTGAGTTGTTGGAGGAGGCTAAGGTAGATTGATTTGTCGCGACTCCGTTCTTCCAGTAAAGTGATGAATAGTTGTTGCTTTGAGCATTATAAATTGTGCCTGCAACATATACGTCGGAGCCGGATACCATTACAGAGAACGCGGACGCAACTTCTGTTCCATCATTTAAGCTTACGGCAACTCCATTTTTCCAATACTTGGCAACGCGACCATCATAGCCCGCAACATAAACGTCATTACCAAATACAGCAATGGAATGCGCCCCTGCTTCATTGGTTCCGTTCGTTAGATTTTTGGCTACTCCGTTTTTCCAATAAACAGCCGTGACAACACCTGTTGAATCTCGTAGGACACCGGCGACGTAAACATTTGTTCCTGAGACGGCAATAGCCTGTGCGCCACCTTGATGATGCGTTCCATCTGAAAGGTTAGTTATGATTCCGTTTTTAGAATAATTGGCTATGTATGAAGAGCCGGTCCACCCATAACCAGCTAGATAAACATCAGGGCCAGAGACCGTAATGGAAGTGGGCTGAATACCTTGCAAGTAGGTTAACACTCCATTCTTCCAATAAACACCGGAGTCTCGGCCAATTAAACCGGCAACATAAACATTGGGAGAGGACGGAATTGCGTCACTTTTGCCACAACAGAAAAGTATTGAAACGGCGGCTATCAGCCACAACTTGACAAAGTAGAGTTCTAGAGGAATCGAACCCCCGATGCACTTGCCTTCATCCAAAACGGAGCTAGTCAACGTTGCGCGGTTTCGCATAAAGTTCATATGGAAATATAACCGCGGGCAAGTTAAATGTTGTTTTTTGACTAGCAAACCTGTTCTGGTTCTACCCCCGTCCGAGATTTTGCTACGGTGCTTTACACGAAAGCAATCGAAACGGGCTTTTGAAATACAAACTTGTGCGTTTAAAATTTTCCTTATTTTAGCAATACTCATCTGAGAATTATTCGAATGTGACTTGATTGAATACGATGGCCTGGCCAGCAACCATGCTTTTTCTCGGTGAATGGAATTGATTTGTTAATTTTGTTTGAATGCCTTGCCTATGAAAAACTTTTATTGTTCATGTCTTTGGATGGCTTTTTCCATTGCTATATCGCCCAGCGTTCAAGCCCAACACCGAAGTGATCTCAGTTGCGATGATGTCGGAAAGCTAATCTTATATGCCCAAACCGAATTTAGTGAGATTTTAGGGAAGTTTGATTCAACTGTAGTTGATTGTAATTATTATTATTCCAAAGTCAATTTCGGAATTGATAGTACAACTACGATTCAATCTTGCAAGGGGGATAAGGGTAAATATACCTTACACTTCGACGTCTATATCGGTAACGATGAAATTCAGTCAGAAATTGAATTAAACAATTTAGAAGCGGGTTTAGATAATTGTTTACCAAAAGTGAAAATTAAAGAACTTAAACCTACAAGCGGATATAAAAGGATTGTTCAGTACACCTATAATAAGATGCAGATGACAATTTATCTTGACGAAGTCAAAAATAAAAGAGAAATGAAGCCTCTTGTAACAATCTCCGTAAATAGCCTATTGTGATACTTACCCCTTTCTATTTTACAAGACAACTCAAGGGCACAAAATGAGTGAGCGGGGTCTGCATCTATCCGGTTTCGAATAACGGTACTATCCTCCGGCAATGGCACCGATCACCAGAAAGGGCTCTTCCCCTGTGATTACTTTATCGGGTAACTGTGTGTCCGGTGCGACGTGAGAGAGATCTTCTCCACAGGCAAAGAACCGCAAAAAGGGTCTGCGCTGTTTTGTTACGTGATCGCGAATCGTTCCGGCAAGCATGGGATAGCGAACTTCCAATGCATCCAAGATGGATTGGAGGGTAGTTTTTTCATTTACTTCCAATTGCACTTCTGATCCCACGTTGGCCAGGTTGCGCAAATGAAAAGGAAGAACAACGCGAATCATAGAATCGCCTGAACTTCTACGGAGTAAACAGAGGGGAGATTCTCTACGATGGCATTCCAGCTGTCGCCTCCATTGGAGGACGCGTACACTTGTCCTCCCGTTGTACCAAAGTAAATCCCGCAAGGATCAAACGTGTCGACCGCCATCGCATCACGAAGGATATTTACATAGCAATCCTTTTGAGGAAGGCCGTTGGTGAGGGCTTCCCATTCATTTCCACCTTGTCGGCTGCGATAGACTCGCAGCTTTCCTTCTGGAGGAAAATGTTCGGAATCGCTCTTGATCGGAATAACGTATACCGTGTTTGGTTCATGCGCGTGAACGTCTACGACAAAACCAAAATCGGACGGCAGGTTGCCACTGATTTCATACCAGGATTCACCCGCGTCATCACTCCTCATCACATCCCAGTGTTTTTGCATGAATAATACCTCCGGTCGGGCTGGATGCATCGCAATCCGGTGCACACAATGACCCACTTCTGCATGAGGGTCAGGGATGTAAAGGGATGACAAGCCTTTGGTGATCGTCTTCCAGCTTTTACCTCCGTCATCGGTTCGGAAAGTGCCGGCAGCTGATATAGCGACATAGATTCTTTGCGGATTATTTTGGTCCTCAATAATTGTGTGAACGGCCATGCCGCCTGCACCAGGTGCCCATTTGGAACCTGTGCCATGACCCCGCAATCCAGATAGTTCCTGCCAGCTGCTGCCGCCATCTGTTGATTTGAATATTGCCGCATCTTCCACTCCGGCATAGACCGTATTGGCATTGGTCCTGGAAGGTTCCATATGCCATACGCGTTTGAATTCCCATGGATGCTGTGTGCCGTCATACCACTGGTGGGTAGTGAGCGGCCTTTCCATTGCATTGTAAGCAAACTTGTTGCTTTCCGTCATTGGCATTCCTTCTGGTGTCGCGGTGGGTTCACCTTTCTTGAATCCCGGCTGAAACCATGTTTTACCCCCATCATCCGATCGTTGCACGATCTGCCCGAACCATCCACTGCTCTGGGAGGCGTAGATCCGGTCTGGATTCGCGGGTGATCCTTTCATATGATAGACCTCCCATCCGGCAAAAAAAGGACCATTGACTTCCCACTTTGCGCGGCTGGCATCAGAGGTAAGAACGAAGCCACCTTTTTTTGTGCCAACAAGAACTCGTACAGATTTCATAGGCGTGTTATTTACTTTTCTTTTCCAATATAAAAAATTCTGAGATTTTGAATCTTGATATATTGCATTAACAAATCTCCATGTTATGGAATTCAAGAAAAAAGCATTTTTCGTAGCGGCCATTCTGGCGATAACGGGGCGAGCGCTGGGGCAAACCGCCTCGGCTGTCTTTGACCCTCAGGTTCCCGTTACCTGGCTGGGCATCGATTTTACGCACGCCAAACTGGTCGGCGATGAAGACAAACTAAGTCAGGGTGACAAGATCAAGGAGTTGGTGGCTTCATGGAATGAATTAATGATCAAGGAAGCCGCCAAGTATAACATCGGTGAGGCTTTTAATAAAAGGAATGTGGTAACGAATTTTTTGCCGGTAACGAAGCAAAATGAAGGGATTGATTACATGGCCATGCTCGCAAAGAGTTCTTCCGATGTCAAAATGGATAAAGATATCGTCCGCGGTATTGTGGCGGGTTATGATATGCAAGGCCTGACCGGATTGGGACTCATGTTCAACGTGGAGCGCTTTAGCAAAACGGAAAACCTCGGTGCGATTTGGATGACGTTTATCAATCTGAATACCAGACAGGTAATATTCACCGAGCGCATGACGGGGGAGCCGGGCGGGTTTGGCCTTCGAAATTATTGGGCTGGTTCCATTGCCGCGATGTTGAAGTCCACGAAAAAGAAAGGATATACGGCGTGGCGCCAAAAATATGCGGACAGTTATACCGAGGCGGTTTATGATGGCCCGGTGATCTCCATTGCGGCCACCAGGGAAACGATCATCGAACCGCCCCCGGGCAAGAAGACGGTGGAGTTAGATAATACTAACAAAACCGTTGACTTGACAACCGCTAACAAAGCGGTGAGGCCAGGAGGCAAATATTATGCCTTGCTGATTGGTGTATCCAAATACAATGACGTCAGGCTGAATTTAGATCACCCGGTTACAGATGCAAAAAAAATGAAAGAAGTATTAACGCAAGGCTATAACTTCAATCCTGAGCAAACCATGCTGCTTGAAAATCCAAGCCGGGGAGAAATATTTGCAGCGCTGTACAAATTGCGCAACAAAATCACCCCCAACGATAACTTGCTGATTTTTTATGCCGGTCATGGCTACTGGGACGAAAAAATAAAGCAAGGGTATTGGTGGCCGCGCGACGCCAATGCGTCAGATCCTTCCAATTGGCTTTCCAATAGTGATTTGCGCGAACAACTGCGGGGTATCAGTTCAGCGCATACCTTGTTGGTTAGCGATGCGTGCTTTAGTGGCGGGATTTTCCGTACCCGGGACGCTAGCAGCATCCGATCCGCTTCCATTGATTATCAAATGTTGTATAAGTTGCCCAGTCGCCGGGCCATCACTAGTGGCACGTTGACAGCCGTGCCGGACCGGTCTGTATTTGTGGAATATTTCCTGAAGCGGCTGGGTCAGAATCAGGAGAAATTCCTTCCCTCCCAAATGCTTTTCAACAGCATCCGCCTGGCCATTATCAACAACAGTGCTACCGTACCCCAGGAAGGTGTGATTGCGGAGACCGGCGATGAGGGCGGTGATTTTATATTTCAGAAAAAATAGGGGAATAAAGTTCTCCTCGTTGATAAAAAGGTAAGCCAATGAACGCCTGCGTTAAGGAAATTTTCGTTCTCCTTAAGACTAAGCAGTTCGCGGCCTTCGTCACTACCCTATCAATTGCAGAAGTTACTGGCCGATGGCAGCGGGCCACTTTGCCGCTTGGCTTTATTCAAAACCGCTATCGCATTTTTATACCGAGCGCTAGGGATCAATCGGGCCATTAATGAATGGCATCGCTTCGATACCGACGTTGGCAATCAACTCTAAATTTTTCTGAACGTATAACGGCCTGTTGCCATACAAGGGATTGCCTCACTAATTTTTAAAAAATCAGCATGGTTGGCTTTCTATATCACCTTGAATTACTCAACTCAGAGTCTTGTAAAAAGTTGTTGCCACAACTGGTCATACTTTTTCCACTTCACTAAGTTGATTCCCCAATGGGGACTAGCGCTGGTGGTAAACGCGGATACTTTTCCCTTACCAAAATTTCGGGCAGCAAGCAGCGGATACCAGTTACCCATGTATTGAATATCGAGCAGACTGGTGCTGCCTTGGCGTAGTTTTGTTTCATTAAACCCGAGGAGTGGGGGGATTTCATCCAACGTGATGCCAGCCAAAACAGGATGATTAGGGTTTTGCATCCGGACGGGAAAACTGGAAGTTGATTCCACCAGATCATCCCCATCTAAACAAATCACGGGTAACACTTCATGAAAGGGCACTCGCTTCCATCCGCCCTTCCCGATTTCACCACTGAAGCTATACCAGCCTCCCATCATATGGAAGTGTCCTCCCTGGGTTACCCATTCTTCAAGCAAGGTGAACCGATCCGGGAAAGTGACATACTGATCGCCCCATTTGTTACGATTGAAAAAATCCGGGTGGAGCATCAACACTTTGGTTTCCACGTCACCAAACACAATGACATTGGCCCAGGCAAGACGCTTGGTAAAATCTTCCGGTGACATATTATACAATTCCCACGAGGGTTGAGAAAATACATCGGCATTTGGAATTCCCTTAACGGCATCTACGAATTGCTGCGCATAATTTAGAATTTCCACGCCTTTGGTGGCTGCTAAAAAGGGCGACTCAATATACTTTTGTCCGGTGTGCACACACCAGTTGCCCACGTGCCAGATGTTTTTATTTTTCATTGTTATTTAGATTTCAATTTCGAATTACCTTCCATGCAAAATAACCCTTTTCAGTTAGATTTGAACTTGGACAAAGTCATTTAGTGAACGAATAACGC
>Ga0209067_10000845_pt1 | contig 19228 bp, 19 predicted proteins | sample ColStrG_CSR_2013_FD_187199 | JGI IMG/M metagenome (GOLD analysis project Ga0209067, IMG submission 187199) | Freshwater sediment microbial communities in response to fracking from Pennsylvania, USA - Cold Stream Run_MetaG_CSR_2013 (SPAdes)... | ecosystem: Environmental > Aquatic > Freshwater >...
CCGTCATTTTAAGAGCCTAAAACCCTGTAAATCAAGACTTCAAAGAACGTTTTTAATATTTTTAATGGACACTAATGAGACAGGATAATAATATAGTATAAAAATAGAAGGCCGCGTTGTGATCACCAGCCTTTTGACTAAAAGTGAATTAACAATTCTCTGGTCTTCTTTTCGTTTTATTTACTTCGCCTGAGTGCTCCAACTAGTCTCTGTGATCATGACATGCGTCATTTATGGGTTCACAAACATTTTTGGTCCCATCCATATCTATAATTGAAACACCGGAAGTAGTGCAAATTGATTAGGGGCAGAATTAAGACAATTTGGATTTGCATTCAACTCATTTTGAGGAAGAATATGAGGTTTATTTTCACTTGGATGGTGGAAAAATCTGGAACGAATACCATTCCAATCCGGGGAGCCATGACAGGTGCAATCCGGTTTTAGTTCGCCATTTCTATTCGGAATTAATCTGTTGAACAGCAGAATTCTAATTTTCCTTTGTCGGACAGACTTGGTAAAGGCTCTGGATTCTCCACTAGTTTAAAAAAATGAGTTCTAGTCGATACCTTTGCCAGCGAATTCTTAAATATGATGAAGGTAATTATCAGGTCGATTGTGATTCTCTTAATTGGAGTGGCAACAAGAGCAAATGGTCAGAATGAAAAAAAAATGCCAATTGGCGATACTATTCACATCAAAAATATTGTTGTTTATGGAAAGCCAATTGATCATCAAAAGCGCTGCGTGCATTGGCATTCCATTCTTGATATCGTCGCCATTAAATTCAAATGCTGTGGAAAATACTATCCCTGTTACTCCTGCCATCAGGAAACGGCGGATCACCCTTCTGTGGTGTGGCCGGTAAGCCAGTTCAATGAGAAAGCAATTCTTTGTGGTGTTTGCGGTCATGAAATGACCATCACCGAGTATAAACAATGTCGAAACACTTGCCCTAAATGTGCGTCAGCATTTAATCCTGGCTGCGCAAATCATTATCACTTATATTTTGAAACTGAAAGTACAGCGCGTTGAAAACGGTGATTGAAAATGAAAACATAGGACGCCCTCCAAACACAGTTTGTATCAAAGAAAGACTCTTTCGATGGGTTTGGTAGTGGCCACTTTTTATCATGACCCCTCTGTTGTTTGGTGATAGAGCGACGAGATCACTTTCCGTTTGCACCCTGGCATGGTCCCAGTGTCACAAGCGAATCAGCAGTCCCGTTGATGTTCGTTGCAGGAGTACAATTTCGCTCGGATTTCCACTGAGATAGATGTTGCCGGTGCCTCCAATGCTGTATTCCAGTTTGTTGGTGACGAACACACGACAATCTCCCTTTGAATTATTTTGTATTTCCGCATTGGTGGCTGCCAGCGCACTGGCGTCAATGGACATAATGGCAAATGAATTGATGTTGAGATTATTTACCTTTCCAGACAGCGTTATTTTTCCGCCACATTGGTAGTTGTTCCAATAGTAAAACGAGTCGCTGTTCAATTCAAGATTTGCCTCAGTGAGTTTGACGCTGGCTCCCATGAGTATTCCAATACTAGAGGTGATCGGATTTACAGTTTCAAAGTAGCAGGTTTCATTAGCGGTAATCTGACTCAGCTGATTTGAAGAGATATACAATTTCACTTCGTTGGATTCGGGGTGGAGCCACTTTTCTTTCGCGTGGTTGCTTAAGGTTAAAGTATCGTTTTGAACGGTGGCGGAGACTTCCTCAGGAACTTGTCCAGTTCCAACTATTTTGATGGAATAGATGGTGTCTTGAACAAGGTACACCCTAAAAACCCCATTCATTATTAGCGTGTGAAATGGGGGAAGGCTTACGTTGCGCGTGGTTTCCGGTAAATTTTCCCTGCAGCAAAAAAGGACGGATACACCCAGAATGGATAGACAACACGTCAATTTTGATATGATGCTCTTCATAGACAATTTTATTTCCACCGGAGTCCAAATCCAAGTTCGGGAAAGTCCAATATATTTAAATGGGATTTCATGGCAAGTTGTATGAAAAAATGTTCTGTCGGCCTGAGCCTTACCACCCCGCGGTTGTAAACGGAATAATGATTCACTTGATCGGTTAGTCCCATGTACAATCCCTCCTGGATAATAAGACTGAGTTTACTGTAGACAAACTCCTGCGACAAATGGATGCCCGACCGGTAGTTGTCTTCCGGTTTATATCCTGGTATGTTAGCGCCCGACATTTCGGCCTGCGTTGAGTTATCATAAAAAATATCGGCGCCAACGCCGAAATGAATGGCCCGGAGCGGCTCCCATTTAAATTCGAACGTCGCCGAAGAAGTCAGGTAGAAATTAGAATTCAGGGACCGGGGGTGTTTACCTCCCACACTGTAAATGAATTCCCAATGGGAATCAGATTTATGGGGTGGAAGTTCTTTTTTGACCCTGTCTATTTGCCGGCCCAGAAAGTATCCAATCCCAGAGTAAAGGGTCAGTGAATTAAGACCCAGATTTGGTTCGCTAAGGTTACCATTTGAAAAGTGATCAAAGGATAGCCCAGCTTGCAATCGCACTTTTTTGAGGACTTGGTACGAGGCACCTATTTTGAAATTAAAATGAAAGTTCAAATGTGAACCCACCGCTACGTTGAGGTAATTATTCTGCAAATCGAACTTTCGGGTGACATAACTTATTCCAACGCCTGTTTGATTGTACAGAGTGAATCGGCTCTTTGAAATAATATTCAATTGAAAGTATGGATACAGTCCCATTTCCCTACCATTTACTTGATCATTACCCAGGGTTGTGTAGAACAGAGCAAATCCGTATTCGGGGTAATTGTATAATTGCTGCCAGTAATTTTTGCCTTTTGTTTTTTTTGAAATGTTGAGACTTGCCATTTGTATGTTTTGCTGAACTACATAAAGGAGGTTGGAATACTCTGGAATAATAAACCCGTAGTGATAGTTTGCTGTTACACAAAGATCATCTGTAAAATGCTCCTGCGCGGTGAGGGTCAACGGTAAAAGAAAGCAAACCAAAAAAAAATTGCCCTTCTTAATAGCTTTATAAAATGGGTCCATCTCAAGCCTTATTTGGTCCGGTCAAATATTTAATGCCCTATATTTAGCCACCATGACCAAGTCATCGTGATCCTTTGATTGAGTTTATCAGTTATTAGATTGATGTTGATCGGGATCGTTTGTTGCCGTAGAACTTCTTTCCAAAATTGGTCAATATTTTTCAAAAATTGGCTAACCAGCCGGCGTGTTGTCATTTTCCTAATTTAAGTTAAATTTGAACAGGGTATTTTCTCAATTTTCTAATCTCAATCCTTGACACGATGGGACTATTTGATAAGCTTAAATCCGAGTTCGTTGACATCATCGAATGGACCGATAGTTCAAACAATACGATGGTCCATCGCTTTGAGCGTTATGGGAATGAAATCAAGAACCAGGCGAAATTAACGGTGCGTGAAAGCCAGGTAGCCGTTTTTATCAATGAAGGCAAATTGGCTGATGTTTTCAGCCCTGGGATGTATACTTTAACCACGGAGAACCTTCCCATTTTGTCAACGCTGAAAGGATGGAAATATGGTTTCAACAGTCCATTCAAAGCGGAGGTCTATTTCGTCAACACAAAAAATATTACCGATCAAAAATGGGGAACCAAAAATGCCATCACTGTCTCCGATGATCGCTTTGGCATGCTGGAACTGAGAGCCTTTGGAACGTATGCCCTACGGGTGAAGGATGCTGCTGTGTTTATCAAGGAGATTGTTGGGACCGAAGGAGATTTTACCAGTGAAGGTATTAGTGAGCAACTTCAAAGTTTAATTGTTACCAGATTTACCGATGCCATTGGTGAGGCTAATCTGCCAGTGGAAAGTTATGCAGCTAAAACAAATGAAATCTCCTCACTCATTCAAGGAATCATCGACCCCGAGTTTGGTGCCTATGGTTTAACCATCACCAAGTTTTTGATTGAAAATGTTTCGATGCCTGAGGAAATAAAGAAAGAGATTTTTGAGTTGAGCAGACTTTCTAAAATTGACTTGACAAAACTCGCGCAAATGAAAGCAGCGAAGGCAATGGAAAAGGCTGCCGAGAATCCGGGAGGTATGGCTGGGGCAGGAGTGGGGATGGGGGTTGGCTTTGGCTTGGGCAACCAGATGACCAATTTATTTTCAACACAATCACAGCAGCCATCAACTTCGCAGGTTCCTCCGCCGTTGCCCGTTGCGGTAAGTTTCTTCGTGGCCGTGAATGGAAAGCAGTCTGGCCCTTTTGATTTGGGTACCTTGCAAGCAATGGCAACCCGGAACGAATTTAATAAGGATTCTTTGGTATGGAAACAAGGTATGAGTGGTTGGTTGGCAGCCGGCCAGGTGGCCGACCTCAATTCCGTGTTTTCTAATTCTCCACCCCCAATTCCTTCCTAATGCCTTCGCAAGTTCCGGATACGTCCAGTACGTCCACGTTTGCGTGCAAAAGTTGTGGGGCGTCAGTCAAATACAAGCCCGGCACGGCACATTTAGTGTGTGAATATTGCGGCGCCATGAACGACATTAATCCTCCTACCGCGCCAATTGAAGAACAGGATTATGAAACCTTTCTTTCCAAAGCTTCTGCTGAAACGGATCAACTGACCATCACTGCCGTTACCTGCAAGAATTGCGGCGCAACCTCGTCCATCGATCCAAGAATTTCTTCCTCACTGTGTCCATACTGTACTTCCCCACTGATATCAGCCAATGCCGTCGATGAGACGATGATCCGACCAAAGTCACTGCTGCCATTTCTAATTGACGTGGAGAAAGCCAAATCCGAATTTAAAAAGTGGATTGATAAACTCTGGTTTGCGCCATCCATTCTCAAGAAAGCCGTTCTTCAGGCGGATCGTTTCAAGGGCGTATATATTCCGTTCTGGACCTATGATAGCCAGACCCTTTCGCATTACATTGGAGAACAAGGAATTTACTATTATACCCAAGAGCAGTATACGGAGACCGACGCTAAAGGTAACGCGGTGACTAGAACCCGCGAGGTGCGCAATACAAGGTGGCATCCAGTAACGGGACAACTTGATTTTTTCTTCGATGACATTTTGGTTTGTGCATCTAAGTCCTTGCCGACCCATTATGTTAATAAGTTAGCTCCATGGGATCTTAAGAATCTTATCTCCTTCGACGAAAAGTATTTGAGCGGTTTTATCTGCGAAAAATATCAAGTCGGCTTGAAGGAGGGATTTGATCTGGCCAAAGCTGAAATGAATAAAGTGCTGGATACTAAAGTGCGACAACAAATTGGAGGCGATGATCAACGTATTGTAAGCATTGATACGGCATACAGCAGTATTAAATTTAAGCACCTTTTGTTGCCTGTATACTTAAGTGCCTACACCTTTAAGGGAAAAATATTTCATTTTCTTGTTAACGCCAGAACGGGAGAGGTGCAAGGAGAAAGACCATGGAGTTCTGGAAAAATAGCGATGGCCATATTTGCCGCCTTGTTGTTGATTTTCATTCTTTATTTACTCTTGAAGAAATAACTTGGAAGGCAGCGCGTAGGATAGGCACAAAAAGCACCTTATAATAACGGTGGGCGGGACGACCCTTAACCATGGACTTACCAAATCTTAAAATCAAACTCTATATATTCATTGCGCGAAGTTGGTTTTTGTTGTCCTTTGGTCAGTCGCTCGACCTCTCGGCTGACAAAATCTTTCAATTCTGAAACGCTTACGTGGCCATCTCTGTTTTTATCAGCAGCTTTATTTCGCAGACCATTAATAACGGCATAGGTAAAAACCCCGTTGTGCCACTCATCAGACTCAAGGGCATAGCTATTGCCCGCCGCAGCCGAGATAACGACCGTGCCCGATCCCTTATTGACATTTGAAAATAATTCCTGCATCAGCTCAAAGGATGTGGTGATGCCCACTCTATAGTTTTCTTCCGTGGTTTCAAGGGGATAGGAATAAGATTTTATTGATCCTCGTTGACCTGTACTCAATGCCACGCTTTGACTCGCCTCGACCTGAAGTGTTGTCTTATCGACTTCGCCGGAGTGACAAGCATCCATTAGCAACAATTTATGCCGTGCACCGATACCATCGAGTAGATTTTCAAGGTCATCGTATTTTACTCCATGCAAGTCGGGGTCAGAAAAATCCAAATCATAGGTTCCAAAATAAAAGTCAAACTTCTTATCTAGCAAGCCGTGGCCAGAAATGTAGAGGATTACTTCATCGTCCGGGTGACTCTTCATTAGTTTTTCCTTTATGGCCAAAATATTACTCTTCGTGGCCGATTTGTTGAAAATCGTATCCACAAAAATTTGTTGAAATTCTTCCGTTTTCCTTGAAAATAGCTTCACTATATCACGACCATCCTTTACCGAATATTTCAAATTCATTTTTGAGTTACTGTACTCAGAGACAGAAATAGCCACTAAATAAAGGTTGCGTCGTTCCCGGGAAACGGTATACTCTACTTCAAAATTTTCCGGTAACGACTCTACTCCCTTTTCATTAAGACAGCTTACCTGAATTTTATTTCGGCCTGGGGTCAATTCTATTTGAATAGGGACAGTAAGGTCCCCCGACATACTGTTTGTCAAAACAATCCCTTTGCTCCCGTGTACCGGCACGCTGTTGACCACAACATTCACGCGATCGATATTGAAAAGATTATCGACGGCGCGAACGTTAAAGTTAAGGACGGGTTGCTTGGTCACTAAGGGCAATTGATTTGAAAGCAACGAGATGGCAGGCAAATGAATTTGTTTATCTAATTGATCTTCCTTAAAATTCAATCGTTGCAACCTTTTCTGATAGGCTCTTAGGTAAGACCTAACCACTACAGGAGAAACATAGCCCAAGCGCGACAGCACGATGTCAGGCCTGTTAAATCGTAGGTCAAATTGCTCTGGCGATATGAATTGCTTTCCAAATTTATAACCAATCCCTTTGAGTGAATTTCGTGTACCATAATAATAGCCATCCGGCGTGATGACGATGTAGTCGTCTTTTCCAATTGGCACCACGGTGACCACCAGCTCATTTCTTTGTGTGTCCCAAAGTTTAACGGTCGCATCCCAGCTAGCCGTTGCCAGAAAGGAATGATTAGGACTAAATGCCATCGCTGTAATTTTATCGGTGTGTGCTTGCTGAATCTTGGTGATTTTTCCCGAATGATCAAAAAATAAATCGTTGCCAATACTGTAGACTAACTCGTGTCGAGATTGATCGTAAGCCATGGAGCCAATTCCCGGTGTGGGACTGGACTTAAAGATTTTATTGTTTTTAAGGTCAAACCAGATCAACGAATTATTAGCATTGATCAGCAAGGTGTCCTTGGACAGTGGAATCACCGACTGAATCTGTGAACCTTCTGGCAACAAGTTTCGATGCAAATAAAGATCGCGCGTTGAGGGGTTAAAATACCAGTCTACCAATTCATTCTCATTCCCGGAAATGAATTCATAATTGTTAATAAACGAAAGGCTCGAAATGTTTCCTTGATGTGCTCTGATTCTTTTAACTCTACCATTGGTCAAATCTTTATAAAAAATCAGTTGTGGTTGTCGCCTTGCCACCGATTCTCGCCATCCACCGCCCGCTGCCAGATAGTGACTTCCCGAACTAACGGATAGGGTATTCACCCAGGCATAGGGCTCTCGGTAGACGTGGGCCGATTTTAAAAGGAAGTCACTCAAACTTATAAAATGGTAATAAGGTTGTGAGGAAATCGTTTTTTGCTGGGAAATATCAAAGGTTTGAATTCGATTGTCATACCCGGCGGTAAAAATGAATTTATTGTCAGGGCTAAAAATAACGGCACTCATTTTCTTTTCATGCCAATCAAATGTGGAAACTTTAACACGACTTGATTGAAGCTCGATAATTCGACCACGCCCCAGTTCATCTCCTGCCGCCAGCACAGAACCAGATGGATCAAAGGCCAGGCTTTCAAACCGGAACGATCGGCTAAAAAGTCTTCGCGCGGGTTTAAGGGTATGCATGTCCCACAAAATTATTGAACGATCAGAACTTGCCGATGCCAATATGGTTTCGTCAGGGGAAAGGCATAAATCGTTGACAGAAGCTAAATGGGTGTCTAAATTTTTAAACGCTTTGCCTGTGGAAGAATTATAGACATAAATTATTCCATCTTCACAGGACGCCATGACCAAAGAAGCCTTGTTAGACACTGCAACGGCGGTGAACTTTTTCGAAATATCAATGGGAACTTTTGAGAAAACTCTTCTTCTTGATGGAAGTTGATGCTTGCGCAGAAAATAGCGATCGAGCGAATACGAACAAGAAGAGTCCTGGTTTTTTATAAAATACCGGTCGCGAAAGTTCAAAACGTCTTTCGACTTTATTGATTTAAAGGAGGAGGTCGCCACCTCCAAGACCTCGACCTCACCATTCTCCAGGCGGGCGTATAAAAAATCGTTGTTAGAACTAAATTTCAAACCGGTGACCTTTTCCTTGGAGGGGTTTGCAAAGCTTGCCATTTCTTTGCCAGTTGGCACATGCCATATTTTTATCAAGTGGTCCGCGCCGCTGCTACCCAACAATTTTCCATCATCGCTGAATTGAACCGTCATGATGTCGCCTGAATGTCCTTTTTGAATGGCCAATTCTATTTGTTGGCTGTAAACACGTAAACTCAGTGACCATAAAAGGATTATCAGCTTTTTCATCCTTATGGAATTTTAATATACAAATACGCACTGTTAACGGAGGAGTTTAATATATTGACTTTGGTCACGATTGCCTTTCCAGAAAATAGCGTTGAGTCCGATTGCAGTGTAATGGTAAAGGTGTAAGCGGTAAGTTGACCAGAAGTCAATCGGTTCCAATTGGCTATCACGGTAACCATTTGTTCGGGGGTATTGCATACGGCTAACCACCCGCCAGTTTGTATGGCCAATGATCCAACTGATAATTTGTCCACGGAAGAGTCTGATGAAGTAATGTTAACTTGAACGTTAGCGTTCAAAGCGTTTTGCAAAACCGAATTTAAAGAAAGGCTACTTGCCTGATCGTTGGAGTGAATCAAAATCAAATCATTCCGGCTCAAGCCCGGTGGTGAAGCGGCGAGCGCTCCAACGGTGGTATTCACGGCATCATACAGGTTTGATTCCCCGCCGGTTAATTGGGCCAAGGCGAACAGCCCTTGCGCAGGCACTTGCCATGAATTGGTAAATCCGCTTGTTAAGAATTCTATCGGCTCACGCGACAAAAGGCCGCCCCTGGAAAATCCCCCCGCTTGAAAAGTATTTGATTGGGCACAATCTTCAAAGAATTTACTAACAACCTGCGACCTCAGATTGTTTGGATCGGTGGTCGAGTAGCTCCCGCTTTGATCTATAAGAGCGATGGGAGGTGCGGTGGCGGGTAATTGGATATGGCTAATGGCAAAATTAGAAATGGTGCTTGTTCCATTTCCTAAAAAGGAAAAAGCGTTTGGGGAAAGAAGACTGTAGTCGCCATCGGCAAGGTTCTTGTCTAACAAGAGCAGGGTGGCACTATAAACTAGGGAGGAAGCCGTGTGGCTTACATATTTTGTCGAAAGAACCAGCAGGGCGTAATCTCCCGATGGAACAAACTTAGGTTTATCAACAAACAGCGTGCAGGAAGACAAAAGAAGAGTTAAAAGGCACGGCAGCTTAATTCTCATAATAAATCTTTTTCTTCAACAAACTCAAAGGCAAATAATAAGTCAATGCCAAACCAACGGTATTGAATGTTGCCTGGTAAGCTATACCTGGGTAGTCCATTCTGTGAATGTATCGAATATCAACTCGCACTAAGCTTGAATAGTGTACCGCAAATCCGCACAACAGATTAGGATAAGCCCTATTACTGTACAAAATATTTTGCATGTCAGTACTTGAAAATTGTTGGTTCAAGGTACTCTTATTTGCATCGCTGGTAACGAAGGACGTCTCTAAGTGATAAGGAAGGGAGACCGATCCGCCGACAAAAAGGGAATAGCGTAACAACGAAGAAGAATGAAATTGATAACCGATATAAAGGGGGACATCGGCTTGAAAAAATAGAGATTTAAAAGTTAGTTTCTCGTCGGAATCTGGGCCCGTCGGGTACTGGACAGTATAATTGTAAGTATTAAGATTGAAATCCGGTTCCACCACAACATATATTTTCTTATAGTCCAACTGGAAAGTCATTCCAATGAGAATGGATTGGCCAGCGGAAAAAAGTTTCCAACGATTGTCGGTAGCGTGGTAAACGGCATAAGACGTCGCCGGCACGATCCATTCTTTATCCAGAGCAATCTGTTTCAAAACATGGTATTGGAAATTGACCCCGAAATTGAATCGCTGGGCAAACAAGCCCGGAACGAGGAACGACACTACCAGAAATATTACTCCTCTTTTCATTGGTCTTTACGGGAAAACAACGGCACGATGACCATAATAGCTCCCGCGTTAGTGTAAGGTGACTCCGTATTGGGGTGAAATCCTAATCCTGAAACATAGGACTTATAGGTTTCGCCACATAATAAAACGGTGATTGATTTTATTTCGAATCCAAAACAAACTCGATTACTATAACCCTGCAAGCCGTACCCGGTGGCGTAAATGCGATCTATTCTCGCTACCAGCGGCATAAAAGTTTTAATACGAAGCCAGCCGCTGATGTATGCCTTTTTGTATTGTTGCGGGTAGTATTCATAACCTCCGCCCAAGTAAAAGCCAGCAATTTTCAACCCGCTGAGCTTATTGAAACTGGATTTTGATTCCCAAAGGTTTAACCTTCCGCCAAGAGAAATAGCATAAGTGCTTTTACCCCCAATTCCTAAAGGATCAACGGTCACCACGGCGGCCGCATATATCGTGTAGAATAAGCCTCGATGCGGGGTAAAATAGCTTTGATTGTATTTATTAAATGATTTTCCGTCAACTTTGATCTCCTGACCAAAACAGGCGCAATCCAATGACAGAATGATCCAGGTCGTACAAAAAGCCAAGGTTGACGTTCTCCAAAGGGACATATAATAAAAGTACCGAAAATCAGAATAATAAACCTTTGCTGCGGGCGACCATCAAAAGCTGTACTATTTTCAAAAATACTTCCCGTGATTTTGCATGGTCATGGGGGCAATTACTTATTTTAATACCAAAGCCCTCGAAGGTCAAATTCCAACGGCAATATTTGGCGATTGAGTCGACCTTCTCAGCCATGCCATTTTGTTTGCTTTTTTTCGGCACAAACATTTTTAATCTCTTTCAAATTTTAGAAAGCAGGGCGCTCGATAATTATAACTCTCCTTTGTAGCGTCATTGCAAAGGACAAGACTCAGGCTTGTTTTACTTCAGTTCATGGTGATAAGGTCTCGCGCCGTCCCACGAACTTCTGGAAACGAGCAAGGGATTTCTGACGAGCAACCAACGCGTTCTTTACCGCTTTGCATCATGGAGGCGTATTAGTGCGCGATGGAAAAATAGTTACTTTTGGTTTGGGGATATTTTACCAATGAAGAATAGATTCTTTATTTTGAAACGTGAGGTAATCGTAAATAATCACTTCTAACTAACAATCTTTGCGAAATCGATCCAATGTAGCATTGAACCACACTGCCGGATTGTCAACTCCGCAGCAAATTCAGATGGCACTGTTTTCATTGTTCGCGTTAACCGATACGGCCAACAGCTACAAAACACTTTGTCAAACCATCATGAACAGAAGACACGTGGCGTTGTGGGATGCCATAGGTCTTCAACCACCGGCAGATCGGGACCGTACCGAACTGGACATCATGGTATGGGCAGAAAAAAATTACGGGCCAGAATTCGTCAAATTTTTGCGCAAGAACTATCAGTGCACGGATATTCTTTTCCGCATAGCAGAGCAATCTGGCGTTGTTCTTATGCATGGCGAGGAATTTGGCGGCCCCGATTGGTCGGTGCGTGTTTCGCTCGCCAACCATCAGGAAGATACCTATCCGAAAATTGGAAGTTTTTGAAAGAGGCCGCTGAGGGTTACGTGAAGGAGTGGCAAGATTTACAAAATAAATGATGAGAAAGTGGATGGTTTAAACTAAGCGGCAAACGTTATGAAAAATATTGCCGTAACCCTGTTGATGCTTTTGTCATGAGAAAGGTAATAATTGGTCAGGTACCACGATCCAGGATCACGGATGCTTCCACCGAACATGCGATTCTAAAAGCCACCAGTTTTCTGGAGAAGAATCGAGTTACCGGAATGACTTTTTTGGACAGAGAATTAGCTGGGCTCACTTTCAATCGTGGAGAGAAAAGTAAATGCTACTTTGTCATTACCGAATTCAGTAAAACCAATCCTTACTATATCGATTTTAAAGGGGTAAAGGCCGATTTCAGGATGTATTTTACGGATACGGCCATTGGCACCCCCATCTCATTTCAAATCCCGGATGCAGAAGAGGCCTGTTATTTCGGTGAGATGACTCGATCGTTCCGTCCGGTTAACAGTTAAGTAACCCGGATTAACTTTTATTGCACTGTGTAAAGACCGATCTTGGTGAAGAATTTGAAGGTTTGAATGAGTTGTACTAATAAATAATGAAATGAGCATGAAACTAAAAAATTATCTATTTCTTGGATTGGTGCTTGCTACAGGCGCCAGGTCCTATTCTCAGGGTCTCAAGGTAACCGGACTTGGGGGCTACACGATCCAAGACAAAGTGTATGGCTATAACGGCGACTTTATAATTGCGGGTGGGGCTCACTTTGGCGCAATGTTGAGTTTGGAAAAAAATCAAAACCTGGCATTCGACTTCACGTACCTCCGCCAGGAAACTACATTCAAAGTTTTAAATTATAATTTCGCAGGCAATAACGGTAATGTTTCAGGCAGCGTGAATTACTACATGCTGGGGACGAGTCACAGCGCCGATTTTTCAGCCAAAGTAGCCCCCTATGGGGGTATCATGCTGGGTGCCGCGGTGTTTGCTCCCTCTCAAAAATATTCCTCGGAAACAAAATTTGCTGTCGGAGGGAAATTAGGCGTGATTATTCATGCCAACAATAAAATAGGGATTGTATTGCAAACGCAATTGATGGTTCCGGTGCAAAGTGTTGGCCTTGGTGTAGGGTGTGGCGGTGGCGGCTGCGGTTCAGGGGTATCAACTTCTTCGACCGCAACACAACTAGGCTTCACCGGTGGTGTTGAAATCAAACTCAATAAACAATAAACATACAGGACTATGAATAGGAAAATTTATTCTCTGGCGACGGTGGTGGTGCTCACCGTTTTGTTTGGTTGCTATCCGGGTGGAGCAGAGTATGTCGATGAATACGACATTACCTATACCAACTATGACAAGACCTATGATTTCGTTGGCAAGGCAACATATTCGCTACCGAATAAAATTGTTAAAATAACGGGCATAGATGGCCAACCGCCTCAATACGTGAAGGATGCCTATGGCTTCTCGATCCTGGCCGAAATTGATGCCAACATGCAAAAGTTGGGGTGGACTAAAGTAGCCGTTGACGCTAGCCCCGATGTCCAGTTACTTCCTGCAGCCTGGGAGTCAACCACGATCATTTATGGTGGCTACTGGGGAGGCTATTATTGCTGGTACTGGCCATATTACTGTGGCGGTGGAGGATGGTATTATCCTTACTATCCTACGACATCTTTTTCAACGGGTACACTGGTGATGACCATGGTTGACCCTAATGCCGTGGGGACAGATGGGAGTGAACGCGTCGCCTGGACCGGGGCGATCAATGGATTGCTTGTCGGCAGCTACGATGCGGGTCGAGTCAATGCCAGCATTGATCAGGCATTCTACCAGTCACCTTATTTAAAAACTAATTAATGACCTATCCTTTAATGAATATGAAAAAGTTATTTTATATTTTTCTCACGGGCGCATGCTTCGCCGCTGCGCCAGCGGTTGCTCAAAGTACTTTCTCCGTTCAATATTCTATGGGCTTTGGCAGCGGTGATGTAAAATCGTATATCTCTTCGTCCAGTTTCCGGGGAGCCGCTGTCGAGTATCGCTATCACCTACAAGAGAAGTTCAGCGTTGGTGCCGATATCGGGTGGAACACGTTTTATGAAAGAAGGGCCTATGATACCTACACCAGTGGAACCGTTTCACTTTCCGGTGTACAGTATCGCTACATCAATGCGATGCCCATTTATGCTGCCGGCGACTATTACTTTAAGCATGGCGAAAAGATTAATCCGTTTATCGGTCTTGGAGTAGGTACGCTGTACACCAAAAGGAATACCGACATGAACCTTTATACGCTGGAAAATAACGTGTGGGCATTCGCCCTTCGCCCGGAGGCAGGAGTTTTGGTCAATGCCAATCCTGGCCTGGATATTATCCTGGTTGGAAAATATAACTACGGGTTCGCTGCCGGTGGACTGGACTCACAATCTTACTTTACCTTCAACATAGGGTTAGTATTTAAAGGCGACTAAACTTGAATAAAGGTTTCAATTTAGATCACGCTAACCTGAAAGTCTTTTATCGAACGATAAGGTCAGGGCTGATTGTAGTGATTACAATCAGCTTTGCTTTTGGACAGAAACCAAAGGGTTCCGTTGAATCCGATTCGGTTAATGACCACTTTGATATTAGGAATTCCAGTTTCTTGTTGCCACTTCCACTCCCTGCTGGCAAATATTCTCATGCTCTTGCTGTTCGCAATGTCATTGTACCGAAGGATTGGGCTCTTGACAACATTCAAGCGCCATTCATTAATTATAGTGCAAAGTATACCCTGCCCAAAGGATTTAATATACAGGGAAGCCTTTCAACACTTTTCATTTCCAATCAAGTTGCGCTTGGCCCATTCTGGAATTACTCTATCGACAATTATCATTTTGGTGTTGGCTATCAAGTCGTATTTGATTATGGCGTGCTAAATCAGTTTGGGTTCAAGACGAAATTAACGGGCTGGGAACAAATGCCGTCACTAACGGTCGGTTATAGTTTCAAAAAATCGGCGATTATTTTAAGAGGCGATATGTACTATACCAATGTCCTTCATTTGAATGAAGGTGGAAATGTGTTGACGGTAGCCAATGGCTTTCTTAATGGGTACGGTCTCACGGCGACACTTGAGGAGCGTTTATGGGCAAATCGGTTGTTTTTCTTTGGTATTAAAGTGGCCCACATTAAATATCATATTGTAGCCTGGCCGGCGTTTCCGGTCAATAACTATCGTTACTATGTTCCGGAATTTCAATTGGGCCTAAAGTTTTAAAAAAGAGCATTGATCATGAGACTCTCACCTTACTTCGTTGCTGGCCTTCTGTTGATTTCGTTCGCTTGTTCGTTGAACCATATCACTCCTCCTCCTCCTAACGGCGATACAAACCTCATTAACACGGTACCTGTATCCTCTGCTACCATGAAAAACATGGAAGCCATTTATAGCCTCAGTGATGGGAATGTAAATTTGGGGACGGCGTTTGTTTGCAAAATTTCAAAGTATAAGATTTCTTTTTTTAGTAATGAATCTGGAATCTATATCCTACTCAAATATGGTCTCAATCTTTCTGACAGTTCTCTCCAATTCTCGGGATTCTGGCGGTATTCAGAAAGTGCAACGCAAGGCGACATCAGTTTTTCCGTTGCCAAGAATGAAGGCGCGGCAGACCTATTGAAAACCGGTAGTGCTGCTACCATCAATATGAAGGGAAGTTTCAAAGACAAAAATGGCACACCGTTATCGTTATCTATAAAATTCAACCGACCCTTCAGTCCCTATACTAAGGATAATCCATTCATTGTACTGGCTCATCATGGTGTGCAAACGACCGTGGGCCCGGCGTATGCGGAAAATTCAGTGGGCAGCGTTTTACACGACGAAGAATATGGGTGTAATGGAATAGAATTTGATGTTCGATTGACCAAGGACAATGTTCCGATTTGTCTTCATGACAATGCTATCAATATCCGCCTGACAGAGAAGGGCCCCTTGTCTGGCGAGCCAAGTCAATATCCATTTGCACTCCTTGAAAAATACATTCGATTAGTGGATGGGCAAAAGATTCCTTCCGTAGAGCAGGTGCTGAATGCCTTTATCGATTCAACTTCGATGAAATACATCTGGTTAGATGTAAAAGGAGATCCTGATATTTTTAAGTACATGGAACCCGTCATGCGCGCAGGTTATGCTCGCGCCCAAGCCCAAAATAGGGATGTCGTATTTTTTACCGGATTGCCATCAGGGCAAGTGATCGATGAACTTCACAAACAACCGAGCTACTATACACTCCCCTTGCTTTGCGAATTGGAGGTTCAAGATGTGATTAATAACAATTGTCAATTTTGGGGGCCGCGTTACTCAAGAGGTTTGATGCTGGATGATGTGAACCAGATGCATCAACGCGGAGTAAGGGTGATCAGCTGGACCCTGAACGATAAAGGAATTATTAAGAACTATCTAACAAACGGAAAGTTTGATGGTTTCATAACGGATTACCCAGCGTACGTTGTGTACGATTTTTATACGATGTTCTAAAGGCCTTGATCACGATGAAACAAATACACCACCATGTTGCTCTGCGATTCCTCATCGGGCTTTTGATTTGTCTCTTTTCGGTTAACGCAAGGGCTCAGTCCGTTTCGCGGGATAGAAAAAATCGCCATTGGGTTTTTTACGGGGGCATCGGCCCTAATTTATATTTCAACAACCTCATCTTAGCCAAGGACCAGGTTAATGTATTAAATTATTCCTGCGTAGGACGCATGATGTGGGAACCGGAATACCGACTCAGTATTGGATTGGAATCCGGCTATAACAGGCTGTATACCATTCATACTTCCGATGTTCACATTATTAACAGCTCTATTCCCATTCAAGCGGTAGTGTCTATAAAATTTCTAAAGTCATTTTATGGTAATTTTTCTTATGGCCGCTCTATTTTGGTTAACAAAGTGAGTTCAGGGACCTATGGAAATCTTGATGCAACGGCTGTTTCCCTTGCCGATGTTACCCTTACCGTTGGCTATAAACGGAAGCTCAATGAAAGAATTTCTGTTGGTGCGGAAGCAAAGTTTTATCATGCCTCAAAAGCAAATGACCAAAATCTGGCATTCGTGTTGATGGGCGGCTATCATTTTAAATAGACGGAATCCTTGTCCTCCCCTACAAATTATAAAACGAGATTGAAAATTTATAAAGTAAGGGAGAAACGCTCGCTGGATTTCATTATATTAATAGTGCAAATGTTTCAAAGTTAACTCACCTATGAAACCTATCCGGACACTCAGCTTGCTAATTTTCTTTTTCGTTTCTGTTAATCTCCGGGGCCAGGACTCTCACTACTGGACCCAACAATATGGCACTAAGTCCATGTTGTTAAGTGGATCCGTCATTGGTGGGGTTGAAGATCTTGGTGCTGTCTACTACAACCCAGCCCGGCTTTCCGTTATTACTGGTTCTGCTTTTTTGCTGAGTGCTAACGTTTATGAATTAAGTAGCTTCAAGGTTGATGACGCGTTTGGCAATAATAAAAACTCTTCTACGACTACTTCGTTGAGAGGTGTTCCTACGCTGGCGGCGGGCTCGTTTAAAATAAAAAAATTGCCAAAGCATTACTTTGCTTACGCATTGTTGACGCGACAGAGTTCCGATTTCAATTTATCTTATCAAAATGAAGTTTATCAGGATGTGCTATCGGGCGTACCCGGAAATGAATATTTTAGCGCTGCTGTCAACATTCAAACGTCGTCTTCCCAACAATGGACAGGCATCAGTTGGGCTTATCCGATCAGCCCTAAATTTAGTGTGGGCGTTACCACTAACTATTCAATTAATAAACAGACCAAAGGAAATACGATCGGCCTGCAAGCGCTCTCCCAAAGCAATGAAGTGGCGCTCTACCGTTATAATCGCAGCTATACCTATTCGCAGACGGGCTTTTTATGGAAAATCGGAGCGTCAGCGGACTTAAAGAATTGGCTACTTGGATTGACGATTACCACGCCCTTGGTCAGTATTGGGGGATCGGGTTCGTACAAGTTTGAACAATTTTATAGTCCGATTCCCGGTGCCAGTGCCCTTCCCGCTACCTATTCAACGACCAACCAAACGGGTCTTGCGTTAAAATATAAATCACCGGTGTCGATTGGCTTTGGCGCCACGCGCATCATTGGGAAAAATAAAATCCATTTCAGCGCAGAATGGTTCAGTGCTATTAATAAATATACGATGATGTCTGCAGCGAATAAGTTAAGTCAAAGCAATCCATCGGATACATTACAATTCCACCTGGTGGACAACGACCGAAGTGTATTAAATGCTGGAATCGGAGCTGAATTATTTATCAATAAAAAAGTATCCGGCTTTGCGAGTTTTAGCACTGATTTTTCATCTTCGACCGGTGATCTGACGCGGTTCTTGGAACGAAAGCCTGAAGCGGGTGACGGTACATGGAGCTCCGACTTCTATCATGTTGGAGGCGGGTTCGTTCTCAACTTAAATGGAGCCGATATCACCCTTGGCGTTACCCACACAGGTGCAAACCTGACACTGCCGCAGCCGATCAATTTTCCTGACAATCCTACCTCCACCTTTATTGGTAGCACTGTGGCCAACGCCCGCTGGGACCGATGGCGGTTTGTATTCAGCTTTTCATTTCCCTTCCTGAAAAACTACACGAAAAAATTTACAGGCGAAGGGGAGAAGAAATAAGTCGTAAGCAGTGCGGTTAAAAAACCTCCGTTGCTCCAAAATAAATCCCCGATGAGTGCTCACCAAATCCCCAGTCAATGGTGACGTTGGTTCTTGATAATTTATCGGCCATGATCCGTAAGCCAAACCCATATCCAGCTTTTACATAGTCAAAGGTCTGAACATTATTTGCTTTGTCGGCTGTGGTAATGGCATTGGCAAAAAGAACGCCTCCTAAAATGTTGCTACATTTGGAAATTGGAAACCGGTATTCCAATTCCCCATAATATAAGTTCTCTCCACGGAAACGCCCCTGAATATAACCCCGTGCAGAGCAATTGCGTCGATCATATCCGGAAGCCGGCAGGTCCAGGTAGGGGGCCTTGCCCGCATTTACATAGTTTGAATAGAGCCATCCTGCCAATAAATGGCGAGGGCGTTTTCTAGACAAGCTTTTATACCCTCGTAATTCAGTATAGGTGATATTACTGAATTGGGCACTTCCAAGAAACGCGGGGCTATACCGATTTTGGATATTTACATATATTCCTTTGTAAGGATTAATTTGATTGTCGCGACTATCATAAAC
>Ga0209067_10000846_pt1 | contig 19220 bp, 16 predicted proteins | sample ColStrG_CSR_2013_FD_187199 | JGI IMG/M metagenome (GOLD analysis project Ga0209067, IMG submission 187199) | Freshwater sediment microbial communities in response to fracking from Pennsylvania, USA - Cold Stream Run_MetaG_CSR_2013 (SPAdes)... | ecosystem: Environmental > Aquatic > Freshwater >...
GATTCTGATTGCCTGCTTCAGGCATGGTGGTAATAAATTTCTGCCCGGTAAATTGCAGAATACGGACACCCATCTTTTCGCTAAGCGGGATGTGGTCATACCAGGCCTGTTGCAGCTGACCGCACCAGTCAGCACGATGCAGGATATCATCGAGCGTCACCACTGGTTTTATCATCAGAAAGTGGCGTACCGGCGTCGTCTGCGGCGCGGTAATCTCGCCCTGATTGACGTAGCCGAGTTTAGCAAAGAAAGCGACTGCATCTTCGCGGGCGCTACAGGTTACCCGCTTAGCCCCTTCCTGACGCGCCACCGACTCCAGCGTCATCGCCACCAGCGTACCCAGCCCTTTGCCCTGCACAGAAGGGTGAACGGCCATGAAGCGGATAGCGGCCTCATTGTCGGCATTAATATAAAGACGACCGATGGCGACCGGATTACCCTGCTCATCAACCACCATCTGATGATGTGCCAGGGCATCCCAGGCGTCACGTTCCGACCCCTGCGGCTGACGCAGAGGTTTACGCAACATCTCCCAGCGGAACTGATAATAGATATCCAGCTCTTCCGCCGTCTGTGGCACGCGAAGGTGATACATATAATGTTTCTCCCGTTCGGAGCTTGCGTGGCCTGTTCCCTGCCGCTCAGCTGACGACCTCACACCTGCAACCAGAACGTCACAGGACCATCATTGACCAGCGAGACCTGCATGTCTGCAGCAAAACGGCCGTTCGCCGTGGTGATGCCCTGCTGGCGACAGCAGTCGCTGAAGTATTCATAAAGACGTTCGGCCTCAGCAGGCTCAGCGCCACCCGAAAAGGAGGGGCGCATCCCTCCTTTTTGCGTATCTGCGGCCAGCGTAAACTGCGACACCACCAGCACACTTCCGCCCGCCTGGCGAATACTCAGGTTCATTTTCCCCTGCTCATCACTAAAAATGCGATAGCCCAATACGCGTTCTGCCAGACGTTCCGCATGCGCGCTGTCATCGCCCTTTTCCACACCCAGCAGAACCAGTAATCCAGTACCAATTTCACCGGTCACTTCCTGCTCGACGCTGACGCTAGCGCGCTGCACGCGTTGAATCAATGCAATCATGTTTCCTCGCGTTGTTCTTCTCTGTGCTGCTGTTTTAACTGCCGGTAGTCGGCTAGCGCAACGGTAATTTCCGCGCCTAACAACACAATACACCAGGTCCAGTAGACCCAGAGGAACAGAATGGGGATCACGGCCAGTACACCGTAGATCAGCTGATAAGAGGGGAACATAGTAACATAGAGCGCAAAGCCCTTTTTACCCAGCTCAAACAATGCTCCCGCCACCAGCGCGCCAATCAGCGCATCGCGCGGCGGCACCCGCTGGGTGGGAACAATGCTGTAGAGCAACCAGAAGGCGAGCCACGACAGCAGGAGCGGAAAAAGGCGCAGCATCTGATCGACCAGGCTGGTAACACCGGTAGCGTTAATCCAGCGCAACGACAGCAAATAGGAGCTGATCGCCAGACTGGCTCCCGCCAGTAGCGGGCCGAGCGTCAGGATCATCCAGTAGACCGCAAAGGAGTAAACCATCGGTCGCTTCTTGTTGCTGCGCCAGATAGTATTTAACGCGGTATCGACCGAATGCATCAGCAGTAAGGCGGTAACGATCAGGCCCACCGCCCCGACCGCCGTCATCCGGTTTACGTTAGCGACAAACTGCTCAAGATAGCGTTGCAGCGTGTTACCTGCGGCTGGCATCAGATTGTTAAAGACAAACTGCTTCAGCTGCACGCTGATATCAGAGAAGACCGGAAACGCCGCAAACAGGGCAAACACCACCGCAATCAGCGGCACCAGCGCCAGCAGTGAAACATAAGCCAGATTACCGGCCTGTGTCGTCATGCCATCCTCATCAATGCGTTTCCACAACAGCCTGAGCCACAACCAGAAGGCATGCAGCCCGGGACGAAATTTACGTGACATCATGAGTTACTGTTGACCTGCAAACCAGTTGAGTACCGTTTTACTGTCAGTAACCAGTACACTTTCAATACCCAACACCTGGGCCGCCTCGATGTTCTGTGGATTATCGTCAAAAAATACCGACTGATCGGCAGTCACACCTTCTGCGTCCAGCACATGCTGATAAATCCGGGCTTCCGGTTTACGCATGCCCAACTCCTGAGACAGATAAAGCTTGTCTGCCGCCTGCTGCACGTCCGGATACTGTGTCGGCCAGAATTCGCAATGCAGTTTGTTGGTGTTAGAGAGGATCACTACCCGATGGCCTTCCAGCCGCAGTCGGTTCATCAGCGCCAGTGTTTCTGTACGCACGTCGACGAATACCGCCTCCCACCCAGCGGTAAACTGTTCATAGCTCAGCGCGATTTCCAGCCTTTCACACAGGGCCAGCGCGAAATCCTCATCGCTGATCTCGCCTCGTTCGTGTTGTTCAAACACCTCATCCATCTGGAAATGGCTTTGCAGCGAGGCCAGCGGCACACGACTAAGGTCACTCCAGACACCCAGCACGCGGTTAAAATCGATATCGATAATCACATTGCCCAAATCAAAGATATACAGCATGGTGTGTCTCCTTCTGTTCCCTGGAGTATTCACTCTAGCGGCAAAAGTGCAGGCTGAACAGGCAGTCGCGGAGAGAAAAGCGTAAACGCCAGAAGGCGGGTAAAAAGCGCGGCATAACACACGAATATTCGCTGGCCCGGCTGGAGAAGCCGGAATTTCAGGCAAAAAAAAGCCCCGCATGCGGGGCTCTTTATTGTTTAAAAACACAATTATGCGTCTTTAGGACCACGTGATGCACGTTTACGGTCGTTTTCAGTCAGGTGACGTTTACGGATACGCACTGACTGTGGTGTAACTTCTACCAGTTCGTCATCATCGATGAACTCGATCGCCTGCTCAAGAGTCATCTTGATTGGCGGAACCAGCGTCGTGGCTTCATCAGTACCTGAAGCACGCATGTTGGTCAGTTTCTTACCGGTCAGACAGTTAACTGTCAGGTCGTTAGAACGGCTGTGAATACCGATGATCTGGCCTTCATAGACTTCTGCACCGTGACCCAGGAACAGCTTACCGCGGTCCTGCAGGCTGAACAGTGCAAACGCAACCGCTTTACCCTGACCGTTAGAGATCAGTACGCCGTTCTGACGCTGGCCTACATCACCCGCACGAATATCATCGTAGTGGCTGAAGGTCGAGTAGAGCAGACCGGTACCGGAAGTCATGGTCATGAATTCGTTACGGAAGCCGATCAGGCCACGGCTTGGGATCACGTAGTCGAGACGTACGCGGCCTTTACCATCCGGATCCATATTTTTCAGATCGCCCTTACGCTCACCCATGGCTTGCATGACTGAACCCTGGTTATTCTCTTCGATATCCAGCGTCACGTTCTCGAATGGCTCTTGTTTACGGCCATCGATTTCGCGGAAGATAACTTTCGGACGGGATACCGCCAGTTCGAAACCTTCACGACGCATGTTTTCGATCAGAACTGACAGATGAAGCTCACCACGACCTGATACGCGGAACGCGTCAGCATCTTCGGTTTCTTCAACGCGCAGTGCCACGTTGTGAACCAGTTCTTTATTCAAACGCTCAAGGATCTGACGTGAAGTCACGTACTTACCTTCTTTACCGCAGAACGGTGAGGTGTTGACGTTGAAGAACATGGTTACTGTTGGCTCATCGACGCTCAGTGCTGGCAGCGCCTGCACATTCTGTGGATCACAGATGGTGTCAGAGATGTTCAGCTCGCCCAGACCGGTGATAGCAATAATATCGCCTGCTTCAGCCAGATCGCTGTCGATACGCTCAAGACCCAGGTGAGTCAGGACTTTACCGACTTTACCGTTACGGGTTTTGCCTTCGCTATCGATGATAGTGACTTGTTGGTTAGGCTTAACTTTACCGCGTTTGATGCGGCCGATGCCGATCACGCCCAGGTAGTTGTTATAGTCCAGCTGAGAGATTTGCATCTGCAGTGGGGCGTCAGCCTCAACCTGCGGAGGCGCAACGTGGTCAACGATCGCCTGATACAGCGGGGTCATATCGTCAGCCATGTCGGTATGCTCAAGGCCTGCAATACCATTCAGCGCAGAGGCGAAAATGATAGGGAAGTCGAGCTGTTCATCAGTGGCATCCAGGTTAACGAACAGGTCAAATACCTGATCAACAACCCAATCCGGACGCGCACCAGGGCGGTCTACTTTGTTGATAACCACAATCGGCTTCAGACCATGCGCGAACGCTTTTTTGGTCACGAAGCGGGTTTGCGGCATAGGGCCATCCATCGCATCTACAACCAGCAGCACCGAGTCCACCATGGACATGACGCGCTCAACTTCACCACCGAAGTCGGCGTGTCCTGGGGTATCAACGATGTTGATACGGTAGTCATTCCACTTAATGGCGGTGTTTTTTGCGAGGATGGTAATCCCACGCTCTTTCTCCAAATCATTGGAGTCCATCACGCGCTCTGTTGCTTCGGTACGGGCATCAAAAGTACCGGATTGTTGCAGCAGTTTGTCAACCAGGGTGGTCTTTCCATGGTCAACGTGCGCGATGATGGCGATGTTACGCAAATTTTCGATCACAGCTTTGCCTCAGGCATTAGAAATAGCGCGCTATTGTACACGGATTAAGCGGAAGACTGAACACGATCACACTTTTCACTGCAAGTTTATTGCATTGACGCAAATTCGCTCTGTTCCCGGTGCAGAAAATGCACTAAGTTGGTCTTTTGCACCAACTTAGTGCCAAAGGATCATCACAAAGCACCTTTATGGTGCAATAAAACCATCGTAGTGCAGCCACCTTATGACAAAAAGGTGCATCACAAGGCGATTTAAGCAACATCAAAAAAGTTGGCACAGAATTCGCTTTGTCTTACATAAGCGCAAACGCCAGTCATATGTCGGTTGAAGAGCGTACCGGAATGAGGTTGGTCAGGGAGTTATTTTCCCGCAACACGCCGGAAACGACGTTTCCTCGCCATGTAGATAATGAAAGACCATTTCCAGGAGAGTTGAGTATGTCCGCTGAACACGTTCTCTCGATGATGAACGAGCATGAAGTTAAGTTTGTTGACCTGCGTTTTACCGATACCAAAGGTAAAGAACAGCACGTTACGATCCCTGCTCACCAGGTTAACGCTGACTTCTTCGAAGAAGGCAAAATGTTCGATGGTTCGTCTATCGGCGGCTGGAAAGGCATTAACGAATCAGACATGGTGCTGATGCCTGACGCCACTACGGCGGTCATGGATCCTTTCTTCGAAGACTCTACGCTGATCATCCGTTGTGACATTCTTGAGCCAGGCACCATGCAGGGTTACGATCGCGATCCACGCTCCATCGCTAAGCGCGCTGAAGATTTCCTGCGCTCTTCCGGCATCGCTGATACCGTGCTGTTTGGACCCGAGCCCGAATTCTTCCTGTTCGATGACATACGTTTCGGTTCCTCGACTTCTGGTTCACACGTTGCTATCGACGATATCGAAGCGGCATGGAACACCGGTAAAGAGTACGAAGGCGGTAACAAAGGTCACCGTCCAGGGCTGAAAGGCGGCTACTTCCCGGTTCCACCGGTTGACTCATCACAGGATATCCGTTCTGCCATGTGTCTGACCATGGAGCAGATGGGCCTAGTTGTTGAAGCGCATCACCACGAAGTGGCGACGGCGGGTCAGAACGAAGTGGCAACCCGCTTCAATACCATGACCAAAAAAGCGGACGAAATTCAGATCTACAAATATGTCGTCCACAACGTTGCGCACGCTTACGGCAAAACCGCAACCTTTATGCCGAAGCCGATATTTGGCGACAACGGTTCAGGCATGCACTGCCATATGTCACTCTCTAAAGGGGGCCAGAACCTGTTCGCCGGCGATAAGTACGGCGGTCTGTCTGAAATGGCGCTATTCTACATCGGCGGTATCATCAAACACGCTAAAGCGATCAACGCCCTGGCGAACCCGACCACCAATTCTTACAAGCGTCTGGTCCCGGGTTATGAAGCACCGGTTATGCTGGCTTACTCTGCCCGTAACCGTTCAGCCTCTATCCGTATCCCGGTTGTTGCCAGCCCGAAAGCCCGTCGTATCGAAGCGCGCTTCCCGGATCCAGCGGCTAACCCATACCTGGCCTTCACCGCACTGCTGATGGCTGGCCTGGATGGCATCATCAACAAAATCCATCCTGGCGATGCGATGGACAAGAACCTGTATGACCTGCCACCGGAAGAAGAAGCTGAGATTCCAAAAGTTGCAGGCTCTCTGGAAGAAGCGCTGAATGCACTGAATGAAGACCGCGAGTTCCTGACCCGCGGCGGTGTATTCACTGACGAATCGATCGATGCTTACATCGAACTGCGTAAAGCAGAGATGGATCGTGTTCGTATGACGCCACACCCGGTTGAGTTTGAGCTCTACTACAGCGTTTAACTGGTCAGACGTTTTTGTTGCCGTGGAAACTTTTAGCCCATCTTCGGATGGGCTTTTTTCTCCGCGAATTCACTGTTCATTTACCCTGTTTCCGGCTTAAAGACTAAAATGCACCTGGTTAGTGCAGAGGAACGTTGTATGGCAACTGGCTCTCTGCCCGATGCAGGGCAGATTCTCAACGCGTTAATCAACAGTATTTTGTTGGTGGATAACGATCTGGTTATTCATTACGCCAACCCGGCGGCGCAGCAATTACTGGCGCAAAGCTCACGCAAACTGTTCGGCACGCCGTTACCGGAGTTAACCGGCTACTTTTCGCTGAATATCGAGGTAATGCGCGAGAGTCTTGAGGCTGGCCAGGGATTTACTGACAGTGAAGTCACGCTGGTGGTAGATGGTCGCGCACACATTATGTCGCTGACCGCCCAGCGGTTACCTGATGGCTTAATTCTGATGGAAATGGCGCCGATGGATAATCAGCGTCGCCTCAGTCAGGAGCAGTTACAGCACGCCCAGCAGGTTGCCGCTCGCGATCTGGTTCGCGGCCTGGCCCATGAGATTAAAAATCCGCTGGGTGGATTGCGCGGCGCGGCACAGCTTTTATCTCGCGCCCTGCCCGATCCCTCGCTGAACGAATATACCAAAGTGATTATTGAACAGGCCGACCGGTTGCGGAATCTGGTAGATCGTCTGTTAGGGCCACAGCAGCCGGGCATGCACATCACCCAGAGCATTCATCAGGTGGCCGAACGGGTGGTCAATCTGGTGTCAATGGAACTGCCGGAGAATGTCTCACTGGTTCGGGATTATGATCCCAGCCTGCCGGAATTGCCGCACGACCCCGATCAGATCGAACAGGTGCTGCTTAATGTGGTCCGCAATGCGCTTCAGGCGCTGGGCGACGATGGCGGCACCATTGTTATCCGCACCCGCACAGCTTTCCAGCTGACGCTGCACGGCTCGCGTTATCGCCTGGTGGCACGTATTGATATTGAAGATGATGGCCCCGGCATTCCGGCCCAGCTGCAGGATACGCTGTTTTATCCGATGGTCAGCGGACGTGAAGGCGGTACCGGTTTAGGCCTCTCCATCGCCCGTAGCCTGATTGATCAACATTCAGGAAAAATAGAGTTTAACAGTTGGCCGGGACACACCGAATTCTCGGTTTACCTGCCTATTCGCCAGTGAGGTTTCTATGCAACGAGGGATAGTCTGGATCGTCGATGACGATAGCTCCATCCGCTGGGTGCTTGAACGCGCGCTCACTGGAGCCGGTTTGAGCTGTGCGACCTTTGACAGCGCAAGAGAAGTGCTGGATGCCCTTTCAACCAAAACCCCGGACGTTTTACTGTCAGACATTCGCATGCCCGGTATGGATGGACTGGCGCTGCTGAAACAGATTAAACAGCGTCACCCGATGCTTCCGGTCATCATAATGACGGCGCATTCTGATCTGGATGCCGCTGTCAGCGCCTATCAGCAGGGTGCCTTTGATTACCTGCCTAAACCGTTTGATATCGATGAAGCCGTTGCGCTGGTAGAGCGTGCTATCAGTCACTATCAGGAGCAGCAGCAGCCGCGTAATCAGCCGGTCAGCGGACCGACCACCGACATCATTGGTGAAGCACCCGCCATGCAGGATGTGTTCCGCATCATCGGGCGGTTGTCGCGCTCTTCGATTAGTGTACTGATCAACGGCGAGTCAGGCACCGGTAAAGAGCTGGTGGCCCATGCGCTGCATCGCCACAGCCCGCGCACCAAAGCACCCTTTATTGCACTGAACATGGCTGCGATTCCTAAAGATTTGATTGAGTCAGAACTGTTTGGTCACGAGAAAGGTGCCTTTACCGGGGCGAACCAGATTCGTCAGGGCCGTTTTGAGCAGGCTGATGGCGGTACACTGTTTCTGGATGAGATCGGAGATATGCCGCTGGATGTGCAGACGCGTCTGCTGCGCGTGCTGGCCGATGGCCAGTTTTATCGCGTTGGTGGCTATGCGCCGGTCAAAGTGGATGTGCGTATTATCGCGGCTACCCACCAGAATCTGGAGTTACGCGTTCAGGAAGGAAAGTTCCGTGAGGACCTGTTTCACCGTCTGAATGTGATTCGCGTGCATCTGCCGCCACTGCGTGAGCGTCGTGAAGACATTCCGCGTCTGGCGCGTTATTTCCTGCAGGTGGCGGCCCGAGAGCTGGGTGTGGAAGCGAAGATTCTGCATCCGGAAACCGAAACAGCGTTAACGCGGCTGCACTGGTCAGGTAACGTGCGTCAGCTGGAGAACACCTGTCGCTGGCTGACCGTGATGGCTGCGGGTCAGGAAGTACTGATTCAGGATCTGCCTGGGGAGCTATTTGAATCCAGCACCCCGGAGAATCCGGTGCAGTCGCTGCCTGACAGCTGGGCAACGCTGCTGGCACAGTGGGCCGATCGCGCTCTGCGTTCCGGTCATCAGAATCTGCTGTCAGAAGCACAGCCGGAGATGGAGCGAACGCTGCTCACTACTGCGCTGCGTCATACGCAGGGCCACAAACAGGAAGCGGCACGTTTGTTGGGCTGGGGACGAAACACGCTGACGCGCAAGCTCAAAGAGCTGGGCATGGAATAAGCGGTTCAATACGGGCTGGTGTAGTCTGCCAGCCCGTTTCTTCAGATAACGCGGGAGAACTGCTGCTGACGCGCTTTCTGACGCAGATAGCGATCAAAGCACATGCAAATATTGCGGATCAGTAACCGGCCAATGCCCGTCACCTCCAACCCCGTAGCGGTTTGTTCCACCAACCCATCGGCTATCAACGGTTTCAGCAGCGCCAGGTCCTCAGAAAAATAGTCGCTGAAGCGAATGCCCCATTGCGCTTCTGTCGCGGCGAAATTCAGCGAGAAGTTACAAATCAGCGTTTTTATCACGTCCCGACGCAGGCAATCATCGTCGGTCAAGGCGATGCCACGCCACAAGCCATTTCCCTGCTGTTCCACATGACTGTACCAGGTCTTGAGGTCTTTCTGGTTCTGCGCATAACTGTCGCCAATCATGCTGATGGCAGAGACGCCAAGCCCCAGCAAATCGCTGTCGCCCTGCGTCGTGTATCCCTGGAAATTTCGATGCAGCTGCCCTTTGCGCTGCGCGATGGCCAGTTCATCCTGCGGCTTCGCAAAGTGATCCATCCCAATGAACTGGTAGCCCTGCTGAGTCAGGGTTGCGATGGTCTGCTGTAAAATATCCAGCTTTTGCTGAGCCGATGGCAGTTCATCCTCTTTGATTTTTCGCTGTGCCGCGAACATCACCGGCAGATGCGCATAGTTAAAGACGCTAAGACGATCCGGGCTCAGCGCCAGTACCCGCTCCAGCGTCCAGGCGAAGCTGGCGGGCGTCTGGAGAGGCAAACCATAAATCAGATCAATGCTGGTCGAGCTGAAACCCTGCTCACGGGCACGCGCCATCAGGCCGAAAATCACCTCTTCATCCTGTACCCGGTTGACCCGCTCCTGCACCGATTTGTTGAAGTCCTGCACCCCCATGCTCAGACGATTGAATCCCAGCGATCGCAGGTGATCAATCACATCCAGCTCAATCTCCCGGGGATCAACTTCGATCGACATTTCGGCATCATCGGCCACGCTGAAATGCTGCTTCAGTAAACCCACCAGCCTGGAAATCTGCGCATTGTCGAGGAAGGTTGGCGTGCCGCCGCCCCAGTGAAGCTGCATGACCTGCCGCTGACGAAACAGTGGCGCGCGCTGAATAATCTCCTGCTCAAGCACATCCAGATAGCGATCAGCTTTATGGCGCTGACGCGTCACAATCTTGTTGCAGCCACAGAAGTAGCAGAGACGATGGCAAAAGGGGATATGGACATAGAGCGACAGCGGACGATCAGGGTAACGCGCCACAGCACGCTGGAAATCAGTTTCCGCGTAGTGCTCGCTGAACTCCAGCGCAGTGGGATAAGAGGTGTAACGCGGGCCAGCATAATTATACTTTTCAATTAATGCCTGATCCCACTCAATCTGCTGCGATGGCATGCTCACTCCTTCCGGTGACATCGTCTGAGAGAAGGTCGCGAAGAAGAAGAGATGAAAGGTGAGCGGGATGAGACCCGACGTAAACGTTGCTTCAGACGCGACAGGCGTCGTAGTTTAAACAATAACCACAGCAGATAAAATGTCGCCAGCAGCGCGAAAATTGATCCAGGCCAAAACATTGTTGTTTACCTGATAAGCGCGACATGCGGTTCCCGCATGCCGATCAAATTTGCTTAGTTACCTTTTAGCAGACGGTACATATCTTCTTCTGCCTGATCATCTTCGGCATCATCCATCACAATGCCTAACTGCTCCATCAGTTCGTCGATACGATCCAGCGAGGCATCCAGCCAGCCCTGATCTTCTGCCGATAGCGTTTCGCCATTTTCCAGCCGATCCAGCAGCATATCCAGACGCTCGTCATTTTCCAGCTTCGCCAGCTCTTCTTCTGGTGTCAGGCGTACTTTCTTTTCTACTGCCGGTTTTTCCGCGCTTTTCTTTGGCTTAACGGCTGCGGTTTTCCCGTCAGCAACCAAGGCCACCGGTTTTTTACTCCCGATACGCGGATCTTTAGGGCTGTTAGCCTGACGTCCGCCGTTACTTTCGGGCGCAGCCGGATTAGCACGGCTGCCCGATGCATGTCCGCGATGCTTTTTATCACGTTTGCGATCGCGTGCCTCATGGTTGATATCGTCACGCGATTTGCGTTTGGCTTTAACGGCAGGTTTGCCGTGAGCAGCTCGTGCAGGTTGCTTCATAGTATTCGGTCCCGGCTTTTTTTATTCAGTATAGAATTGCGGCGAAATCTAGCAGAAAGTAGACAAAGAAAAAAGGCGACAGCTCAAGCTGTCGCCTTATTTCATACCTTCACAAGAAGGAATCATGTTTTAAATCCTTTTCGGCTCGTAACATCCCGGTTAATCCCGCGCCTGCTCAACTCCTGAGCTTTTCCTTATCCCTGTCTGGCCGTATCCCTGACCTATTCCATTCCACCGCTCATTGCCATCCTGACATCCCTGAGCGCATCATCCTGATGTGTGCTGCCGTGCACTGCACATTAATGTAGACCAACGGGTAAAAGCCTCAAGTCAGCGTCAAAAATAGTTAGCTCAAAAAAAGAGCATTTATCAGTAATTGTTTGAATTATATTGTTTTTTATTTTCATTAATTAACGTAAAAAGAGAAATAACCCGCAGCGTTAATGGCAAATCTCTTACAAACGTTGTTACCGAGATACGATTGGGCACTTTCGCGTCATAACGCGTATAATCGCCGCCATTGCCTTAATGCGTTTTCTGGAGTGTCACCTTGTCTGAATTGAATTATCACGTTACCCACTTTGTCATGAGCGCGCCGGATATCCGTCATCTGCCTGCTGATACCGGAATTGAAGTGGCTTTTGCTGGCCGCTCAAACGCGGGAAAATCGAGTGCGCTGAATACGTTAACCAATCAGAAGGGCCTGGCGCGTACCAGTAAAACACCGGGACGTACGCAGCTGATTAACCTGTTTGAAGTAAAAGAAGGTAAGCGTCTGGTCGACCTGCCCGGCTACGGTTATGCCGAAGTACCGGAAGAGATGAAGCTGAAGTGGCAGCGTGCATTAGGGGAATACCTGCAAAAACGCCAGGCCCTGAAAGGGCTGGTCGTGTTAATGGATATTCGCCATCCGCTGAAAGATCTCGATCGACAAATGATTCAGTGGTCCGTGGAAAGCGACATTCCGGTTCTGTTGCTCCTTACCAAAGCCGATAAACTCGCTTCAGGCGCCCGTAAAGCGCAGCTGAACGTTGTGCGTGAAGCCGCCCTGAGTTTTGTCGGTGATGTACAGGTAGAGCTCTTCTCATCGCTGAAGAAAATCGGTGTGGATAAGGTTCGTCAGAAGCTGGACAGTTGGTTTAATACGCTTGAACCGGCGGTTGAGGGTCAGGACGCGGAAGAGTGAGTGGCGCCCCTGTGCCGTTGAAGCGGGCGGTACAAAAAGCCCAATAAAAAACGCCCCAGTCACAGAATGACTGGGGCGGCTAAATTCAGCCAAATCCGATTACGTGAAGTAAAAGGTCTGAAAGATAGAACATCTTACCTCTGTACCCTACGCGACGAACTTTACCTGATTTTCTGTGCGTGACAAAGGCTTTTTTGTTGCTTACTTACATCAAACAGGACTTTTTTTACCATACTCGTCACAAAAATAGCGTTGCGATGTAGTTAAATGACGGAAAAAGTGTTTGGACGATAAGCAGTTAGGAAAGCGCCTTATCTCAGTGCCAGCGTTGACTACGCTAAACCGGTTAACTCAACGATTTACTTATAACTGATTCCGGGCCGATTTCTCGATTCCGACCCGACCAGAAGTAGCGAATCAGTGGGCTTCATCCCAGTTGTCACCCACACCGACTTCAACCAGTAAAGGTACGTCGAGCTGCACGCTACCTTCCATCAGCGCACGGATTTTCTGGCTGGCCTCTTCAACCGCCTCCGTCTTCACTTCGAACACCAGTTCATCGTGAACCTGCATGATCATTCTGACTGCATTGTCATTTTGCTGCTCAAGCCAGTCATCCACGGCGATCATCGCCCGCTTGATAATATCCGCTGCCGTTCCCTGCATCGGCGCATTGATCGCGGCACGCTCTGCGGCTTTACGGCGAATGGCATTGCTGGATTTAATATCTGGCAGCCACAGTCGACGCCCTTCAATCGTTTCGACATAGCCTTTACTGGCAGCCAGCTGGCGCGTGTTTTCCATATAGCGAAGTACGCCCGGATAGCGTTCAAAGTAGAGGTCCATATACTTTTTCGCTTCTCCTGCACCGATATTCAGCTGACGCGACAGGCCAAATGCGCTCATACCATAAATCAGACCAAAATTGATCGCTTTGGCGCTGCGACGCTGTTCGCCGCTCACCTTACCCAGCGACACACCAAACACTTCGGATGCTGTGGCGCGGTGAATATCTTCGCCTTGGGCAAAAGCGTCCAGTAATCCTTTGTCCTGAGAGAGATGTGCCATTATACGCAGTTCGATTTGTGAATAGTCTGCCGCCACAATGCGATGGCCTTTGGCCGCAACAAAGGCCTGACGGATACGGCGCCCTTCATCATTACGCACCGGAATGTTTTGCAGGTTCGGATCGGCAGAGGATAAGCGTCCGGTTGCGGTAACCGCCTGATGATAAGAGGTATGCACCCGCCCGCTCACCGGATTGATCATCAGCGGTAATTTATCCGTATAAGTCGACTTAAGTTTAGATAAGCCGCGATGCTCCAGAATCACTTTGGGCAACGGATAATCGAGTGCCAGCTCAGCTAAAACCTCTTCACTGGTTGACGGCGCCCCGCCCGGTGTTTTCTTAGTGGGTTTAATGCCCTGCTTTTCAAACAGGATCACCTGTAGCTGCTTGGTAGATGAGAGGTTAAAGGGTTCGCCCGCCAGTTCATGCGCTGTTAACTCAAGCTCAGCCAGTCGGGTGGTCAGCTCTTTCGAATGCTGTGCCAGAATTGATTGATCGATCAACACGCCATTGCGCTCTATCCGGGAGATAACGGTCAGTAATGGCATCTCAATCTGTTCGAAGACTTTTTTCGGACCTGCTTCTTTCTCCAGCTCTGGCCACATCTTCAGATGCAGCTGCAGGGTCACATCGGCATCCTCGGCAGCATAATGGGATGCTTGCTCAAGCGCGATTTGATTGAACGTCAGCTGATTTTTGCCTTTACCGGCGATCTCCTGAAAGGTGACCGTTTTATGGTTAAGCCAGCGAGCAGCCAGGCTATCCATGTCATGTTTACCCACCACGCTGTTGAGAATATATGACTCAAGCATGGTGTCGAATTTGATACCGGCTAGTTCAATGTCGTAGTTCTTCAGCACACCGCGATCGTATTTCAGGTTCTGGCCAACTTTCCAGGCGCTGTCATCTTCCAGCAGGGGCTTGAGCTGTGCCAGAACGGTCGCGCGATCAAGTTGATCAGGCGCATCGAGATAGTCATGGGCAACCGGCAGATAGGCGGCTTCGCCGGGCGCCACCGCGAAGCTGAGACCAACGATGTTAGCGCTCAGGGTATCCAGTGCATCGGTCTCCAGATCAAAAGCAAAGACCTGGCTTTTTTTCAGCTTCTTCAGCCAGCTATCAAAGACCGCCTGATCCAGGATGGTGATATAGCCCTCGGTCGGTAACACGCTGCTGGTTTCAACCGCAGGAACTGGCTCACCGGACAGCGCTTTTTGCGCCTGAGTATTGCTCTTTTTACCCTGCAGCCATGTACCGTCCTGCAGATCACTCAGCCAGCGTTTAAACTCATAACGGCTGAACAGGGTTTGCAATGCTCCAACATCAGGTTCAGTGACCGTGAGTTCTTCACAGGGCAGCGCTAGTTCAACGTCCGTTTTAATCGTCGCCAGCTGATATGAGAGAAACGCTACATCGCGATTCTGTTCAAGTTTGGTCGCCATGTTTTTTGCGCCACGAAACCCGAGATCGGTCACTTTATCCAAATTGTCATAGATCGTCTGCATGCTGCCCAATCCCTGCAGCAGAGCTTGCGCAGTTTTTTCACCAACACCCGGCACGCCAGGGATGTTATCCGAGCTATCACCCATCATAGCCAGAAAATCGATGATTAAGGCTGGTGGTACACCATATTTTTGCTCAACCTCTTCCGGTCCCAGAATGGTATTGTTCATGGTGTTAATCAGCGTTATGGCTGGCGTGACCAGTTGCGCCATATCTTTGTCGCCAGTACTGATTAGTACTGAAAGACCCTTTTTCTCCGCTTCGAGTGCCAGCGTACCAATCACATCATCGGCTTCAACGCCGCTCACAACCAGCAGCGGTAGGCCCATCGCCCGCACCATCTCATGCAGCGGCTCAATTTGTGCACGCAGATCGTCAGGCATAGGGGGACGGTGAGATTTATAATGCTCAAACAGCTCATCTCTGAAGGTTTTGCCTTTGGCATCGAATACCACAGCAACGTGACTCGGTTTGTATTGCGCCAGCAGACTTTTCAGCATGTTGAGCACGCCGTACATGGCACCAGTGGGTTCACCTGCACTATTGGTCAGCGGCGGAAACGCGTGATACGCACGATAAAGATAGGATGAACCATCAACCAGAATCAGAGGATTTTCTGCTATTTGCGCCATAAGTCTGTGTAGTCTTCGTTGCTATGAATTGGACTATAAGGATGCCACAACCTGGCAGGAATGGTGAACTAAGGCGTGCCACGTCTGGCGCTTTTCACGCTTTTAGGGCCAGGATCGCAATGATCGTTCTGTGGATAACTTTGTGCGTAAAAATTATAACGCACTGTTCCTCAGAAAAATAAACAATTTAACCTTCAATAAAAAACATATATTTCAGTTAGTTATTTAATTTCCGTGACCCGAACGCTATTTTTAATAGCGCGATCTCTTGTGTGGATATTAAATTTATGCCCTGGAGATGGACAAAAAGGGTGCCATTGTTCAAAGGCATAAAAAACGCCAGCAAAACTGGCGTTTAACTGAAGTGTGAGGCTGATTACTTCTGGCTTACCAGGAATTTAACCACGTTCGCATAGTCCGCGACGAAATTATCCATAGAACTGGTATCCAGACCGCCGTTGTTAACCATGTACTTACCATTCACGAAAATAGCTGGCACACCGCGCAGATCCACATCAGCAGCGGCTTTCTGCTGCTGGGCAACCAACGCTTTGACAGCGAAGCTTTTCCAGGCAGCATCGTAGTCAGCAGCGGAAATACCGGCCGCTTTGACAAAGGTCTCTTTCAGACTGGCAGGATCAGTGATGGTCTGCGTTTTCTGAATGCCATCAAAGATGGGTACCGTCACTTTATCTTCAACGCCCAGCGCCATCGCCACAGCCCAGGCCTGGGTCACGACCGGCCCCAGTTCGCCACCGAGAAAGTCGACGTGGTATTTCACCATTTTGGTGTCAGCAGGCAGATTCTTTTTCACCGCGTCATTGACGTGATAAATATGTTCAAACTGATAGCAATGCGGGCAGAAGAAGGAAAAGAACTCCATCACTTGAGGTTCGCCAGCCACAGGTTTTGGCAGACTCACATATTGTTTACCTTCAGTGAACTGGGCAGCAGACGCGCTGAATGCCAGCATTAAACCCATCAGTGCAAACCAAATTTTTTTCATCGTGAAAAATTCTCCTGACTACGTTATTAATATTGCGGTGTCAGCTGCAGAGGAGGTTCCTGCAACAGCTTCTCCTGCTCGGTAAAGAGTGAAATTTGCCTGCGCCAGAAATCTTCATCTGTCATCCAGGGGAAAGCGCGCGGAAAAGCGGGATCCTGCCAGCGTCGTACAACCCAGGCCAGATAATAAACCATGCGCATGGCACGTAAAGGTTCAATCAGTGACAATTCATTAATATCAAAATCACTGAATTCATTGTACGCCTCCAGCAGGATATCCCACTGAATACGCTGTTCCTGTCGATCACCGCTGATCAGCATCCATAAATCCTGTATCGCAGGGCCATTACGGGCGTCATCCAGATCGACAAACAGCGGTCCGTCACGCCACAGGATATTACCCGGATGGCAGTCGCCATGTAATCGTAGCGGCTGCCACGTGGTGTGCCACTGTTGTTGCAGCGTGTTTCCCAGCTTATCGATAGCCTGTAGCAGTGCGACTTTAAGCGATGCAGGCACTAACAGAGAGTGCTCCAGCACCTGCCGGGGTTCATGCAGATATTCATCCAGACCAATGGCAGGCCGATGCCTGAACAGCGTTTTACGCCCGGTCTGATGAATGCGGCCCAGGAAGCGGCCTACCCACTCCATCTGATCTTCGTTGTCTGTCTCATATTGCCGTCCGCCCAGGCTGGGGAATACGGCAAAGAAGAAGCCAGCGTGACTGTGTAAGGTCTCACCCTTCAATCGCAGCGGCGCCGCGATGGGCACCTCGTCAGCCAGCAGATCGAGTGCATACTGATGCTCTTCAGCAATCTGTTCGACACGCCAGCGCTGTGGGCGATAAAATTTCGCAACATAGCGGCGTTTTTCATCATCGCTGAATTGATAAACCCGGTTCTCATAGCTGTTTAGGGCTGTCAGACCTGATTCGACGCGAATTCCGGTATCCCAGAGCGCATCAAGTAATACGTCGGGATTCAATGTCTGGAAGTTAAAAGCAGCGTCGCTCATCATGTTACCTGTAGTTGCCCTTGCATTTAGCTGCCAAGGATAACACTACTCGTCTTGTTTAATGACACCTCGTGCGCGGAGCAATGCTGTTTTGAAATCCACTTCATAGTCTTTTTGCAGGCCAGGGATCTCATCATCACTGGCTGAGTCACGCATCTTGAGATGGTAAATTAATACGTCATCGGTTAATTCACTTAACGGGCCACGGAAACCAGATTCCTGAGCCAGTTTCTGCAAAAATGTGACCAGATTAAGATCAGGCTCTTTTTGCCAGGCGGGTTGTAGCAACTCGATTAACTCGTTTAAACGATGGCATTTCATTCAGATTTCTCCTTTCACAGTGCGTCATCAGCGAGGGCACCGTCATGACAATATTAACCGGCATCATACTGGCCGGTGGTCAGGGCCGCCGTATGGGTGGTCAGGACAAAGGGTTAGTACAACTGGATGGCAGACCGCTTTATCAGCATGTCCTTGAACGGCTCAGGCCACAAGTCGACATTGTCATGATTAATGCGAATCGTAATATTGATCGCTATCAGTTAAGCGGGTGTCGGGTTGTTCAGGATGTTTTTGATGATTATCCCGGTCCGCTGGCTGGCATTTACAGCGCGTTGCTCGCCATCGATGGTGAATGGGCCGCTTTTTGCTCCTGTGATACGCCTGCAATACCTCTCAACCTCGTGGAAAAACTGGTCGATCAACGCGGAGAGGCACCGGCAGTCTGGGTACGTTCACAGTCGCGCGATCATCCGACACTGGCGCTGATTCATCGGGAGATGGCTGCTCCTCTTTATGACTATCTTCAGGCTGGTGAACGGCGTCTGATGTATTTTCTGCGCGACCACGGTGGCCATGCTGTCCAGATGGATGATGATGAGGCTGCCTTCCGCAATATCAATACGCCTGATGACCTGCACGACAGAGGCTGCTGATATGTCATTACCTATACTTGCCATTGTGGGCTGGAGTGGAACCGGGAAAACAACGCTGTTGCAGCAGGTGATACCGATTCTTAGTAGTAAAGGGATTCGCGCCGGGCTGATTAAGCATACGCATCATCAGATGGACGTTGATACGCCAGGTAAAGATAGCTATCTGCTCAGAAAAGCGGGCGCAAATCAGGTGATAGTGGCCAGCTCAGAGCGATGGGCATTGATGTGTGAGACGCTGGAAAAGCAGTTGATTAATCTGCCTTATCTGCTCAGCCGCATGGATCACTCTACGCTTGAGGTCGTGCTGGTCGAAGGCTTCAAAGAGGAACATGTACCTAAAATTGTTTTATGGCGTGTCGGAATCAAGGGTGGAATCGAGGAACTGCTTGATGAGCAGGTGATCGCTGTCGCCAGTGACCAGAAATTAACTCTGAACGTGCCAGTTCTGGATATAAATCGTCCGGACAGCGTTGCAGACTTCATTGCTGACTGGCTTGAGAAACGCTGAAATGGATTTTGTGATGCAGTTTTCCACGATCTGCGGACGTAAAAAAGCCCCGCACGGCAGTGCGGGGCTTCTTCACTTATTTAATGCCTGGCAGTTCCCTACTCTCGCATGGGGAGACCCCACACTACCATCGGCGCTACGGCGTTTCA
>Ga0209067_10000847_pt1 | contig 19218 bp, 16 predicted proteins | sample ColStrG_CSR_2013_FD_187199 | JGI IMG/M metagenome (GOLD analysis project Ga0209067, IMG submission 187199) | Freshwater sediment microbial communities in response to fracking from Pennsylvania, USA - Cold Stream Run_MetaG_CSR_2013 (SPAdes)... | ecosystem: Environmental > Aquatic > Freshwater >...
TTATTGGCCGTCGTGGCCTTTGCTTTGGCTACTTCGATGGAACCAAGTTGGGTATTGTCCATTTTTTTAAAGAGGACAAGGTTACCACCCGCATCCACAATAGCGATGGCCATGGTCCAGTAATTTTTAGCGGCTTCCTGAAGCGCAGCCGCCATTACCTTTTCAGCTTGCTCCAATCGGATTGGGTCACCATACGTTAGTGGAGCGGCTGGTTTTTGAGTTTGCGCTTCAGTAGGCATCACCACCGTTGCCATACAAAAAACAAACATTAAATGTTTCATGGATTTAGGATTTAGAAACCAATGTTAATCTAAAATCTGAACTTCGTCAACCGCTTTTAGAGGGTTGGCATTTAAATCTTATCCCTTAAGTCTTGTATCTTACGTCGGAATGAATTTTCTCGCCCACCTTTATTTATCGGGAGATAACCCTAAAATCAAAATAGGAAATTTTATTGGCGACTTTGTAAAGGGAAAAAATTTGACGGATCGCTTTGAGGCAGAAATTGTCAAGGGTATTGGACTTCATCGCGAGATTGATTGGTTTACCGACAATCATCCAGTAGTTAAGCAAAGCAAGGACCGGCTTCGTCCGAAGTACCGGCATTACGCGGGTGTGATTGTGGATGTTTTTTACGATCACTTTCTGGCAAAAAATTGGAATCAATATTCTAATCACTTGTTGCCCGACTTTGCGCAAGCATGTTACGCTACAATTAAACAATATGAGATTATTCTTCCCGAACCGGTAAAATACATGATGCCCTATATGATCAAGGGAAATTGGCTGGTAAACTATTCCAACTTGGAAGGCATTCAACGAGCGCTAAGCGGAATGGCGAGACGAACCCGGTTTGAATCCAAGATGGAAGAGTCGGTAACTGATCTGGAGAAAAATTATGACGATTTTAAAAAGGAGTTTGAGTCCTTTTTTCCGAACCTGGTAAAGAATAGTGAAAATTGGATCTTGTCACAATGGCCAGGAGCGAACGGTAATTAAAATTAAATTTGCTCCATGACCGATATTCAAGAATTGTATCAACGGTATTTGCACTGCAAAGCGGTGACCACGGACACCAGGCAAATTATACCGGGCTCTATTTTTTTTGCTCTCAAAGGACCTAAATTTAATGCCAACACCTTCGCTGATGAAGCGTTGCGAAAAGGGGCTTCTTATGCCGTAGTGGATGAGGCCGCTTTTGTAAAAGGAGAAAAATATATTTTGGTTGAAGACGGACTTGAGAGTTTGCAGGAACTTGCCAGGTATTATCGAAGTCAATTACGAATCCCTGTAATTGGGTTGACCGGCTCCAATGGAAAAACCACCAGTAAGGAATTGTTGCATGGTGTGCTCGCACAGAAATATAAAACCTATGCCACGAAAGGGAATTTGAACAACCATATTGGGGTGCCACTTTCCGTTTTGTCAATTGATTCAACCTATGAAATGGCTGTGATTGAGATGGGTGCGAACCATGTAGGCGAGATTGCTGCACTTGCAAAAATTGCTGATCCTACGCACGGATTTATCACCAACATTGGCAAGGCGCACATTGGAACGTTTGGGAGCTTTGAAAATATCGTGCGAGCAAAGTCTGAGTTGTATCAACACCTAATTGAACAAGAAGGTCAGGTTTTTATTAATTCGCAAAACCCAATATTGCTTAACATGGCGAAACGCTTTAAGTCGCCAGTGTTTTATCCTGCCGCTGGAGATTATTATCATGCTGAACTTATTTCAGCTGATCCATACATAAAATTCGAAGCCGATAATGGTGATGAAGTGCAAACAAAATTATTGGGTGCTTACAATTTTGAAAACATCGCTGCGGCTTTATGCATTGGTAAGTTTTTTGGCGTGGAACAAGTGAAAGCCAACCAGGCGGTGGCTGAATATCAACCTGAAAATATGCGGTCACAAATCGTAAGGAAAGGATCGAATACCATTATTCTTGATGCCTACAACGCCAACCCAAGCTCAATGGCTGCCGCTATTGAAAACTTATCGGCGATGAAAGCAACTAAAAAAGTACTGATCCTAGGAGATATGTACGAATTAGAAGGTGAGGCCGAAAAAGAGCATCGGAACATCGGCAGGTTGATTCGTGAAAAAGGATTTGAAAATGTTTTTCTAGTAGGGTCTTTATTCAAATCCGCCTTACCTGAAATTCATAAGGCGAAGCATTTCGATACGAAGCAATTATTGATGGAAGAACTGACCATGCATCCCCTGCAAGGCTCGACGATTTTAGTAAAGGCCTCCCGAGGAATTGGATTGGAAACCATTGTAGAATTTTTATAAATTTAATTCTGAATCCTATTTTCATGAACTTCCCTCTGATTTTCAAATTCCTAAAAGGACTCTCCAGAAACAACAACCGAGAATGGTTTGAAAAAAATAAACCCATTTACCTTCAGGCGAAATCATCCTTCGAAGACTTTCTAGAAACCTTGCATAAGGAGCTTGTCAAAATGGACGAAAGTTTAGCGGGATTAAATCCGCGCAAAATGGGATTCCGGATTTATCGTGATGTGCGATTTAGCAAAGATAAGCGTCCCTATAAAACCAATATGGGTGCAGGCTTTTCGCCAAATGGAAAGATGGAGCAAGAGCCCGGTTACTATATTCACATCGAACCGGGCAAAAGTTTTATGGCTGGCGGAATGTACATGCCCAACGCCGAAAACCTGGCCAAGATTCGACAGGAAATCGATTACAATGCGCTGAAGCTACTGAAAATTTTAAATGGAAAAGAGTTTAAAAAATATTTTGACGGACTTTCGGATTGGGATCGGGTAAAGACCACACCAAAAGGTTATTCAAAGGATCATCCTCACATCGATTTGTTGAGAAACAAAAGCTTCACTATTTCACACGCCTTCACGGACGCCGAGGTGATGGGTAAGGATTTTGTGAAGAAAGCTGCGTTGACTTGCAAAAGTATCAAGCAGCTCAATGATTATTTAAACGAGGCGGTAGGGTGATCGGAAATCATTTAAATCATAGGGTGTTGAATTGGTAAAGTTTCAAAACATTTTTACTTTTGCCGTCCCTCAAAACTCAAACGAGAGTTTTTAGAAATGCCCAGGTGGTGAAATTGGTAGACACGCTACTTTGAGGGGGTAGTGCCGCAAGGTGTGCTGGTTCGAGTCCAGTCCTGGGCACCAAGGCCGAAGTGTTGAATCTTGAGGCATCGGGTGGGTAGAGGCCTCGGAAGATAGGTTTAGGTCTTAAGGCCGAAGTGGTGAAATTGGTAGACACGCACGTTTCAGGGGCGTGTGGCGCAAGCTATGCGGGTTCGAGTCCCGCCTTCGGCACATTAACAAAAAGGGATCTTTAGGGTGCTTTTTTCTTGGGTACTTTCTGCAAAAGATATTGAACCATGCGGGAATATTCGGTATGCTCCTTATGGCCAACGCTAAGTTTTTTTCCGTCGTTAAAACGGACCTGCAGCTCTTTATATTCTGAATTCTTTCCCGTCTTCACCTTATTTTCAATCCAGAGATCGATTTGTTCGAGCGGATAGATTTTGCTTTGCTTGAGCATGGGGTACTCGATCTGAATCTGGTTGTTGCCAAGCCTGAGAATTTTGTACCGAACAAAAATCTTGTAGAAAACGACCGTCCCGATAGGTACTAATACGGCCAACACGGCGTAGTTGTACCAAGCGGCATATTGCCCCCTGAAGATTGCCAAGGCATTAAAGACAATCACCAGCACGGTGATTAGAAGAAATAAAACAAATGAAGTAATGGTACTGGTTTGAGGCTTGGATGTAATCAAGAGTATAAACTTTCCGCAAAGATCACTTTCATGTCGATTAATTCAAAATCGATTCACCAGCCGCATTTCTAAAAACTTAAAAGAAATTTCGACAAGGAGATCACGCTCCAGACCATCACCAATCCACCAACACCGATGAACATGGTTTTCACTGGAAGCTTACCGGCCAATTTGGCGGCAAATGGAGCGGCGACCATTCCTCCAACAATTAATCCTAAGATCACCGGCCAGTGATTAATGCCGAGCATCGAAAAAAAAGTAATAGCGCTGGCAAGCGTAATGAAAAATTCGGTGATGCTCACCGAGCCGATGACATATTGTGGACTTCGCCCTTTTGATATCAGGGTGCTGGTCACTAAAGGTCCCCAACCACCGCCGCCAAACGAATCAAGAAAACCACCTGCGCCGGCCAGCCAACCAACACGTTTCACTTTTTTAGAAATTCTGGTTTTTTGAAAGGCAGCTCGGAGAATTTTTGTCCCAAGAAACAAGGTATAAACAGCCAGAAGTGGTCGGATGTAAAATGCATATTCATTTCCAAACGTTGACAGCAAATACGCTCCCGCCACAGCCCCTAAAATGCCGGGGATCAATAATTTTTTAAAAAGCTTTTTGTTGACGTTCCCAAATTTATAATGACTGTAACCCGATACGCCGCTTGAAAACATTTCCGCGGTGTGAATACTTCCACTAATGGCTGGAAGGTTCACTCCTAGAGATAATAGAACAGTGGTGCAGGTTACCCCGTATCCCATCCCCAATAATCCATCGACCAGTTGCGCAAGAAAACCGGCTCCGATCATCCAATAAAAATTGGAATCAACGCTGAAAGCAACCCTTTTAAAATCCTGAAATAATTCTGAGATGGGAACATAGGACAAAATCACGTGTCCCAGAAACATGAAAAAGAAAGCAAAAAGTGAATACGAGGCGATTTTCTTCCATTGCTTCTCGCCGAGCCCGTCAGAATATGAACCAGTTGGTTCAACCATGGCCTGCGTGATTTTGTTTAATTTGATAATCCGCGAGGAGAGATTTCCGTTTAGTTGGCCTCGGATGAGGTGCATGTTCTCCAACAAATCATCCACTTGATCGGGGAGAGAGTCGTAGAAAATTTCCTTCAATCGTTTGGCGATCGTGGGCGATTTGCCGTTCGTGGAGATGGCGATTTTTAAATTCCCCTTTTTTACAACAGAGCCTAAATAAAAATCACAAAGCTCTGGTTTATCGGCCACGTTGACTAGAACGCCTTTTTCTTTAGCATCCTTTTGAACGGCAGCACTTGTGCGCTGGTCATCGACGGCAACCATAACCAGGTCAGCATCATCGAGGTCTTCATCCTGATAGCTGCGTTTAATTAATACGATATTCGAGTTTTTGTCAGCCAGGGTAATGATCTCTTCCCGGATAGAATCCGCCACTATTTTGATTTTTGTTGCTGGAGAATTCGAAATAACGGCATTCAATTTTTCGTAACCCACAGCGCCACCGCCAACAATAAGCAAACGAAGATTTTCCAGTTTTAGAAAAACAGGAAAAAGATGGTTGGTTTCTTTTGACGGCGTAAGAATGGGGCTTTCGATCATGGTTGATCAGTTAAATTTTATTTCACGCACGGCAAAGTCGCCAAAAGTTTCCCCTGTTTTTCGTTCCGATTTATATCTACCCAGCCAGCTGTTGAGTTCGGACAAGATTGATTCCTCGTCCAAATTTTCCTTGTAAATCTTGTTGAGGCGCTCGCCAAAGCGATCTCCCCCGAAAAGAAGATTATAATGCCCATAGGAGGTTCCAACTAAACCAATTTCCGCCAGGTAGGGACGGGCGCATCCATTCGGGCAACCCGTCATGCGAAGAATAATTTCTTCTTTAGTAAGGGCGTATTTGTCCAGCAACATCTCAATCTTAGAGATCAGTTGGGGTAGATAACGTTGCCCCTCAGCCAAAGCCAGCGGGCACGTGTTTAGGGCAACGCAGGCCATCGAATTCTTTCGCAACGCAGAAGAACCCTCAGTTAACTCGGTCAGTCCAAAATGAGTGAGTAAATTCTCAATGGTTGCTTTGTCTTGGCTATGGATGTCGGCAAGAATTAGATTCTGACTGCTGGTAAACCTGAAATTGGACTTGCCCGTTTGCGCTACTTTCAGCAAGGCCGATTTTAATTTGATGTATTCATTATCCATCACCCGGCCGTTTTCTACAAATACCGTGTAATGCCATAACCCTTTGTGATCCAACTGCCACCCAAAGTAATCCTTACGCGAGGTAAACTGGTAGGGTTTTGCCTGCTCGAGCTTAAAACCGGTTCGATTCTCCAACTCATTTTTGAACCAATCAATCCCAAGCTTATCAAGGGTATATTTTAAACGCGCTAATTTTCTATCACTTCGATTGCCAAAGTCTCGCTGCATAGTGACAATTCCATAAACAGCTTTTAAAACTTTCTCTTCGCTTTGGCAGAAACCGATAACGGTGGCAAGACGAGCGTAGGTATTTTTATTTCCATGCGTGGTCGAGAGCCCGCCACCAATGGCAATATTAAATCCAAGCAATTGGTTGTCTTCTATTATCGCGATCAATCCAATATCGTTAGCAAAAACATCGACATCATTATTTGGTGGGATGGCAATGGCAATCTTAAACTTGCGCGGCAGGTAGCGATCTTTATACAAAGGATCTTCCTCCTTTTTTTTGTCAATCAGTTTCTCCTGATCGAGCCATATTTCATAATAAGCTCTTGTCTTTGGCATCAGGAGCTCGCTGATCTTGTCCGAGTAGGCGAAGACCTGCTCATGCAAGGGTGATTGATTAGGATGAGCACTGCACAGCACATTGCGATTGATGTCACCACAGGTGGCAATGGAATCTAAGTGGGCGGCATGGAATGCCTTGATGGTCGGTTTGATTTTCGCTTTGATCAATCCGTGTAATTGCAAGGTTTGCCGTGAAGTAATTTTGATTACCCCCGTTGAGTTCTTTCCGGCAATCTGATGGGTTGTGATCCATTGCTTTGGCGTTAGGAAACCGCCGGGCAATCGCAGGCGAATCATAAAAGAGTACAGTCGCTCCAATTTTTTCTGTGCCCGTTCTTCCCGAACATCCCGATCATCCTGCTGGTAAAGGCCGTGAAACTTGATGACGGCTTGATCCTCCTCGCTGATGGCTCCGGTGATTTCATTGGACAGACCGGCGGCAATAGTCCCGCGGAGCCCCTGGCTTTGTTTTTTTATTTTTTCAACAGGCGAAAGATTTAAGGTTGACATAAAAACTAATAGACATCTTTTTGATAGCGACCTTTTTCTTTTAATTCGTTTAAATATTTTAACGCGTGGGCAGCAGTCTTTTTCCCAAAGGTTTCTATGATTTGAAATAAGGCCCGCTCCACATCGTCGCCCATTGGAGATTTAGCACCGCACACATACAGATGCGCGCCCGATTCCAGCCAAGTGAAAAGTTCTTCACCTTGTTTTAGCATTTTATGCTGCACATAAATTTTTTCAGTCTGGTCACGAGAGAAAGCCACATCCACGCGAGTCAATGTTCCCAGTTGTAAGTAATTTTGAATTTCAGTTTGATAAAGGAAATCGGATTCAAAATGCTGGTCGCCATAAAATAGCCAATTACGTCCGCTCGAAACGGTTACATTTCGTTCTTCAATAAAAGCCCGAAAAGGTGCAATGCCGGTGCCTGGCCCGATCATGATAACGTCTTTATCAGGTGAAGGAAGTCTGAATTCAGAATTTTTGTGAACATAAAATTCTAGGGAATGGTCGGGGGGTAACCTGGTTAGATCATGCGAGCACAAACCGTAACGAACTTCATCGTTCAGGGTAAAACAGTTTTTTACTACTGTCAGGTGAACCTCGTTTTCATGGGCCCTCGGTGATGAAGCGATGGAATACAATCGAGGAGTCATGGGATCCAGAATTTCCAATACTTCTTCGAATTGCGCTTCGTCTTTTACGGGATAGATTTTCATCAAGTTCAACAGATCCATTCTTATCGAAGGAATTTCCTGTTGAACGAGGGCAGCGTATTTTTTCACCACACGGTCTGGTAAGTAAGTGATATTTAATTTTTTTCTCAGCAAGTCGTGCAAGGAGAATTGCTCCTGGCGAAAAGGAAATGTTTTGTTTGGGTTAATTCCAACGGTGGTTAAGATGGCCTCAATCAACTCCACCGGGTTTTGCGGAACGAGCCCCAATGAATCGCCTGGCTGGTACTCCACTTCGGCGACGGCTATTTCAATGTGATGTGTTTGCTTGGCAGATCCTTTTCCATTGAGGTTGGTATTGGAGAGAATGACGCCTTCATAAATTTTTTTTCCGGTTGTGTTTTTCGACAGGGAAGGGGTGATAGGGGAATCACTCCATGTTGGGGCAAGCTTCTTCAAAATTGCGGAGAGCCATCGGCCGGAAGCTTCTTCAAAATCTGTATCGCATTTTTCGACGGGTAATAGTTGCCTGGCGCCGAGTGCCTTCAATCGAATGTCAACATCTTCACCCGCTTTGCAGAACAGCGGATAAGCACGGTCACCAAGAGCCAGGACGGAATATTTAAGGCTTGTTAAAACAAGCTCATTGGAATGGATATAGTCGTAAAATTTCTTAGCCGCTGCTGGAGGTTCTCCATCACCATGCGTGCTGATCACCAATAGAAAGTATTCTTCTTTGATCAAATTTGTCAAGCGAAATTGATCCAGGCTTTCCAATTTTACCTGAGCTCCAATTGTTTTTAATTGTTGAGCAAAACCGGTTGCCACTTTCTTTGAATTGCCGGTATCGGTTCCAAAGACGATAGTGAGCTTTGTTGCGGGAAACGTTGATGAGGAGTCAACCTCTGACCTGGCCTTCACGATTCCAGATAGATAGCCGTTGATCCAGATTAGTTCTTTTTCGGAAGAATCTTCAATCAATTCCCGCAGCTTGCTGAATTTGGTTTCTGCAATCATGGTGTCAGGTAAGTTGGGCAACCCTCTGAGACACTGGGTTGAAGTAACTGACGGAGGCCATGCTATTTTCGATCCACTGAAATTCTTCCTGCAGGGCGGCTACCCTTCCAATGATGACAATGGTGGGAGAAGTAAATTTCAACCCGCGCATTTTCTTTTCGTATTCCCTCAAATTAAAAAGATGCACATTTTGGAATGGTGTCGTGGCTTGCTCAATTACGGTGAGATATTTTTCAGCCGAAATTCCATGATCGAGGAGTTTTTCTACTAGTGTATCAAGCACTTCGGCCGACATATAGAAAACGAGAGTGTCATCTGTGTTTGCCAATTCCTTCCAAGATTGTTCATGGCAAACCACTGACCGGTAGTAAGTAAGGAACCTGACAGCAGAAGAATAACCTCGTGCTGTTAATGGAATGCCTGCGTAGGCGGCGGCCCCGGACGCCGCCGTTACGCCTGGAATTAATTCATAACAAATCCGATGTTGAATGAGGGTTCTCAGTTCATCGACGAGGTTGGAGAAGAAAGTGATATCCCCTCCCTTTAATCGGAGTACGAGAGGGTATTGGGCCGCATATTCGACGATGAGTTGATTGATCGTTTCTTGCGAAGTGGACTCCATTACGCCGCCCTGTTTGCCGGCATGAACCACGATGGCACCGGGTTTAACGTGTTGCGTAATTAATTCCGGGCTCACAAGGCGGTCGCTGATAATCACATCTGCTTGTTGCAAGTAACGCAATGCTTTTAGGGTGATGAGTTCAGGATCGCCAGGACCCGCACCGGCCAATATTACTTTTCCGAATATGTGATAATTGTTCATTGAGTCTATGGAGTTAGTATTTTGATAATAAAAAAATTATTGGATCATGCAGGCCGCCACCGTCACATTACTTGTCTCATCAATTAAAATAGCGCTGCCACTGGTTCTAAGCTTTTTATAGGGATCGAACACCAGCGGTGAGGCGGTTTTGATAGTGGCCTTGAAGACATCATTGAGCTTTATTTCCTCGGGAAAAAATTGTTTCGACAAATTGTTTACATTCAGCCTGTATTCAATTTCTTTTACAACACTTCTTACTGTCCGGCTATTGCTTTGCAGTAAATATTTGTTCCCCGGAATCAATGGCTTAGTGTCCATCCAGCACATCATTACCTCCAGGTCTTGGGAAACGATTGGCCTATTTTCACATTTTACGATTACGTCGCCGCGGCCCACATCAATGTCATCTTCAAGATGGATGACAACGCTCTGCTGGGCAACCGCTTCTTCCACTTCTTTCCCGCTTGATTCAATCGCTTTGATTTTAGTTTCTATGCCAGAAGGCAGCACGGCCACGCCATCTCCTTTTTTATAGGTTCCACTCATAATTTTGCCCGCATAACCTCGGTAGTCGTGAAGCTCTTCCCTCTGCGGGCGAATCACATATTGAACTGGCAACCGCGCGTCTGTATAGTTGATGTCGTTTTGAATTTTGACCGTCTCCAGGTAATGCAACAGCGGATCCCCGTCATACCAAGGCATATTGGCCGATCGATCGACAATATTATCTCCATCTAACGCACTGATGGGGATGTATTGAACATCTTTCAGGCTGAGCATTTTTGCGGCGGACGTGTAGTCAATGACGATGTCATTGAAAACATCTTGCGAATAGCCCACCAAATCCATTTTGTTGATGGCAACCACAATATGCGGAATACCGAGCAATGAGGCGATGAGCGAATGACGAAGAGTTTGTTCTTCCACACCATTTCGTGCATCAATTAAAATGATCGCAAGATTGGCGTTCGAAGCGCCAGTCACCATGTTGCGAGTATATTGGATATGCCCGGGGGCATCGGCGATGATAAATTTTCGTTTGGGTGTTGAGAAATATTTGTACGCAACGTCAATGGTAATGCCTTGCTCGCGTTCAGCGCGGAGGCCATCGGTAATCAGGGATAAGTCAAGTAGACCATTCAATTTATTTTTTCCCTGCGATCTAATGGCGTCGATCTGATCTAGCATAATCGACTTGCTATCATACAGTAATCTCCCGATCAGTGTGCTCTTGCCGTCGTCCACGCTCCCGGCGGTAATGAATCGTAAAATATCCATGCGCTCTTATTAAAAGTATCCGTTCTTCTTCCTGTCCTCCATCGCTGCCTCCGAGACTTTGTCATCAATGCGGGTTTCTCCGCGTTCACTTATTTTGGTGGCTATAATTTCATTGATGATCTCATCGAGGGTACCGGCCTGCGATTCAACGGCGGCTGTACACGTCATGTCTCCCACGGTGCGATAACGGACTTTCTTGGTTACTATTTTGTCGCCTTCCTCGATTTTAATAAAAGGCGATAAAGCAATCCATTGACCCTGATGTTGGAGACATTCACGTTCGTGTGCAAAATATATCGAAGGAAGTTCCATGCCTTCTCTACGGATGTAATTCCATACATCCAGCTCCGTCCAGTTGCTGATAGGAAAAGCACGAACATTTTCGCCCTTTTGAATCTTGCCATTATAGATGTTCCAAAGTTCGGGGCGCTGCCGTTTAGGATCCCATTGACCGAATTCATCACGCACCGAAAAAATCCGTTCTTTCGCGCGGGCTTTTTCTTCATCGCGCCGGGCACCACCAATGAGCGCATCGAACTTAAATTCTTCGATGACATCCAGCAAGGTGTACGTTTGCAAGGCATTGCGACTGGCAAATTTCCCCTGTGGTTCAGTTAGTTTTTTTGCGTGGATCGTATCGGCCACACTCCTGACAATAATTTTTTCATTCAGCTTTTTCACTAAGCGACCCCTGAAATCCAGCGCCTCTTGAAAATTATGCCCGGTGTCAATATGAACAAGGGGAAATGGAAACTGGCCTGGCCGAAATGCTTTCTCTGCCAAACGCACGAGCGTAATTGAATCTTTGCCTCCCGAAAATAATAATGCAGGCCGCTCGAACTGTCCGGCGACTTCACGAAGCACATGGATGGCTTCCGATTCGAGTTGATCCAAATAATCCAAGGGGTTGTTCATATAAATATTAATCCTATCGAAATAGTGGACAAATGTAGAAAATCAATCTATATTTACGGCCCCGGTGAGATCTTTTTTTATTTATTTAAATCGTGGGATGCTTAAACAAACGGTTGTGTGTGGTCAAGGGTTGTTAATGGTGAGTTAAAATGAGTGAGGAGAAAAAAAATTCTTTACCTCGATTGCGAGATGTCATAGCGGAGATGACCCTGCCGCAATCGCTTGCGTATCTGGCTGATTCATTCCCCGGCGAGGTAACGTTATCGACTAGCTTCAGTTGGGAGGACCAGGTTCTTTCACATTATGCTTTGAAGGCGGGATTGGGAATTGAAATTTTTACGTTGGATACCGGCCGTTTATTTCCTGAAACGTACACGGTTTGGAGTAAAACAAATGAGCGCTATCAAACGAAAATAAAAGCGTATTATCCCGAGCAGGGTGATGTGGAAAAATATGTAAATGACAAAGGCCCGAATGCCTTCTATAATTCCTTAGCTGACAGAAAAAGGTGTTGCTTTATTCGCAAAGTGGAGCCTTTAAGGCGAGCGCTTAAAGGCAAATCGATATGGATTACCGGCTTGCGTGCGGAGCATTCCCCGGAACGTCAGGAATGGCAAATGTTGGAGTGGGATGAAAGCAATTCAATAATCAAATACAACCCCTTACTGCAGGCGACCACGGAGGAGTTAAAAAAAATCATTCATGATCATTCCATCCCCTACAATCCCTTGCACGATCAAGGTTTCGTAAGTATCGGTTGTGCACCATGTACGCGAGCCATTCAGGCTGGGGAGGATTTTCGCGCCGGGCGATGGTGGTGGGAAGAGAATACTAAAAAAGAATGCGGCCTGCATTCCCGGTAAGGCAGAGGTAAAATCTCCTCCTGATAAAACTTTTGGACAGGTACTAGGATTCTAAAAAAGCTGTAGTACTTTTGCATTAGACTATTAAGTCTATAGGAATGATATTATAAATTATGAATCAGAGATTGTCACTGGTAGTCGCCATCATAATTGCCGCATCAACAACCTTTGCTCAACAAACAAGCAGTGCAATCATCGGAAAAATAGCAGATTCCAATGATGAGGGCCTCCCGGGTGCTGTGGTGCAAGTCGAATTCGCACCCACCAACACTTCCTACGGTGTGGTAACCAACAAAGAAGGTCGGTTTTTTTTAGCCAACCTGACGCCGGGCGGACCTTATGAAATCACGGTGACCTTTGTTGGCTACAAAACAGAAAAATTCAATGACATCAATCTTACGTTAGGAGAAACTCAAAAACTCAATGTTGTCCTGCAAAACGAGGCTCGATTACTCAATGAGGCAGTGGTGGTCGGTGTAGGCGAGGAAGTCACTGAAAAGACAGGCACTGCCACCAATGTGAGCCGTGAGCAGATGGCCACTCTTCCCACGCTCAGCAGAAGTTTTTCTGATTTCACCCGATTAACTCCACAGAGTAGCAACAACTCGTTTGCTGGAACAAGTTTTCGATACAATAATATTACCCTTGACGGAGCGATCAACAACGATGCCATCGGTTTCAGTCCATCATTGGGGGGCCTTACCGGTACTGCCAACCAACCCGGTAGCAGTACCCGCACGAATTCATTTAGCATGGATGCCATCCAGCAAGTACAAGTTCAGATTGCGCCCTATGACGTTTCTCTGGGCAACTTTACCGGCGGAAGTATCAATGCGGTCTCCCGAAGCGGATCAAACGTTGTGACGGGTTCCGTGTATGGGTTTGGCAGAAATTCTGCGATCACGGGAAAATACAAAGGCAATGACAAGGTAGGGGATGGAAGTCTTAACAGTTCCTACTTTGATTATCAAACGGGGTTCAGGTTAGGCTTTCCCCTGATCAAAAACAAATTATTTTTCTTCACCAATGAGGAGGTGACCAACAATTCAGTACCGGTGCTCTTCACGGCCGGCTCGCCCAATTATTTTATGACGTCCGCTATTGCCGATCAGATTTTGCAGAAATTAAAATCGATGCCGGTGACCACTTATAATCCTACCGGTGGATTTGATGCCGGGGCAACCGGTAATTATAATATATATTCTAAAAGTGTAAAGTTTTTCAACCGGATTGATTGGATCATTAATTCAAATCATTCTCTTGCTATTCGCAACAACACGATCACTTCTTCGGCCAGCAATTTGGAACGGTCCACGACGGAGTTTCAATTTGGTAGTTATGATTTCATCCAGCACAACACCACCACCAGCACCGTAGCCGAATTGAAGAGCCGTTTTGGAAACAACTTGAGCAATAGTTTGATTATCGGCTATACCGACATCGAAGACGTTCGCGACCCAACCACCATTTTCCCTCAAATCCAGATCAACGGAATCAACGGTGGTCATGCGTTACTTGGCACCTACATGGTCGGCGGAATATACAACACCCGTCAACGCACACTGGAGTTTACCGATAATGTCAAGGTATTTAAAGGGAGTCATACCTATACGCTTGGCACTCACAACGAATTTTACAAGATCAACTTTGGTGTTATCAATACCTGGAACGGTCGTTATGATTACAGTAGCCTCGCCAGTTTTTTGGCGGACAATCCATCTCGGATGAGAGCCTTGTACGATGCAACCGATAATTCGCGAGCTAAGCAATTCTACCATGCCGCTGATGTTGGTTCTTTTACTATTGCGCTCACCAGCGCTTATGTTCAGGATGAATGGGTGAAAAATAAACTCACGGTGACCTACGGGTTACGCGCAGACCTTCCGATCATGCCTACAGAACCCAACGGGTTGGCACGAAGCAACTTCCCCTCCTCTCCTGAGAACTATGGAACTACGTTCACTTACAACAATCCCTCGCAGATCGGCACCCATTACTTTGGCCAACTTTATGTCTCCCCTAGACTGGGTTTCAATTATGATGCAAATGGCGACAAAACCCTTATCGTTCGCGGAGGTTCTGGTCTTTTCACTGGACGGATTCCTTTTGCCTGGATCGGCTACACGTTTATTAACAACGGCTCCAGCTTTAACGCACTAGATATTTCTCCCAAGGCCGGAACCACGATACCGATACCTACAGACCAGACTCAATTTGCAGCATTTGCATCTTCAACTGGTTCAAAGAGCAGAACGGAAGTTGACCTTTTGGATAAGAACTTTTCAATGCCAAGAATTTGGCGAACTAACATGGCGTTGGATTTTCAACTTGGCGATGGATACAAGCTGACATTGGAAGCCCTTTACACCAAGACGTTAAAGGATGTGCAAATCAAACAGGTCAATTTGAAAGACTCTGTAAACTATGCCTCGTTTGACCCCGATCATCAGCAACCATTGTATTTGGCATCAGCCTCCGGGACTGCCAATCGCGTGAGCAATAGTTTTTCCAGTGTTTATTTAATTACCAATACAGACAAAGGATATCGCTATCAGTTGACCGCCCAGCTTTCAAAGTCATATCCGTTTGGTGTTAGTTATTATGCCGCCTACACGTACGGGCAATCCAAGGACATTTTAAATGGTATTCGCAATGCTCCAGAATCGAGTTGGCAGTTGAATCAGGCGCTCAATCCGAATGACCCGGCTTTGACCTATTCGAATTTTGATATTCGCCACCGGATGGTGGCCACGGCCCAGTATAAGAAGACCTGGGGACACACCGGGATTTCTTATATTTCTTTGATTTACACTTCGCAATCTGGTTCGCCGTATTCATATGCCATTACTTCGAGCAATAATTTGACGAAAAATGGACAGCAGGCTGACTTGTTTTACGTTCCAAAGTCCATCGGCGAAAATCCCTACAACCTAACGGCAGTCCAACAGCAGGCCTTTGATCAATATATTCAGAATGATAGTTATTTGAACAGCCGCCGAGGACAATTTACAGAGCGCAACGGAGCACGGACACCATGGAACAATCAGTTGGATCTTCGGTTGATGCACGATTTTATTTTTAAGGCTGGTCAGCGGACCAATATCATTCAGCTGAGTTTTGATATCATCAACCTTAGTAACCTGGTTAGTAAAGACTGGGGTGTCTATTACTTTGTCCCCAATACCCTCAATTCGTCAGTGGACACGGGATTAAGTATTGTGAGCCGAACTGTAAACAGCAGCGGAACCACCATTAATGGTTCGTACACTACCCCCACTGCAAAATATGCTATAGACCAGTTTAGCTCTCGTTGGAAAGCGCAGGTGGGAGTTCGTTATATTTTCTAAAATAGAAGTAGGGCCTGTTAAAAGGTTTTGAGCCGAGAATGGGATTTGAACCCACGACCTGCTGATTACGAATCAGCTGCTCTACCCCTGAGCTACCTCGGCTTAATTAGAAAGTCTCTATTGTCAGGCCAGTTTCTTACAATCGAAATAATCAGCCAGACAACTGATATTCAAAAGGTAAAGTTATTTGTAAAAAGCATAAATTGGCACATGCTTTCAAAAAAATGCAAATATGCCATTCATGCCCTTATCTACTTGGCTGAACGCTACCAAGAGGGCCCGGTTCATATTCAGGAGATTGCTGAAAAAAGGAATATCCCTAAGAAATTCTTGGAAGCCATTCTTCTCGAATTGAGAAAAGCCAAAATATTACACAGTAAAAAGGGAAAAGGAGGCGGCTATTATTTATATCAAAAGCCTACGGAGGTCAACCTGATGGAAATTATGCGCTTGATGGATGGTCCTATCGCGATGCTCCCCTGCGTTTCCCTTCATTATTACGAGCGATGCGAAGAATGCCGAAGTGAAAAGACGTGCGGGATTCGTGATGTTTTTATTAAGGTACGTGACGAAACGCTTGAAATTTTGGGCGGAAGTACCTTGGATAAAATACTAAAGCGTGAAAAAGCGATGGCTACAAAATAAAAATTACTCTTTGTAATCTATTAAATCCATAGACTTTAAATATATTTGTCCACATTTAACTTAAAAAATTATGGCAGTACGATTAGGAGATATCGCCCCTGATTTTCAGGCAGAAACGACTGAAGGCAAAATCAAATTTCACGAGTGGCTCGGCAATGGCTGGGGCATTTTGTTTTCCCATCCTGCGGATTTTACCCCCGTATGCACGACCGAACTTGGTGCCGTGGCAAAACTTCGTTCTGAATTTGATAAAAGAAACGTGAAAGTGGTCGCCCTTAGTGTCGACCCGCTTGATTCCCACATGAAATGGATTGGTGACATTGAGGAGACTCAACATACGCACATGAACTTTCCAATCATCGCCGACCCGAAATTTGAAGTCGCTAACTTGTACGATATGGTTCACCCGCAAGTGAGTGATAAGTTTACAGTACGCTCCGTGTTCGTGATCGGTCCTGACAAAAAAGTAAAACTCACCATTACCTATCCTGCTGCAACGGGAAGAAATTTTGATGAGATCCTTCGTGTGATAGATAGTTTGCAGCTCACCGCTAATTACAGTGTGGCCACACCGGCCAACTGGAAGAATGGCGAAGACGTGATCATCACCACGGCAGTAAAAGATGAAGATGTTCCTGCCAAATTTCCGAAAGGAGTGAAGCGGGTTAAGCCCTATTTGAGGATTACACCTCAGCCAAATTTGTAAAGTTTTGTTTAGTTTGTCCGTTATAAAAGGCTTCGTGAGAAGCCTTTTTGTTTTAGTGTGTCCGGCATGTTTGCTGGCTATAGGGTGCAAGTCCCAAATGAGCGTAGTAGTACGTATCACTAGCTGAGGGCAAGGGTGTCGCGAGTGATTGCGAATCTGAAGGAAGCCTAAAGCAAACCCTTGAGCTTACGAACAGAAACTGCATAAGAGGCAGACTTGTCAGGGCGATGTTGCTAAAGAAACAGAAGCCCCATACTACACGGAAGACAAGGATGTAAATGCAGAGGCTACATGAGGGGAAAGCAAGTAAACTTACCCGGAGAGATCTTGCAATAAGTTGGCAGCGGGAGAAGCGCATCCCAAAGCGACAACAGCTATAGGAATATAGACTGGTAATGCAAGAAGTCAGCAGAAGTCATAGTAAACGAGGAAACGAGCTGAGATAAACATCAGAGGTCTCACCAACAGTTGAAGGACGGAATGTTAGGAAGGGAAGAACATCGAGGAACTTATCAAAGCGAAAAAGAGAGAAAGCCGAAACACGTCAGAGCACTACTCACATGAGGATAAGCCGGAAGCAGAAAGTAAAATGTGAGAGGAGCTTAGCGGAGATAAGAAGAGAAGATGGAAAGCCCAGTGGTCAAACCAAAAGTCGGATGCTGGAACAGATTCTGAACAGAAGAAACATTGAACGAGCCATGATAGCGGTAGAACGCAACCATGGAGCAGGAGGTGTGGATGGTATGCAGAGCGATGAACTTCGCCCTTTCATAAACGCCTCCTATCAAAGTTTACTGCAAAAGATACTGGAAGGCACCTACAAGCCAAGCCCTGTGCGGAAAGTAGAAATACCGAAAGCACAGGGGGGAGGAGTAAGAATGCTCGGCATCCCCACCGTGGTGGACAGGATGCTTGAGCAAGCCATCTATCAGGTGTTGAGCCCGATATTTGAAGAAGGCTTTGATAAGCACAGTTATGGGTTCAGGCCAGACAAGACAAGAATGCCCATCAGGCCGTCATCACGGCACAAGGGTATTTGAACGAAGGCTACAATTGGATCATTGAATTGGACTTAGAGAAATTCTTTGACAAGGTGAATCATCAAAAGCTGATGCATTTACTGAGCCTAAAGGTAAAGGACAAGCGCACGCTACTGCTGGTCAACGCCTACCTGAAAAGCGGGATCATGGAAGGAGGTCTTGTGAGCCAACGCCTAGAAGGCACCCCACAAGGCAGCCCTCTTTCACCACTGCTTTCCAACGTCATGTTAGACGAGTTGGATCAGGAATTAAATAGACGGGGACACCGATTTGTGCGTTATGCCGATGACTGCAGCATCTATGTAAAGAGTGAGAAATCAGCGAAACGAGTAGCTGAGGGTATTATCAAATACATAGAAGAGGAACTGTTACTAAAAGTAAACCGGGAGAAGACCAAGATCAGTCGTCCCCACGAAGCCACCTGTTGGGATTTTCCTTTTTCAAAACGAAGGGGAACTACGAAGTACGTGTAAGTCCAAAATCACTTGCCCGCATAAAAGAAAGGTGTAAACGAATCACACGATCAAGCGACCCGAGAAGCGAACAATCGAAACTCATGAAGTTAGATGAGACGATACGCGGCTGGGTAAACTACTTTAAAATTGCGAAGGCAAAGAGTAGTTTGCAAGCGCTGGACGAGATGATCCGGACACGTCTTCGCATCAGCACATGGAGGAAGTGGAAACGGATACGAACAAAGGTCAACAACCTGGTCAAATTAGGTATAGAAAAAGCTAGAGCATATCGGTGGGGCAATACCAGCCATCAGGCTTGCCGGGTCGCCCATAGCCCGATCCTTAAAAGTACGCTGAACATTAAATCACTCCAGCAACGAGGCTACCATGGTTTTTACTATTACTACTTCTGGCA
>Ga0209067_10000848_pt1 | contig 19218 bp, 13 predicted proteins | sample ColStrG_CSR_2013_FD_187199 | JGI IMG/M metagenome (GOLD analysis project Ga0209067, IMG submission 187199) | Freshwater sediment microbial communities in response to fracking from Pennsylvania, USA - Cold Stream Run_MetaG_CSR_2013 (SPAdes)... | ecosystem: Environmental > Aquatic > Freshwater >...
CATAACTTTCGCCAAGTACAAATTTTGGTGAGGCCCAGCGATTATTCTGGCTCACGTATTTGATGATAAAACTCGAGACCGATTTGATATCCTGATCGACGCCCCAGAAATCCTTGCCTTCGGCTTTGCCGACCGGATGTGACAGACCGGTTCCGATCGGATCGATCAGCACCAGATCGGCATGATCGAGCACCGTGAATTCATTGCTGACTGAGCGAAACGGTCCCTTGGTATTGGACTCCAGATCATTCAATACGGCCCGCTTTGGTCCGAGTATGCCCATGTGCAGCCACGCCGACGACGATCCGGGTCCACCGTTATAGGCAAAAACAATCGGACGCACACTCTGATCACCGCCGTCTTTGACATAGGCGGTAAATCCGAACAGGGCTATCGGTTCATCTTTGTCATTTTTCATCAGCATGGTGCCGGTAGTAGCCGTATAGGACAGCGTTGTGGCGCCGACCATCATCTGATGCTTGGTTATAAAGACTTTACCTTCAGGTATTTTTTCTTCCGGCTTTGTTGCAGCAGACGATGCGGGTGACGCGGCGGGCGTGGCGTCAACGGCACCGGCGCTGCAACAAAACGCGGACAGGACAAAAAACAGCGCGCTGAAATTTTGGGTAAAAATCTGTCGATTCATGGGAGACCTTTCGTGGAGTTCACAACGAACGGCATTGCTTTCCAAAGAAAGGAAGCGTGAAGCAGTTGCCGGCCTTTTATTTTTTTTCGAACTGACGGAACTGCCAATCAGTGAAGAAACCGCATTTTAATTCTTATTGTCTGCCCCTGCTGCAGATTCTTTTAAATAGATGATTTTGCGTTTGCCCGCCTCACATACCCCCACAGTGCGCGCTGTGACGACGGTACCTCGGTCAATCACTTCAAGCCGATAATGGGTTACACCTTTACTTATTAACTTGTCCACAATTTTTTTCGCAGTGTTGTGCATTGCAGTATGCCGGTTGAAGTCAACGTAGGTTTGCCAACGGCTGCCACCTACTCGCCGGTTTGTGCTCCGGCGTTTTGAACAGGACTCAGACTGCTGATCAATTAAAAACACAAGCCTGATAACAAACTGGACGTTTGGCGCATGATCACGGTCCCTTCAAAAAAAAGAATTCACATACAGGCATGAGGTACCCCGCGTTCAACACAGGTCACTTCAAATTTTTATCCAGGAACGTTTCAACCTTGTTCCAAAAATCGATCCGATTTTCTTCGTGATGCCATCCATGCCCCTCATCCACATACTGCACCCATTCGACATGCGAATTGGATTTGGCCACAGTATCGCGAAATTCGGTACCGTGAACGATTGGTACGCGGCGATCGAGAACCCCATAGGCCATCAATACCGGTTGCTTCAGTCGCGCTGCATTGTATTGCGGTGAATTGGCCCTGAAACTGGCGGCATCCTGTTCCGGGTCGCCGATCAATGTTTTCATGCCGTAGTGCAGTGCTTCCTGCGAGGCATCACTTTGAGGGGTATTAAACATTAGATCAATATCCGTCACCCCCAACCATTCAAACCCGCAACGGAAAATATCCGGATTTTTGATTAATCCCATCAAAGTCGCGTAACCACCATAACTTGCGCCCGCAATCGCAATCCGTTTCGGGTCAGACCAGCCTTGCGCTACAGCCCATTTCGCTGCGTCGGCCAGATCATCCTGCATACCCATGCCCCAATTTTTCCATCCCTTTTGAAAATGTTCAAAACCAAACCCTTCGCTGCCACGAAATTCTGGTTGAAGCACAACGTAGCCTCTTGAAGCGAGAAATTGCGCCTCACTGTCCCATTCCCAGTAAGCGCCGCGGATGTTCGGACCGCCGTGAACCAGCACTACAGTAGGCAAATTTGTGGACAAAGTGCCTGGCGGCATGGTCACATAAACAGGAATCGATAATCCGTCACGCGCAGAAAAGTGATAAAAATCGCGATTTCCCATTTGCTCGGGATGAATTGCCGGCTTGGTACTGCCCAACCCGAACAGATTTCCGTTAACCGGATTGAAAACATAATACTGAACCGGTTGATGGTCCGAAGCCGAAGTGATCAGAACCGTATGAGAAGTTAAACAGTCGCCACAGGTGATGGTGTTAATGGTCTGGGTAAGAATTGCGTCGACTTTGGCCTGAATTTCCTTGAAGCGCGTATCCATCCATACCGTGTTGCGGGCATCGCTGTAAAAATGGATACCCAGCATTTTCTTGGCTGCAAAATCAAACTCCAGATGGCCTGCAAAATCGAAGCCATCTACATTCAGGAACGGATCCTGCTGCAGTTTGCGTTGTTTCAGATCATACAGGTACAAGGCCTTTTTACCTTTGAAATCTGCCAGCACATAGAATTTTTGATCCTCCGCCCAAAAAGCCGGAACAAACTGGTCATTTGCCAGATAATCAAAATCGGCTATTGGGCTCCACTCGCTGGTGGACGGATCAAAGTAACTGACTACGGAGCGTCCCTTGTCATAGGACACGGCAACCCGGGCTTCCTGGTTCATGTCGAGGAGAATGGATTTTACATTTTCTGGTTCATTACCTTTCACAAGTCTGTTTAGCTGGTGGGTCTTGGTATTGAGTCGAAACAGCTGCAAATTATTCCCGCTGTGATCAATATTATTGTAGGTGTATTTGGAAACGATGATGTCATCCGATCCATCATGTTCCGAATCAAAATAATCGTATTCACGGCGCAGAATTTTGCTTTTTATATTGGAGCCGGTGTTACTTTGTTCAAAATCTGAATTGCCGGAAATGAGCACCGTTAATTCTGAACCGTCTCGGTTGACCGCATATTGGCTCCAATTGCTGCGCATCTCATCGTCGGCCATATTTCTGACGGTGAAGGTCAATCGGTTGTTGTTGACCCATCTGGCCATAACAACGTCAGTACTGCCAAATCCGACAACGTTTTTAAGAGATTTCAAATCATCGGTATTGCTGATGAACAGTGATCGATGCCCGCTTTGGCCTTTCGCCAGAAACGACACAAAATTTCCATCCGGAGATAACGTCACATCACTGATAGCCGGATCCATGAAAAAATCGGCGGTACTTGGTATTGCACTGCGTGCGGTCAAGCTCAGCATCGATAAAACCAAACATCCAACCAGCCATAATTTATATTTCATCCAAGTCGCCCCGTTATTTTTTATAAAAAATTCAATTCCGGGTCATTGTGCAGCAAATACTTGAGATAGGGCAATGCCCTGCATAGGGTATTTTTATTGAAAGCAGTAATTTAAACTGCGGTGTCGGTCCGGTTGAACGCAAAAGCAAAATAGGCGGCCAGTCCCAAAAACACAAATGACACCACGTAATTCCAGCTGAGTTTTTCTTTCAAAAACAGAACCGCGAAAACGATAAAAATGGTCAGCGTGATGACTTCCTGAATGATTTTCAGCTGGAATCCGCTGAATTGGCCATAGCCAAGGCGGTTGGCCGGTACTGCCAAACAGTATTCAAGCAGTGCGATGCCCCATGAGACCAGGATCGCTTTCCAGAGCGCCCAGTCATGGCCATATTTCAAATGACCATACCAGGCAAAGGTCATAAATATGTTGGAAAAAAACAGCAGTAATATGGTATTCATTGGGGTGTGCATCCGTGGTTAAATAAAACCGTTGCTAGGTTTAGTCGGCATAAAGCGCTACACTGCCGGCCTGATCTCATCAATTGCAGCACATCATGACCAAAGAAGAAGCTATCCAGATCGCCAATGAGTCGCTGCGGGCGAACACCTTAAATGCGGCCAATACCCAGTTTTCCAATGTCGTTCGGAATGTGAATGACGAGGGATGGTGGATCAATATTCCGTTAAGCAGCTTCAGAAAGGAATGTCATTTTTTGCTGTGCAGCGAGAAGGCGCGCATTATTCGTCACCTGCTGTTGAAGCCGAATGCCATTCTGAGCCCGGCAACCCGGTTCCGGATCAAGGACGGCGTGGCCGATGTGTTCATTTCTGCCGCCAATCCGAAACGGCTGGCGGATAAACTGGCCGGCGGCAGCAAATACAGTTTCAACAAACATCTGATTGACGAATATCGCTACTGATGTGCTGCCTGCGCATCACCGGGGATTACAGGCCTTTCAGGTACTTCGTAAACTCCGGACCGGTCTCATGATGCATCATGCCAAGCACCACTGAGGCCTTCAGATAACCCAGTTTGCTGCCGCAATCATAGCGCGTGGCATCAAAGCGGTACGCCATATACGGATGATCCTTCATCATGGCGGCGATCGCATCGGTCAGCTGAATTTCGCCGCCCGAACCTTTGCCGATTTTTTCCAGATATGAAAATATCCGACCGTCGAGCACATAACGTCCGACCACCGCCAGTGTCGAGGGTGCCAGTTCCGGCGCCGGCTTTTCCACGATCCCGGACATGCGTTCCAGTCGTTCTTTATAAGGCGTACCGCTGACAATGCCATACTGTTTGGTCTGCTCGCGCGGTACATCCTGCACCGCCACCATACTGGCGTGTTCCTGTTCAAATAAGCGCACCATCTGCTCGGTCGTATTGTGTTGACCGGGATTGGCCAGCATGAAATCGTCGGCCAGAATCACGGCAAACGGACTGTCACCCACTACCGGTCTGGCGCACAGCACGGCGTGACCCAGACCCAGCGCCGCAGGCTGACGGATGTAAATGCAGCTGACTGTTTTCGGAATCACATTCTGAACCATCTCCAGCAATGCCGTTTTCTGGGACGCCTGCAGTTCCGCTTCCAGTTCGTAGGCGGTGTCAAAATGATCTTCAATGGCGCGCTTGTTGCGTCCGGTGATGAAAATCAGCTCGGTGATACCGGCTGCGACGGCTTCTTCAACTGCGTACTGGATCAGCGGTTTGTCGACCAGTGTCAGCATTTCTTTGGGTTGTGCTTTGGTGGCCGGTAAAAAGCGACTACCCAGACCGGCTACCGGAAAAACAGCTTTGGTGATTTTTTTCATAGTCTCATGTCAGTTCAGGTTTTAAATTGTTTGCTTCAGCATGTCTTGCAGCTGCGCCTCGGTGATCACCGGGATCCCAAGTTCGATGGCTTTGGCCAGTTTGCTGCCGGCTTCTTCACCGGCCAGCACCAGACTGGTTTTTTTGGATACCGAACTTTGCACCTTGCCACCGGCCGCTTCGATCAGCGCGGCAGCCTGTTCCCGGCTTAGTGTCGGCAGCGTTCCGGTTAATACGAAAGTTTTACCGGCAAATATTGCCGCCTGATGACCAGTTGCTTCCGAAACCGGCCACTGCACCCCGGACGCGATCAATTGCTCGACCACTTCCCGGTTTAACGGGTCCGAAAAAAAGCTGATAATCGATTTGGCAACGACGGGCCCGACATCATTCACCTGCAGCAATTGCTCTTCGCTGGCTTCCATCACCGGGTGAATATCACCAAAATAACGCGCGAGGTCCTTGGCTGTGGATTCTCCCACATGGCGGATTCCCAGCGCATAAATAAAGCGCGCCAGAGTGGTTTTTTTGGACAGCTCAATCGCGCTCAGAATGTTGCCAGCCGACTTTTCTGCCATACGGTCCAGTTCGGCCAGCTTGGCAAAACCCAATTTGTAGAGGTCGGCAGCGGTCGTGATCACGTTTTTGTCGACCAGCTGATCCAGCAACTGTTCCCCCAGACCATCGATACACATTGCCTTGCGCGAGGCAAAATGCCACAAACCGCCCTTTCTTTGCGCGGCACATTTAATCCAGCCGGCGCTGCAACGTGCGATGGCTTCTTCTTCCGGTTTGACGATGGGGGCGCCGCATACCGGACAGGCCACGGGCATGACAAAGCGGCGTGCCGTAGCAGGACGCTGATCCGGCACCGCAGCGACGACTTCCGGGATGACATCGCCGGCACGGCGCACAATGACCGTATCGCCGATCCAGATATCCTTGCGGCGGATTTCGTCTTCATTATGCAAAGTGGCATTGGTAACGACTACGCCGCCGACCTGCACCGGCGCCAGCCGTGCCACCGGTGTCATGGCGCCGGTCCGGCCCACCTGCACTTCAATGTCCAAGAGCGTGGTCAACTGTTCCTGCGCGGGAAATTTATGCGCAATCGCAAAGCGCGGGGCGCGGGAGACAAAGCCAAGCTGCTGTTGCTGCGCGAAGGAATTCACTTTATAGACCACGCCGTCAATTTCATACGGCAACTGGTCGCGTTTGTGTTCAATAGCGTGATAGAAATCCAGCAATTCGGCGGCATTACCGGCCATCCCCTGTTCGCGACACACAGGAATGCCAAGTTGCCCGAACCAGGCCAGCAAAGCGCTGTGCGTGGCCGGCGCCGCGATGGTGTCACTTTCAAACTGTGCCATGCCATACGCAAAAAAACGCAGATTGCGCTGCGCGGTAATTTTGGCATCGAGCTGACGCAGACTCCCAGCAGCAGCATTGCGCGGATTGGCAAATTCCTTCAGTTCCTGCTCACGCTGGCGCGCGTTGAGCTGGACAAAATCTTCTTTGTACATCAGCACTTCGCCGCGCACTTCAAGCAGCGCCGGGACAGGATCGCCCAGAAGGCGCAGAGGAATGGCACGAATGGTGCGGATGTTTTCAGTCACGTCTTCACCAACACTGCCGTCGCCACGCGTGGCAGCCTGCACCAGCAGGCCGTCGCGATACAGCAGACTGATGGCCAGTCCGTCGAATTTCAGATCTGCTGCAAAGCCGATCTCCGGAATCTGTCCGGTTTCGGACTGCAGCCCTTCTTCAACGCGGCGCACGAACGCCTGCACATCGTCATCTTCAAAACCGTTGTTCAACGACAGCATCGGAATTGTATGACGCACCTGCTGAAAGGCGGGCAGCGCTGCGCCGCCGACCCTCAGGGTGGGTGAATCCGGTGTCAGCAAATCGGGATGCTCGGCTTCGAGCTGCTGCAACGCCTTGAATTGGCGATCGTATTCGGCGTCCGGCACGCTCGGCGCATCCAGCACATAGTATTCGTGGTTATAGCGATTCAATGTCTGGCGCAACCGCAAAGCCTGCAACACCAGTGCATTCGGCTGTGGTGCGGCATTACCGTCAAATAAATCGGTTTGGGTTTGCTCGCTCAAGGGTGCATTTCCTGCAGAATCAAATTAAGAGTCAAATCGGGAGAATCGAAGCCCGTGTCAGCTGAATATCCGGATCGCCCGACCGGATCCGGCCGGAATCTCGGCCGCCTGCATGGCACTGTAAAACAGTTCAACCTGCTCCTGAATTTGCGCCAGCGTGACATCGTCAATCGGTGCACCGCTGTCGTCGACCAGCGTCCCGCCCAGACGCAGTGCCAGCGATTTGGCACACGATACCATGGCATTAAATCCGCCGCGCACCGGTGATACACAGGGCACATCCAGCAACAGCGTAATGCGCGCGGTGACCTGATCGGCCAGACTGGCATTGACCGACAGGGTGAACAACACACCTCCTTCGCCGTCCAGCATCACCAGTCTGCCGTCTGGACGGTTGTCAAAGCCCAGCTTTTCCATGGCTGCCAGCAGTGTGCTGATGTCCCAGGGCGCGCCTTTTGAGTGCACATTGACGCTCAGCTGTGCGTCATGTTCGGAGACAAACAGTGACAGATCCCGTCCGGAATCCATCACGTGCTTCATGTCCGGCACGTCCAGAAAGGCGTTCAGATTGTCCGCTACCTGCCGCAGTTTCTGAACCAGTTCAGAAAATTCCAGTTCATTCAGAGGTCCACTGCGGTTGACCAGCTGGACACCGGCTATCAGCTGAGTATAGGTGCCCGCGTGGGTGATGATTTCCCGTTTGGCGGGCGCGTTGGCCTCACTGCCGGCACCGACGAAATGAATCGGCTTGTTGCCGGCAATCCGGATCGACTGGATTTCGGCCAGAATTTTGTCGCCCCGCACCGGATGTTCAAAATCCATGCTGATCACGCAATCGATAAAATCATCGACCGGCAAGACTGCGGCTTCAGGGGACGCGCCACGGGTGCGCTCGACTTGCGGCGGCGCGACTGTGGCCGGGTCGCCGGGCATGGGAACCGTATCTTCAAAACGCGGCTCCTGCCGTTGCCGCGGTGTGCTTTGTGTCGCCTCCGGCTTCGGCGTGCTGTCCGGCGCCTTCATCAGCACATCGTCCTTGTGGTCACCAAATGCACGCTGCACGTTTTTCTTGGCCTTGTATTCCTGCCAGAAATTGTAAATCACCACTACCAGAATCAGCGCGCCTCCCGCGCCCCATAAAGTCAGATTCAAATCGGTCATGCTGCCTGCGCCTCAGAAGTTAAATCGTTCACAATCGCTGCTGCCGACTCCATATCCACGGCAACGATCCGGGATACGCCCTGTTCCTGCATGGTGACCCCGATAAGTTGTTGTGCCATCTCCATGGCAATCTTGTTATGGGAGATGAACAGGAACTGGGTATTCGACGACATCTTTTTCACCATCTTGCAGAACCGTTCCGTATTCGAATCGTCCAGCGGTGCATCGACCTCATCAAGCAGGCAGAACGGTGCCGGATTCAACTGGAACATCGAGAACACCAGTGCCGTGGCCGTCAATGCCTTCTCACCGCCGGAGAGCAGATGAATCGTGGCATTTTTCTTGCCCGGTGGCTGTGCCATCACCTGCACGCCGGAATCGAGAATTTCGTCGCCCGTCATCACAAGTTTGGCGTTACCTCCGCCAAACAGAATCGGGAACAGTTCGGCAAAGTGCAGGTTGACCTTGTCAAACGTTTCCTGCAGCAATTCGCGCGTTTCAATGTCAATTTTGCGGATCGCGTCCTGCAGAGTCTGGATGGCTTCGGTCAGATCGGCAAACTGCGCATCGAGGAACTGCTTGCGCTCCTGGGCCTGTTTCAATTCATCCAGCGCTGCCAGGTTGACGGCACCGAGTGCAATGATGGCGTTGCCAAGTCGGGTGACTTCACCCTGCAGATAAGACGGTTTCAGATCGTCGGTCAGTTTGGCGGCCAGTTCGGCGAGCTGTTCTTCAGTCATGCCGACATCGGTCAGTGCCTGCGCATACTGTTCCTGATTCAGACGGGCTGCCTGTTCCTTCAACTGCAGTTCCATGATTTTTTCGCGTTGCGGCTGCAGATTGCGTTCCACCTGATTTTTGGCTTCTTCGCACTGGCGCAACTGCTGGGTCAGTTGATCCAGTTCGTGGCGTGCATCCGACAGCGCCCGCTCCTGCTCGCTGCGTTTGGCCAGCAGATCCTGCAGGCCGGCCTGGGCGGTCTGGTCATCCATGCCTTCCAGTTCCAGTACACCCTGCTGCATCGATTCAAACACCTGCGCGGCCTGCACTCCGGCAGTGGCGATGGTGCGCTTTAATTCTTCCACTTTCTGATGGTGGGTACGCTCGGCAAATACCGATTGCTGGGCAGCCAGTTCCAGGTCACGCAAACGGGCGCGTGCCTGATTCAACTGCTGCTCCTGATCCAGATGCGCTGTCTGCCAGTCTTCGAATTTTTCCTGTTGCTCTGCAAGCGCAATATCCAACTCTTCAAACTTCTGCTCCGACTCCATTTTCAGTTGTTGCTGTTCCTGTTCCTGCGCGTTGATTTCGGCCAGATCGGTTTCAATCTGCAGGCTGCGCTGATTGAAACGCGACTGCACTTCGGCCAGTTTCATGACTTCAATCTGCAAGCCATGCACCTGTTGCGTCTGGTTTTGCACCTGCAGTCGCAACTCCTGAAGTTTTTGCGTGGTCTGGGTATAGGTGGCTTCGGCGCGTACTGCGTTATTGCGCGCCTGTTCGGCCAGAAGGTGCTGGGCGCGGGTCTGTTTTTGCAGATGTTCGATTTCCTGGGCACGTGCCAGCATGCCATCCTGTTCCGAGTCCGAGGCGTAAAAACGCACGCTGGCCTGTGAAATCAGGTGCCCCTGTTTTGTGACGAAGCAGCCGCCGGCAGGCAATTTGGCACGGCTGGCCATGGCCGCTGCGGCATCCTCGGCTACATACACGTGCAGCAACCATTCCTGCAGGACGGCACGCAGGCTGGCGTCATTCAACTGCAACAAGGACAGCAGGGAAGGAAATTCCGCCGACAGCGCGGCATCGGTACCGGTCGAGCCTGGCACAGTCTGGGCAGAATAAAACGCCAGCCGCGCCGGAGGTGCATCGCCGAAAAAGGCTTTGGCCCAGTCCAGATTTGACATTTCGAGTGCCTGGGTGCGTTCGCGCAAGACCGCTTCGAGTGCTGTTTCCCAGCCATCTTTGATATGCAGCTTTTGCCACAGACGCGGCAGATTGGTCAGTTCATGTTTGGCCAGCCACGGCTGTACTTTGCCTTCGCTTTGCACATTGGCCTGCAACTGGGTCAGTGCCGCCAGTCGCGCATCCAGCCGGGCGCTGGTGGCGGACTCGGACTGCACCTGCTGCTGGGCAGACTTTCTGGCTTCATCGTGTTGGGGATGCAGAATTTCGATTTCTTCCAGCTGCCGGGCCGCCATTTCCAGGCTGATTTTCTTTTCTTCGAGTTGTTCGGACAGATTGCTCAGATGGGTCTGGTCGGGCAGCTGCAAACCGCTCTTTTCCTGCTGCAGACGTTCGCGGCGCAGCACCAGCCCGTTCAACACATTATTGGCGTTGCGCTGGTGCGCCGATTCCATTTCGATCTGCTGCTGCATCTGCATGATGGCTGCGCGCGCGTCGGTGGTTTTTTGCTGACCCGCACGCCAGGCCTGTTCCTGCTCCGGCAATAGCTGTGAATGCTGTTCTGCGGCCTGTCTGGCTTCTTCACTGCGCGCGGCAAGTTCTTCGATTTCAAGCTCGGCAGCCTGCAACTCGGACTGCTGTTCCTGCTCCTGACGCTGCCATTGTTCGCGCTGTGCCTTCAGGACAGTCAACTGGGTTTGCAGGCGGTTGCGTGCTTCGATCACGAAGCGGATCTGCGCTTCCAGAGAACCGATTTCAGAATTGGTCTGATACAGATGGCCTTGCGCCTGATGCATTTTGTCGCCCACGGTGTAGTGGTTCTGGCGCATCTGTTCCAGTTCCAGTTCGACATGGCGCAACTTTGCGGTATTTTCTTCCAGTGCCAGTTGGGCCTGTTCGGTATCGCGGAAAAATTTTTCCTGTTCCTGCGCCGCTTCTTTTTTACGCAGCAACCACAGCAGTTTCTGTTTTTCTTCCTGATCCGCCTGCAGGGTACGGAATTTGTTGGCTACGGCGGCCTGCGATTCGAGTTTTTCCAGATTCAGGTTCAGTTCGCGCAGGATATCTTCGACCCGCACCAGATTTTCATTGGTGCTGTGAATGCGGTTTTCGGTTTCACGGCGCCGCTCTTTGTAGCGCGACACCCCGGCGGCCTCTTCCAGAAAAATACGCAATTCTTCCGGACGCGCTTCAATGATGCGCGAAATCATGCCCTGCCCGATGATCGCGTAGGCACGTGGCCCCAGCCCGGTACCCAGGAAAATGTCCTGAATGTCACGCCGTCGGACGGCCTGATTGTTGATGTAATACGTCGATGTACCGTCGCGGGTCAGGGTGCGCTTGACGGAAATTTCAGCATAGTGGCCCCACTGTCCGGCGGCCTTGCCCATACTGTTGTCAAATACCAGTTCGACCGACGCCCGTCCGGCCGGTTTGCGGTTGGTGGAGCCGTTGAAGATCACATCCTGCATCGATTCACCGCGCAGTTCGGACGCCTTTGATTCACCCAAAACCCAACGCACGGCATCAATGATGTTTGATTTACCACAGCCGTTCGGGCCAACTACGCCAACCAGCTGGCCAGGAACCTGAAAATGGGTGAGTTCAACGAACGATTTGAATCCGGATAATTTTATGGATGTTAAGCGCACAATAAAGGAATTTAAAAGTGGTTGATCAGAAATTGACGACAGCTGTTAATTATTTGAATAGCTTGGCCGGAACCAGGGTTCACTTTGTCTTTTAATCAGAAGCGCACATAATAGCATCTCGCAAATCTGATACCGAATTTTTGTGAATTTGGTGTAATTTGATCATCACAGATGGGCGTTGATTTCATCCTGCCATACAGGACCCACCTTGTTGCAAGGTTTTTATTAACTGATGCATAAACAGCGGACATGGTTTATATTAGCGCACGAAATAAATCAGCAACGCTGAACATTTAGCAAAATCGCATCAAAGTAAACTTAAGGTTTTCATGAAAAATTTAGCATCAATCGGTATCATTGTGACGGGTTTTGTGTTGGCTTCCTGTGGTGGCAGTAGTTACAAAGTTCCTTCCAATATTGTCCTGCCCGGCAGCGAACAAGGCTATATTCAAACACCAACCTATGTCCAGGGAACGGATGAATATGATGCTTTTTATGCCATCAATACCTTCAGAAAGAGCGTTGGACTGGGATACTGGGAGCAGAATGTGCTGCTCGATGAAACTGCCGCGGCACACATGGCGTATTCGGTTGCAAACACTGCCAACGACAGCAATCCGTTTCAAAATGATATCGAAGTTCAGTCAGTAAACGGTGTCCAGACCGTGGGCTGGTCGGGAGCGACGCCGAGTGAGAGGGCGATCGCGAAAGGTTATTACTACCTGCGCAACACAATTTCAGCAACCAACGTTCCGACTGCTGCGGTCGGCGAACTGTATTCCATGGGTCGTGGCGCCGATGTGGTCAATGATATGGTCAATACCATTTACCATCGCAGCGCGTTGATGTCACAGGCAACGGTTCAGGTAGGAATGGCGCGTGACGCAACAGCCGGCCCCGCAACGGCTGCAACCCATTGGTGGATCAATCATGGCCAGTTGACCGGCTCCCAGTCGGTGTCATCCAATTACACCGGCATGTATCCAACCGATCAGCAAACCAATGTGCCGCTTTCCATGACGCCTGAGTCTCCTTCAGTGTATTCCAACGTGCCGAATTTTAACTTTGCCACCCAAACCAGCTCGCCGGTCAGCATCACCACGGCTGCAATCGTGAACCTGAACGTCACCAGTTTTACGGTCACGCCCACCGGCTCCAGCACACCACTGACCGGCACAATCTGGACGATGAAAAATGATCCCAATCTGAACGTCAACAATTATTCGCAGGCCACACTGAATCTGACAACACCACCAACACCGGTGCCAACCATCCCGGCCAACGAAGTATTCTGGGTTGGCAGTGCGCCGTTTCTGCCGAATACGACCTACACAGTGCAGTTCACCGGAACGACTTATCTGATTCCGTACGCAATCACCAATCCGATTACCCTGAGCTGGAATTTCACCACGGGCAGCTGATTTTTCAACGTCAGATGTCAAAGAAATGCCGGGATATCTGCCCGGCATTTTTTTTACGTTATCGGCCTTATCAACGTTATAATTCTGCGGTTCAGTCATTTTGGCTTCACTTTCATTGCTAATCCCGTGAATCAACATCTCAATCAACTGCAGCTGTATCCATTTGAAAAACTCAAACAACTTTTTAGTGGAATCACCCCTTGTGCGGATTATTCGGCGATCAACCTGGGTATCGGCGAACCGAAACATGCCACACCAGACCTGATCAAACAGGCCATCACGGATAACTTGTCCGGCCTGGCCAGTTATCCGTCGACACTGGGATCAGATACGCTGCGCAATGCAATTGCATCGTGGATCGGCAAACGGTATGACATTGCGACGCCGAATCCGGCCACCCAGATTTTGCCGGTCAACGGCTCGCGTGAAGCGTTATTCGCATTCACCCAGACCGTCATTGACACCAGCGCAGCAACCAAACCGGTGGTGATTTGCCCAAATCCGTTTTATCAGATTTATGAAGGTGCCGCTTATTTGGCCGGTGCCGAGCCCTACTTTGTCAATGCCGACCCAAAACGCAATTTCGCGCCAGACTATTCGGTGGTTCCCGATCAGGTCTGGCAGCGCGTGCAGTTGATGTTTGTCTGCTCACCGGGCAACCCTACCGGCGCCGTATTGAATCTGGAAGACTGGCAACGCCTGTTTGAACTGTCCGATCAATACGGCTTTATCATCGCTGCCGACGAATGTTATTCCGAAATTTATTTTGGTGATCAGGCACCACTCGGCGCTCTGGAAGCAGCACAGCGGCTGGGTCGTACTGACTTCGCGCGACTGGTCATATTTTCCAGCCTGTCGAAACGTTCCAATGTGCCCGGCATGCGTTCCGGTTTTGTGGCCGGCAATGCGGCAATACTGAAACAATTTTTGCTGTACCGCACCTATCACGGCTGCGCCATGAGTCCCACCCTGCAGGCCGCTTCGGTTGCAGCCTGGCAGGACGAGCGGCATGTCATGGAAAATCGCGCCCTGTACAAGGCAAAATTTGACCTGGTCACGCCCATGCTGCAGGAAGTTCTGGAGGTTGGTCTGCCGGATGCCGGATTTTATCTGTGGGCGGGTGTCAATAAAACGTCTGCAATTTCCGATACGGCATTTGCAAAACAACTTTTTGCCGGTTTTAATGTTACTGTACTGCCTGGCAGTTATCTGGCCCGCAATGCCCATGGCATCAATCCCGGGCAAAACCGCATCAGAATGGCACTCGTTGCCGGTGTGGATGAATGTGTGGAAGCTGCACAACGGCTGGTCACATTTGCAAAACAACTGTCCTGAATTTCCTTTTTCATTTTTATAGAATCCGCACTGTTATGTCACTTCAAAATACGATCGATCAGGCATGGGAACACCGTGCAGAATATTCACCGCAAGCCGCTCCTGTTGAATTAAAACAGGCCGTCGCCGAGGTACTGGCCCAACTCGACAACGGCACCCTGCGTGTGGCAGACCGGATTGGCACAGGCAACTGGCAGGTCAATCAGTGGGTTAAAAAGGCCGTTCTGCTGTCGTTCCGGCTCGAAGAAAATCATGTCATGCCTTCCGGTGACCACATGCAGTTTTACGACAAAGTTCCAACCAAATTTGCCGGTTACAGTGCCGAAGATTTTGCGCGTGGCGGCTTCAGGGTGGTACCACCTGCCGTGGCACGGCGTGGCAGTTTCATCGCCAAAAACGTGGTTTTAATGCCCTCCTACGTCAATATCGGTGCGTATGTCGATGAAGGCGCCATGGTGGACACTTGGGCAACTGTCGGCTCGTGCGCTCAGATCGGCAAAAACGTGCATTTGTCCGGCGGTGTAGGCATTGGTGGTGTTCTTGAACCGATGCAGGCCAATCCGACCATCATTGAAGACAACTGCTTTATCGGCGCACGTTCTGAAATTGTTGAAGGTGTCATTGTTGAAGAAAATTCGGTGATTTCCATGGGGGTCTATATTGGACAATCCACCAAAATCTTTGACCGGGCTACCGGTGAAGTGACTTATGGCCGGGTGCCATCCGGTTCTGTGGTCGTTTCTGGCAATTTACCCTCCCCGGATGGCAGTTACAGCCTGTACTGTGCCGTGATCGTGAAACGGGTGGATGCCCAGACCAGATCGAAAACCAGCATTAATGAACTGTTGCGTGGCGTATAATTTTGCTGTCCGGAAACCACAAATAGAATAAAATCAGGGATACAGCAGAATCGGGCATGACGGTCAGTCTAGATTGAGACCTCGGCAAATCATTTAATCCACTGGAAGGAATCATCATGGCAATGGAACGTTTGTTTGAATTGATGAAAGAAAAACAGGCCTCCGATATGTTTTTCGCGATCAATTCGCCGATCCATCTGAAAATAAATGGCAATTTATTGCCGATAAATAATCAGAAGATGGATCAGGCCAATATCATGGCCCTGCTCGCCGAGGTTGTTTCCGCCGAAGATATCGAAAAACTGCATCGCGAGAATGAGTTAAATCTGGGTATCGGCGCATCAGGTATCGGACGTTTCCGCCTTTCCGCATTTCGCCAGCGGGGTTCCATTTCTGCGGTATTCCGTTATGTGCCGGGTCATATTCCTGCCTTGAATGCCTTGCGTCTGCCTCCCGTCTTGGGTGAACTGATTATGGAAAAACGCGGTCTGCTGTTGCTGGTGGGTTCCACCGGCTCAGGCAAATCGACCACGATTGCTTCCATGCTGGATCACCGCAATGCACAGCGTACCGGCCATATTCTGACGATTGAAGATCCGATCGAATACCTGTTCCGCAGCAAAAAATCGATCGTCAATCAGCGTGAAATCGGTACCGACTCGGAAAGTCTGGAAGTGGCGCTGCGCAACTCACTGCGTCAGGCACCGGACTGTATCCTGATCGGTGAAATTCGGGATGAAGCCACCATGGCTTCGGCCATGTCATATGCCCAGTCCGGCCATCTGGTGTTGGCAACGCTGCACGCCAACAACAGTTATCAGGCACTGAACCGGATTATCTCGTTCTTCCCGTCCGAACACCGTACCGCCCTGCTGCTGGATCTGGCTTCATCCATCCGTGCCGTGGTTTCTCAACGACTGATCAAGGCGATCGATGGCGGCCGCTATCCTGCGGTGGAAGTGCTGCTCAATACGCGCTACGTGGCCGATCTGATTGCCGCCGGTGACATGTCGGAAATCAAGGAAGCCATCGACAAGAGTCTGTCACCCGGTTCGCAAACCTTTGAGCGCGCGCTGCTGCAGCTGATCAACGATGGCCTGATCACGCAGGAAGAAGGCCTGGCCAATGCCGATTCTGCCAACAACCTGTTATGGCTGTTGAATAATGAACAAAGTCAGGGCGGACAGCAGGAAACCGAAGCACCGAAAGTGGAAGAAGCGTCGTTCACAGAATTTACGCTGAACATGTAATCGATGGACGTTACTCTGTACGGCATTCCAAATTGTGATCAGGTAAAAAAGGCACGCAACTGGTTAAGTGAACATGACGTCACTGTTCACTTCCACGATTTCAAGAAGGCGGGCGTTACGGCAGAGCTGATCTGCACGTGGCTGTCCCGTCTGGACCGCAACAGTTTGCTGAACCGCAAGGGCACCACCTGGCGCAAACTGCCGGAACAGGAACAGCAACAGGTCATTGATGATGACAGTGCCATCGAGTGCATGATCAAGTACCCTTCGGTCATCAAGCGACCGGTTCTGGTAGTGCAGCATGGTGGTAAAACCGAAATCCTCGCCGGGTTTTCAGAAGAAAATTATCAGCGCATTTTCTGCGATTGAGCCCTTCCCCAATTTGATTGACGACGACTTATCTGATTCGCACCCTATGAGCAAGACACTACAACTGACCGAAAAATTGATTGCACTGGAATCGGTTACCCCTGCCGACCTCGGGTGCCAGCAACTCATCCGGGATGCGCTGACCCCGCTTGGTTTTACCTGTGAATCAATTCAGTCCGGGAATGTCACCAATCTTTGGGCCAAACGCGGCACGGCACAACCACTGATCATTTTTGCCGGTCATACCGATGTCGTGCCGACCGGTCCGCTTGAAAAATGGCAGTCCGATCCGTTTGTGCCGACCATCCGCCATGGCATGCTGTATGGCCGTGGTGCGGCGGACATGAAATGTTCGATTGCAGCCATGCTGGTAGCGACCGAGGAGTTTGTGCAAAACAATCCGGATCATCCCGGTTCGATCGGATTTTTGATTACCAGCGATGAGGAAGGCCCGGCGGTCGACGGCACGGTGGTGGTATGCAATTTATTGAAACAGCGCGGCGAGCAGCTCGATTTCTGCGTGGTCGGTGAACCGACTTCGGCCCAGCATTTTGGCGATACCATCAAAAATGGCCGGCGCGGTTCAATGACCGGCAAACTGGTCATCCATGGTATTCAGGGGCACATAGCCTATCCGCAACTGGCAAAAAATCCGATCCATGTCGCCGCTCCGGCTATTGCCGAGCTGACCAGCGAAGTCTGGGATCAGGCCAATGAATATTATTTGCCAACCTCATTTCAGATTTCCAATATGCATGCCGGCACCGGTGCCTCGAACGTGATTCCTGGCACACTCACCATCGATTTCAATTTTCGCTTCTCGACCGCCAGCACTGCACAGGGTTTGCAGCAACGCGTGCATGCCATTCTTGACAAACATGCATTGCAATACGATCTCGACTGGACCGTCGGCGGTCAGCCGTTTCTCACCCCAAAAGGCACATTGAGTGATGCGCTGGCTGCAGCGATTCTTTCAGAAACCGGACTGGTTACCGAATTATCGACGACCGGTGGCACCTCGGACGGTCGCTTCATTGCACAAATCTGCCCGCAAGTCATTGAATTCGGCCCGACCAATGCCAGCATCCACAAGATCGACGAGCATATTGCGCTGGCTGAAATTGAACCGCTGAAGAACATTTACCGCAAGACGCTGGAAAATATTCTATTGTAAAGAAAAGGTCGTCCGCTTCTGTACCGTTCGGCGTCGTTCGCACCTATAATGTGCGCCGGTGTTCATCTCCGGAGTTTGCACCCATTCGCGCCTGAGGCTAGGCGCCCCCGGCTAGGCGCCCCCGGCTAGGCGCCCCCGTCATTCCCACGAAAGTGGGAATCCATGTTTAGTATGGCTGCGCAGCGTAAATAAAAAATGGTTTCCCACTTTCGTGGGAATGACGAGTCGCCGAGTCGAGCCGGTCGTTCAGAGCAGCGCCATCGATCAACCAATGTTTTGATGTCAAATTAATGAAGAGTTCTATGCTAACCACCCATCCCTTCACCACCGTACGCGATGTTTTGCGCTACGCAGTGAGCCGCTTTAATGCGGCCAAACTGGTCTTTGGCCAGGGTTCCGCCAATGCCGTGGATGAAGCTGCCTACCTGATCCTGCACACGCTGCACCTGCCACTCGACAATCTCGACATGTATCTGGATGCGCACCTGCTGCCCGCTGAAATGGCCGACATTCTGCAGGTGATCGAACGACGCACCACCGACCGCGTGCCGGCCGCCTATATCACCAACGAAGCGTGGCTGGGCACCTACCGGTTTTATGTCGACGAGCGGGTGATTGTGCCGCGCTCGTTTATCGCCGAACTGATTCCGTCGTATCTGTCACCCTGGGTCAGCGATCCGGAGGCCATTACCGATATTCTGGAGTTGTGCACCGGTTCAGGCTGTTTGCCTGTCATGCTGGCCGACGCCTTTCCGGAAAGCCATGTCGTCACGGCAGATATTTCCGAGGCCGCGCTGGAAGTGGCAAAAATCAATGTTGACGCCTACGATCTGCAGGACCGGATCACACTGGTCCAATCGGACCTGTACAACAACGTGCCGCAAAAAAAATACCAGTTGATCGTTTCCAATCCGCCGTATGTGAACAGTCAATCCATGCGCCGGTTGCCGCAGGAATATCTGCACGAGCCGCAAATCGCGCTCGGTGGCGGCACCGACGGTATGGATCTGGTGCGCACGATT
>Ga0209067_10000849_pt1 | contig 19202 bp, 12 predicted proteins | sample ColStrG_CSR_2013_FD_187199 | JGI IMG/M metagenome (GOLD analysis project Ga0209067, IMG submission 187199) | Freshwater sediment microbial communities in response to fracking from Pennsylvania, USA - Cold Stream Run_MetaG_CSR_2013 (SPAdes)... | ecosystem: Environmental > Aquatic > Freshwater >...
GTGCTGCACTGACCACCGACGGGAAATTCCTGACGGTGGCGGTGGTGAATCCGACCGAATCCGCTCAGATACTCGATCTGGGCGTAAAAGGCATCGGGTTCCGGGGAAAGGGGCGTATGTGGCGCATGACGGGCCCGAACCTGACTGCCGCAACGGGCTTGAACAGTCACGACGTACAGGTCACCGAGTCTCCCGTCGATCGAGCACCGAACCCATTGGAGATCGCGCCTATCAGCATCACGATTTACGAATTCGAGAGGCAATAGGTGTTCCTTATATTCCGCCCTACGAAGATGGTTGTGACCTTGCTGTGCGCCGCCGTCTGTCTGCACACCCAACCCGCATCGCGCAAACCGGCTCCGGTGATTGGGAAGTCGGTGCGTTACTGCAACCCGCTGCCGATCGAAGCCTCGTCTCAGGACGGCTCGCCGCAGGGCGTCAGCCTGGGCGATGTTACTATCGTGCCCGAAAGCGATAGCTACTACATGTTCAACACCGGGGGTGGCGCCTGGCTATCCCAGGATCTAGTGAACTGGAAGTACAAACCCGTCCAAGGGGCCCGGGTGCCCGTAGCTCCGCACGTCGTGAAGTATCACGGCGTGTTCTATATGTCCGGGAACAGCTCTCCTCTGTACCGCGCGCCGGACATTCTCGGGCCTTACGAACTCGCCGGCCCCTGGAAGGACGAAAAAGGCGAGCCCTGGAAGGGCGTTTCGAACGGCAGGCCGTGGTCCGGCGCCTTCGACGTGGACATCTTCATCGATGAAGACACGCCGTACCTCTATTACCCTGGCCGATCGACCGATGGTATCTATGTCGTTCCACTCGATCCGAAAGATCTGACCCGGTTTCGAGCCGCCCCCAAACGTGTCATCGCCTTCAATCAATCCCACGTCTGGGAGCACTGGGGCGAAGCTAACGAGTATTCTCTCGTCGCCTGGATCGAGGGGCCTTGGATGTTCAAAGCCAACGGAACCTACTATCTGGAATACAGCGGTTCCGGCACCCAGTGGCTGAGCTATGCGACAGGCGTCTACACCGGCAAGAGCCCGCTCGGACCATTCCAGTACTCCCCGGTGAACCCGATCCTGCGTAAGACGAGCGGCGTTGTGACTGGCACCGGCCATGGTTCGGTGGTGAAAGGCCCCGACGGCAACTGGTGGCAGTTCTATACTATCGTTCTACCCAATCCGCCCGGCGGGCGCCGCCTGGGCATGGACCCGGTGGGCTTCGACAGGAACGGCAACCTGTTTGTCCACGGCCCCAGCGAGACGCCGCAGTGGGCGCCGGGCGTAGTTGCCGATCCGGCGCGTAATAGCGACTCCGGGTCCATTCCCCTCACGATTAACAAACTGCGGAACCTGAACCAGAAAGGCAGTTTCTCCAGCCAGCGTCCCGGGCACGAAGCCTCTTACGCCCTCGATAACGGGAACGGGACGTGGTGGGAGCCGGCGGAGGACGACAAAGCCCCGTCGATCACGGTCGATCTCGCGTCGGTCACGGAGTTCGATCCGCCACAGGAGTTCCTCGTCGATTCGATGCGGATCGAATTTGTCGCCCGCGGCGGATTTGGCGCCGCACGGTCGGGGGCTCAACCAGTGAGTGGACCGGTTGCCCACCAGTACAGTATCGAGGTCTCGTCGGACGGCAATACGTTCACCACGATCCTGGACAAGACCGGCAATCAAATCACTAAGTACACCGAATTCGAAGAGCTGCCACCTACGCGCTGCCGCTTCGTCCGTTTAACGATCACCGGCTGGCCCCGGAGCGGTAATTCTCCTTTAGGGATTATGGAGTTCACGGTCTTCGGAAAGCCTCTGGACCAGACCAGGTAGCGGAGGCAGAATGTTTGAAAAGGATCGGCCATGCAAAAAACCGTTTTGAGCCTACTGCTGTTGGCTGGGGTGGCCACCGCTGCCCCGGTGAAGGTGGCGGGCGGTCTGCTGGAAGGGACCTCCGAAGAAGGGCTGACAGTTTATCGCGGGATTCCGTTTGGCGCGCCGCCAGTTGGAGATTCGCGCTGGCGCCCGCCTCAACCTGCCGCGAAGTGGGATGGCGTGAAGCGCGCAGACAAGTTCGCCCCGGCCTGCATGCAGGCAGCGCCTCCCGGTTCGGGCAGCGCGAACCAGGGTCCCGGCATGAGCGAGGACTGCCTGTATCTGAACGTCTGGACGCCTGCCAAATCGGCCAACCAACGTGTGCCGGTGCTGGTGTGGATATACGGGGGCGGCTTCTCCGCCGGAGCGACATCCATTTCCACCTATAGCGGGGAAAAACTGGCGAAGCGTGGCGTCGTCCTGGTGAGCATCGCCTACCGCGTCGGAGCGCTCGGTTTTCTCGCCCATCCCGGCCTTAGCGCAGAGTCCGGAAACCGGGCCTCGGGCAATTACGGTCTGTTGGATATGATTGCGGGCCTCGAATGGATCCAGAAGAATATCGGCGCGTTTGGCGGCGATCCCCGGCGAGTTACCATCTTCGGAGAGTCGGCGGGCGGTATTGCGGTAAGCATGCTGTGCGCCTCACCACTTGCCAAGGGGCTGTTTCACGGCGCGATTTCGCAGAGTGGCGGGTCGTTCGGGCCGCCGCGTCCCGGCGGAATGCCCGGCGAAAACATGCAACTCCTCGCCGATGCGGAGCGCGCGGGGGAGGCGTACGCAAAGGCAGCCGGGGCATCCTCCGCGGCGTCCCTGCGGAAGCTGTCCGCGGAGCAGGTGTTGGCCACGAGCCGCGGCCAGCGTGGATTGGGCTGGCCGATCATAGACGGCTGGGCGATTCCAGACGATCAGTACAAGTTGTATGAGGCTCGGCGCTACAACGATACACCCATTCTGGTCGGCTACAACTCCGATGAGGGCCTCAGTTTTTCTGCTGCGAAAACGCCCCAAGCGTATATCGAGAGCGTACGCCAGCGCTACGGTCCGTTCGCGGACCAGTTGCTGAAGCTGTATCCGGCGGGCGAGACCACGGTCCCGAAGACGGCTCGCGACCTCACGCGCGACGCGGCCTTTGGCTGGCATACCTGGGCGTGGGCGCGGCTGCAATCCAGGACCGGTAAGTCCAAAGTGTTCTACTACTACTTCGACCAGCATCCGGAGTATCCCGCCGGTTCCCCGCGCGAGGGCGAGGGCACGCCGCACGGCGCCGACGTGCCGTTGGTGTTCGAACACGTCGGAGCCGCCAACCGCGAGCCTGCTCCGGGTGACCAGCAGCTCTCGGAGACCATGGCCGCCTACTGGACGAATTTCGCCAAGCGCGGCGACCCGAATGGCGAGGGCCTTCCCCAATGGCCGCCCTTCCGCGATAACAATCCCGTGGTCGTGTACCTCAAGCATCCAACCCACACCGGAGTGGTCCCGAGCGAGGAGGGACTGAAGGGCCTCGAAGCTTATTTCGCGTGGCGGCGAACCGCCGAGGGTGAAGCCGCCGTGCGGCCGAAAGAGCAGGCGAGCGGCGGCGCGGCACAGACGGGCATCGCGGCGAAGAAGCCGGTCTTCGGCGGCGCGTGCAAGCTCTGCCCGTGGGGTGCGATGGCGGAAGTGGTGCAGGCTGCGATGAAGCCGTACGGTTACGAAGTGCAGATCTGCTACAACTGCAACGCGGCCGACGTTCCGCGGATCGTCAGCGAAGCCAGGTTGCCGCCACCGTACAAGCCGGATCCCGCAGTACCGGAAATCCTGGCCCCGCGGAATGTACCAGGACTCGGTCCTGTCGATTTCGGCGCCGTCGCGGTGCAATTCCTCTGGAGCGCATACCGGGGAACAGGCGTATACGCGCAGGAGAAACCGAGAACGAATCTGCGCCTGATTGCCAACATTCAGGACCCCAGCTACGTTCTGGTCGCAGCCAAAGCGCAAACGGGGATCACCAACCTGTCTCAGATCCGGCAGAAACGCTGGCCGGTCCGCATCCTTTCGGCGGGGATCGGCAGCGGTCTGTCCGCCATCCTGGCCCACCTCGGCCTGTCGAGGGAGGCCATCGAGGCGGCGGGCGGCCGCATCGGCAATACGGTGGAGGATCGGGAGAGCTTCGATATCGCGATCGGTGGCGGCGGTGTGATGACGACCGCCCCGGAGTGGAGAATCTGGACGGAGATCAGCCAGAAGTTTGACCTCAACTTCATCGGGTTACCGGACGACCTGCTCGCGAAACTCGCGCAGGAAGGCGAATAGGAGCGCGGCACCATCCCGGTTGGCCTGTATCGAGGCGTGGTGCGCCCAATCCCGACAGTCGTGCGCACCGGAACGGTAGTTTATGGCCGGGACGACATGCCGGAGGATTTCGCCTACATAGTCGCCAAAGCGATGGACGAACAGCAGGAGTTGCTTCAGTGGAAACATCTGAATTTCTCCTACAACGTCCACAACGTTTGGAAGGCCCACGATGTGCCGCTACATCCAGGCGCGGAGCGCTACTACAAGGAACGAGGTTACGTGAAGTAGTTGTCCGGAGCAGGAGGAGACGCAATGCCGAAATCGAATTCCGAAGAACACAAGACGCTGAATCGCCGCCAGGCGCTGCTGCTGCCTGCGGCCGCTGGCCTGGAAGCCGCCCTGGCGCTGCCGGCAATCGCGTCCGACAGCACCAAAACCGCCGCCCACCAGGCTCCGGGCGTCTGCGCGACGCCCCGTTCGGCGGTCGCGAAAACGCAGTACGGAAAGGTGCGCGGGTACGTGGATGCCGGCGTCCTCACGTTCAAAGGAATACCGTATGGCCAGGATACCGGCGGGGAAAATCGGTGGCTTCCGGCCAAACCTCCCAAGGCGTGGGATGGCGAGTATCCCGCTCTGATCTATGGAGCCAACTGCCCGCAGCGGCTGCATGACTACACGGCGATCGAACAATCGTTCCTACAGGACTGGGACGACGGCTACATGAGCGAAGACATGCTCAAGCTCAACGTCTGGACGCCCTCGCTGACCGGCAAACGTCCTGTGTTGGTCTATTTTCACGGCGGCGGTTTCACCTTCGGCTCCTCGTATGAACTGCCCTCGCAGGAAGGCGCACAGTTGGCCCGGCATCACGACGCCGTTTCCGTGACAGTCAATCACCGCCTCAACCTGCTCGGATTCCTGGATATGTCCGAGATAGGGGGGCCGGCATATGCGGATTCGGTAAACGTCGGGATGACGGACCTGGTTGCGTCGCTTCGCTGGGTCCGCGAGAACATTGCCAATTTCGGCGGCGATCCGGATGCCGTCACGATTTATGGCCAGTCGGGCGGCGGCTCCAAGGTCACCTGTCTGATGGGCATGCCGTCGGCAGCGGGACTGTTCCATCGCGCATCGGCGCAGTCGGGCGGCGGCGGCAATATCCCCGGCATGGAGCTGTCCAGGGAGTTGTCCAGGCAATTGATGAAAGAACTGGGACTGCGGCCCAACGATCTCGCTGCGCTGCAAAAGATGGAATGGGCCAAACTGAACGCGGCCGGTAATGCCGTCATCGCGAAACTCAGTCCACCGGCGCAGGGCTTGACAGGCCCGGGCTCGGCGCCGAGCCCCACGCCACGGGTGGGGTGGTCGCCCACCGTCGATGGCCGGATCGTGACGCTGCGTTCCTATTATGACGTCGCTCCGGAAATTTCGAAGAACGTGCCGATGTTGATTGGCAATGTGAGCGAAGAAGGGAATCGCATGTCTTCTCGTCCCACCGAGGCGGAGTGGCATACCACGCTCGCCCGCACCATGGGAGAGGCTAAGGCGACAGCACTCATCGCGGCAATGAAGAAGGCGCACCCGGAGAAGAGCATTCGCCTGCTGTCTTACGGCGTGAGTGGCCTGAGCTCGCGGAATAACGTCCAGCGCATGGTGAAGCTGAAGTGCGAACAAAAGGGAGCGCCGGTCTATCAGTATTACTTCACCTGGCAATCGCCCATGCTGGAGGATGCGGGCGCCTGGCACACGGCCGAACTCGCCTTCTGCTTCGATAATACGAAACGCTGCGAACAGGGCACGGGGCACACGCCGGAGGCGCAGGCGCTGGCAAAGAAGATGGGCACAGCCTGGGTGAATTTCGCCCGTACGGGCAATCCCAGCCAGCCCGGGTTGGCCTGGACGCCGAGTGATCCGGCTCGCTGCCAGACGATGGTTTTCGACAACCACTGTCGCATGGCGGACGATCCGGAAGGTGAACTGCGCAGGATTTTGCTGTCCTAGCTCGGCGCAGCACCAAAAATCGTGATATACCTCAGGCACGTGAGAAATCTCGTTTCAAGAACGGGTTGCACACTTGCCCTCTCGCTGCCCTGGTTGGCTCTAATGGCGCAGACCCAGGATGTTCAACAGAAGATCGGTGCCCTGGAGCAGCAAGTACAGAAACATCTTCAGGAACAAAAACCACAGCTTGCCATTCCGGTGCTGCGCGAAATCGCTTCGCTCGATCCGAACAACGTTAACGCTCAAGCAAACCTCGGCGTACTGCTGTTCTTTCAGGCCAACTACGCCGAAGCGATCCCACACATGCGCACTGCTTTGCAGTCGAAGCCCGATCTTTGGAGGCTCCAGGCGTTGTTGGGAATCGCGGAGAAGCGGACCGGGGATCCGAAAGACGCGCAGAGCGATCTGGAGCGTGCATTTTCCAATCTGGACGATAAGAAGATCCAGATTGAGGCTGGTCTGGAACTGATCGAGCTTCATTCCGCTTCGGCGCAACTCGACAAAGCGCTGTCGGTGGCTGCAAAGCTGGAAGAACTGGCGCCGCAAAATTCGCAAATCCTGTTCGTTGCTTATCAAATTGCGCGGCAGATGATGGACCAGAGTCTGTTGAGCATGATGGTGGCTGCGCCGGATTCCGCGGAGATGCACATGATCATGGCCGGCGAACTCGCGCGCCAGAGCGATCCCACCAACGCGATCGCGCAATACCGCGAGGCGATCCGGCTGAATCCAATAGTGCCCGGTGCGCATTTCCAACTGGCGGAGCAACTGAGGACTTCTCCGGATCCCGCATTGAACGCCCAGGCTGAAGACGAATACAAAGCCGCCATCAAGGTGAATCAATACGATGAGATGTCCTGGCGCCAGCTCGGCGGAATCATGACGGCGAAGGGCGATTTCAAAACAGCGGAGGAAGACTACAAAAAGGCTCTTGCCCTGCAGCCGAAGGATTCGGAGGCAAAAACCGGTCTGGCCATCGTCTGGATTTCCATGAATCGGACGAACGAAGCCATTTCACTTCTGGAAAGCGCGGTAAACGACGATCCGACCAACCTCGTGGCGCACTACCGTCTGAGCGGGCTGTATCGACGCGCAGGCCGGACGGCAGACGCTCAACGGGAGATGGATGCATTCCATCACTACCAGGACGTGAAAGACAAACTGGGCAAGATATTCAAGCAGCTGGGTGGGCAGACCAGCCAGCCGTGATGAGCTGCTCAATCCGGCCAGGTTTCGCGGTGGTCCTGGGCATGGCGATACTCGGACTCTGCGTGCAGGCCCAGCATGCCGGGCGCGCTTCGCTTCAGCCGATGGTTCCCCAGCTTGTGGATATTACGGCTTCAACGGGAATTCATTTCAAGCATCTTGCCTCGCCCGACAAGAAATATATTGTGGAATCGATGAGCGGCGGGGTGGCTTTGATCGATTACGATCGCGATGGCTGGCCGGATATCTACTTCACCAACGCGCCGGATGTGGATATGCAGTTGGCCGGTAAGAAAGCCCGCAGTGCGCTCTTCCATAACAACCGCGATGGCACCTTTACCGATGTGACCGACAAAGCCGGCGTGGGATACCCCTGCTGGGCGAACGGTGCCGTCGTAGGCGACTACGACAATGACGGCTGGCCGGATCTCCTGGTGACCTGTTTTGGAGGTGTGGTTCTGTACCGCAACAATGGCGGCGCGACGTTCACCAACGTCACCAGGGAAGCGGGACTGGCCGGCGATACAATGTGGGCCATGGGGGCCGCCTTTGGAGACTACGACAACGACGGCTTCCAGGATCTGTTCGTCTCCCACTACGCCGCCTACGATCTCCACGACCTCCCCGCCTTCGGCTCGATGGTGAACTGCATGTATCACACCATCAAGGTTCAGTGCGGCCCCGCCGGACTGAAGGGATCCCCGGACAACCTGTATCACAACAACGGCAACGGAACCTTCACTGATGTTTCCAAACAAGCCGGCGTCGACGATCCGCAGAATCTGCTCGGCCTGACTGCCGTTTGGTCAGACTTCAATAACGACGGAAAACTCGAACTCTTCGTGGCCAACGATGGCGCGCAAAATTATCTCTACCAAAATGACGGCAACGGCCGTTTTACCGAAGTGGGCTTCCAGGCAGGCGTGGCTTTGGATGAAAACGGCAAGGCGCTGGCAAATATGGGGCTTGCTCTTGGGGATTATCTGCACACCGGGCGCCCGTCCATCGCCATCACGCACTTCAGCGAGCAATACCTCGAAGTCTTCCGCAACGACGGCAATCTGAGCTTTACCGACGTCTCCAACATCTCGCGCATCGCCCGCGCCACCACTCACGTGGTGGGTTGGGGAGACGCCTTTTACGATATCGACAATGACGGCTGGCTCGATCTCATCGCCGTCAACGGTCATGTGTACCCGCAGGTGGATCAGGCCAACATCGGCATCAACTTCCGCGAACCGGGGCAACTCTTCCTCAACCAGCGTGACGGCACATTCCGCGATGTCAGCGATCAGATAGGGCCAGCACTCAAGTTTCCCCGCGTCGGACGCGGCCTGGCCATAGGCGACCTGTTTAACGACGGGGTCCAGGAAGTTGTCGTCGAGAATCTCGAAGGCGAGCCGGTGATCTTTCGTCCCCAGGGCGGACCGCGCAACCACGGGATCAGCCTCGAATTGGCAGGAACCAGGAGCAACAAGCTGGCTCTGAACGCGCGCGTAAAAATCACCACCGCCGAACTGACCCAAACCGATGAAGTGAGGAGTTCAGGCAGTTATCTTTCGCAGAGCGACCTCCGCCTTCACTTTGGCCTGGCTGATCAGCGCCGTGTCGGCAAGGTAGAGATTTTCTGGCCATCAGGGGGAATCGAAACGTTGACGAACCTTGAGGCAGATCGTTTCTACTGCGTCAAAGAGGGTGCGGGCGTAGTCCCTTGTGCCAGCATCCGGCCCACGTCTGCTCCCACGCCCAAATAGAGGAAGCAGCCGCTTCGAGGTGCCGAAACGCACAGGCACAATGGCCGTCGAACGGCAAGGTGCCCTTGAACCCGGCCAAATTGGTTCGAGCCGTGTCACACGTGTTTCCCGCCAGACCCGAGCATTCTCCGTGTTCGGCGCCTGGATTTTCGGAGATGCCGCCCTCCATTCTCCGCTATTTGGAAGGAACTAAGGCTTTTGCCACGTTAAACGGAGGGGCTAACCGTTAGCGCCGGGAGCCAAACGGTACGAAACTTGACTGCGTCGGTCCTGAAGAGTAGCCTTAACACTCCGTCCGCATCCATGTTCGAGAAATCGGAGCACTCTGGGGCTGTGCTCCGTAAGAGGGGGGCTTATGAAATCGCGACCACTGGGAAAGCTACTGCCGTTGTATGCCTGCATGATCTGCTTGTACCCTGTTTTGGTTTGGGCGCAAGCTACGAATTCTGGGGACGTCACCGGTAGCGTGACCGATCCTTCGGGCGCTGTTGTGCCCGGCGTGAGGGTAATTGTCAAAGATCTTGACAAGAACACGGAGCGAACGTTCGTCACGAACGATGCCGGCGTTTACGACACCGGCCCGCTCGTACCTTCCGATCAATACCTGATCACGTATTCAAAGGAGGGCTTCGCGACGCTGCAACGCGGGCCGATGACCCTGAGATCCGGTGTCACCGGGTTAAACGTTCAATTGACAATCGGGCAAGCCACGCAACAGATCAGCATTATAGAAACCGGGGCGCCCCTGCTGGAGACGACCACCGCGGAAATCTCCTCGACGGTGCCGCAGGAAACTCTGAAGCTCCTGCCGCAGACCGGCGGAATTCCGGATTGGCAGGCGTTCCTGACGTTTTTGCCGGGCACTCGCGGTAACGGGACCAACAATAACAGCGCCGGAATGGGAGGCGTGTCGGTCAATGGAAGTATGCCGTTCTCCAACGCGCTGCTGGATGGCGCGTCGACCAGTTCCCCAATGAGCAATAACGTCATCAACACGCCGATCTTCGACACTCTGGGGGAGGTGAAGATGAGCAGTTCGGCCTTCTCCGCGCAGTACGGTGGCGGCGGCATGGTTTACAACCAGATCAGCAAGGGCGGCTCCAATCAGTTCCACGGCATGGCGTACGACTACTTCAAGAACACCGCGCTGAATGCCGCACCATTTGGGTTTAACGGCGTTTCTTTCAAAACCCCACAACACTTCAACGATTTCGGCGGCAACATCGGCGGTCCGGTGATAAAGAACAAGATCTTCTTCTTCTTTGGTATCGATCACACCATCAACCACACAACGCCGGCCGTGAGTTTCGCCACGGTGCCCACGGCCGACATGCGCGCGGGAAACTTCGCGGGTTTGAACCCAATCTACGATCCCACCACCCAGACCGTGAATCCTGCCACGGGCGTAGTAACACGCACGTTGTTCCCCAACAACCAGATTCCGGCCGCGATGTTGGACACGGTAGCCAAGAACATCCAGGCGTACTACCCGCAACCCAATCGGAGCGGACAAGTGGTCAATGGCATCGCGACCAACAACTATAGTTATCTCGCGCCGGGCGACAGTCCGAAGCGGAAATACTTCGGCCGCTTCGATGCCGACGTCACCCGCAACAACCGCATCACGGGTTCGGCAGCCTGGAACGATGGCCCGTCCAAACCGTTCAGCCCGATCGCCCCGATCAACCTGAACCCCGGGGACGTAATGAACATGAGCGGCCAACTCTCCGATTACTGGACTATCAGTCCGAAGCTCATCAACGAACTCCGCATCGGCTTCATGGGCGAGTACGACGTGTTCCACCCCGCCACTATCGGACTGGGCTATCCGGCGAAACTCGGCCTACAGTTCTCCAAGGCAGACATTTTCCCGAACGTCACCATCAACAACTATTACGGCCTCGGCCCAGGTTCCCCTTCCAATACCGAGTACAAAGAAAATACATTCGATATTTCGGATCAGGTGACGCTGATCCACGGACGCCACCTCCTCCATTTTGGAGGCGGGGCGATCATCTTCCGTGCCGACTCCACTGCCTGGGGCAATCTCAAAGGTGCGGAGGTCGGGTTCACCGGCGTCTACACCGCGGGCAGCAACACCGGTGCGCTCGCCTCCGGTTCCGGCTCTTCCTATGCGGACTTCCTGTTGGGCTATGTCCAGAACTGGAACGCTCTTAATTCGCCCGAATACGGCGGCCGCCTGAAGAATCCGGGCGCCTTCATCCAGGACGATTTCAAAGTAACCCCCAAACTCACCCTGAACCTCGGTTTGCGGTGGGAAGGCAACACGGGCTGGAGCGAAATCTACGGCAACGAGCGCTCGTTCGATCCGAACGTGATCAATCCCGCCACCAATGCTCCCGGCGCGCTGTGGTTTGCCACGACCAAGGCCAACGGCCGCGACAGCCTGCAGAAAGGCGTCTATAAGAACATCCTGCCGAGGTTCGGCTTTGCCTACCTGCTTGGCGACAAAACTGTCATCCGCGGCGGCATCGGCCTCTACACCTTCCCCTGGAATGTGGACACCTATGGCGGCGGTTTGGGCCAGGCTTCGGCAACCTCGGGCAACCAAACGGATTCCACCGGTAACGTGAGCCCCGTGGTGATTCTCTCGTCCGACGGAAACACCAACTACCAGGGTGCGAAGGGCGCCGCAATTAACTCGATTTACAAACGCGCTTCCAACACCCCGGATGCTCTCAACGGGCAGTCAGTGGGCTTCTTCCCGTACACGGCGCCGTCCCCGCTACTTCGCTCCTGGAACTTGACCATTCAGCGGCAAGTTACCCAGAACATGGTTTTCGACATCGGTTACGTGGGCAGCAACCAGTCGCACCTGCCGTTCACGACGGATCTCAATCAGGTACCGGAAAACCTTCTGGGGCCGAACGATGCGGCGTTCCGTCCGTTTAAGTTCCAGAGCGTCACCGGCAACACTACCGATGGCATAGCCAACTACAACGCTTTCCAGACGGGGCTTACCCGCCGCTTCGCCAAGGGATTGATGTTCAACGTCAACTACACCTGGTCGCATATGCTCTCGAATCAGGATTCCTCCGGCTGGGGTTCGCTGCAGGGCGCCACCCCCTACCAGCGCGCCTACAACCCGTTGGCGAACTATGGGAACTCGAACTTCGATGTTCGCAATATGTTGAAGGCGCATGCATCGTACGATCTGCCCGTTGGCAGGGGCCGGCAGTTCGTCAATAACAGCAAGGCACTCGATTACGCGATCGGTGGCTGGACGCTGTTTGGCGACTTCATCAAGCAAGGCGGCAGTCCGTTCACGCCCTTTATGCAGGTGAACAACAGCTACTCTCTGTCGTCGAATAACCTGTGGTATCCGAACCTGGTGGGTGATCCCAAGGCAGTGGCCGGGGGGCAGAGTATCGATTCGTGGTTCAACGTCAATGCCTTCGCGTCTCCCACTCCTGGAACATTCGGGAACCTGGGCAGAAACACGCTGTACGGACCGGGATTGTTTGCCATCAACATGTCCCTCCACAAGGTGTTCAAGTTTACGGAGCGCATGAACCTGGACTTCAGCGCCAACGCCACCAACCTGACCAATCACCCATCGTTCGCCCTGCCGGATAAGGCGATCGGAGCGGGTCATGTCGGCCGCATCAGCGGGACCAGCGTGGGCTCTCGCCAGATGGAGTTGGTCGCGAAGTTCAGGTTCTGAGAGAGACCTATCGCCGGGGTTAACGCCGCAACAATCCCGATTAACCGTTAGCTGGATCACTCGGCGGTCGGCATCGTTACGCAGAAAAGATAAAGACTCTAATGGGATTAACCTCCGCATACAGTACCGAACGTAGTCCCCCGGCAACCCAGCGCGCTAGGATAGTCTGGTCCGGAGCGGCAGTCGCTTCACCGAGGTCAATCTGCGTCCTGTGCGGGTTTGCAACGCGAAAGGGGCAGGGTTGGTCCACCGTGGCAGCCCATCCAAGTTCTCCCGGACCGCGATTTGCGATGCAAATGAACATTCTGGGATCACTTACGATGACGCTCGGGTTGGCGCTGCTTGCGCCAGCGCAGGTAAAGACGGAGGTTCCTCCAGTCGAACCAGGCGCAAAGCCCGTCAAGGTAGAACAGATAACAATTCATGGCGTGTCCCTGGAGGGCAATCTGGAAGGCGACGAGGTTGACCGCGAAGTCCTCGTCTTTCTGCCGCCCAGCTACGTCACAGCCAAGTCCCGCCGCTACCCTGTCGTTTATGCCCTCCACGGATATTCCATAGGAGCCGAGCAGTGGTCGAAGGAAATCCATGTGCCGCAGACGATTGAGGGCGCCTTCGCAAAAGGCGCGCAGGAGATGATCGTGGTGCTGCCCGATTCCAAGACCGTGTACAACGGCTCGATGTATTCCAGCTCGGTGACGACGGGGGACTTCGAGAATTACATCGCGCGCGACGTCGTCGCCTACATCGATGCTCATTACCGGACGATCCCGAAGCGGACGAGCCGGGGGCTGGCCGGTCACTCGATGGGCGGCTACGGCGCGAGCCGGATTGGCATGAAGCATTCGGACGTCTTCGGCAGCCTGTACATCATGAGCCCCTGCTGCATGTCCGCCCGGGGTGCCGGCGGCGGGCGCGGAGGTCCCGGAGGGGGGCGCGGCGCCAACATGGAAGCGGCTCTGGCGGAGGCCAAGACGCCGGCCGAGGCGGCAAAGTTGCCCGGCTTGGCCACTCAGCTTGCGGTGGCCGCCGCCTGGTCTCCGAATCCTAAGAAGCCGCCGCTCTATTTCGACATGCCGTTCGGCGATGCCCAGCAGGAAGTCCTCAATAAGTGGGCGGCGAACGCGCCCCTGGTGTTCGTTCACCAGTACATCGGCAATTTGAAGCAGTATAAGGCGATCGCCTTGGACGTGGGCGACCAGGATGGTTTGCGGATGGATGCGGGCAAGCTGCACGATATCCTCGACAGCTACGGCATTGCCAATGCCTTCGAGATCTATTCCGGCACTCACACTAGCGCCGTCGCGGTCCGTTTCCAGAACTACGTAATGCCGTTCTTTGCCAAGAACCTGTGCTCCGGTAAGGACTGCAAGTAGCCGCCATGCGAAATACTTACTTGTTCCTGATCGCCTTCCTGGCGACGGCCCCGGTTTGGGGACAGCCTCCCGCCGGCTCGCGGCCCGCCTCCAACATTCCCGGCGCGGAGTACCCGCGTGTGCACGACGATCTCCGCGTCACGTTTCAGTTGAGAGCGCCCGATGCCAGGAAAGTGCAAGTCCGGCTGGGGCAGACTTACGACATGATGCGCTCTGAAGACGGCACGTGGAGCGTCACTACTCCGCCGCTGGTCCCGGGCTTCCACTACTATCAGTTGATCGTCGATGGCGTTTCGATGAACGACCCAGGCAGTCACGCCTTTTACGGCACCAGCAAGGATGCCAGCGGAATCGAAGTTCCCGAGAAGGGTGTCGACTACTATTCCTACAAGGATGTACCACACGGCGAGGTGAGGATCCGGCCGTACCTGTCCAAGATCACCGGCCAGTGGCGGCGCTGCTTCGTATACACCCCACCGGACTACGATTCCAACGCCAAGACGCGGTATCCGGTTCTGTATCTGCAGCACGGCAGCGGGGAGGACGAGACCGGTTGGACCTTCCAGGGCCGCGCCAATATCATCCTGGACAATCTGATCGCCGCGAAGAAAGCCGTGCCCATGATCATCGTCATGGACAACGGCTACGCTTCCAGGCCGGGCGCGGCTGCGCCGGACACCGTGGTAGCGGGGAGAGGAGCCAGCGGAGGCGCATCCGCCTTCGAAGACGTCATTGTCAAGGATCTTATCCCCCTGATCGATTCCACGTACCGTACGATCGCCGACCGCGAGCACAGGGCCATGGCCGGACTATCGATGGGCGGCAATCAGACCTGCCAGGTGACGATGCGAAACCTGGACAAGTTCGCTTACATTGGTGCCTTCAGCGGAACCATGAACGGACTGAACATCAGCCCGCTCGACCCCGCCACCGCCTTCAATGGCCTGTTCCAGGATGGAGCGGCGTTGAACAAAAAGATCAGACTCTTTTGGATCGGCATGGGCACGTCCGAGCCGAACCCGTTCCCGGGCGCCATCGGCGCCTTCCGGGCGATGTTGGACAAGGCTGGTGTCAGGTATGTCTACTTCGAGTCGCCCGGGACCGCTCACGAATGGCTGACGTGGAGAAGGGACCTAAACGACTTCGCCCCTCGATTGTTCCGATAGAGTCGGCGCCTCGCAGGAGCGTGAATACCAGCGTGACTGAGCAGGATTGCGAATCGCTATGACCCTGGAACAAGTTGCGCTGCGCGCGCGGGTGTCGGCCGCTACCGTCTCTCGCGTGCTGAATAACAAGGCTGCCGTAAGCAGCGCCGCACGCGCACGCGTGATGAAGGTCGTCCAGGAGCTCAGATTCAGCCCCAACCTGGACGCTCGCGGTCTGGCCGTAGGCAGCCGCAGCGTCGGCGTCATCGTTTCGAACCTCGAAAACCCCTTCTTTCTGGATATCTATAAGGCGGTCGAAGCCGGAGCCGGCATAGCCGGATTTGACATCACCATGGCCAACACCGGCTACAGCCCGGAACGCTTGACTGCCAGCGTCCGCTTGATGATCGGCCGGCGCGTCGCGGGGCTGGCGGCGATAGTCTCCGAGATGGATCCTGGGCTGATAGAAGAGCTGAATGCCTACCGAATCCCAACGGTGTTCTACGACGTCGGCGCGCCGGGCAGCAATATCGTTAACATCCTCGTGAATTACCGGCGCGGCATGGGAAAGCTAATCGGTTATCTCCACAGCCTGGGGCATCGTCGCGTGGGGTTTGTGGGACATCACACGACGTTGGGGCCCATCAACGAGCGTCAGAGAGCCGTGCTGGATGCGGTCGGGCGCTACTCCGATCTACGCGTGGAGACCGCCGCGGACGAGGATACTCTCGAAGGTGGGCGCCGCGCCGCAGGGATGGTGCTTGCCGCGAATCCGGCCATCACGGCGGTGATTTGCGCAAACGACCTGATGGCGCTGGGAACTTTGCGTGCGCTTCGCGACAGAGGACTGCGCGTCCCGCACGATATTTCCGTGACGGGCTTCGACAACATCAAGCTGGCTCAGTTCAGCGACCCTCCACTGACGTCGGTCCACATCTCCCGCGAGGACATCGGGCGAATTATATGCGATTGCCTTTTCGGGCCGACGACGCTGATGGAACGCGAGTTCGTGATAGATCCCGAGCTGGTCTTAAGAGATTCAACGGGTCCGGCCGCCGGTATCTGATCGGCCTGCTACACTGCGAATTCCGGTCCGGCCGAATGAATAACAATGATCAAGATTAGAGGACTCCGATGGTGGATGATCAGCCTGATCATGCTCGGCTCGGTCATCAACTACTTAACCCGAAGCACACTGGCAGTAGCCGCCCCGACGGTGCTTAAGGAACTGCATATCAGCACCCAGGAATATTCGTGGATTATCGGCGCCTTCAGGGCGCTATCATGGCACAGCCGATCTGCGGGTATGTTTTGGATGTGCTCGGCCTGAAGATGGGGTTCGCGATTTTCGCGATCTCATGGTCGCTGGTGAATATGGCTCATTCCCTGGCCGGCAGTTGGCAGGCATTTGCCTGGCTTCGCGGGCTTCTCGGTTTCGCCGAAGGATCGGCCAACCCGGCGGGCATGAAGGCAACGGCGGACTGGTTTCCCGCCAAGGAGCGGGGGCTGGCGGGAGGCGTGTATAACATCGGAGCTTCGGTGGGTTCCATGCTGGCGCCTCCGCTGGTCGCCTGGGCCATTCTGGCTTACAACTGGCGCGCGGCGTTTGTCATTACCGGGAGCCTGGGACTGGTTTGGGTGATGCTGTGGCTGTTGTTCTATCAATCGCCAGACAGGCACCCCGCCCTTTCGGAACAAGAGAAGGCGTATATCGCGTCCGGTCAGGAGAAGCACCTTCAAAGCGATGGCTCGCGCCCGTCGCTTGTGAAGATCCTCGCGCAGCGTAACTTCTGGGGAATCGCCCTGCCGCGTTTTCTGGCCGATCCGACCTGGGGCACGCTGAGCTTCTGGTTGCCGTTGTACTTGAGCACCGTCCGACACATGGATCTGAAGCAGATCGCTATGTTCGCGTGGATGCAGTTTCTAGCCGCGGATTTCGGATGTGTGTTCGGCGGCCTGCTGGCGATGAGGCTTCAGAAACGATTCGGCCTCAGCGTGATCAATTCCCGGCGCTGCGCCTTCACCCTGGGCGCGTTCTTGATGCTCGGGATAGGCTTCGTTGGGTTCGTACGGAGCCCGTATGCGGCCATCGCGCTTCTCAGCCTGGGCGGCTTCGCGCATCAGACGCTTTCGGTAACGGTGATCACCATGTCGTCCGACTTGTTTCGCAGGAACGAGGTTGCCACGGCCGCCGGAATGGCGGGCACGTTCGGCAACGCGGGCCTCCTGATCTTCTCGTTGTTGATCGGCGGCCTCGTCGCAAAGGTCGGTTACACTCCTTTCTTTATTTGCCTCGGTCTTCTTGACCTGGTTGGCGCGGTGGTCTTGTGGACGGTGGTCCGTGAACGCAACATCGAAGGAGAAATCTGAAGATGACGAATCACGCGGCCCGCATTCAAAATCCGATCCTGCCCGGGTTCAATCCGGATCCCTCCATCGTCCGAGTTGGAGACGACTATTACATTGCCACATCCACCTTCGAATGGTATCCGGGCGTTCAGATCCACCACTCCCGCGACCTGGTCCACTGGCGCTTACTGACGCGCCCTCTGAATCGCGCCAGTCAACTGAATATGCTGGGCGACCCGGATTCGTGCGGCGTTTGGGCTCCGTGCCTCAGCTACGCCGACGGCCTCTTCTGGCTCATCTATACGGACGTGAAGCGATACGGCCGCACGACTCAGGGAGGGGCAGCCGGCGCGTCGCTGCGTGACACACACAACTACCTGGTGACCAGCCCGCGGATCGACGGCGAGTGGCCGGATCCGGTTTACCTCAACAGCAGCGGCTTCGACCCTTCGCTGTTCCACGATGACGACGGCCGAAAGTACCTGGTTAATATGCGCTGGGACCACCGGCCTGGATGCAATCGATTTTCCGGGATCGTGTTGCAGGAGTACTCTCCCGCGGAGCGCAAGCTGGTGGGGCCCGTCCACCTGATCTTCCAGGGCACGGCGTTGGGATTCACCGAGGGCCCCCATCTCTACAAGCGGAACGGCTATTACTACCTGTTGACCGCCGAGGGCGGCACCGGATGGGGACATGCCGTTACCATGGCGCGCTCGCGCGAACTGACCGGACCGTACGAATTGCACCCGGACGTATATATTCTGACTGCACGCAACCGCCCGGAGATCGAACTGAAGCGCGCCGGGCACGCCGACCTGGTGGAGACTCCGAACGGAGAGACCTACATGGTGCATCTCTGCGGCCGGCCCATTCGTAATCGTGGGCGCTGCACGCTGGGCCGCGAGACCGCGATCCAAACGATGGTGTGGTCGGATGACGGCTGGCTTCGCACCGTTGATGGAGCGGGAGTCCCCTACTCCGAAGTCGCTGCGCCGGCCCTGCCCGAACACGTTTTTCCCGGTTCGACGGAGCGCGAGGACTTCGACGGTGCGAGTCTGCCGTTGGATTTTCAGTGGCTACGGTCTCCCTGGCCGGAGGAGCTTTTCAGCCTGACCGAACGCCCAGGATATTTGCGCCTTTACGGCCGCGAGACGCTGGGCAGGCTGGTCGCCCGACGCCAGCAGTCGCACTGCTTCAGCGCCGAGACTGTGATGGAGTTCGAGCCCGACCGCTTCCAGCAGATGGCCGGTCTGGTCTGCTATTACAACGGCTGCAAGTTTCACTACCTCTACGTCTCGCACGACGCAGAGTTGGGCAAGCACATACGGATGATGTCGTGTCTGCCCGACCAGCTTCAGTCGGATGTTTTCAGCGCGCCGGCCGGCATTCCCACGGGAGCGCCGGTGCATCTGCGGGTGGAAGTGGATTTCGAGCGTCTCTATTTTGCGTACCGCATCGAAGGCCACGAGTGGTCCCGGTTGCCCGGTCCACTGGATGCGAGCATCCTGTCTGACGAGGCGGCGTCTCCTGGGACG
>Ga0209067_10000850_pt1 | contig 19201 bp, 21 predicted proteins | sample ColStrG_CSR_2013_FD_187199 | JGI IMG/M metagenome (GOLD analysis project Ga0209067, IMG submission 187199) | Freshwater sediment microbial communities in response to fracking from Pennsylvania, USA - Cold Stream Run_MetaG_CSR_2013 (SPAdes)... | ecosystem: Environmental > Aquatic > Freshwater >...
AACAAGACAAGAGTTGTTTGAGTTCCATCATCTGCAATGAGAAAGTTTGCCCAATTGGGATCCGTCTGAACCAGTCCCCAAGCAAAGAACTCGTGAAAATAGAGATCTAAAAAGGCATGAGCCAGTGACTCACGGCGATCGGAGGTTGGGTTGGTCGCCATCCAGGAACGCAAGGTCAGGCCGTTTTCGAAAGTCAGAGCCAAGACATTTGCGGTGGAAAGTTCAGTGAGGACTTCTGGAACTCGATATCGGATCAAGCTGGAGGGTGGCAACGTCTGGATCAGAGTTCGGTACTCATTCTGCAATTGAGCTTCGAAACGATAGTCAGTTTCTTGCTGCAGGACCGAGCGAAACTCTGCAAACAAGGAGTCCAGACTCATTTGACGTCCCGACAGGAGCAGAAATGAATTGGCCAGCGTCTTGAGAATTTTCAAATCTGAATCAATAGATTCAGACACGCCTGGGTACTGGACTTTCAGGACGATGTCTTGGTCTTGAAAACGTGCGCGATGCACCTGTCCGATGCTTGCGACGCCAATTGGAATTTCCGCAATTGAATGCACTTGTGCAAGCCTTTCGGGGCCGAGTTCGTGTCGCAGAATCTCTTCAATTTGGGTAAAGGGTTGTGCTCGTGCGGCGTTCTGCAGTTGGCTCAGAACTTGAATGGCTTCTGGCGGGAAATAGTCACTCAGATCCAAACTGAGAAGCTGGCCGGCCTTCATGGCCGCGCCCTTCAGATGCGACAAACTGTTGGCGATCACAACCGCCTGCTCCATGCGGGACTTGAGATCCCCCGAGCGCAGTTCTTTGAAACCCACTCGAGCTGCAAGCTTAGCGAGTTCGACCGAGCGAGAAAATGCAGAGGATCTCATATCAGGATCTCCCAGTTGCGGGGTGGAAAAAAGACAGCCTCATGCTGATCACAGACTTTTCAACTTCGGAAGACTGAGAAAATCCTCTTGCGCAACAAGGAGGCTCAAGACCATATTGGCATTTTGGATCATCTCGCCCAGATTTTTCAGCTTCTGTTTGTCAATGAATGAGTCCCGGGATCCACTCGCCAGGGCAGAGGATTCCAGGTGGGCATAATCGGCCGTGATTTTCTCAAGCATTTTGACCTCTCGCTGCTGAAGAACCTTGCGGATAACCGCATTGATATCATCGGCTGGGGCATAAAGCTTTGTTTTTTCATTTCCGGAGGGCACAAGGTGAATGAGTTCGTATTTGCGCAAATCCTCCAGCGCCGGGCTGATCAGAGCTTTCGAAAGGCCCAGGCGTTTGGTGAGTTCCGTGCAGCTGACAGGCGTCTCGGAAAGGTACACCTGGGTCCAAACTGCACCGTGAATTCGCCGGAAACCCCAGTAGCGAATGAAGTCGCCAACCGACATTGAAAGACTCTGCAGCGGTTTGCTTTTCTCTTGCTTTTTCATATTGTTCATACTAATATGAACAATATGAAAAGTGAAGAGATTCGTAAAAATTCAGACAGATCGAGTCCCAAGTTGGACGACTTGCCGCGGGTCAAAGTGTACTACGACGGCCTTTGTTTGGCCTGCAGTCATGAAATTGGAATCTACAAGCGACAGGACGGAGCTGAGGCCATTGATTTTATAGATATTTGTGCGGCAGGATTTGATCCCGCTTCCGAGGGCCTCGATCCCGTTCAGGTCCACAAGGAGATGCATGCGCGCCGTCGTGACGGGCGCCTGGCGACCCGAGTTGAAGCCTTCGTGGTGATTTGGGAGACCCTTCCCAAATTTCGCGCTCTTGCGCGCCTGGCGCGACAGCCGCAGTTTCGGGGAATTTTGGAAGTCGGTTATACGGTGTTTGCAAAGATTCGTCCATGGTTGCCCAGGCGCGCTCAAGCTGTCGACTGCCAAGACAGCCCTTACTGTGAAGTCAAGAGGAGCGAATCATGATCCAGTTGCCCCTTGAGTATCGATCTTCGGCCGTCGCTTCTTCACAAGGCTTAGGGCCCTGGAGCATTCGATCCGGTGAGAACTCTTCAGTGTGCTCCGTGCCACCAGAATTTGGCGGGCCTGGTGGCGGATTTTCGCCAGAGGATTTGTATCTGCAGGCCTTGATCAATTGTTTTGTCGGGACCTTTCAGGTCTATGCCAAGGGATCGAAGTTGCAATTTCAGAGCCTTGAAGTTTCAGGAATTTTGACCATTGATAAAAATTCGGCAGGTGCCATTCGCATGCAAGGCTGCTTGCTTGAGATTCACATTTCAGGAGTGGACCGTCCGGATCGCGTCCAAGCTCTGGCTGAGAAAGTCCTGCGCGATGGATTTATTCTCAATTCGGTCAAGACAGAAATCCGGCACAACTTGACGGTGAATCCAGCGGCAAAGTTTTGAGCCCCCAACGGCTTCTATTTTCGCAGTTCAATTGACGAAGTGATGAGAACCGGAATGCCGTCGCGAATTTCGAGAGTGCCATGAGCATGAACTTCTCGGGCGGCCCATTTTGGGGACACACGACCTTGAAGACGGCCTGGCTGTGCTAAGAGTACCATCACAGAAGTGTCGAGCTTTGCATTGCGAAGCAAAAGGCCTGGCGGCACGCCACCACTCAAACAACGAATTGCACAGGCGCGATGAACCTTTCCCACGGCGGGGCGCATAACTCCCAGATAACATTTACTGTCGACAAGTTCGCCCTGAAGATCCACTTCGCCGACAATTTCGACTGGGGGATGTGTCAGGTCCTGTGGCAAGTTGCTTTCTTCCAGGATTTCAGGTGGTGTCTCGCGCTCGATTTCAAGCATCGCAATCGGAGATCTTTCAATCAAAGTGGCACGCACGCGGATTCTTCGACCTTTCGCCTTTGGCGACCAGGCTTCGGCCCAAGCATCGGCGCCAAACTTGCCGTCTCCGACTAAGATGTAGCTGCGCTCGGCCGTTCGAAGCATGGGCAGTGGATCAGAATACAGGTGGCCCTCGTAAGTCTTGAGGACTCCGAATTCAAAATGGCCTCGATCGCCGTTCTCTTGAAAAAAAGCCAAGCTTGTCACCCCGAGGGCAATTGAAACAAAAACAATCAAAAGAAAGGACTGCAAAAACTTTCTTGTACCCGGAGGTAACTCAGGACTGTAACCGACAGAGAACTCTGGATCTTCCTGCTTCGTTTTCAAGTGACCTGCCCCTGAGTGTTTGCAAGGCGAGGTTTCGGGTGCACCAGAATTTGTTCACCTTGGACTTTAACAGCGAAGGTCGGTATCACCTCTTGAAAAGGCGGAGGGCTGCAGCCCGTGTCGGGCAGATACTGCCATCCGTGCCAGGGACAGGTGATGCATCCATCCAGAATTCGCCCCTCGCCAAGTGGGCCCCCTTGATGGCGGCAGGTGTTGGCGACAGCGTGAATTTTTCCTTGATACAGATACAATGCAATGGCTTCATCAAAAATTTGGACTGTTCGAGCTTTGTTTTCAGAAAACTCTGAAAGTCGGCCCACAAAGTAAAACCCGTCGGAATCCATTTCACCCGGCAAATGCAAGCGACGCCTGTTTTTAAAAAAGGCGATTGTATGCAGGGTCAGCAGACTCAAAGCACCCAAAACCAAAAGCACGAGAAAGCCTAAATTTCGCTCGGTTTGCAGAAAACCAAATGCAACATGGATCACCAACGCTGCAAAAGCCACATACACTAGAATGTGAATGCGCTTCCAAAATGATGACCCCAAAGTTTTCAGCCAAAAATCATGACTCAACAGTGCCATGACGATGAGGACTCCAAGTGCCAGAAAGCCAAAGGGCTCAAAGGGGATCTGCCCCAAAGGGCCGGGTGATAAGACAAAACGAAAATCCTGAAGATAAGATTCCAAAAAGCTCACCCGCGCAGGAATATTCCCAAGAGCATGAAATTGGAAAGCGGCAAAGCCAGCGTGAAAGAGGCCCAGCAGGCCGATCAGCACACCCAGATGCCGGCGATTGTAAAGCAGCGGAAGAAACCGACTGTCGATTCGGCACAAGGGGCCTATTGCCAGCAGACAGTGGAGAAGAACAAATGCGGCCACGGCACTGCTGCGAATCAAGAGTGTTTCAGCTGTCAATTCACTGTGAAGGAGAAATCCAGTCAGGCCAGAGACCGCTAGAATCATCGCAAGAAGCGCCAGCAAAATTTTGTCGTAAATTTTCTTTTGGGGATTCCACCCGATGGCAGAAAAAGAAATGGACATGCTAATTGTGCTGCAACGCACTTGGCGCCAGTTGAAAGTGAATTGAGTCCCGTCCCTTGACAGCAGCGAAAAGTGCGAGAAGTGCCAAAATCGCGCTGAATGCAAACAAAGGACTTTGAAGCTGTCGAAGGTGATTGCTGCTTTTCAAGCGTGAGATTTTTTGTTCAGGGGATTGACCTTTCACGACGATCAACGGCCACAGGACTAGGACACTTGGAAAAAGAATCCATTTGAAGCCCCAGCTGCCTTTTTGACTTGCCGGCTCGAGCTGGCCCAGCCGTCGCTTGTAAAAATAAATTGCATAAAGAAAGCCAAGACCGATGTAGGCCAAAAATATGCGCTCAAGGGTATCAATCAAAATCAACGCGCTCACGACTTGTCCAGCGTGTCGGCGAGAGTCAATTTTTCAAGGCCAGGTTCAAGACGATGTGCCTTCCGGCCACCCTGTTCGAGATTGTCCTCGAGGACTGGTTTTTCAATCAGCATCTTGGCCAAGTCGACTGATCTTTTGAGCAAGGCAAAGGCGCCGTCACGAAGCTCGTGACTTTCGGCGACATAGCGAACATTCCTTTGCATGTTTTCGGCGGTCCAGCCCAAAGAATGAGCGACATAGGGAAAGGGTGGAAAAACAAATCCAAGTTCAGCGAAAAAGCCCAGAGTGCTTCCGGCCACCGCCTGCACATTGTCCTGACCCCCGGTGATGATCAAACCTGCCACTTTGTTCTTGATCAACACGTTGTCCTGCAAAGTGATTTGATTCTGTACGCAATTCAATCTTTCCGCCATGCGAAAATAAAGCGAGCTGGCTGAACCCCACCGAATCGGAGTGGCAATCAGCACCACATCAGCCCAGTGAACAAGAACTTCGTAGACCTGTTCCATTTCATCCGCTGGATCCATCTGTGTGATCGAACAGGGCCAGGTGCAGGCAGGCGCCGCTTTCGAATAAAAGCCTTCGCAATTGCGAAAGGAAAGCTCGGACAAGCGCAGGAGTTTGGTTGGCAATTGGAGGTCGGACTCGGCTTTCTGAAGAGCGTGTTTCAGCAGTGCTTCGGAGGTCGAATAGCGCGGATTTTTACTGTCCATGACAGTTGTTGAAATTCCTGCGACTCGCAGGGGGCCCGGTTCCCGTTTCACTGGGCGCACCAGTCGGTGCGGAGCATGGGGTTTGCGATTTCGTGTGGTCAAGGCCGTGAGATTGACAAAAAGAACTCCATCTTCTTCTTTCAAGTCATGGCGGGGGACGCGGTCGTCCTCGAAGCCGGGCTCGCCTTCACCTGTGATGCGATGAAACTTCCAGTAGTGCCAGGGACACGAAATGTAATCTCCCTCGAGCCGACCTTCTCCCAAAGGACCGCCGGCATGGTTGCAAGTTCCATTGACGATGCCAAATTTTCCGTCACGGAAGCTCAAGGCTAATTTCTTACCTTGGACAACGACTTGGCGAAGACCCGTTTTCAAGAGGTCCGATTTCAGGGAATCCACAGGGCCGACGGGTTGCCAATTCGAAGCTTCAGTCAAGATCCCTCCTTACAGAAATCAGATTGTCGCAGGCCATGACGAAAACGGGAGCTTGAAAGCTCCCGTCGCCGCACATTTCCGCATCGAATCCGAAAGAAGGCAAGGATTTTGGCCAAGAGGTGTCAATGTCGGCAAGCCCAGTGTCATGATCTAGAATTCAGTGGGAAAACTCAAACTGAGAAGATATCCCGTTGTTTCCGTTTTCATGTCGACATTCGAGTTCACAGCCAGCGATCCCAGAGAGACGACGTTGGTCGTTTTGTAAGTCAGATCCTGATACTCAAGATTCAAACTGACGGGGCCGAGGTGAAATCCCACCCCACCGCGCCAACCCGTGGGATCTTTGAAAGCCAGTTGCAAGCCGCTCACCCCTGGTGCGGCGTTGAACTGCCCACCCATCACAGAGGTCGCCAGAAATCGAAGCCCCACAAATGGCATTTGCACTCCTGCCGATAAAATTCTTTGGACATTTCCTCAAACCGAAATTTCCGCAATAGACAGAAGTTGCGTTTGGCTTTCACCTGTAGAGATTGAGACAAAGTGACGAATTTGGACCTGGTCTTACGCGTTCTCTTGCAGGCCCCGAGGGATCAGCTTCTTCGACAGCCACTCTGACAAGCCGTGGATCAGAAGGGCCAAGATCGCCGATGGGATGGCCCCTTGTAAAATCAGGTTGGTGTCGTTCAAAGTCAGACCTGTGACGACCAATGCACCATAACCTCCGGCGCCTATAAAGGCCGCCAAGGTCGCAGTCCCGACATTGATGACGGCCGAGATCTTGATTCCAGCGAGAATCGAGGGCGAAGCCAATGGCAATTCAACTCGGCGAAACATCTGCCAGGGTTCCAGCGCCAGGGTTCTGGCGGATTCGATCAGCCGCGGATCGATCTGGTGGAATCCCAAAAAAGTATTTCGCACAATTGGCAACAAGGCATAGAGAAAAAGTGCGATCACGGCAGGAAGATAACCGATCCCAAAAACAGGAACCAGAAAGCAGAGCAAAGCCAAAGAGGGGATTGTCTGCAAAATTCCAATTCCCGCAATGAGCGCCGACCCCCACCACCGCGTCCGAGTGGCCCAGTAACCCAGGGGCAGACCCACAACGATGGCCAGGAGCAAAGAGACAAACACGAGGAAAAGATGCTCAACAGTGCGTTGCCCAATGGCTTCAAGGGAAAAAGTTTTCTTTTCCACAGCTTTGTCCAGCTGGAATGCGGCGGCCTGGGCAAACGAGGCCCGGTCCAACTCCACCTTGGCGTTGAGCTTGATCATTTGCGCTCCACTGATTGAGTTTGCAAGTTTTTTCAGTGCCTGCAGAGTCCTTGGATAGCGACTCAAAGAACTTGGCCGATAGAACAGAACCGCTTTGTAATTGGGAAAAAAATGTCGATCATCTTCCAAAACAACCAGATCATATTTTGCGACTTTGGCATCGGTTGAATACACTTCGACCAAATCGATTTTGCCATCGGCTAAAGATTGGTAAAGCAAGCTGTGCTCCATCCCAACGACATTGTGCAATTGCAGACCATAGTGCCGCGACAGAGCTTCGAGGCCGTCTTGGCGCTTCAGAAACTCGTGAGTAAATCCGGCGCGAATGTCCTGATGAACCAAAAGATCACTGATTGTCCGAATTCCCAATTTCAGGGCCTGCTCGCGCCCGATCGCCAAGGCATAGGTGTTGTTGAAGCCAAACGGAGTGTCGGCTTGAAGTCCCAAGGTCTGCAATTTGGAATTCAGTGCCGCCTCTGTTTTGAGACTTTGATCTTTGAGAAAAATTTCAGCAATTGTCCCGGTGTACTCGGGATAGATGTCGATATCGCCGGTTTTCAGGGACTCAAAAACGATGCCCGTGGCACCCAAGCCAAAGCGTCTTTCGACTTTGACTTCGCCGGCATCTTCAATTGTCTGAGCTATGATCTCAGCTAAGACAAAACTTTCAGTGAATATTTTTGAACCCACGCGAATCGGTCTTTCAGTTTCGGCTCGTGAGGATGGACTGATGACCATTGACAGCAGACAAATCAAAGCCCCAAGCCTCTGCAGAAGGTAGGTTGTCATCGAAAGGCTTCCAGAAGTTCAGGGGTGGGGGCCTGCGCTGAAACAAAGCGACTGACAAATTCATTTTTGGGCTGGCGGACGAAGGCGTTGAAATCGCCGTGCTGGACAAGCCGGCCCTGGTGAAAAAGAGTGATCGAATGGCCAAAAAAAGCGCCTTCACCGATATCATGAGTGACCAGGACCACGGTTTTTTTCAGAGTGTTGAAGATGCGTTTGAGTTCTTTTTGCAAATCGGCCCGCACCAAAGGGTCAAGCGCTCCCAAGGGCTCGTCCAACAAGATGATTTGCGGATCCAGCATCAGGGCTCGTATCAAGGCGACTCTTTGGCGCTGTCCACCGCTGAGCTGTTTTGCAAAACGCTCAAGATCTTTGGGATCGATCTGGACCAGGGCCGCCAGTTCTTCAATTCGCTTGGCAGTCTCGAGCTTCGACCATTTGCGGGTCAGGGTGGCCAGCTCCAGATTTTCTCGTGCCGTCAGGTGTGGGAACAGACCACCTTCTTGAATGACATAACCGATCCGCTGGGCCAGCTGGGTTTGGCTCAGTTCATTGATATTTTGATCTTTGAGAAAAATGGAACCCGAAGTGGGACGCATGAGTCCCGACAGCAGTCGCAAAAAACTTGTCTTCCCACTGCCACTGGTGCCCCAAATCACGTGAGTTTGGCCCTCTTGCAAATTCACACTCACAGCCTTGAGCACCTCTCGATTGCCATAATTCATTGAGACTTGATCGAAGCGAATCATGAGCTTGGATTTTGAGGTTTGAGGTCGCAAGTCGTCATCTGGCCTTTGAGACTGCAGAAGATTTGCGAAAGAGTCACGGGGACTTCCTTAGCAAATCACTTTTGACATCAGGAGCCAGGCGCGAGCTCATGCTGAAGAAATTCGCGTGACGTTGGGTCCGAAAGTCGCATCGCCGTGTTTTGAATGCCGTAGTCCGAGCCCAGCTCGGTTTCACACTTTTCGCTTTCGGTGCTGAGAATTCCCACAAGTTTTCCTCGGACGAAGACGGGGCCACCCGAGTCGCCTTGATCGGCAAAATTTTGATTTCCAGTCGCCAAAAAGGACAGGCGCTGCGAGTTGAAACGCCAGATCTGGTTTGAGGCTCGTCGTAAATCGTCCGACTTCAACGGCAAGGTCGGGGACTGCAAGGAAAAAGAACTGTCATGGCTGCCAAAGCCGAAGAACTCCACCGCATCGGGAATTTCGGGGGCATAAAGCAAATTGATTTCCGCCTTTTTATAAAAAGTTCCCACTGCGAAGCGCACAATCGCCAGGTCAGGAGTGGCGCTTTGCACGACCGGCTTCATGCGCGCTGAGCAGCCCGGAACCGGAGCACTCGGATCCTCGTCCGGAAACGTCTCATGTCGATAAGGGGTCACCACTTTGAGTGCTTCAACAAAGCGAAAACTTCCGTCATTTTCCTCAACAGTCGCAAGGACAACGGCACTTAATTTATTGTCCACATCCACAACGCAGTGGCCGGCCGTCAAAACCTGCGAGTCTGAAATCACGACGCCCGAGCAGCGACTGAGCTCAATCATTGAGCCCATTTCGACTGAGTTCGGGAAGAGCCGCAATCGCGCAGCCGCTGGGGCCTGGGGAGCCTCACTGATCAGAAGGCGCACCACCTCCGGGTGATCGGCGGACACTTCGAGAGAGCCATGGACGATGGCATCAGCTGGCAAGGTCGCAGCCAAAGCGATTGTCAAAAAAGCGATGTTAAAAATGAAATTGCAAGAATGCCGGATAGATCACCTCAAAGAGCAAGAGTGTAGCAGAAACCTTCCGAATGGTCCGGCAATGTTTTCGATGCTGAGGATAAGAGATTTGCATATCCTGAGAAAAAAATTCATGTAAAAGTAAGCTTACAGCTTCCAAAGGCGCTGACGGGTGTTTCAGGAATCCCGAGGCCTTGCTCGTTTCAATGAACTGTGATGCCACTTTCCAGGGGCACAATTGAAGTGCCAAAGATCCAAGGATTGTCCAGCTGCTCCTCACGCCACAGTCGTTGTGCCAGCTCGGGATCCGCGGCGCTCAGGGCGATGTAATTGGCGCGACGGGTGTTGGCAAATTCAGTCCGCCACGCCTCGCGCGCAGCCAAAATCATTTGGCGCAGCTCCGGATCTTCCGGCAAGCGTTTCTCGTAGGCTTGAGTGTACAGCAAGAGTTCCAGAGGAATTTCGATTAAACCTTTTTTTATTTCCTCGGCCACTTCGGTTGGAATTGAGCGTGGATCCTGGATCCACTGACCCTGAATTTTCTGCGTCGCTCGCCACAGAATCAGATCCAAGAAGGGCCAAACTTTCCGCATCGGGGGACTGGTCCAGCCGTTGATGGCCGCAAAATCGGTTTCAAAAGGCGGTCGGTGGTGCAGCAAATGTTGATCCTTGCGCAGTGACAAACGCAGCTTTTGCAAATACGCGAAAAAAGCACTCGGTGTGGTCAGATGAGCCTGGGCATGAAAAATCTGTGAATTCATCAGTGTCAACAGAAGGACAAGTGACGAAGTCCCTACGACGGGGTCGACATGAACACCGGCCAGCGGAGCTGCCGCCACCAGACCAAAGAGAGGCGCCAGATAAGTGGCGGTGTCGCCCGTGTTTTCAAGATAGGTGTTGTCAGACATCCCCGAGGGGCTTTCATGGTGAAATCGAAATGCTCGAACGGCACCACCAAGAAACCCCTCGGAGGACGCCCAGCTGTCGAGATATTTGTGGACAAAGCCGCTGAGTAAGTCTGCGATTGCGAGGGTTGGCGGGATGGCGGCGATCATCTCAGGCCCTGCCATCGGATGCCCGCTGGCTTGCGCAGCCAAATTGATCGCGATTACCAGGGACAGAGCATAGTCCGTCACAACCATCAGCAAATGTTTGTTGCGCTCGCCTTTGGGAAGAACCTGCCGGGCATAGAGTTTCAAGGCCTGCGCTTTTTCAGCTCCCCGCAGCTGTTTGACTTCATTGAGCAGCTTGGTGTCGCGGTAGATCAGCGGCAATAGTGATTCGACCTCGGTTGGTGGACGGTCGATCAACCCTTGCACGCGGATCATCTCAGCCGACGGTCGGGACAGAGCTTCAGCACAAAAGAGGGGCTGCGCTCCGGCCGCTTGACTGCTGGTTTGACCGGTGATCAGAGCACCAATCAAAAGCCCTAAAATAAGAGGTGTTCCGATGCGCTCCATCCGGAAGCAAACCTTGCAAGATCGAAACCAGGTTCAATTCAGCTGGAGCTTTTGCAATCGTGAGAACTGTCAAAGTTTTATCCAGTCCGCCGAAGGCTCGACAGAGGAGATTTTTGCGGCGATGTCGAAAGACATTTTTAAACTGTCTCGTTTTGAGTGATCGAAAGGTTGGCAGCAAATTCATTTCGAAGTTTGGAGAAATTTATCCGATAATTGAAGGGTGCTGGCGTTGAGGGGGGAATCTGAATGAGGCGATTTTGGGTTGATATCGTCCAGGGGCTTTTTGGCGCTGGCCGAACTGGCTTTGAATTCAGGCTGACACGAAGGCGTCATTCCGCGAGCCTTCTCGTGATTGTTTGTTGCAGCCTCACACTTGTCATGTTTGAAAATTGTACGGACTCTTACAAAGTCAATTCCTCCCTCAATGGCAACTCGGCAGCCAATCTGAGCACCCCTGCTGTGACTCTCACTTTGGACTCGGCGACGGTGAGCCTCGGGTCTTCAGTCAATTTAACTTGGAGCTCCACAGGTGCCACCTCGTGTTTGGCATCCGGTGGATGGAGTGGCAATTTGGCGACCAGCGGTACGCAAAGTCTGACACCCGCGACCAGCAGTGTTTTTGTGATCAAATGTACGGGTCCCACAGGCACGGCAACAACGACCGCCAACGTGACAGTCATCGCGACGCCAGGGCCGCTTGGCTCGACTTGCCAAGCCACCAATGGCTCCCTGAACCTGAGCGCGAAGATCAGTCGAGTGTCCGGCATTTCGCCCCTTTTGGTGTTTTTTGATGCCACGGCAACCACAGACAGCTCCATTCAAAATGGTATGACTGCTTTCCAGGATGTCACCTACAACTGGAACTTCGGCGACCTGGGTGTCTCCGGAACTGGCTTTTGGGCCTCTGGAGCAAATCCAGGACACAACAGCAAAAACGTGGCGACTGGTGGCGTGGGAAGTCACCTTTACATTTTGCCTGATGGAGCGGGGGACACCACTGCGACAGCGACGGTCACCGCCACAAATGGTTCCCAAACAGCGACCTGTCAATTGAACGTGAAGATTTATGATCCCTCGGGAGTCAATGGCTTTCCGGGGCTGGCGACCACCTGTGTGAACAGTGATGGGGTCGCGGGCACGGGCTGTCCCGTGGGTGCGACAGTTGCAAATCAAGGCAATTTTACCGCCGCACTGTCAACGTATGGCGGCAGCGGCAAAAGGGTGCTTTTCAAATGTGGAAATAAGTTTACCGGTGATGCGGGCTCTCCGTTTTTAGCCAGCAAATGGAGTATCGGAGCCTACGGAGGATGTCAGAACACCACCACCAATCGGCCAATTTTAAGTGATTCGGGAACGATAGGACATCTCTTGGTTGGAACCTCGTCGGGGTCTCTGGACGGACGGATCGCTGACCTTGATTTGGAAGGGAACGCCAATACCGGTTTGTATGAATTTGGAATTCAGACCTATGGAGCCGTCAATCAATTGGTAGCCTTCAATATCTTAATGAATGGAACGACTCGAGGCTTTTATTCTGCTGGCTCGGAGATCGGCGTCGTTCAACTTGACTTGGCCAACTATGGCGCTGGTGGCCTCACCGAAGGAGTCTACTTCAACTCAGGAGCAAGTTGTGCAAATGGAAGCACGGCGTTCCAATGCGGTCAAGGTGCCAACGCTGTCTATGGCAATGTGAACTACAATGCCATTATTGGAAGTCGCCTCAATGGCCCGCCAGGTGGCAAAAATGTCTATGAAACTTTCCGTGAAGGCGCTTGTCGCTTCTGTGTTTTCACAAACTCAGATTTTACGAACGCGGGCTCGGCCTACGCTGTTTTCAAGCTGCACAACGGCAGTGCGGCCCTCTCGAATTGGCTGGGTCAATACACGGAATATATTGAAATCTCGGACAACCTTTTCACGGGTGCAAGTGGAGCTTGGATGGTCGAGATTGCTCCACAAAACAGCAGTTATGATGAACGACTGCAAAACATTGTGCTGGAGCGGAATCTCTGGACGCCCACGAGTGTCGTAAACGCTGCAGTCATATCTGGTCTTAACATCACCTTCCGCGACAATATCATTTCTGGAATGACTGGGGTCGCAGGACCTGTTGCCTTTTTCCGAAGAGGTGTGGAGTGGAACACCACGCCACCGTTGAATCCGATGGAACCGGAATATTTGGAGGCTTACAACAACACCTGTGTCGGGTTTTCAAGCTGTCTGACCTTCGACTCTCATGCGAACAACAGTTTTGTTGCAAACAATTTAATGTTTAATGTCACAGGTGGCGCACTGTTGCAGAACAGTGGAACAAATATCGTGGCGACGAGCAATTCCCTCTCGGTGACTGCGAATCCTCTCCTAACGAATGGAACTGGATCCTGGAGTGTGATCTCTGATTTTCGACCGACAGCAAATTACACCGGGGGAACGACGGTACCAGTGTTTTTTGATGCTCTCGGAGGACCTTGGTCTTCAATCTGGGATTTGGGAGCGGTTCACCACTAGTCAAGAGGTCTTCGGTTTGCAAAGCGCCGCTCGCAGAGTAGCGTTTCCCGCGAAGAAAATGGGCTTTGATGCGTTCGTGTGAAAAACTCCCGCGCTTTATTTCGAGAGAATCCTTGCACAACTTTGCACAGGGAGAGGATTGTAGACTCGTGGAAAGTCGTTGAAATAAAGAATTTTTCGGGTGCCCGGCTGAGGCGCTGCAATCGGTGCCGAAAGGGACTCTTCACTGATTCCAGGACCTCTTAAAAGGTCGTCAAGTCGAAACCCATTAAAACCCCAATAGTAGGCATCGACGACCCACTCCACCCCTTGGAAGGACACAACATTGAAAGCATGGTCTTCCACAATTCGATAGTGGTTGTAGTTGCTGGCTCGATATATTTTGGCGTAGGCAAATTTGTTTCCAATTCCGGCGGCTTTCAATCCAAAATGTAAAACCAATGCGTATTCGCGACAAACGCCGGCTGCTGAGACTCCGTATTCGCTCAGTGGAACATCGGTCCCCGACTTCCGATACTGCTTGAGAAGCCTTCTGTAATAAGGATTGTGATAATCGGAATAGTGAAAGTAATCATTTGCAGTCAGCTCAAGAATCATTTCAACTTTTTGCCAAAAGGGTAAAATCAAATTTCCAATTGCTTTGCACCTGAGCAAATAGGACCTCAAAGGTTCGCTGCCGAGGTCAATTCGATAGTCGGGCTGAATTCCTCCCTGGCTCGACGACCCCTCAATAAAGGCACCATCCTGAATATCAAGCAGTCCGCCCGATGAGACTCTATAGTTTTCCAAATCGAATGGCAAAGCCTTGGCGTTGCTGAGCAGCAAGCATAAAATGAGCTGATAACAAAAGTGTTTGCGCCAAAGCACTCTTTTTTTCTTCAGGTGAAGTCTCCCGCAATCGATTCCAACAAGCTGTTCAGGGCGACCTCCACCGGTGCAAATCCCAAGCCGAATCGGTGCGAGTCTTTGAGGGCCCGAACACCGAGGTGACCGTCAAAGAAATCGACATGGGATCTTTTTTGCGCCGTCAAACTCAGTGCACAGGTTTCTTAGGAATTGTCCTCCGAAGTGATCTTGATTGATCCTTTGATGACACAATCAAAGACAGAGGTGTGTTGAATGGGGACGACGATATCCAGTGGGATGTCGTTGATGTTTTGGTTGTCGACAGTCAGCGAGACTATGTCTTCATCCTCTGCCACATTTGAGATTTGCGAGCGGCCACCGGCGCCTGGAAACTCTCGCTTGAGTTCGGCGAGACCTGCGGCGACCGCGCGCCTTGAGCAAGCATCCATTTTCGATTGAGGCGTCAGCTGAGGCGTGGACTGAGGTGTGGCATGCGCTTGAATTGTGACGGCTGTCAGGACGAAGGCGATTGTCAGGTTTAAGTTTTTCATTTTGTTGCTCCTGTTTGGGTTTGTTGGAGTCTTTCTAGTCCCGTTTTAAAAATCAAAAAACAGATAATATTCTATATATTATATCAAATATTTGATATAATATGCGAATGCGAACGCCGCCGTACCGCCTCATTGAATCCTTCTTGTCCTTTGCCACTGCACCAAACATGGTGGAGGCCGCCCGGCGACTTGAGATGTCCCAACCGGCGTTGACCCATCATCTGAAACTTTTTCAAACCTATTTCCCTCGGCCCGTGTTCACACAGGTGGGGCGACGCAAGGTTTTGACTGATTTTGGCATCGACCTGCAGGAGATGTTGCAAGACCGCTTCGGTGTCCTGCGAAGAGATCTCATTGAGATCCAGCAAAGAGTGCAAAATCCTCAGGATGTTGTGGTTCGGATTGGGGGGCGGAGTGAGATCTTGAAATACTTGGCGCCACGCCTCACATTTCCCGGCACCTTGATTTTCATCTCCATGGACGGAAAAAAAGGAGTCCAAGGGCTGATCGATCGCGACTTTGATATTGCGATCTCCAATCATCTCGAAAAAGCCTCACAACTGATCAGCCGTAAATTTTTGACCGACCGGTGGGCGCTTGTCGCGCCCAAAAATTGGCGCCTGTCAGGGCGTGTGATCGAATCGGCGCACCTGGAGATGCTCGCGCAAAAGCCTTTTCTGGCCTACAAAGAGACTGATCGCATGGTGCTGCGGTTGTACGGTTTTTTTGATTTGCACACGGCGGGGCCTCGGCATGCCAAGATCATCGAAGACTGGGGTGCTCTGACGGACCTTGTCGCCGCGGACCAGGCCTGGGCCATCGTGCCAGATCGATTTGCAATCGGGCGGCCCAATCTTTCAGTGTTGGAAATCCCCGAAGAGATTCTTCCTCCCACCGATTTTTTCCTTTTGTACCGGAAGGAAATCTCGGCCATGCCGTGGTGGAACTCCCTGCGCAAGCAACTCAATTCAGACGTGAGTCGTTGAGTCGAACTCCTGCTTTCCGGTTGCTGAGGTCTCAGGCTGGGTATAGGTTGAGATTTCATGGCAAATCAAAATACAATCACAGTGAGCGGACTCAACAAAACCTACAAAAGCGGCTTTGTCGCTCTGAAGAATATCAATCTGGAGATTCGTCAGGGAGAAATCTTTGCTCTTCTGGGGCCCAATGGGGCTGGGAAGACCACATTGATCAATGCCATTTGTGGCATTGTGCAACCGTCTTCGGGGACAATCACGGCCAATGGCTTCGATATTTTGAAGCAGTACCGACAAGCCCGCGCCCTGATCGGTCTTGTGCCTCAGGAACTCACCAACGATATGTTTGAAAAAGTCATTAGCACGGTCGAGCTCAGCCGAGGTCTTTTTGGCAAAGCGCCGAATCCCGCGCTGCTCGAAAAGATACTCCAGTCGTTGTCACTTTGGGACAAGCGCAACAATCGGATTCGGACTTTGTCAGGCGGCATGAAACGCCGAGTGATGATCGCCAAGGCACTTTCCCACGAGCCTCAGATTCTGTTTTTAGATGAGCCCACCGCCGGTGTCGATGTCGCTCTTCGCCGCGACATGTGGGACCTGGTGCGCGGGCTGCGCAAACAAGGTGTCACTGTGATTTTGACAACTCACTACATCGAAGAGGCCCAGGAAATGGCAGACCGAGTGGGAGTGATTCAAAAAGGTGAAATTATTCTGGTCGAAGACAAGAACACCTTGATTCGAAAATTAGGCAAGCGGCAACTCACACTCAGTCTGACGGCACGTGTGTCGGCGCTTCCGCAGGGCCTGGCACAACAGGGGCTCGAGATTGCCGAAGATGGCATGCAGCTGATTTACACCTTTGATGCCAAATCTGAACACAACGGAATTGCCGACCTTTTGAAAAAAGTGAATGAGAATGGAATTGAATTTAAGGATTTGAATACGAAGGAAAGTTCTTTGGAGGATATTTTTGTGAACCTGGTCGGAGCTCAATCATGAATTTCCAAGCTATTCGGGCGATTTACCTTGTTGAAATGTCCCGCTTCCGCCGTTCCATCCTGCAAAGCTTGCTGGCCCCGGTGGTGTCCACCTCACTGTATTTTATTGTGTTTGGTTCTGCGATTGGCTCAAAAATGGCGGATATTGATGGCGTCAAGTACTCGGCCTTTCTTGTCCCCGGTCTGACTATGCTGTCGGTTCTGGGGCAAAGTGTTTCCAATGGGGCCTTCGGGATTTACATGCAGAAATTTGTGGGCACAATTTATGAAGTGCTGTCAGCACCGATCTCTTCGCTTGAAATTGTCATTGCTTATGTGGGCGCGGCGGCGACCAAGTCCTTTATTATCGGCTGTATGATTCTGGCGACAGCGCGAGTTTTTGTGTCCTACTCGATTGAAAATCCATTTTGGATGCTGGTTTTCTTGATCCTCACCTCAGTCAGTTTCAGTCTTTTTGGTTTTATTATTGGTGTGTGGGCCGACAACTTTGAAAAGCTGCAGATTATTCCCCTGATGGTCATCACTCCGTTGACCTTTTTGGGTGGAAGTTTCTACTCCATCAATATGCTGCCGCCGTTTTGGCAGAAGGTGACCCTTTTCAATCCCGTGGTTTACCTCATCAGTGGCTTTCGTTGGAGCTTCTATGGCAACGCCGATTTGAGTATTGGACTCAGTTTGAGTATGACTTTTGTGTTTTTGTTGATTTGCATGGGCATTGTCGCCCTGATTTTCAAAACAGGTTACAAAATTAAAAACTGAGTTCAACGTTCCTCTTTTTCAGAGATGACAAGATAACCTCGATTTTCGATCGTGTCTTTGGTGCGCATGGCCTCGATTAAAGTGTTCACACCAATCCAGGCCCAAGTGTGCTCCGTGGTGTTCACATCCATCAGAAGAACCGAATCGGTCGCCTGGTCATAGGCTCCCAAAGGAGAAATGTGCGCTCCGCCATTTTGCCCCAATTCTCTGCGGCGAAAATTGACCAGCACGAACTGTCCCGGCTTTTCGAGGTTGGCCAAGAGATCTTTTCGAATCTCCTGTGAATTTTGGCCGTCGGCCACGACTTGAATCAAGACTTGGACGCCGTAGGTTTTCAGCATCTCGCCCAGTTGGCGCAGTTGAAGGCCGCCGTCCCTGACCAGTGGATTTTGCGAAACCGGAACACCAAAAACCTGATCGCGGGTTTTCACTTGGTCCGTCTTTTCATTGAAAAAAGCATCTTGAGTGTAGCGTTCAAAAACGGGATTGAGGGTTTTCAGGAAAGGCGTTTCGGGGCCACGGTAAAGGGCTCGATCACTGGGTTTCTTGATTTTTTGATTTTGGCTTCGCAGAGCATTGAGCACAATGACCGCCGACGTTGGCCCGCAAAAGAATTTGTTTTCCTGGGTTTCAAATTGGCTTGAGAGCTGAAAAAAATGAGTTTTATCCGCACGCGCCAGTCTTTGTGGGGAGTCTTCACTCAGCCACGAGACCACGTGTTGGGAGTCTGATTTTCCAGAAACACTGGTGCACGCGGCTAAATTGAAACACAACAAAAATGGCAAAATCCGGATCAAAGTTTTCATATCTTATCATAGGCAAACGGAGTTTCACTTGCCAAGGCCGATCTTTGAGCTTGGATGCGTGTGTGAGAATGCGACTTAGCCATAACGAAAATTTGGAGCGTTCGATACGTTCGGCAAGGTGACTTTGAAGCACACATGACCCTCAGAAGGCTCAATGACGAGCTTGCCGTGATTGGCCTCCGCGAGTGAGCGTGTTATCCTGAGCCCAATGCCATGCCCTTCGGAGCCCTTGGTCGTGAGGCCTTCTTTGAATAAACGAATACGAAGATCTTCCGATAGTGTGCCGCTGTTGATTACACGAAACGCAATCTGTTGATTTTCTTCGGAGACCTTGATTTTAATCCAAGCCAATTCTTGGCCTCGGATCGCATCCAGGGCATTGTTCAAGAGGTTCGCAAAAACCAATTCGATTTGTGTTTGATTTCCCTTCAATTGAAAATCCGAATCTTGCTCGACTTTGATCTGCCCGATACTGGAACGGCTGAGTCGGGGCGTGCAAAGTTCAATTGCCCCATTGAGGAGAGCTGCCGCTTCAAAAGTCGAAGCCTCGACTTCGTTGACTCTTCCAAGAAGTCCCAAGTAGCTTTTCATCATCTCTTGAATTCGAATCGTATTTTTTTTCACGGCTTCTAACTTTTGTAGAACGGCCTCGGGAATTTCTTTGCTATTTTTCCCTGAGGTGATGCTCTGGATTTGCATCAGAATCACCATCAAAGGATTGTTTACGTCGTGAGCAAGTCCGGAGGTGACAAAACTGAGGGCCGCTTCGCGTGACATCTAGCCAAGCTCATTTTCCAACTCCAAGACCCTGGC
>Ga0209067_10000851_pt1 | contig 19178 bp, 17 predicted proteins | sample ColStrG_CSR_2013_FD_187199 | JGI IMG/M metagenome (GOLD analysis project Ga0209067, IMG submission 187199) | Freshwater sediment microbial communities in response to fracking from Pennsylvania, USA - Cold Stream Run_MetaG_CSR_2013 (SPAdes)... | ecosystem: Environmental > Aquatic > Freshwater >...
CATTTTTTGTTTTTAAGTAATGGATAAGCCCGTGCACAAAATTTTGCGGCGTCATGTGGGCATCGCCCGGAAAGTACACTCCGCCACGCACATCCACTTTTACCTGCGGTTCCAATTGCTGTACTTCACTGGCCGTTAAAATGCGTGCCTCGATCTTATGGTGATTGGCGAATTGAGCCGTTTCGCGTTCTTCTTTTTCCGTTTCTTTGGTTTTGTATAACATCAGCAAACCGCGCTCATGAAAGCCAAAATCAAAAGGCAGCTCCTGGGACAATTGTTGATACATGGCTTTGCTCAGCAAACTGATCTCTCTTAAGGCAACCCCTGATTTTTCAACGTGGGTTTTCGTGGCGCTCCGGTAGAAATGAAATCCCCATTTGATCAGGTCAAGATTCATTTGTGGTTTCACATAAAACGGACTGGAAGAATCAAACATCCAGCGAATGCCTTTTGAAATCATGCCCGGTGCGGCAAGCGGTATCAAATGACTGGGCACAATCATGCCGGCGTTCCCGGTGGAACAACCTTCGCTTAAATCACCTTGGTCAATCAAGGTAACGTGATGCCCTGATTTTTGTAGATAATAAGCAGCGCTGAGTCCGATAATTCCGCTTCCGACAATTCCGAGGTTGGCCATGTATTTTTCTCTACTAGGTTAAGATCAAATCACCTGAAAACCGTACGCATAGGGATCATCTTCGGAATCAATGGTGATCGTATTGAGTCCGTATACTTTTGCCCAGCCCTCGACGCTGGGAATGATCGCTGGCTTTCCGTTGAGTTCGGTGACTTCTTCGATACGCCCGATAAATTTTGAGCCGATAATGCTTTCGTGAATGAATTCTTCACCGGGTTTTAGTTTTCCTTTTGCATACCATTGTGCCAGTCGCGCCGACGTGCCCGTACCACAGGGCGAACGGTCAATTGCTTTTTCGCCGTAGAATACCGCATTACGTGCTGTGGAGGTGGGATCAATCGTCGCCCCTGTCCACAGGATATGACTGCAACCATGAATGGTCGGGTCTTCAGGATGAACAAAGGAGTGTCTCCTGTTGATGTCGATCCGCAAGGCACGACTCCAGCCAATCAACTGGTCGGCCGTGTAATGGTCGATACCTTTGAAATTTTCCTGTACATCAACGATGGCATAAAAATTTCCGCCATAGGAAACGTCGAGCGTTAATTCGCCCAAATCAGGGCAGGTAGCCGAGATATTTTCTGCTGCCAGGTAGGCCTTCACGTTTTTGATCTTCACCGACTTCACTTTTTTTCCTTCTTGTTGATATGCAATTTTCACAAGACCTGCCGGCACTTCAAGATTCAGAATACCGGGTGTTTTTGGAATCACCAATCCATGTTCGATGGCAATGGTTACCGTACCGATCGTACCATGACCACACATGGGAAGGCAACCACTGGTTTCGATAAATAAAACACCCATGTCATTTGCCGGATCTGACGGAGGATATAAAATACTTCCGCTCATCATATCGTGTCCACGGGGTTCGAACATCAAGCCTTTGCGAATCCAATCGTATTGACGTAGAAAATGCTGGCGTTTTTCACTCATGCTTGCCCCGTCAAGCAAAGGACCGCCACCGGCCACCAGGCGAACCGGGTTGCCGCACGTGTGTGCATCAATGCAAAAAAATGTTTTCCTCATGTCGCTAATACTGAATTTTCCAATTCATCAATTTCGTTCCTGGGTCTGGTTTTAATTCGATGATTCGCATGCCCCCTTCTTTCGTTGATCTTACAAGTTGACCGTGATCACACTCAACAGCAGGTTTTGCCAAGGATTCGGGTTCATACACATAGAGGATGTAATTCTCTATCGGAACAATTTCGGATTGCCCCATTAAGGCGTCGTCTTTCCAACTGACATTCATTAGATCTACCCCCCCACAAGAGAGGTGTCGATTGGTGGCCAGTAGTTGCGGGTAATTTTTACGTTCACGAAAACAAATTACCTGACAATGGTATTGAGGATCAATTGAACCCGGCTCATATTGCTTTGTGAAAACCCCTTTGAATTGCTTTGTCCAGAATTCAAATACCAAATACTCTTTCTCTTCCGTTAAGCCTAAATCGCGGAATGGCAAAACTTTATCGCGTTCATCAAGCCGGCCCAGGATCAACCAATTTTCAAATGGCCGGTTGATCTCTTGTGCAAACAAGCCAGTCGTGGTTGTCGAACTGGCATCAAACGGGCGTGGACCGGATCCACTCATCTCGGCGTCGGCTAAGCTAATTTTTGATGACCGCGAAGGATCAACATCATAAACCTGCCCCGGCTGCGTGTACAGGACGGGCATGGAACGTAGGGCCGCTTCGGTCAAGGGGGAATTATATTTTTCAACCTTATCGGTGAGCATAAATAGCGATCCGGTCAATGAGGTGGCCGTGCAGGAGCGGTAAGCTTCCTGATCGCTAAGCTCAATGTGGTCGGGATCGTTGCGCCAGATAATGTTGTTATACGAATTGTATTGCGCCAGTCCGGCATAACTGTAGCCATCATTGCCGATGCGGCAAGCATCGACAAGACCTACCAGTTCTGGGCGAATTCCCCAACAGGCCATCAACGGTACCTCATTTCCAATGGATGCTCTGACCGCTTTGACAACATTTCTCAATGCTTCATTGCGATCCTTATTCTGGTGGTGAAAATATTGGGCATAGGAATTATACCCTTCATACTTTAGATGACGCAAGGCATCCAGTTTAAAATAGCGCCAGCCTTGTGCTTTCAAACCGGCGTAAACGGGTGTGATGTATTTTGAAATCGTCTCCGGATTGCTTCCGTCCATGACGTAGTCAACCCAATTTCCTTTCACTGGATTTTCCTCTTTATCGCGGATAAAAAATTGTTTGTTATTTATCGCTTCGGACGAATCGGCAAAAGCCACATTAGTCCAAATACCGGGGATGAATCCGGCTTCTCCGATGGTGCTGGCGAGGTAGCCCATTCCTTTCGGAAACTTTTGATTGGCCGTAAGCCAGTGGGCGACTGGGCCAATGGGAAGTTGCTGATATCCATCGTCAATTTGAATATACTGCAATCCATAGGGCTTTAACTTTTCAGAGGCCACTTTGGTCAGTTGAACGATCTGGTTTTCGCTAACCTTATCAAAATAGGCAAACCAACTGCACCAGCCCACGATTGGTTTTTTATACAAGGACTGCGTGGCCGGATTGAAATAACGTAGGCCACGATGTTTTTGGTAATAGTTGGGCCGAAAGCGAATAACAATCTCCCAGCCTTTAACATTAACCTGAAATTGATTTTTTGTTGGGCTGATTTTTAATTTTGGGTAAAACGAATCAAAACTGAAGAGCCAATCTTTTTGGCGATCGTAAACGGCATTGTTTAACAAACTTTGACTTGGTCCAACCGAATGGCGGATTACTTTCAAGCCATTATCGCGCGGGTCACTTTCAACGGCGATCGCTTCTGGGTGGCTCATTATTTCTCCTTGCAATTCCAAGGACCGCGATAAGCCCGCCGTGATCGTGATCAGGTCAAGGGAAGCGCCATCGATGTTGCTGGCTTGATGAAGAACCCTTAGGGTTCCCGCATTTTTGCTTTTGAGCAATCCTTTAAAGATCACTCTTCCTTCAAATGAAATGAGGAGTGAATCTTTTTTTTGAGTTACCGTGCTTTGAGCATACCCCAACGAAAAGGTGACAGCAAGAATTGAAAATAAATTCAATTGGAATAGGGTGCTGGGTTTCATTCTAAGCATTAGGGGGCTTTGTCTTTTGTCCAATTTCCATTGACTAACCGAAATATATTTAACGGATTTTCGTCCTGCAGCTCTTCCGGTAAAAGCGACGCCGGAAAATTTTGGAAGGCAACAGGACGAACAAACCGTTTAATCGCATCGGTGCCCACGGCCGTGAACCGGGAGTCGGTTGTGGCAGGGTAGGGACCTCCGTGATTTATCGAAGGACACACTTCAACCCCCGTGGGGACACTATTGATAATCAGGCGTCCCGCCTTTTCAATAATGATATTGATCAAATTTTTGTGCTTTGCAATTTCTTCTTCTTGTGCGATCACACTGGTGGTTAGTTGTCCATGGAGATGACTAAGAACGCCAATTAGCGCAGCGATATCCTTGCACTTTACGATCAAAGAAAACGGCCCGAATACTTCTTCGGCCAACAACGGATTTTTAAGAAAGTCTTGCGCTTGCACCGAAGCCACCAAGGATTGTCCCTGATTGCTTTCTCCTTGCTGAGTTGATTCCCCCTCGATGATGACGCCATGTTGTGCCAGTGTTTGCGATAACCGTTTATGATAATTATCGGCAATACCTTGGTGAAGCATGGTACCCGGCATTACTTTTTTGATTTCTTCGGAGAGTTTGTTGATGAATTTATCCAAGCCTTCATTCTCCACGGCTATGACCAAGCCAGGATTGGTGCAAAACTGTCCAACACCGAGCGTAACGGAGGAAGCAAGAATGGTGGCTGTCTTTTCAAAATCAGCATTCAAACTTTCAGGAAGTAAAATGACCGGGTTAATGCTACTCATCTCGGCAAAGACAGGAATTGGGTCTGGACGTTGATTGGCTAAGTCAAACAACGCTTTTCCTCCAACTAATGATCCGGTGAAGCCGACGGCTTTGGTATGCATATGTTTTACCAGCGCCTGGCCAACCTCGAAACCTTTCCCGTGTAGGTGTTGAAATACTTTATTAGGTACGCCGGTTTTTTCAATTGCTTTTTGAATAGCACGGGCGACCAAATTAGAGGTTTCGGGATGCGCAGGGTGGGCTTTCACAATAACGGGGCAACCGGCTGCCAAGGCCGAGGCGGTGTCCCCACCGGCCGTGGAGTAAGCCAACGGAAAATTGGCAGCACCAAAAACGACTACCGGTCCAACGGGCACCGACATTTTTCTGATGTCAGGCTTCGGTGCAGGCAGACGATCCGGTATGGCCCTATCAATGCGCGCATCCACCCACGAACCCTCCTCAACTAAATTGGCGAACATGCGGCAGTGGCCCGTGGTGCGTCCTCGCTCGTTGAGAATTCGCGCTTCCGGCAGATTGGTTTCACCCATCGCGGTCGTGACCAACCCTTGCCCCAGTGCTTCGATTTCATCGGCGATGGATCTCAAAAATTCAGCCTTCTTTTTTCCGCCTAAGTTTTTGTAAGAAAGGAAAGCCACTTGCGCTTCATGAAGGGCTAAGTTGACTTCTTGAATGGTCGCGTCCATGGGAATAGTTATTTTTTTATTTATTTCTTTCTTGTCCTAAGGTACAGATTCTGGATCCTGGATTTTGCATCGTGCCCTAACTTCCAGCGTTAAGTTGTGGTCTTGTCTTGATGGCGTCACGAATAATTTTCAAAATCTGATCGCGTTCGGCGCCAACCAGTGGCAGGCGAGGAGCTCGCACCTGTTCTGAGCCAATGCCGGTTTCTTGTTCAGCTAACTTGATATATTGAACTAATTTGGAATGGATGTCCAGTTCCAGCAAGGGTAAAAACCACCGGTAAATTTTCAAAGCCTCATCAATTTTTCTTTCTTTCACCAGTTTGTAAGTAACGACCGTCTCCTTTGGAAATGCACAAACCAGCCCGGCGACCCATCCATGGGCACCCATCAGCAATTCTTCCATGGCCAGGGTATCCACCCCACATAATATTTTAAAGCGATCACCGAATCGGTTGATCATTCGGGTTACATTAGAAATATCCCGGGTGGACTCTTTTACGGCCTGGATGTTTTTTACCTCCCTCAGTTCGTCAAACATATCCAGGGTCACCTCGATTTTGTAATCGACCGGATTGTTATAAATCATGATGGGTAAATCCGTAGAGGCGGCGATGGCTTTGAAGTAAGTTACTGTTTCGCGGTGATCTGATTTATAACGCATCGGAGGGAGCATCATTAAACCTGCGGCTCCATTTTTCTTGGCCTCCTGGGCTTGCCGTATTGCTTCGCGTGTGCTTCCTTCAGCAATGTTCATGACCACGGGAACTTTGCCGGCTGTTTTTTCAACGGCAAATTTTACCAGGGCGAATTTCTCTTCATTGCTCAAGACACTGGCCTCCCCCAGAGTGCCACCCAGAATAATGCCGTCCACACCGGCAGCCAGTTGAGCGTTCAGGTTCGTTTCAAACAAAGGAAAATCCAATTTATCATCGGACGTGAACTTGGTTGTGAGCGCTGGGAATACGCCTTTCCATTCGATAGCCATAAAATTTGGGGTTAAATAATAGCAAAGATAGATGACAATTCAAGGAATACAGCTGACTAAAAATATCCAATACTGATACTATTTTGATGTGTTATATTGGGGTCGGTTTCGATTTATAGTCAAAATAAGCCCGATGAAGGTCGTTGCGTTTAATGTTCCGAAAATAAAAAAAGAAGCTTTCCGCATTCAGGAGGACAAGGGTTCTCATTTTTATGATCAGTTGCATCAACACCCCGAAATTCAGGTGATGCTCGTTCTGCAAGGGGAGGGCACCTTGATTGCCGGTGATTATGTGGGACGTTTTGAACCCAATGAGCTCTATGTGATCGGAAGCGAACAGCCCCATGTATTCCGAAGTGACAAGAATTATTATACGCCCAAAAGCAAGCTCAAGGTGAGAGCGATATCGATCTATTTCCACGAGAAGTATTTGGGTGAATCGTTCTGGCAATTGGAGGAAATGAAACTCGTCAGAAAATTTTCGTTGCGAGCCGCTCGTGGGTTGCATGTGATGGGAAAATCCAAATCCGAAATTGCGGAGCTTATTCTACGGTTAAAAAGGGCTCAGGGCATTGAAAAGTTGATACTCTTCCTTTCCATGCTAAAGAAATTTTGTGAGGCGCCTGGAAGCAGGCCATTATCGGTGTCCAGCCTGGTGAGTGAATTTAACCTGGACGAAGGCAAGCGTATGAATGCGATCTTGTCATTTACTTTTCGAGAAAGTCACCGTAAAATTTATATTCGTGAAGCGGCGGCGATGGCGAATCTTTCCGTGGAAGCGTTTTGTCGCTACTTTAAATTGCATACCCAGAAAACATACACCCTATTTCTTAACGAATTGCGCGTTAGCAACGCTTGTAAAATGCTTTTGCACAGAGACCGGAGCATCCAGGATGTTTGCTATCAGGCTGGTTTTAATAACATTTCAAACTTCAACAGGGTTTTTAAGAAAGTGATGGGTAAATCACCCTCCCTTTATTTGAAATGGAACAAGCCATAACACCTTCTATTTTTTTCTTTGCCTTTGGTTCAAAAATAAGAAGAGGCTGCCTTGGTGACAACCTCTTTTGATTAATGTTTGAGTTTGAGTTTTTTAAAATTTTCATGCCCTAAATCCTATGCCCCATCCTGGGGCTTTGCTTCTCCTGGCAATTTAGGGTTCGCGGGCTTGACCACAATGGCACGGCCATCCAATTCGGTTTCATTGAGTGCGGCAATCGCTTTCAAGCCCTCTTCATCGTTGGGCATTTCTACAAAGCCAAATCCTTTGGATCGGCCCGTATCTCGATCTTTTACAATTTTAGCAGAACTTACCTGACCGAATTTGGCAAAGGCTGCCTCCAGGTCCTCTCTTCTGGTTTTGAAATTTAAGCGGGCAATAAAGATGTTCATAACGCATGCGTAAATAGTGAAACATGAATCGCTTGGCTTTTTCGTGCCAAACCAATCCAAATTACTAAATTTATCGATCAACATCAATGCCCGAAAGGCCTAGAAAAGTAACAGCATGCCACTGTACGCTGTCAGGATTCCGGCAAGGCTTCCAATCAGCGTTTCACGCGGTGAATGTGCATTCAGCAATAACCGGGAAGAGATGACCACGCCCATAATGGCCACAATAAACGTAGTGGGCAAAAGAAGGGAAGGAGAAAACCGGATCAACGGAAAAAGAATGCCGATCAACCCTCCTAATGCTAAACTGTGAACACTGACTTTATAGAACAACGTAATCAGGGTGGCCACCCCCACCAGGGCCGCCACAATGAGCATCAGTTTATTAAAATTCGCACTGAAAGGAAGTTTATAGTAAAATAGAAATGCAACTAACCCATACATTAATGAAATGAAAATGAATGGCAATATCCGCTCACGTCTTGATTTAAGGTAAAGGGATTGGATGCTTCCAAGATAGCGAAACAATAAAAGATTGACCGCCGGTACCACAAAGGTAAATCCGAAAACAAATGAGGCAATCAGCCAAATGTGATCGGGGCCGATCATGAGCATGGCCGGAAAAAATTTTCCAAGCAACAGGACGAGGTAAGTCGCCATCAGCAGCGGATGGAAAACAAGGGAGATGATATTGGCAGCCGTTCTCACGCTCACATTTCTTTTCTTAACCGGGCAACGGGAATATTCAATTGCTCCCGGTACTTGGCCACCGTGCGCCGGGCAATGTTGTACCCTTTTTCATTGAGAAGGTCCTCTAATTTGTCATCGGAATACGGCTTGCTTTTATCTTCCTGGCTGATGAAATCTTTGATAATTTGTTTCACCTCTCGGCTACTGGCATCCTCCCCGGAGTCGGTACTGATTCCTTCGGAGAAAAAGTATTTCAGGGGAAATGTGCCAAAGTCGGTCTGCACGGTTTTGCTGCTGGCCACGCGGCTTACCGTGGAGATATCCATGTTGATCATTTGAGCGATGTCTTTCAAGATCATTGGCCTGAGTTTGGTCTCATCCCCCTGTAGAAAATAATCATATTGAAAATCAACAATAGCCCGCATCGTGCGAAGCAATGTTTGTTGCCGTTGTTTAATGGCATCGATAAACCAACGTGCCGCATCCAGTTTCTGCTTTACAAAAGAAACAGCTTCTTTGAGCTTCTTATCTTTTTTATTGCTTTTGTCATAGGCCTGAAACATTTCGTTGTAGCTGCGGCTGATCCGAAGTTCGGGCGCATTGCGGGAGTTTAAGGCCAGATCGAGTTTCCCGTTATTATTGGACAGGATAAAATCGGGAATGACATATTGGTTCTTCACCATACCACTGGACGTTTCCCCACCCGGTTTGGGATTGAGTCGCACGATCAGTTCAATGGCATCTTTGATATAGTCTTCATCATCAAGATCAAGCTTTTTTAGGATTTTGGCGTAATGCTTTTTTGTAAACTCCTCATAACATTCACGGATGATTCGTTTTCCTACAATGACGTCTACGTCCTGACCATCGTCCATGCGTTCAAGTTGCAGCAGCAAACACTCCTGTAAATTCCGCGCCGCAATCCCTGCCGGGTCGAAGGCTTGTATTTTTTTTAGAAGCGCTTCAACTTCTTCAAGATTGGTTTCGATACCTTGGGAGAAAGCCAGATCGTTGACAATGGACTCCAGCTCTCGTCGGATGTACCCGTCTCCTTCAATACTACCAATAAGTTGTTTCCCAATGGCATTTTGCTTTTCATTTAATCCCAAGAAACCTAACTGCGTCATCAAGGTTTCGTGCAATGACGATGAGGTGGCAATGGGGGTTTCCCGATCTTCCTCATCATCGTCTTCGTTGTAGGTCTTATAACTGCTGTAATCATCATCACGCAGATAATCTTTGATGTCGATGTCCTCACTGGCTTCACCTACTTCAGGGGCCTCCGTTTCCATGGCCTCTGTTTCAGGTATTTCTTCCTCTGCTGTTTCCTCTTCCTGCGATTCCGGCTCATCCTCGGCCCCTTCCTCCAGGACTGGGTTGAGCTCCAGTTCCTCCTCAATTCGGTTCTCCAATTCGGCTGTGGGCACTTGCAGCAATTTGATGAACTGAATCTGCTGGGGCGACAGTTTTTGTTGAAGCGACTGGTGGAGGCTTAATTTCTGCATATGAATACTTGCAAATTTATCATTTTTCGATTTAGGATATGAATGCAGGAACCGTACCAATTCTTTTTTTTGAATAAAAACTCAAATTGTCGTTTTTTGTGCCTCGATAAAATTTATGAACAGGACGAAGATCAAAGACTTGCTGCAAACGCAGCCTGCCAATCAAACGGTAAAAGTGCAAGGCTGGGTGCGCACCTTTCGGAACAATCAGTTCATTGCCCTCAACGATGGCTCTACCATTTTAAATCTCCAGGCTGTGGTGGCCCTTGATAGTTTGCATGAAAATACATTGAAACGGATTACTACCGGTTCCTGTCTTTCGGTGACTGGTGAATTGATCCCTTCTCCCGCCAAAGGACAAGCCGTTGAGGTAAAAGTGAAAGAACTTGAAATTCTGGGTGACAGTGATGCGGAGAAATTTCCGCTACAACCCAAGAAGCATTCCCTCGAATTTTTACGCGAAATCGCTCACCTTCGTGCCAGAACCAACACGTTTGGTGCCGTGATGCGCGTACGTCATGCGATGGCGTTTGCCGTTCACAAGTTCTTTAACGATCGCGGATTTTTTTACATACACACCCCGGTGATCACCGGCTCGGATGCGGAAGGTGCAGGGGCCATGTTCAAAGTAACGACCCTTGATCTCAATAAACCATCGCGAGATGAGCAAGGCCATATTGATTACCGGCAGGATTTTTTTGGGAAAGAAACCAATCTCACCGTATCGGGTCAGTTAGAAGGTGAAACCTATGCCTTGGCCTTGAGCGATATCTACACCTTTGGCCCAACGTTTCGCGCGGAAAACTCCAATACCACCCGTCACCTTGCAGAATTCTGGATGATCGAACCCGAAATGGCCTTTTACGACATTAAAGACAATATGCAACTGGCACAGGACTTTCTCCAGTATTTGGCGAAATATGCCTTGGACAATTGCCAGGATGATTTAGCGTTTTTGGATAAACGTGCCACCGAAGAGGACGCTTCGAAACCACAAGATCAACGAAACGAATTAAGTTTGATGGCCCGCCTGAAGTTTGTGGTGGAAAATGAATTTCAACGATTGAGCTATAGCGAAGCGATTGATATTCTGAAAAATTCAAATCCGAACAAAAAGAGGAAATTTCAATACCTGATTGAAGATTGGGGGGTGGATTTGCAAAGCGAACACGAACGGTATTTGGTAGAAAAACACTTCAAAAAGCCAGTGATTTTGTACAATTATCCCAAAGGCATCAAGGCATTTTACATGCGCCAAAACGAAGATGGCAAAACGGTAGCCGCCATGGACGTACTTTTCCCCGGCATTGGCGAAATCATCGGTGGTTCGCAGCGCGAAGAACGGTATGAGAATTTGGTACAACGTATTAAGGAGCTTGGTCTTCCCGAAAAAGAATTGTGGTGGTACTTGGATTTGCGAAGGTTTGGTTCGGCGCCGCACAGCGGCTTTGGGCTTGGCTTCGAGCGATTGGTCCAGTTTGTTACCGGGATGACCAATATTAGAGATGTCATTCCTTATCCCAGGTTTCCGGGCAATGCGGAGTTTTGATTGGGGCTATGGAAACCATCGAACTTTCTGGAATCATTGGGCTAATTGCTATCGCCTGCCTGGCGGCTAACTTTATTGTTGGATTTATGATCTGGAAAAATACGCCCATCAAACTTCCCTACCGACTTACTTTTCTTGGTCTCCATAAGGTTACCGGTTACTCGGCCGCCATGGCCATCATCCTCCACGTCGTTTTAATACCCCTTGATCCGAAATCGAAATTTAGTTGGGGCGATTTGCTGTTGCCTTTATGGACACGACACCAGCCGTTTGCCAATAGTTTTGGCGCCTTGGCGTTGTACCTGATTTTGGTTGTGGTGATCAGCTCTTATTACAAAGAAAAGTTAGCCCTTTTCTGGTGGCGCACACTCCATTACCTTTCTTACTTGGCTGCCGTGCCGTTAGTTATTCATAGCCTTGTGACTGACCCAAAACTGGAGGACCGACCCGTCGACTGGTTGGATGCAGAAAAGATTTTTGTTTTGTTATGCTGCCTGGTCATGGTGGCCTTGAGTGTTTACCGATTTTTGATTGTAAAAAAACGTTCGGCTTCCAATTAGATCACGTATTTTTAGGTCAATAATATTCAGCACCGGAAGTGGCCGGGGGATGAGTTGCGCTCCCCATGGGAGGCAAGGTCCTGACCATTCCGTGTGACGACGAACAAAACAATTGATAACACATGAAATCACGATTGCTTCCGCTGGCCCTTCTTTATTTGGCTTTTGCCGCTGGCGCACAGGTAGAAGAAGGAAAAATAAAACAACACATCCGTATCCTATCAGCGGACTCCATGCAAGGCCGCGGCACGGGATCCCTGGGTGAAAGCATGGCCGCATCTTACATTGAAAAGCAGTTCAAAAAAATAAAATTGGAACCGCAAGGAGAGGCGAATACCTACTTGCAGCCTTTTCCCTTCAAAGGGGGAATCCATAGCACCGGCACGGACGGAACAGCTCATAATATTATTGGATACCTGGATAATGGTGCCGCTAATACCATCATCATCGGGGCCCACTATGATCACCTCGGTCTGGGAGAAAACGGAAGTTCGCTGGATGCCAATCCCATGGGCAAGATCCACAATGGGGCCGATGACAACGCATCAGGGGTTGCCGGCCTAATCGAACTGGCCCACTACTTTCAAAAAAATAAGAAGAAAGAGAAGTATAATTTTTTATTCCTCGCCTTCAGTGGCGAAGAACTGGGGCTGTTTGGTTCTAAATATTTCACCGAGCACCCTCCCCTTGATTTGACCGCGGTGAACTACATGATCAACCTCGATATGATCGGCAGGCTAGATCCGGTAACCAAAGCATTAGCAGTAAGTGGAACGGGAACCAGCGCTGTGTGGGAGAACGAACTCAAAAAACTTTCAACAAACGACCTTAAAATCAAAACGGATTCAGCCGGTGTTGGCCCCTCTGATCATACTTCTTTTTATTTAAAAAATATTCCGGTACTGCATTTTTTTACGGGCTCGCATAGTGATTATCATAAACCATCGGACGATTGGGAAAAAATCAATTTTGCAGGCGAAAAGTTAGTGCTGCAGTTCATCATCAAACTGATTGAGGATTTGGATTCTTCTCCCAAACTGGTATTTCTTCCCACCAAAAATAAATCCATGAGTTCGGCACGGTCATTTAAGGTTACCATGGGCGTCATGCCCAGCTACACCTCGAATGAAGAAGGGCTGAAGGTCGATGGTGTGACCGATGGGAAGCCGGCGCAAAAAGCAGGCATCTTGACGGGCGACGTGATTGTTCAGATTGGTGAACTTCCCATTAAAGACATTCAAGCCTATATGGCAGCGTTAGCCAAATTTGAAAAAGGCCAGACGGTGCCAGTCAAAGTGAAGCGCCAAAATGAAGTGGTAACGGTAATGGTAACTTTTTGAAAAGGGAAACCTTGGCATATCGCTTGCCTGGTGAGTGGGATTAGAAATCATGTCAAGAATTATATTATTCACCCTATTGTGGCTAGCTCCTGTTTTCGCTTTTGGGCAGAAGAAAGTAAAACTGAACCATGCGGATAGTTTAAAAGGGAGTATCAGGGACGGAAAGCGTTTTGACAAGTTGCTGGGGCATGTTGCCTTTGTCCAGAATACGACCAACATCTTCTGCGATTCGGCCTATTTTTTTCGTACCGAAAATCGATTGGAAGCATTCGGCCATGTACACATTACCGATGACTCGGTGGATATTACCGCACTTCGTTTGGAGTATGATGGAACGAAGAAGATTGCTAACCTGCGCAAAAATGTCGTCTTTCAAAAATTAATGATTGCTAAACTCTATACCGACTTTCTGGATTATTATAGGGTCAAAAATGAAGCGCGCTATTTTAATGGAGGCAAGCTGGTCGACACGACCAATACGCTGACCAGCAAGAAAGGATATTATGATGTCAGAACGAACCTGGCCTCTTTCAAAGGAGAAGTCGTTGGGGTAAATAAGGATTACACTTTAACCTCTGACACGCTTCAATACAATTCAAAATCGAGGCTCGTTTACTTTCGTGACTTTACCACCGTGAAAGACAAAGATGACAAGTCTGCCTATTATCAGAATGGGGTTTACGATACCAGGAAGAAAATCTCCTCGCTAAATAACGGTGAGATGGAGTCACCTTCCTATCGCATAAAAGGAGATGCTTATTATATTGATGATGTAAAGAAATTTTATAAAGTGAAAGGGCATGTGGCCATGACCTCCAAGGTAGAGCACCTGACCATTTTTGGTGATGATGGGTTCTATGACAGAAAAAATGGGATTTCAAAAGTATATGGAAACGCTTTCTTGGCTAGGGTTATGGACAGTGGCGATACGCTTTTTCTTTCCGCAGACACCTTGGTCTCCATTGAGAACAAAGATCCCAAAAAGAAGAGGCTTATGGCCTATCACTCCGTAAAAATTTTCAAGGCTGATATGCAGGGAATCGCGGATTCGCTGGTGTATCTGTCAGCTGATTCGACGCTGTATTTTTATCACGACCCCGTCTTGTGGAGCGATGATAATCAGATGACGGCCGATTCGATTCACATGCTGTTGAAAAACAAAAATATCAGCCGGATATATATGGTCTCCAATTCTTTTGTGGTATCGATCGACTCCCTAAAAGACTTTAACCAGATTAAAGGCCGAAGGATGACCACCTATTTTGAGAATAAGAAGATCCATCATGTTGTCGTGGATGGAAATGGAGAAACCATCTACTATGTGCTGGAGGAAAAAGAGATCAAGAAAGACAGTTTACTGATTAAAATTACCTTTTTGTCAGGCATGAATAAGACGATCTGCAGTAACATGCGCATCAATTTTAAAGGTGGCAAAGTGAGTGGTATTAACTTTTATGTCAAACCCGATGCTTCCTTTTTCCCCCCGCCGGAGATCAAGGCAACGGATCGCAAACTCAAAGGGTTTACCTGGCGGGGCGCCGACAGACCCAAGAGAAAAGATGTCGTGAAAAGAGGGCCAACGGAATGGAAGAGGCCAGACCCAACGACGGTTCAGAATAAATAGTATGCTGCAACAAAGTTTTTTTATCTAATAATTGGACTGCCCCTTTTTTTAATCTATATTTCCCTTGTAATAATGTGCGCCAATGAAACGATGGCCTCTTTTCTTTGGGAGTTTGATGTTAGGGTTAACTGTTCGCGCACAAAATTTTGAACTGGTTGACAAGCAAGATAGCTATCAGGCTGTTTTCAGTCAGTTGGTAAAAATCCCTCTTAAAATCAAGAACAATACCGATAAGCCTCAATTCTATGTCATTCGCAAAGTGCGAAGTGACTTGGGCGAATCACAAAAAGGGTATTTTTGCTTGGATAACAATTGCTTGGAACCCACCATTATAGAGTTTTCAAAAAGAGTGGAACCAGAGGAAACCATCAATTTGTACTACACCATTGAAAGTGGGCTCATGCCAGCGCAAAACAGCCTTAAATTCGAAATATTCCCTAAAGGAAGTCCCGCTGAAGGAATGGAGCACAATGTCAGTCTACTGGTGGAGGAGCGGATTCAACGGTCACTCTACCAGAGTCGTGAAATTACCATCCATGACGTGTATCCTAATCCAGTTCAAGATCAAGCAATCATCGATTACAAAATCAGCAATGACCTGGTCAAAGCAAAGATTGTGTTGCATAACGTACTGGGAAAGCCCCTTGGCGAGTATGAACTCTCGCCCGGGGACATTCGAATCAAAATCCAGACCGATGAACTGCCATCGGGGGTCTATTTTTACACCCTTTATCTCAATAACAACGGCGTTTTCACCCGTAAAATAATGGTCAGGAAGTAGATCAGGCCCATTTTTACAAGTTGGTTTTTCCTTCCTGGGTTGTATATTTGCAGGCTTAAATCAATAGATTCCTTGTTTTAAAGCTCTTTTGGACTGCCATGGTGAAAAAACAGCTATCCGTAAATTACTTGCTCATTCTGGCTTTATTGCTGGCGGCGTCTTCGTGCAGCCGGTTTCGTAAACTTGAGAAAAGCGAGGATTGGCGTTTGAAATACGAAGCTGGGCAGGACTATTTCAAAAAGAAAGATTATTACCATACCGCCATATTATTCGAACAAATCCTCCCCATTGTGCGTGGTTTACCGGAAGGGGAGAAGGTTGAGTTTTATCTTGCTTATTGCCAGTATTATCAGAAGACGTATTTACTTGCGTCCAACCAGTTTAAAATCTTTTACGAGACTTATGGCCGCAGTCCGTTATCGGAGGAAGCTTACTTTATGTACGCCTATTCCCTCTATACGGCATCACCGGATGCACAGCTGGATCAAAAAAGTAGTGTGGAGGCCATGGGTGCGATGCAGAACTTTCTCAACCAATTTCCCGGAAGTCAGTTTGCCGATAAGGCCGTTGAGGTGGTGGCGAGTTGTCAGCAAAAACTGGAGCAAAAAGAATTTGACAACGCCAATCAGTATTTAAAAATGCGCTATTACCAAGCGGCGGTAATCGCTTTCGGTAATTTCAGGAAGACGTTTCCGGATTCTAAATTCATGGAGCAAATCTCTTATCTCAAAGTGTTAGCCCAGTTTAAGTTAGCCGAGCAAAGTATCCCTTCCAAACAATTGGCACGGTACATATCAGCCATTGAGTTTTACCGTGAAATGATTGACAGTTACCCTTCAAGTCCATATTTAAAAGATGCTGAACGAATGTACACCACCAGCATCAACCAGATCAATTTTTTAAAAAGCAAAAATAAAAACAGTTAAAAACTATGGCGACGCAACCTGCACTCATCACGCGTGATGTAGAAAAAATTTCTTCTCCTACCGGCAATCTTTACCAATCGGTGGTGATTATCTCTAAACGCGCAAGACAAATTGCGGTGAATTTGAAAGAGGAGCTTAACAATAAGCTGGCCGAGTTCGCCACCACCGTGGACAACCTGGAGGAAGTTTTTGAAAATCGCGAACAAATTGAGATTTCCAAATTCTATGAGCGGATGCCTAAGCCCACCACCACGGCCACCGAGGAATTCCTGGAAGGCAAACTCAACTACCGCATGCGCGAAGCCATGCCGGTGGAAGCGGCCAAGACCGAGTAAGCATGCTGGCCGGTAAGCGAATACTGTTGGGAGTGAGTGGCAGTATAGCGGCCTACAAAACAGCCCTACTCACTCGCTTACTCATTAAGGCCGGAGCGGAGGTCAAAGTGGTCATGACCCCGGCTGCCCGGGATTTCATCACACCGCTGACCCTGTCGACACTTTCAAAAAATCCAGTGCTCACTTCCTTCACCATGGAGGCGACGGGGGCATGGCACAACCACGTTGAACTTGGCCTATGGGCTGACACCATGGTCATAGCGCCCGCTTCGGCGAATACCATTTCAAAAATGGCAAATGGGATTTGTGATAACCTCCTTCTAGCCGTTTATCTAAGTGCCCGATGCAAAGTTTTTTTTTCCCCGGCCATGGATTTGGATATGCTCCAACATCCATCCACGCAAGGCAATATTCAAAAGTTAGTTGGCTTTGGAAATGAATTAATAGACCCTCATTATGGAGAGTTAGCGAGCGGGCTGGTGGGTCATGGTCGTATGGCTGAGCCGGAGGAAATTGTTGATCGGCTCTCTTTTTTTTTTCGGGACGACCAAAGATTGAAAGGAAAAAAAGCGCTGGTGACGGCCGGCCCAACGCATGAAGCCATTGATCCGGTGCGCTTTATCGGAAATAATTCCTCGGGAAAAATGGGCTACGCTATCGCCGAGGAGCTAGCAAATAGGGGGGCTGACGTGTATTTAATTTCCGGCCCAACGCACTTGACCTCAGCAAATCAATCCATAAAAATTAAACGGGTGACTTCTGCTGAAGAAATGTATGAGGCTTGTATTTCATTTTTCCCTTCTACGGATATCGCGGTTTTATCGGCCGCCGTGGCTGATTTCCGTCCATCTACGCAGGCGGATCAGAAGATAAAAAAGGGTGATGCTACCTTAGCCATCGAACTGGTCAAAACAAAAGACATTGCAGCGGAACTTGGCAAACTGAAGAAACCGAACCAGTTTACCGTTGGCTTTGCGTTAGAAACGGAAAATGAAATCGCCAATGCCCAAAAGAAAGTCATTTCAAAGAATTTTGATTTGATCATTTTGAATTCGTTAAATGATAAGGGGGCTGGATTTGGCTATGACACCAATCAAATCACGTTGATCGACCGACAAAATCAAACGCAAAAATTTTCTTTGAAAACAAAGAAAGAAGTTGCCCGTGATATCGTTAAGGCTATTATTGATCGAACCCATGCGTAGCATTTCCCTTTTTGTCATCATGGTAGCTTGCCATAACATTTTGGCGCAGGAATTGAATTGTAAGGTTACCGTGAATGCTGATCAGATTCAGACCTCGGATCGATCTGTCTTTAAGGATATGGAACGATCCATTGCGGCCTTTCTAAATTCTCGTAAGTGGACCAATGATACCTATAAGCCTTACGAGAAGATTAACTGTACCATCTTTTTAAACATCAGTCAAATGCCTTCCATTGGAAGTTTTAAAGCCAATGCTCAGATTACGGCGGCACGTCCTGTTTACGATACAAATTACGAAACGGTTATTTTCAATTTTGCTGACCGTGAGTTTGAATTTGAGTACATCGAGTCACAACCCATGGAATACAATGACAATGCTTACATTAACAATCTCACTTCGATGTTAGCATTTTATGCCTATACGATTTTAGCGGTTGATTATGATTCCTTCAGCGAAATGGGGGGGAATCCCTACGTACAAAAAATGCTCACGGTGGTCAATAACTCCCAAAGCAGCAGTCACCCTGGTTGGATTGCGTTAGGAACCATCCGCAGTCGGTTTGCTTTGATGGACAATATGACCAATGTTCAAATGGCGGATATCCGCAAAGGCTCTTATAAATACCATCGTCTTGCCCTTGATAACTTTGACAAAAACCCAGATCAGAGTCGCGAACAAATTTTGGATGTCTTGAGAACCGTTAAAAAAGTGTGGACGATCAACCCTACTGCCATTTTAATTGTTAGTTTTTTTGACGCGAAGTCAAATGAGCTGACCAGCATTTTTACCGATGCGAACCTAAATGTGAAGCGAGAGGCGTACGATATTCTTACCTCCCTGGACCCGAAGCGAACGGTCTATCAAAAAATTATGGCTAACTGAGCCGAATTATTCTTTTGCCCTCCCCTTTATTTTAATCCTCCGTTGAAATGGTTGCGTTCTTTTCTATTTGCGTGTCATCGGTTTATTCATTTCTAGTGACAAAAAAAATAATCATTAACACATAAAAGTAAAATACTTGCCCCTTATCTTGCTTCATCCTATCTGATACGCATGCTGAT
>Ga0209067_10000852_pt1 | contig 19171 bp, 18 predicted proteins | sample ColStrG_CSR_2013_FD_187199 | JGI IMG/M metagenome (GOLD analysis project Ga0209067, IMG submission 187199) | Freshwater sediment microbial communities in response to fracking from Pennsylvania, USA - Cold Stream Run_MetaG_CSR_2013 (SPAdes)... | ecosystem: Environmental > Aquatic > Freshwater >...
CGAACAGATCGCCAACCACGTTCATACCCACCATCAACGGACCTTCGATGACCTCGACGGGGAACGACGCTTGCAGGCGCGCTTCTTCCGTGTCTTCCACGATGTAGGTGGTGATGCCGCGCACCAGTGCGTGCGTGAGGCGTTCCTGCACCGTGCCTTTGCGCCATTTCAGGTCTTCGACTTGTTCCTTGCCGCCGCCCTTCACGCTCTCGGCGATCCTGACCAATCTTTCGCTCGCGTCGGGATGACGGTTCAGTACCACCTCTTCCACCGCATCGCGCAATTCGCGCGGGATCTCTTCGTACACACCGAGTTGTCCGGCATTGACGATACCCATGTTCATTCCCGCCTTGATGGCGTGATACAGGAACACGGTGTGGATAGCCTCTCGCACCGGCTCGTTGCCTCGGAAGGAGAACGACACGTTGGAAACACCGCCGGAGATCTTCGCGTATGGCAGATGCTTGCGTATCCAGGCGCAGGCTTGGATGAAATCCACCGCATAGTTGTTGTGTTCCTCGATACCGGTCGCAATTGCAAAGATGTTCGGATCGAAGATGATGTCTTCGGGTGGGAATCCGGCCTGGTTCACCAAAATATCGTAGCTGCGCTTGCAGATTTCGGTCTTGCGTTTGAAGGTATCGGCCTGGCCCTGTTCGTCGAAGGCCATAACCACTGCCGCTGCGCCGTAGCGGCGAACCAAACGGGCTTGCTGCAAGAATTTTTCTTCGCCTTCTTTGAGCGAGATGGAGTTGACGATAGCCTTGCCTTGCACGCGCTTCAGGCCCGCTTCGATGATGCTCCATTTCGAGGAGTCGATCATCAGCGGCACCTTGCAGATGTCGGGTTCGGAAGCGATGAGATTCAAAAACTTCACCATCGCGGCTTCGCCGTCCAGCATCGCCTCGTCCATGTTCACGTCGATGATCTGAGCGCCAGTTTCAACTTGTTGTTTGGCGACTTCCAATGCTTCGTTGTATAGTCCTTCCAGTATCAGGCGTTTGAATTTGATCGAGCCGGTGACGTTGGCACGTTCGCCCACATTGACGAACAGCGCGTCATCGCCGATGTTGAAAGGCTCCAGGCCCGACAAGCGGCATTTGTGTTCAATGTTCGGCAACTGGCGCGGCGGGACATCGTGCAATGCATCGGCGATGGCTTTGATATGCGCGGGCGAGGTACCGCAACAACCACCGGCGATATTGAGAAAGCCGCTAGTGGCGAACTCTTTCACTACCTTGGCCGTGTATTCCGGTGTCTCGTCATAGCCCGTCTCCGAGAGCGGGTTGGGTAGGCCAGCATTGGGATGCGCGCTCACAAAACAACTCGCTACACGAGATAATTCCTCAATATATGGACGCATCAGATCGCCACCCAGCGCACAGTTCAGTCCGATCGAAAGAGGCCGCGCGTGACTCAGAGAATTCCAGAACGCCTCGGTGGTCTGCCCCGACAGGGTGCGCCCCGACGCATCGGTGATGGTGCCGGATATCATTACCGGCACGCGCATCTGGTGTTGCTCGAAATGTTTTTCAATCGCGAACAGCGCGGCCTTGGCGTTGAGCGTATCGAAAATGGTCTCGACCATGAGGAGATCCGCGCCGCCGTCCAGCAAACCGGATATCGCCACGCCGTAACCCTTGACCAGGGAATCGAAACTGATGTTGCGAAATCCCGGATCGTTCACGTCCGGCGAGATGGAGGCAGTCTTGGTCGTCGGCCCTAGCACGCCTGCAACGAAGCGCGGCTTGTTGGCGATCTTCGCCTCGAATTCATCGCATACGCTGCGTGCCAGTTTTGCTCCGGCGAAATTCAGCTCGTACGCCAAATCCACCATGTCGTAATCGTCCAACGAGGCGGCAGTGGAGTTGAATGTGCAGGTCTCCAGAATATCCGCACCGGCAGCCAAATACTGCGCATGGATCTCACGAATGATGTGCGGCTGGGTCAGCACCAGCAGATCGTTGTTGCCCTTCACGTCGATCTTATGGTCGGCGAACGTTCTGCGTACACCCGCATAATCGCCATGCAAAACTGTGCCGCGATAATGTTCTTCGCTCAGCTTGTATCGCTGGATCATGGTGCCCATCGCACCATCCAGGATCAGGATGCGCTGCTGGATGAGTCGCTCAATGGGATGTGGGGTGTGGGTCATGGCGCGCGGTTCAAAAAATAGGCGCGGATTTTAGCATGCATCAGCTTATTGATTCAGCGGCTCAGACCTAACCCGCTGAATCAGGTTTTGGTACTTCAGGCGATATTGTCGTGCTGCGCCATATCCTCTGATTGTTTTGGGTCGCTCACCAGCCTGAAGACCACCCCGCAAACCAACAGTGCCGCCAGCAGGAGTCCGTAATGCAGAGGGTTGAAGTTTGTCTCGCCGCTATCGGGACTGCTGATAACTTGCACGGGTTGTACGATCAGTTCGCGGATCACCGAAATCATGGCGACCTCGACGAACACGCGCACATAGATACGCCCTGTTTGCAGATAGTTTATTTCCGCAGAGATCAGGGTGGACAGTGTCCACAGGATGAATAGCGAACCGAGCGCATGGAAAAAACCGCTCGTGGCGTTTCCCGCGTGCAAGGCATCGGCGGCCTTCTGGCCGAAATCCCAGATCACCATCACGCACGCCACCCCTAATGCCAACGCGAGCAAGACATGGATGAGTTGGTTGAAGTTTTTCATGCCTGCGATAAGTTTTCGTTCTAGCATCGTGGTTACCTAAGGGTTAATTCTGTTTATCCATGCGCCGATATTGGACGGCTTCGGCGATGTGTGAGGTTTGCAGGTGTTCGCTGCCTGCCAGATCGGCAATGGTGCGGGCGACTTTCAGGATGCGGTGGTAAGCGCGCGCGGACAGACTAAGACGGGTGATTGCTTGCCGCAATAACGCTTCTCCTTGCGCGTCTGGCGCGCAGTAGGCATCGATCTCGGTGACCGAGAGCTGTGCGTTGGGTTTGTTCTGGCGCGCGAGTTGTCTTTCGCGCGCGGCTTCCACTCGCGCTTGTATGTCCGCGCTGCTCTCGCCATCGGCTTGCTTGAGCAAATCTTGCTGGGGAATCGCCGGCACTTCGATCTGGATATCGATGCGGTCCAGCAAAGGGCCAGAGATCTTGCCACGATAGCGCGCCACCTGATCCGGCGTGCAACGGCACTTGCCGTTGTAGTGACCGAGATAGCCGCAGGGACAGGGATTCATCGCGGCAACGAGTTGGAATTGCGCTTTGAAATCGGCACGCCGTGCCGCGCGAGAAATGGTGATGCGCCCGCTTTCCAACGGTTCGCGCAAGACTTCCAGCACGCTGCGTTCGAATTCGGGTAATTCATCCAAGAACAACACGCCGTGCATGGCGACGGAGATCTCACCGGGGCGCGGATTGCTGCCACCGCCTACCAATGCCACAGCAGATGCGGTGTGATGAGGCGCACGATACGGCCTGCGTTTCCAGTTCGCGATCTCGAACGTCCCGCCCAGCGATTGCATGGCGGCACTTTCCAGTGCTTCTTGTTGTGTCATTTGGGGCAGGATGCCGGGGAAGCGCGCCGCCAACATGGATTTTCCCGTGCCGGGCGGACCTGACATCAGTACGCTGTGGCCGCCCGCAGCGGCGATCTCCAATGCACGTTTGGATTGCGCCTGTCCCTTCACCTCGCGCATGTCGGGATAATTAGGTGTGACGACTTGCGGGTTGGGAAGATAGCGATCCAGGGTTTCGCGTCCCGCCAGATGGGCCGCAACTTGCAACAGCGATTGTGCGGCATACACCACGGCATCCTCGACCAGTGCGGCTTCGGGTGCGTTCACCGCCGGCAATACAAAGGCGCGCCCGCAGTTCGCAGCGCGGTAAGTCATCGCCAAGGCACCGCGTATGGCGCGCAACTCGCCGGTCAATGCCAGTTCCCCTGCATATTCATATTCGGAGAGTTTGTCGGAGGGGATCTGTCCCGTGGCAGCGAGGATGCCGAGTGCAATGGGCAGATCGAAACGCCCGCTTTCCTTGGGCAGATCGGCGGGAGCGAGGTTGACGGTGATATGACGCGCGGGAAATTCAAATTGGCAGTTTTGCAAAGCGGCGCGCACCCGATCTTTGCTTTCCTTGACTTCGGTTTCAGGCAAACCAACGATAGTGAAACTGGGCAAACCATTGGCCAGATGCACCTCGACGGTGACCAGCTCGGCCTCCATTCCCGACAGGGCGCGGCTATAGAGGACGGCGAGACTCATAGTCTTGTCATTCCCGGTTTCACGGGAATGACATCGCACAAAAGTATTGCAGTGGACATGCAGTTATTTGCGTTGTGCTTCCAGCTCGGCAATACGCGCTTCAAGCGCCGTCAATTGCTCGCGTGCCCGTGCCAACACTTGCGCCTGCACATCGAATTCTTCACGGCTGACCAAGTCGAGTTTGGAGAAACCCTGCGCAAGCAGGGCGCGCATGTTTTTCTCCAGATCTTTGGCGGGTCTGCTCTTGATGGCTTCGTGCAATTTGTCGGATAAGTCATTAAAAATCTTTGCGTTCAACATGGCACTACTCCTGTTTAGATATACAAAGGCGAGTGTAGCAAAAAATCTTTGCGAACCCTGTAGACAATAGGGGTAAATGTCTTCGGGCAAGTCTCGCACATTGGCAGTGCATCGGTTCGTTACTCCGCCTTCAATTGGTGCGCAGCTAATTCACAAATCCCCGGATATGCACCCAATGCCTTGTTATTTATGGCATAAAAATATTGGCACGGTTGCTGCTTTGGTAGCAACACGGAAATCTAAAACCGTACTTAACTTTAACTACGCAAAGGAAAGCACATGAAAAGCAATCTATTAAACACTTTGGTTTTAGCTGCATTGGTGTTACCCGCAGTGGCAATGGCAGACACAGCACCGGCACCAGCCCCGACACCCGATAACGTCGTCACCACGAATGTGAATCTGGTGAGCAATTATGTGTATCGCGGTATTTCGCAAACTGGTGGCAAGCCGGCGATCCAAGGCGGTTTAGATTACTCCCATGTCAGTGGTTTCTATGCCGGTATGTGGGGTTCGAACATCAGCTGGTTGAGCGATTCGAAAACAGCAGCAAATGCGTCATTGGAATTGGACACCTATTTGGGATTCAAAAACAGCTTCGCCACAGACTACAGCTATGACGTGGGCTTCTTGCGCTACAACTATCCCGGTACTTACGCTCCCGCCACAACCACAGGAGACACCAACGAGATCTATGGCTTGATCGGCTGGAAATGGTTGACTGCCAAGTATTCTTACAGCTTGGGTAGTACTTTCGGGTTGCCTAATGCCAGTGGCACGAGCTACTTCGACCTGAGTGCCAATTACGCAATCCCCGATACCACTTACACTTTGGGTGCTCACTATGGCAAGCAAACTTATAAAGGCTCAACAGCCAATTTAGATGCAGCAGCAGGTGCTGATCCAACCTACTCTGACTACAAACTCAGTGTTGCGAAGGATTTGGGTACAGGCTACGGTGTCAGTCTGACTTACAGCAAGACTAATGCTACAACAGGCGTGGGCACCTTTTATAACGTCCTAGGTAAGGATTTGGGCAAGGGTGCTGCAGTATTGGCTTTGAGCCGCACGTTCTAAGGAATAGTTAAGCAAACGGGGTGCGTAACCCCGTTCAACCCTCAGGAGAAGATTATGAAAATGGTCACAGCAATCATCAAGCCGTTCAAGCTCGACGAGGTTCGTGAAGCTCTTTCCGCCATCGGCGTGCAGGGAATCACGGTTACCGAAGTCAAGGGTTTTGGCCGGCAAAAGGGACACACCGAGCTGTATCGCGGTGCGGAGTATGTGGTGGACTTTCTGCCCAAAGTAAAACTGGAAGCCGCGGTCAAAGCAGAGATGCTGGACCAGGTGGTCGAGACCATCGAAAAGGCTGCGCACACCGGAAAGATCGGCGACGGCAAGATCTTTGTGTCCGAAGTTGAACAAGTGATCCGCATCCGCACCGGTGAATCCGGCGCAGAAGCGCTATAAGGAGAATGACATGAAGAGATTTTTCGCATTATTTGCTTTGCTGGCTGTGCTGTGCGGGCTAACCGCAACGGCTTATGCCGATGAGGTTGCTGCTGCGGTTTCGGCGGTCACAACCGATGCCAGTGCTGTGGCAGCCCCGGCTGCCGCCGCGGCACCCGCTGCAGATGCGGCCGCCCCGACACCGAAATGTGGCGACAAGGGTTTTGACTGCAACAAGGGCGACGTAGCCTGGATGATGACATCCACTGCCTTCGTGCTGCTGATGACTGTGCCCGGTTTGGCCCTGTTCTATGCCGGTATGGTTCGCAGAAAGAACGCGCTGTCGACTGTCATGCAAAGCTTCGCCATTTTCTGTGTCATCGCGGTGCTCTGGGTGATCTACGGTTACAGCATGGCGTTCACTGCCGGTCACGACGGTAATGTACTGTCGCCGTTCATCGGCTCGCTCGACAAGTTCTTCATGTCCGGTGACGATCCGACCACGGCTGTGGCAGCTACATTCAGCAAAGGTCAATACATACCGGACTTCGTGTACGCCATGTTCCAGCTGACGTTTGCTGCAATCACTGTCGCGCTGATCTGCGGCGGCTTTGCCGAGCGTTTCAAGTTCTCATCGATGATCATATTCAGCGTGCTGTGGTTCACCTTCGCTTACCTGCCGATCGCGCACATGGTTTGGTACTGGGATGGTCCCGATGCGTATACAACTGCCAAGGGAGCTGCAGATTTGGCTAACAGTCATGCGGGTTTCATCTTCAACAAAGGCGCGCTTGATTTTGCCGGTGGTACCGTGGTTCATATCAATTCCGGTATAGCTGCCCTGGTTGCATGCCTGATGCTCGGCCCACGCAAGGGTTACGGCAAGATTGCGATGCCTCCGCACAGTCTGATGATGACGGCAATCGGTACCGGTATGTTGTGGATGGGCTGGTTCGGTTTCAACGCAGGTTCCGCATTGGAAGCAACCGGTGCAGCCGGTCTGGCATTCTTCAATACCCTGTTCGGTGTTGCTGTAGCGGGTGTTACCTGGATGCTGGTGGAGTGGATAGTCAAAGGCAAGCCTAGTTTGCTCGGTGTGTGTTCCGGCATCGTTGCGGGACTGGTAGCGATCACTCCGGCCGCAGGTTATGTCGGTGTGGGCGGCGCGTTCGTGGTTTGTGCCGTAGCAGCCATCATCTGCTTCTTCGCCGTAACCAAGGTCAAGCATTGGCTGGGTTATGACGACTCGCTCGATACCTTCGGTGTGCACTGCGTAGGCGGCATCATCGGTTCCATTGGTACCGGCATATTCGTCAATCCTAAGCTGGGTGGTACGGGTGTCTGGGATTATGTGGCAAACAAGGTCGGTGATTTCGATGCAATGGGTCAGATCGTTTCCCAGCTATGGGATATCGGTATCACGCTGGCATGGTCTGCGTTCGTGGCCTTCGTGATCCTGTTCATCCTGAAGAAGACGATCGGTATCCGTGCAAGCGACGAAGCACAGGAAGAAGGTCTCGACCTGGCAGATCACGGCGAGAAAGCTTACGACCTCTAATATTAGACTCCTCCCCTGAAGCTCCTGCTTCAGTTCAAAGGGCACCTTGCGGTGCCCTTTTTTTATGGGAGTGCATGCAATGGTTAGAGGACTGAGAATCTTTCGCAGAACCTATTCCACGTTTATCAAGTTCGTTTTATTGGGCACGCTTCCTGCTTTAGTATTCGGTTGTATTGCGCAACAATTTGAACCGGATAAATTTGAATAGGATAGATTTCTATGCTTGCAAGCATTGTGTACTTTGGAATAGGAATTCTCTTTGGTGTAGTCCTTGCCTACAATCGAAAAGATTTCCGCCAACAACAAACATTCGAGCAGATCGACCAGGAAGTTCGAGACAATTTGGAACGATATAAAAACCTGTCCGAAAGTTTAAAAGACGATGTGAAATTTTTGAAAACCAGAATGAGTTTTATCAAACAGAACGGCACCGGAATAGAAGACGGAACGGCGAGCTAGACTGCTGGGTCGCTGGATATTCACGCCCATCGTATAGCTTAAGAAAAAACGTCTAGCGGAAAACGATAGTCTTGTTTCCACACACCAACACGCGGTCTTCGATGTAATAACGCAAACCCCGCGACAGCACAGTCTTCTCGATATCGCGTCCGTAGCGTACTAGGTCGTCAACCGTATCGCCGTGGTCGATGCGCACCGTGTCCTGCTCGATGATAGGGCCGGCATCCAATTCATCGGTGACGAAATGACAAGTCGCACCGATGAGTTTCACCCCGCGCAGATAGGCTTGATGATAAGGTTTCGCGCCGACAAAAGAAGGCAGAAAGCTGTGGTGGATATTGATGATACGTCCCGCATAACGACGGCACAGCACGGGCGGTATGATCTGCATGAAACGCGCCAGTATCATGGTGTCGCCGCGGTATTCCTCGAACAGGGCGGTGATTTTTTCATATGCCGCCGCCTTGTCCTGCATGTCCACATGGATGAACGGGATGCCGTGCCACTCCACGAAACTGCGCAAGTCGTTGTGGTTGGAGATCACGCAAGGGATATCCACTTGCAATTCGCCGCTGCGCCAGCGATGCAGCAGGTCGTCCAGGCAGTGATCCTGTTTGCTGACCAGCACCACCAGTCGTTTCTTGATGGCGGAATCGGCAAGCTGCCAGACCATGTTGAGATCCCGCGCCAGCGGCTCAAAACGGTGCCGGAACTCGCGCGCATCGAATGGAATTGATTCAGCGCGTATCTCCTGTCGCATGAAAAAGCGTTCTGCCTCCTGATCGGTGTGATAACTCGCCTCGACGATGAAACCGCCAAGCTGCGCGATAAAGCCGCTTACCGCCGCGATGATGCCTGTGCGGTCGGGACAGGAGATGGTCAGGGTGTAGTGGTGTTTCATGCTGGTGATCCTAAATTGAGTAGCGAGGATTTTAACGGATATCGCCAACGCTCTTGCAACGAGTCGTAAGTTTATTTTGGAAAATCATCCAACCCGAATCAGGAAACAACCGGGATCGCGCGACCATAGACAAACGAGTCGGCGATCACTTCTTTGCGGGCAGTTCTTCCAAGTCGACCTGATCCAGACGGACGAACACAAAACCCTTTTTGAGCAGGTAGGGCAATCCGACCGCCAGACCTTCCGCCGAGTCGGAAGCGGGTTTGTTCATATGGGCGATGATGACGTCACCGGCTTTGACGTGTTCAAGTTTCTTTTCAATTGCAAGCCTGTTTAATGTGGCACCTGCATCCGCATTCACCGAAAACCCCGCGATCTTGTAACCCAGTTTGTCGATCTCTGCGATGGCTTGCGGATCATATTCGGCAGTGGCGCCGCGATACCAATGCGGTGCCACGCCGGTTGCTGCCTCGATGGCGCGCGCGCCTTCGGTCACTTCTCTGCGCAGATGGATGATGTCGGGCTCGCCGGGTATGCCATAGACCTTGCGACCTGCGCCGATGACTGCCGGGATATGATTTTCCCCGTGATCCTCGACGTCGAACAGATCGAGGTGCGCGAGGATCACCGAGAGGCCGTAGGGATTACTGTTCAACCATTTTTCCGTGGCGAAGATCGTGGCAGGGATCCGGTTTCGTATCAGGAACTCGATGAGATCATCGTCGTATTTACCCGTGCACGCATCCAGTGTGAGCGCAATCTTTTTGTTGGGGATGATCTGCGGCGTGATCTCGTCATGGATTTCGACAGGTGTCTGATCCGCGGCCAGTGACAGGGGGGAACAGGCCAATGCCAGCAACAACAAGAATAGCGGTTTCATCAATTCAAAAATTCCAAAGGTAAGGGGTTTGCAACAACATCGTTATGCCATAACAGCGACATGATGCGCGAGGCTTGTTCGACAGTGCCGCTGGTGAAAAATCGTTCGTCATATTTGCCTTCGGAGTCCGGTTTGCCAACTGGATCCGGCTCTCGCAACTCGGTATGGATGCGCCGTTGTAATTGTTTTGCAACTGCTGCACCGGTATCCACCAGTGTGATGTCATTCCCCACCACCTCGCTTATCAGTGGGGCCAGAAAAGGGTAATGCGTGCATCCCAGGATCAAGGTGTCCGCGCCGCGCGCCAGCAGCGGTGAGGTGTAGCGCACGATCAACTCCCGCGTTGTTATGCCGTCCAGATCGCCCCGTTCCACCTGTTCGACTAAGCCCGGACAACCCTGGGTGATGATCTTGACTTCTTCGCCGTAGCGCTCCAGCAGCGCGGCGAAACGCGCGCTTTCCAATGTGCCGGTTGTTGCCAGCACACCGACCACACCGCTTCTGGTGGCGGCAACGGCGGGTTTGACGGCGGGCTCCATGCCGATGATGGGTATGTCGAATTGGCTGCGCAGGCTCGCTGCAGCGGCGGCAGTCGCGGTGTTACAGGCGATGACGATGGCAGATGCGCCTTGCGCGATCAGGAAGCGGGCAAGCGTGTGGGAACGCTGTTCGATATATGAGGAAGGCTTGTCGCCGTAGGGGACATGGCCCGAATCGGCGACGTAGACCAGGCGTGCTTGCGGGAGCTCATGGCGGATATGGTGCAGGACGGAAAGTCCGCCCACACCGGAATCGAAAACGCCGATTGTTACTGAGGACATGGTATGACAATAATCCGTTCGCGGTGAGTGTTTTTCATTAGCTCCTTGGATACACTGCGCTGCGCAAGGCACTCAGGACGAACGAAAAATGTATCGAACCGCTTACAGTCGGAATCAAACACGTTAAGCAACCATTCCCTGGCTGCGCAAATATTCTTCATACGTGCCGTGGTAGTCGGTCACACCCTTGGCCGAGATTTCGATGATGCGGGTCGCCAATGAGGAAACGAACTCGCGGTCGTGACTGACGAACACGATCGTCCCTTTGAATTCCAGAAGCGCGGTGTTAAGCGATTCGATGGATTCCATGTCCATGTGGTTGGTCGGTTCGTCCATCAGCAGCACGTTATTCTTTTGCAGCATCAGCTTGCCGAACAGCATGCGCCCCTTTTCACCGCCTGACAGCACTTTGACTTTTTTCTTGGCATCATCGCCGGAGAACAGCAAACGCCCCAGCGTGGCGCGCACGGTTTGATCGTCATCGTTCGGGCCGCGCCAATACGTCATCCAGTCCGTCATGTTTTCGTCTTTGGCAAAATCAGCGGTGTGGTCCTGCGCGTAGTAGCCGATCTTGGCCTTTTCCGTCCACTTGATGATGCCGGTATCCGGTACGAGATCACCCGCGAGACAGCGCAGCAGCGTGGTCTTGCCGATGCCGTTCGGACCGATGATGGCGATTTTCTCGCACGCATCGATGCGGAAATTGACGTTGGAAAAAAGTACCTTGTCGTAGCCTTTGGCCATGTGCTGGACTTCCACCGCGGTGCGGTGCAGTTTTTCGCGCTCGTCGTATTCGAAGCGGATGAACGGATACTGGCGGCTGGACGGTTTGATATCCTCGATCTTGATCTTGTCGATCTGGCGCGCGCGCGAAGTCGCCTGCTTGGCCTTGGATGCATTGGCCGAGAAGCGTGCCACAAAAGCTTTCAACTCGGCGACCTTTTCCTTGGCCTTGGTGTTGTCGGACGATTGCTGTTCGCGTGCCTGTGTGGCGGCGAGCATGTATTCGTCGTAAGTGCCGGGATAGGTGGTAATCTTGCCGTAATCCAGATCGGACATATGGGTGCACACGCTGTTCAGGAAATGGCGATCGTGCGAGATGATGACCATGGTGCAGGTGCGCGCGTTGAGGATGTTTTCCAGCCAGCGTATGGTGTTGATGTCCAGGTTGTTGGTCGGCTCGTCCAGCAGCAGAATGTCCGGGTTGGAGAACAGGGCCTGCGCCAACAGCACGCGCAACTTGAAGCCGGGCGCGACCGCGCTCATGGGTCCCTGGTGCAATTGAATGTCGATGCCCAGACCCAGCAACAGTTCGCCGGCACGCGGTTCTGCGGTGTAACCGTCGTATTCGGCGAATTCCGCCTCCAGATCGGCGGCGCGCATATAGTCTTCCTCGGAGGCATCCGGGTTGGCATAGATCGAATCGCGTTCCGACATCGCCGCCCACATTTCGGCGTGACCCCTCATCACCACATCCAGCACGCGCATCTCTTCATAGGCAAACTGATCCTGGCGCAGCTTTCCCAGGCGTTCATTCTTATCCAGCATCACCTCGCCCGAGGACTGTTCCAGATCGCGCCCCAGTATCTTCATGAAGGTCGACTTGCCGCAACCGTTCGCGCCGATCAATCCGTAGCGGTTGCCGTCGCCGAACTTGACCGAGACATTCTCGAACAGAGGCTTTGCCCCGAATTGCATGGTGATGTTGGCGGTGGATAACATGGCTGCTCGACTTCAGAAATTTTTTGGGGCGCGATTTTAACACCGCAGCCCAATGGTGTGTGTGCCATTGCAGGCGGAGGCGGATTTATCCCGGCCTATCGGCTAGAATGCGCGGGGTCGATTACACGCTGATATCCATGGTCCCTCATCTCACCACCGCCCTCACCGGTCCTTTGCTCGATCTGGAGCGGCGACTCTTGTCCGCCATGCCGATTACCGAACACTGGCTGCGCACCCAGTGGCAGGAACATCCCGTGCCGTTCTACGCTTCGGTCGATCTGCGCAATAGCGGCTTTAAACTGGCGCCGGTCGATACCAATCTGTTCCCCGGCGGATTCAATAATATCAATCCGGATTTTCTGCCGCTATGCGTGCAAGCCATGCAAAGTGTGGTGCAGAAGATCTGCCCCGAGGCGCGGGGCGTGCTGCTGATCCCGGAAAATCACACGCGCAATACCTTCTATCTGCAAAATGTGGCACAGCTCGTCACGATCATCAAACAGGCCGGGATGCGCGTGCGCGTCGGCAGTCTGTTGCCCGAGATCACCCAAGCCACCCCTATCGCATTGCCCAACGGGGGCACGCTGACACTCGAACCTCTGGTACGGCGCGGTAATCGGTTGGGTCTGGAAGACTACGATCCCTGCGTGGTGGTACTGAATAACGACCTGTCGGGCGGAGTGCCGGACATCCTGAAGAATATCGAACAGGAGATCTATCCGCCGCTGTCGATGGGCTGGTACGCACGGCGCAAGTCGCAACATTTCGCCTTGTACGACAAGGTCGCCACCGAATTTGCGCAACTCATCAACATCGACCCGTGGCTGATCAATCCGTATTTTGACACATGCGACAAGGTCAACTTTCATGAACGTATCGGTTTGGAATGTCTGGCTGAAAAGGTCGATGTCACCCTGCAAAAAATGCGTGTGAAGTATGCGGAATACGGGGTGAAGAGCGATCCGTTCGTCATCGTCAAGGCCGATGCGGGAACCTATGGCATGGGGATCATGACAGTGAAGGACGCGAGTGAGATCGGTGCACTGAATCGCAAGCAGCGCAACAAGATGGCAGTCATCAAAGAGGGGCAGGAAGTCAGCGACGTGCTGGTGCAAGAGGGTGTGTATACCTTCGAGCACATCAATGACGCGGTGGCCGAGCCGGTGATCTATATGGTCGACCACTATGTGGTCGGCGGTTTCTATCGCGTGCATACCGGGCGCGGCGTGGACGAGAATCTCAATGCGCCGGGCATGCACTTTGTGCCGCTGGCCTTCGAGAGCTCGTGCAGCCTGCCCGATCCCGACTCGGCACCTGACGATACGCCGAATCGTTTCTATGCTTACGGCCTGGTGGCGCGTCTTGCCTTGCTGGCCGCTTCACTGGAGATCGAGGCGGCGGAGAACTAGCGGTGAGGAACGGATGGTTCATCTTGTGCGCTTTCTGGCTGTTGACTTCCTGTAGCAGCAAAGAGCCGTTGTACCAGGAGCAAGGTTATGTGTTCGGTACACTGGTGGAAATAAGCGTCTACGGGCTACCCGAAGCGGAAGCCCGACCCGCGGTGACTGAAGTCATGCAAGAATTCCAGCGGTTGCATACCATGCTGCACGCGTGGCAGCCCAGCGAGCTGAGCGAGTTGAACGAAGTGATCGCCAAGGATGAAAGCGCGGCAGTATCGAGCGAAATGGTGACGATACTGCAGGATGCCGCATCGATCTCCAAACAATCGCACGGCATGTTCAATCCGGCGATCGGCGGGCTGGTCGGGTTGTGGGGATTTCATGCGGACGAATTCAAGCCGGTGCAGCCGGCGGAACAAGACATCGCGAAATGGGTGACGGCGAACCCGCAGATGAGCGATCTGTCCATCCTGCGCGGTCGTGTTCAGAGCAAGAATCCCGCGGTACAACTCGATCTGGGCGGCTATGCAAAAGGCTACGCGCTCGACAGGGCCGCTGCCTTGTTGCATCAGCGCGGCATCAAGAATGCGCTGGTCAACATCGGCGGCAATGTCATGGCACTGGGGAAACACGGCGAACGCGCCTGGCGCGTCGGCATCCAGCATCCGCGCAAGTCCGGCGCGCTCGCGAGCTTGGAGTTGCGCGATGGCGAGGCCATCGGCACGTCGGGCGATTACCAGCGTTATTTCATGCTGGGTGACGTGCGTTATTGCCACCTCATCAATCCGAATACCGGCTACCCGGTGCAAGCCGTGCAAGCGGTGACGGTCCTGACCTCCGGGCCGCGCGCCGGCGTGTTATCCGATGCGGATTCCAAACCGCTGTTCGTTGCAGGCGCGAAGGGTTGGCGCAACGCTGCCCAGATGATGAATCTGGACTCGGCGATGCTGGTGGACGAGCAAGGCAAGGTCCATGTCACAGCCGAAATGCAGAAAAGGCTAGAATTCGCCGATAAAAATACTCGCGCCGAGGTGGAATGATGACGCTTCCAGAGCAGGACGTGGTGGAACACAAGGTGCGGCGTGCCACGGCACACTTTGCCTTGAAAAGGATATCCGCGATCGTCGAGGACGACCGGAGGCTCGATGCGAGCAAAGAACGCTATGCCAGCTGGTTCCTGCGTTACGGTATCGTATTGTTATTGGTGGCTTGCGCCGTGTCGGCGCGTTATCTGGGGATCATCTGATGGTGGGGATCTTGTTGGTCACGCACAACGGATTGGGAGACAGTCTGGTCGATTGCGTCAAACATGTGCTGGGAGTCGTGCCGGACAACCTTAAAGTGCTGTCGGTGCTGGCGGAAGATGATCCGCAGCGGAAGGGTGCCGAGGGTCAGGCATACATCAAGCAATTGGACAAGGGCAGCGGCGTGCTGATCCTGGCGGATATGTTCGGCGCAACACCCAGCAACATCGGCCGTCAACTCTGCCATGCCGAACGCGTCATGGGGGTGGCCGGGGTGAACCTGCCCATGTTGTTGCGCGTGGTTTGCCATTCCGGCGCGACGCTGCCGGAGCTGGCGAAATTGGCGGTCGAAGGAGGCCGCGATAGTGTCGTATACATGAATTCAGATATCTGAGGGCTAGCCATGCAACAACAGGACGTATTGATCATCAACAAACTCGGTTTGCATGCCCGCGCCTCGGCCAAGCTCACCCAACTGGCATCAAGTTTCAAATGCGAGGTAATGCTGACGCGCAACAAACGCCGCGTCAATGCTAAGAGCATCATGGGCGTGATGATGCTGGCTGCAGCCAAAGGCACGACGATCAACATCGAAACGAATGGCGTGGACGAAGCCGAAGCGATGCAGGCCTTGCTCGCACTGATCAATGACTATTTCGGGGAAGGCGAATGACTTTCTCATTGCACGGTATCGCAGTTTCCAGCGGCATTGCCATAGGCCATGCGCATCTGTTGTCGCACACCTCGCTGGAGGTGTTGCATTATGTGTTGCCCAAACCCCTGGTCGCGGAAGAGATCGCGCGTTTCGACACTGCGTTGCTGGCCACGCGCAACGAGTTTGTGAATCTGCGCAGCAATCGTCCGCAATATGCCGCGGCGGAGTTTGATGCCTTCCTCGAATTGCAGCAGATGATATTGGATGACCCGCTGTTGAGCGTCGCGCCGCGCGACATGATAGAGAGCGAGCACTGCAATGCCGAGTGGGCGCTCAAGACGCAGACTGAAAAATTGGTCGCGCAGTTCGATGAATTCGAGGATGCGTATCTGCGCGAGCGCCAGACCGACGTGACGCAGGTCGCCGAACGCTTGCTCAAACAATTGCTCGGCCAGCCCGGACACCAGCCCGCGCCGACCCGCCACGATGTGGAAACGATCCTGGTCGCGCACGATCTGAGTCCGGCTGATCTGATCCAGTTCAGACCCCAGCAGTACGCCGCTTTCATCACCGATGTGGGCGGGGCGACGTCGCATACCGCGATCGTGGCACGCAGTCTGAATACCCCGTGCGTGGTCGGTCTGCACCATGCGCGCGAACTGATACGCGAAGATGACCTGCTGATCCTCGACGGCGAGCAGGGTGTGCTTATCGTCAATCCCGACAAGGCCATACTCGCCGAATACAAGCTGCGCCAGAGTGCCTGGGACCTGGACCGCAAGAAACTCAAGCGCCTGCGCGGCGCGCGCGCCAACACGCTGGACGGCACGGTCATCGAGCTGTACGCCAACATCGAAAAACCGGAGGACATGGTCGAAGTGAGAGAGAACGGCGCGACCGGTATAGGATTGTTCCGCAGCGAATTCCTGTTCTTGAATCGTGACGAGTTGCCCGGCGAGGAGGAGCAATTTCAGGCCTATAAAGCCGTGGCGGAAGGCATGGAAGGCCAGCCGGTGACCATACGCACTTTCGATCTGGGTGCGGACAAGCAGCTCAAAGGTGCGGAGCGGGTCGCCAGTAATCCTGCACTGGGGCTGCGTGCGATCCGTTTGTGTCTGGCCGAGCCGCAGTTGTTCCGTACGCAGTTGCGCGCCCTGCTGCGCGCCACGCATTACGGTAACGTCAAGATCCTCGTGCCGATGCTGTCCGGTGCGGCGGAGATCAACCAGACGCTGCAGTTCATCGCGGCCACCAAGCAGGACCTCGACGACGAAAACATTCCTTATGACCGCGAGGTGATGATAGGCGGCATGATAGAGATACCGGCGGCGGCATTGGCGTTGAACGTGTTCGCAAAAAGGCTGGATTTCCTGTCCATAGGGACGAACGACCTGATCCAGTACACGCTGGCGATCGATCGTACCGACGAGGAAGTCGCGCATTTGTACGACCCTCTGCATCCGGCCGTGATACACCTGCTGTCGCTGGTCATCAGCACCGCGAACAAGCTGGGCGTCCCGGTATCGGTATGCGGGGAAATGGCGGGCGAGCTGGCCTACACGCGCCTGTTCCTCGGTCTGGGCTTGCGCCAGTTCTCGATGTCATCCGCGCAAGTGCCCGGCATCAAACAGCGCGTGCTCACCACCAGCTTGCCCGAGATCGCCGGGTTGACGCAAAAGATATTGCGTGCCGACGACCCGCTGAAGATCCGCGAGTTGCTGGACAAGCTCAACGCCTAGTGCGGATTGACAGCTTCCGGCAAATCGCGGAAACTGCGCCTTGTGCCGATTTGACATCAGCTTGCGGGGCACGTTAAACATTCCAGCTAAAGCGAGTCGAAGCCCGCTCTAGCTCCCAAGCTGATCGGGCTTTTAATTTTTGGAGTGGGCATTGGAACAAACCGTAGGCATCGTTACCGCGCAACGCGCAACGTTCGACACCCCGCTGACATTTCGCAGCGGTGCGGTGTTGCCGCGCTACGAGCTGGTCTATGAGACTTACGGCGCGCTGAATGCCGACCACTCCAACGCCATCCTGATCTGTCATGCCTTGTCGGGTCATCATCACGTCGCGGGCAGCTATGCCGACGAACCCGCGAACGTCGGTTGGTGGGACAACATGGTGGGCCCCGGCAAACCTGTCGACACGAATAAGTTTTTCGTCATCGGCCTGAACAATCTGGGCGGTTGTCACGGTTCGACCGGCCCGTCGTCTATCGACCCGGCGACCGGACAGCCATACGGTGCAAGCTTTCCGGTCATTACCGTGGAAGACTGGGTCGTGTCGCAGGCGCGTCTCGCCGACCTGCTCGGCATCGAACGCTTCGCGGCGATCATCGGCGGCAGTCTGGGCGGGATGCAAGCTTTGCAATGGTCGCTGGCCTATCCCGAGCGCGTGCGTCATGTGCTTGCCATCGCTGCCGCACCGCGCCTCACCGCGCAGAACATCGCGTTCAACGACGTGGCACGCAACGCGATCCTGACCGATCCGGAATTTCACGGCGGCAACTATTATCAGCACAACGTCGTGCCGACGCGGGGGCTGAGATTGGCACGCATGCTGGGGCACATCACTTATTTGTCCGACGATGCGATGGCGGATAAATTCGGACGTGAATTGCGCTCGGGAAAATTCAGTTACAACTATGAGATCGAGTTCGAGATCGAATCCTATCTGCGCTACCAGGGCGACAAATTCGCTTCGTATTTCGATGCGAACACCTATCTGCTGATGACCAAGGCGCTGGATTATTTCGATCCCGCGCACGATTTCGGCGGCGACCTGAACCATGCTTTCGGGCGCGCCAAGGCGAATTATTTGGTGATCTCGTTCACCACCGACTGGCGTTTCTCGCCGCAACGTTCGCGCGAGATCGTGCAACCCCTGCTGCACAACCGCCGCAATGTCAGTTATGCGGAGATCACTTCCGCGCACGGACACGATTCATTCCTGATGCCGCATCCGCACTACTTCGATGTGACGCGTGCCTACCTCAGCAACGTAGCCAAGGAGCGCGCCAAATGAGCAGGGAAGAGATCGCCAGATTGGCCGCCGAACGCCCCGACTTCGAGGCCATCGCGTCATGGATACCCAAGGGTGCGTCGGTACTGGATCTGGGCTGCGGCGACGGCAGCCTGCTGCGCTATCTCAAGGAGACCCGCGCGGTGCGCGGCTACGGCGTGGAGATCAACGACCTCGACATTGTCTCGTGTATCGTCAACGGCGTGAACGTGATCCAGAACGACCTTGATTCCGGCTTGTCGGATTTCGAAGATAACGCTTTCGATTTCGTCATCCTCTCGCAGACCCTGCAAGCCACTCGCCACACCGAAGCCATCATCAAAGAGATGCTGCGGGTCGGACGCGAAGGCATCGTCAGTTTCCCCAATTTTGGCTACTGGAAGAATCGGCTCAACATCCTGAATGGCAAGATGCCGGTGTCGCGCGAGCTGCCCTACCAGTGGTACGACACGCCCAACGTGCATCTGTGTACCCTGAACGACTTCGAGGAATTCTGTTACCGCTGCGCGGTCAGCATCACCGCGCAGCGG
>Ga0209067_10000853_pt1 | contig 19145 bp, 15 predicted proteins | sample ColStrG_CSR_2013_FD_187199 | JGI IMG/M metagenome (GOLD analysis project Ga0209067, IMG submission 187199) | Freshwater sediment microbial communities in response to fracking from Pennsylvania, USA - Cold Stream Run_MetaG_CSR_2013 (SPAdes)... | ecosystem: Environmental > Aquatic > Freshwater >...
GTTTGCAGCAAGAGTCACGATACCAAGAGACCAGTAACATCTCAGCCTAAGAGCTAGGTCGGTTACGCCGGACGGCCCCAGTTTTCTTGGTTAACGAAACTTGGGGAACCATCTCGGAAATAGCGAAGTTGCTCAGCCCCTCTGGGCAGCCCTCTTCGAAACGGCCTCATCGATAGTACCGGGCGGCAGTAACGCGGTCAGATGCATCCCGGCTTCGGCACCCATCACCTCGAGCATATCTCCCATTTTGGCGCGGATCGGTTTCACCAAATCCTATTCAGTGCTCCATGTTTGCCAGATGACAAATTAGTCTAGGGGGCCGTCTCCCGGACTATGTCCACGATGATCGGCTCGATGGTCGCGATGCATGATAGAGCGAGACCGGCCTAACAGCGGACTCACGCTTGCTTGCGCGCCACGACATCGAACTTGCACTTCAGTTCGTCCTTGACTCGGATCGTTCCGCCAGCAGCTGAAACCAAGCCGATCTCATAATCGCTTTGCCGGACTGAAAACTCACCGGACGCCCGCAAGGAGTCGCTGAAAATCACGACTCGGGCCGAAACCGGCAGACTTCGAGTCACACCGTGCAATGTCAACTCTCCATTTAGGGCCGCCCAGTAGCGATCGCCGTTGCCGCTGCCAGTCACCCGGGAGCACTCGTAGACGATCTCGGGAAAGCGATCGGTCTCCAGCACTTCGCCGTGCATCCGGCGATGAATGTCTTGCCGGTCCTTCTCCGGAATGTCATCGACGCATTCGAGGGAGTCGGCGCGTATGCTCACAGACAGCCGGGCGCCGTCGAGCGGTTTGTCCGGACTGAAATCCACATCCCCGCGGAAATCCCGGATGGCGATATTGGGGTTGTGTCCGAAGGCAGATAGCAGTCCGGTGGAAAATGCCTGCACATTGAACGTACTCTTCTGGGCGTCGATTGAATAGCGAACGGTCGTATCCTCCGGGAGTGGTCTAGCTCCGTGCACAGTGCGGTCCTCCTTGGTTAACAGCTTCGCCCATCCGCACCATGCCTACATAGAGCGCAGCCTGAGGTAACGATCCAGATCCGGCAAAGCACCCTGCACCAGGTCGCCGACCCCGACCTGCCCCAGATACCGCCGGACGAGCGGGTTGGAAAGAATCAGCCCGGCGCCAAAGACCATGAACGCAACGCCACTGAGCATGTACAGAGTATCTTTGTCAGTAACTCCATTGGAGTGGTTGTTGTTTTCGGACACGACAAGCTCCTTTCAGAATGAACGTTTGATCCTTATTGTTGTTCCTGCAGAACTTTGTCTACCACCGAGGCCACCATCTTCACGGCCTCCTCAATCGCGGCCTCGACGGGCTCGCTTAATCCCATTTGTCCTTCTTCGCCGCCGAAGGTGGCTGGCTCACAACCAACCAGCAGAACTTTTTTCAAGCTGCCGTTCATCGAGGCAGCCATGCGCAGTACGTTAAGCGGGTTCATGCCGTGCGTCTCGACGACGGCCTGCCCAGGTTCGTCCAACTTGCTCAGATCGGGTTCGACGAGGGAAACCGTGCCCAGCGTCTGCCCGTGTGGATAGGCGTCTACCAGGATGGTAGTTTCGTAGCCATCTTGCAGGGCGTATGCCAGATCAAAACCACGGATGCCGAAGTCCACGACGCGCACGCTCGCCGGAAAGTCGAGGGTGGACAAACGCTTCACCACTTCGACTCCAAATCCGTCGTCCCCAAGGAAGATGTTGCCGATGCCGGCAACCAGAATACGCACTGGCTGCGCTGCGGCCCTGGGTTGCGCTTCCTCGGCCGGCAAAGGTTCGATCTCGTCGGAGTCAAAGAAGAAACGATGTCCTGGCTGCCGCAGAAGTCCCAAATCCCTTCCCGGGTCGTCATCGAGCACCACGCCAACATGGTTCTTGCCCTCGTAGTCTTGCTCAATGCTTTCTACGAGGGCGATTTGACCGGCGAGTGCGATGTCGAGCACGTCGCCGCCCTTGCGGGGGCACAGGCGGACGCGATCCCCGGCCTTGATCTCGGCGCCACGGACGGTCAGCCGATCAACCAAAGTCTTCTCTTCAAGTAGCTGCCATTCCCACTCGTTCATGGAGTGCCCTCCCGGAATAGGCGCAAACCGCGCACGGCACCGTGCAGCTTCATGAATTGCTCGGCAGGCATCGACTCGGTTCGCTCCAGAATCTGGCGCGCGCGCTCATCCGACTGGCGAATCTCGCGTTTTTCTTCGTCGGTCAGAGTCATGATGCGCAAGGACAGGATTTCATCGATCTCCGTCCCGTCAAACAGATCGCCGGCACTCTCCGGAGCGATCTGCGGGTAGTCGTAGAGAATGATGGGGGAGGCCAAAAGGGTGTCGCGCTGTCCCGGGTCTCCCACGAGCACGGGCCATGCACCAACGTTTCGGCACAGTGCGACGAGTTCCTGCAACTCTGCCGGCGGCTCCAGCAGTGAGACAAATTCGCCACCTTCCACTCCCAGAATTAAGTGGGTCGAAACCAAAGAATGCATGAGCGCCTCATCGCGGCTGCTCTCGTCGGTCTCTAGAGGCGTGTGGTTGTGCACAACAACGCTGACCTTGAATAGATCAGCACCCGTCCTCGAGGCGGTCATGTCGATGGTTCCCTGGATTGCTTCTTGCCGGCGGTCAACCTGGGTTTCGGCGGGGAATGCAAACGTCTTCCTCAACAGCTGGCGGCAAAGCGTCTCGGGCGAGCGAAGAGGCAGATCGACCTCCCGCTCCACAGCCTCCTGCCAGCCGTCGGGCAGGGACGAGTTTGCATCTCTGGAGTGGTCATTCGATCGCGCTCGCAAATGCAGGAATCTTATTTTCGCTTCGAGGACCGTGCCGGAATTTCCTGAAACCAAGCATTCGGTTTGCATACTGCAAGGTTCCTGGCCGCATTGTGCATCGCTGTAAGCTTGCGGGTAGACGACTCCGAAATTCCAGCGCTGGCGATTCTTCACCGACGACGGCCTGTAGGGATAGAGCATGTACCCCTCATAGAGCACGGCCTTCGCGATCTGATCGACTTTCGCTAGATTCATGAGCGCACCGTCTCCTCCGCCTGAAGCATGTTCTCCAGGGCCTGCTCCCAGGTAGGAATGCCGTGCCGGACCTTATATTCCTGAAGGCGTTCGAACACATCACGACGAAGACAGAGCCATGCGCTATTGGGATAGTAGGTATCCATCATTTCGCGCCACACTTTCACCGGCAGGCTGAAGCGCGCTTCCTTATCCCATGAAATCGGCGAGACCTGCAGGTGCCCGTCTTGGGGCGCGTAGAAAACCGCACCACTGAACATGAAACACAGGGGGACATCTCCATCTCCGAGACCGTGGAAGTATTTCGTTGCGCCCACGTTGAAATCGAACGTGCAGGGCACCGGAAGATCGATCATGGTTGAGCCCTGAAAAAGAGGCACATTCAAGTTAACGTGGGTCCACAGCAGGTTGCGCAGGGTTTGACTCCACCGCTCAGGCTCACCGAAGAGGTCTCGCAGCCTCTGCTGGTCTTCTGCCGCATAGCGGCGGCGTGTGACTTCAATCTGAATCTGGCATCGTAGCGCGATGGAGTGAATGGTCTCTTGGCTGGCATTCGTGACATGCAGCTTGAATGCGATCTGCGGAGCGGCCGAGAACGGGACCACCTCCGCACCTTCGATCCTGAAGGCTAGATCAGGCATGCATTTCCTCAGTCACTACTTGCGCCTTGGCTCGCAGTTCCGCGAAAAAGTTCCCGATCTCCTGCCACACTTCCGTGCCTCCCGACAACCCACGCCAGTGGATACGAATCAGGCCCACGAGCTTGTAGCAGGCATCAATCGGGACGATGTAATACTCGGCGGGAGATGCTCCCCGAGATTGCCCCACGCGGTTCACCAGCAGGGCCTCGACATCAGGTTCTAACCGGCGCAGCGCTGGGTTCGACTGCACGATGCTGCTCCAGGCTTCGAGGGGCAAGAGTGATTCGGTCGCTCCCGCTGGGCTCGGATACAAGGCGCTCATGCGCGAGCTCAGGCTGTTTTCGAAAAAGAACGCCAGATTGATGGGAATGAGCAGGCCTTCCCACTCGGCGTCGGTCATGCGGAAGTTCGCAAAAAGGCGCACGTCGCGGGGCACCCGCTTGAATTTTGATCCGGCGCGGCCGCTGAACAGCAGCGCACAGGCGTCACAGGCGCAAAGAAGCTTGCGTTGCGTCAATTCGATGAGGTGGGAATGCTCGGGGTACAACTCCAGGCTACACAGTTCACATTGCTCGACGCGGCGCTGCGGCTTGCGCGCGAACTGGCGTAGAGACTCGAAGGCCTGCGATGTTCCCGGAAGCTGTTCCGTCTTCATCTTCATCATTGCCCACGATGCTCTACGCGCGCGCTCAGTCCATGCCTTCACTGCGCAGTGCAAGGCTGTGGTCGAGCGATGGAGGGGAAGGGGGAAGGCTTGCTAGCAACTTCTCCACCGCCACGAAGCCGGAAGGGGTGGGCTCTTGAAACCCATCCACAACCAGCGACCTGAGGTCGGGTGCAGCTTCGTACACCGCCTCCTCCACAGTTGCCCGCACTGCCTGACTCGTCGATCCACAAGCATGCCCGTCGATGGTTACCCGCAAAAGAATGTCGCCACCGTTCACTCCGACTAACGTTGCTTCGGCTCCCATCTTCTGGAGCTTGGAACGCATCTGCTCTAACTTCCGTTCGACGCGCGTCTGCAGTTCCTCAGGATGAAGTCCGTAGAGAATCAGCAGACTACTTACCAGAGAGTCACGGCCCAAATCATCAATGATCTGTGGGCCCGAGTCCCCAGATTGAAAGACAATCTCCAGGATTCGCTCCAGGCCGGTGCCGTGCAGGTCCATCAGCAACTGAACCAGTTCCTTAGCAGCCGCGCGGGACGCTGGGTCTGCGATGGACTCCAAGTCTCGCACCAAGCCGCCGATTTTCTGCACGCGTTTCTGGAAGTCGTTATCGTCGACCACAGTCCTCCTCGAACCCAGGGAGCGGGAGCGACCTCGCCGGATGCACTCCACTTCCACGGACGAGATGCCCCGATCCTTCCAACGGAACACTCCGATCCTCACTCTTGAACGCCGAACATCGGCGAGTGCCGCGTCTCCAACACCTTGCCATTTCCCAGATACATATGCACGCCGCAGGGCAGGCACGGATCGAAGCTCCGTACCGCGCGCATAATGTCGATCCCCTTGAACTTGTCGGGACCGTTCTCTTCGAAGATCGGCGTGTTCTGCACCGCATCCTCGTACGGCCCGGGCGTGCCATAGACATCGCGGGGATTCGCATTCCACGGCGTCGGTGGATAGGGATGGTAATTCGCGATCTTGCCTTTGCAGATCACGACGTGATGCGATAGAACTCCGCGCACCGCCTCGTGGAAGCCGCACCCAATGGCCTCTTCCGGGACCTTGAAGTCGTTCCAGGTTTTCGTCCGCCCGGAGTGCAATTCCTCCAGCGCCTGCTCTGCAAAGTACAACCCGCAACACGCCGCATACACCTGGAAATACGTCCGGGCGCGGTCGCGCTCAATCGCATTGCTCCACTTCGGAATCTTCCACTCGAATTCCACTTCGGGCAGCGAAGTAGTCTTGGGGAGATACATCTTCACGCTGTTCCCCGTGGCCTTGATGTAGCCGATGTCCACCAAGCCGGCCAAGGCTGTCGCCCAGAGGCGAGCGATCGGTCCGCCGCCGGTGTCGAGCGCGAGGTGATCGCCAGTACGCTTGTCGAACCAACGAGGTGACATGACCCAGGTATACTTTCCGCCGAAATCGCGTTTCTGCGGACGAGGGATCGTCGTCTGGTTCCAGGGATGATGCTTGTCGACCGCATTGCCTAGAGGGTCAGTCTTCACGAACGTCTCCGAGCTCTGCCAATCGTCGTAGTAAGAACTGCCCAGCAGGATGCGGATGTTGAGGTTAATGTCAACGAGATCGGTGGTGACGAGCTTGCCGTCGACGACCACGCCTGGCGTGACGTACATTTTGCGGCCCCAGTCCGTCATGTTCTTGTAGGTGTAGTCGCAGTGTTCGGGATCGTTAAACGATCCCCAGCAGCCCAGAAGCACGCGCCGCCGTCCGACCTCTTCGTATCCCGGCAGCGCCTCATAGAAGAAGTCGAAGATGTCGTCGTGCAGGGGAACAACCTTCTTCATGAACTCCACGTACTTCATGAGTCGAACGATATAGTCGGTGAAGAGTTGGATGGTCGGAACTGTGCCGACGCCGCCCGGATACAAGGTGGAAGGGTGCACGTGACGGCCTTCCATCAGGCAGAACATTTCGCGGGTCATGCGGCTCATCTGCAGCGCTTCACGATAGAAAGCGCCGGTGAACGGATTCAGCGCGCGCATGATGTCGGCGATCGTGCGGTACCCGTGCTGATGGGCGTGCGGCGCAGCCGTTTTTTCCGCCTTGGCGAACACTCCTGGGTTGGTTTCTTTCACCATCTGCTCGCAGAAGTCCACCCCGACCAGGTTGTCCTGGAAAATGTTGTGGTCGAACATGTACTCGGCGGCTTCGCCGAGGTTCACGATCCACTCCGCCATCGCGGGCGGACGCACTCCGAACGCCATGTTTTGCGCATAGGTCGCACAAGTGGCGTGGTTGTCGCCGCAAATTCCGCAGATGCGGCTGGTGATGAAGTGTGCGTCGCGCGGGTCTTTACCCTTCATGAAGATGCTGTATCCGCGGAAGATCGATGAAGTGCTGTGGCACTCGGCCACCTGGCGATTGGCGAAGTCGATCTTGGTGAAGATGCCCAGGCTGCCCACGATGCGGGTGATCGGGTCCCAGTTCATCTCGACGAGGTTTCTGCCCTTGGTCGCTGCGTCTTTGGTCGGTGCGGTAATCGTGCTCATTTCTCGATCGCTCCTCTCTCGTCTCAATCTCAGTAGATCCGCTCAATAAGATCTGGGGTGGTAGCCGGTGGTGAGTTCAGCCCGCGGATGCCGCCACTTTGGTTCCTTGTTGACGGTGGACTGAGTCATCGAGCGCAGCGCGGTGATGGCGCGGCCATAAGCTCCAACCGCTGCCGAGGAGACTTTGGCGCCCGGTGGCTCGTCCATGAAGGGCATGAACTTGTCCGGGAACCCGGGCATCGTGCAGCCAATGCAAATGCCGCCCACGTTGGGGCAACCGCCGATGCCAGCCATCCACCCACGCTTGGGCACGTTACAGTTGACGACCGGTCCCCAGCAGCCGAGTTTTACGATGCACTTGGGCGAGCCGTAGGTCCCGGCGAAGTCGCCCTGCTCGTAGTAGCCGGCACGATCGCAGCCCTCGTGGACTGTATTCCCGAACAGCCATGTGGGCCGCAACTGCTCGTCCAGAGGAATCATGGGCGCGCGTCCTGCCACTTGATAGAGCAGGTACAGCACGGTCTCCATAAAGTTGTCGGGCTGCACCGGGCAGCCGGGAACATTCACGATTGGGAGGCCGGCCTTGGAAGTCCAGTTCCAGCCCAAATAGTCCGCGAGGCCCATGCAACCGGTCGGATTGCCTTCCATGGCGTGAATGCCGCCGTAAGTCGCGCAAGTGCCGCAGGCTATGACGGCGGTTGCCTTGGGGGCGAGGCGGTCAATCCATTCGTTGGTCGTGATCGGCTGCTTGGTCTTGGGGTCTGTGCCGAGGGCCGCCCAATACCCGTCCCTCTTTATCTTCTCGTTAGGGATGGAACCTTCCACTACGAGAACGAAGGGTTCGAGCCTCCCTTCCTCCGCGAGATACCAGTACTTGAGAAAATCATCGCCGTTTTCATAGGCAAGCACGGGATTGTGCAGGTGCACCTTCGGCAGTCCGGGGATGGCTCCCAGCAGCACGTCTTCGATGCTGGGCTGAGTTGCCGCCGTAATTGAAACGGAATCTCCGTCACAGCCCAGTCCGGCTGTGATCCAGACTATGTGTACCTCTGAGACGGCCGGTGCATGCTGGGTAACTCGACCGTACGGAACTGTTTCCGCTGCCATAGCTGGGGTCTCCTTTCGAGTACCGAATGCTTCACAAACCTGTTCGATCCCGTGCTTTGCCACCCACGTCCGGGCTACGCACAAAACGAAATAGGACTTGGCGTCAGAGGGATCCGCGCAAGTGCCCACACACCTGGCGGAAATGTCGATACCCAGAATCAATAAAACGGATAGCTCTCACAAGCGGGAGCAGCCTTGTTTTTTGCTCCAGGGATGTCCTGCGAAGGGATAAGGGATTCCCCGATGGCTGAGGTGGGTTGGGAAAAGGATCGTGGGCGACGCTCAGGCGGACTTCTCGTTAATGCTCCATTGGATGGCGTGCTGCACCAGTTCGCGAGCGCTGCGCAGTGACAACTTTTCTTTGATATGCGCCTGGTAGGACTCAACGGTCTTCACGCTGATATGCAGTTCCTCTGCGATCTGGCGGGTGGCATGGCCCTCGCCGATGAGCCGGAAAACTTCGAGTTCGCGGTCCGTGAGATCTGCGATCGACGAGGGTTTGCCCGCGCTGGGACTGCCGATGTAGCGCTGCAGCATCCGGTTCGAGATGCGCTCGCTGAGGTAAATCTCACCGCTAAGAATCCGCCGCAAAGCAACCAGCACCTTTTCGGTCGCCTCCTGCTTCATGATGTAACCCTGAGCGCCAGCTCGAAGCGCCCGCTCGGCATAGATCGATTCGTCGTGCATCGAGAGGATCAAAACGGGCAGATTCGGATATCGCATTCGAATGTCCTTGAGAAGATCCAGACCATCGGGCCCGTTCAACGAAATGTCTACTACCATGATGTCGGGTTTGGCGATGGTGACAGAATGCACCGCTGTGTGCGCGTCTTCCGCTTCGCCGCACACCGTAAGATCAGGCTCGCGGTTGATGAGCAAGGCTAACCCCTGGCGCACGATGGGGTGATCGTCAACCACGAAAACTCTCTTCTTCCCCTCAACGCTGCTCTGGTTCATGGCCTGCTCCCCGCACCTTCGCCGCTGATCGGGAAACGGCAAGTCACCACGGAACCGCGTGGGAGTTCCCGCCGGACTTCCAGGTTCCCTCCGATCATGCCCGCGCGATAGTTCATGATGTGCAAGCCCACGCCAGTATGGGGTGCGAGCGGCCGCGCGATGCCCACGCCGTCATCTTTTATTATCAGTGTTCCTTCCCGTTCGCCAGAAAAAAGACGAATCACGATTTCCCGGGCGTGCCCGTGCTTGATGGCATTGTTCACCGCTTCCTGCGCGATGTGGTAAAGGTGGGTTGCCACCGGGGCATCGTGAATCAACACGGCTTCCTCGCATTGGAAATGGCAGGCCACTCCGAACAGGTTTTCGATTTCGGTGGCATAGAGCCGCAGCGCCGACATCAACCCGTGCGCGTCCGAAACCACCGGCAGCAACCCTCTCGCCAGTTCCCGCGTCTTGAGGATCGCGTCGTTGACGAGCTGCACGATTTTGGCGGCATCGGCCGCTTCGGGAATTCCTCGCTCCACCAGCTTCTGCTCCTGCACCTTGGTCATGAAGGCGATGCCGGTCAGATGCTGTCCCAGACCGTCATGCAAGTCCTGTGCGATTCTTCGCTGTTCCCGCTCACTGATCTCGAGAACAGTTTTTTCAAGACGCTTGCGTTCGCTGATATCGCGGATCGCACTTGAAACCAGCACTCCTTCTTCGGTTTCAAGCGGGCTTAGACTGATCTCCACGGGGAACTCGTGGCCGTCTTTGTGCAGGGCATGCAGCTCCAAGACGGCGCCCATCGGGCGAACGCGGGGTTCGGCGGCGAAACGTCTGCGGTGCGAAGGATGGTCCCCGCGCAGGCGTTGCGGCACCAGCTTCTCGACCTCTTCTCCGAGTAGCTCCTGCCGGTGATAGCCAAACAATTTTTCCACTTGGGCATTTACCAGAACAATTTTCCCCTTCTGGTTGACCACGACGACCGCATCGGGCGCGGCTTCCAGCAGTCCGCGGAAACGCACCTGCGCCCGCCTTTGCGCGGTCACATCGATGCCGGACGCAATCACGTACATGGGCGTCTGCTTCGTGGCGGGAAGCACAGCGGCCGACCAGGCGATGGTGCGGCGGCTTCCATCCCTCGCCGCCCATTGGCTTTCGTATTCTGTACGGGCCTGGTTGTCGCAGATTTGCGAGAACACAATCTGGAATTGCTGCTTCTCTTCGGGTACGAGAAACAGATCCCATACCTGCTGCCCGCGGGCTTGTTCGAACGATTGCCCGGTCATCTGTTCACACGCGCGATTGAAACGTACGATTCTGCCCTCGCGATCGAGCACAATCACCAGGGCGCCTACGGTGTCGAGGATCGCCGACACCACATTGCGCTCCTCTTCCAGTTCCTGTTCAGTCCGCTTGAGGTCGGTGATGTCGAATGCCACCCCGTGAATGAACCATGGAGCGCCGTCGGGGCGGCGAATCATCTTGGCTTCGCAGTGGAACCAGATCACGCGGCCGTCCCGCGCAATCACCCTGTAGGCCGAGCGCAGCGGCTTGCCCGACAGAAACATCTCCGAAGCTTCCACGCTCCAGCGGTCTTTATCGTCGGGGTGAACTTGCCGGTACCACAGCACCGGGTCCTCCAGCCATTCTGACTGCGTGAATCCCAGCGTGGCTTCGATCTGCGGGCTCACATACGCTTCGCCGATGCCGCGATCGAGATACGCCATGAATACGACGGCGGGAAGCTGCTCCACCAAAGCCCGGTACTTGGCTTCGAGGTTGGGGAGTTGTTCCGAGGAAATTGGACCGGCATCAAGCCTTTCGAAGAAATGACGAACTGCACCAAGAGACCCGGCAATGTCTGGTCTTTGGCATAAGTGCTCGCCAGATCAGTTAGGATCGATTCCGCCTCTTCCGGGCTGAGCGCCTTCTCTTCCTCTTGCGGAAGCGAAGGGCGAGCGCCATCTGCCGCGCCGCGACCTATTTGCCAGAACGTACTCATCACAACTGACCTTCTTTAGTCGCGCCAGCGTCACGGTGTCCGCGGCGTCTTGGACCGGCTTCTCCAACTGGGCTCTTTATTGAGAGAGGCCTGCGTGAAACGGCGAAGGGCGTGAATCGCGCGGCCGTAAGTCTGCACAGCTTGAGACGAAAGCAATGATCCCGGAGGCTGGTTCATGAAGGGCATGAATTTATCCGGAAAGCCCGGCATGGTGCAGCCAATGCAAATGCCGCCGACATTCGGGCATCCGCCGATCCCACTCATCCATCCGCGCTTGCCCACGTTGCATTGCACGACCGGGCCCCAACATCCGAGCTTCACAATGCACAGCGGAGATCCGTATTCTTCGGCAAACTGGCCCTGCTCGTAATAGCCTCCGCGATCGCAACCTTCATGCAGGGTGCTGCCAAATAGCCAAGTGGGGCGGAGCGCGTCGTCGAGTGGAATCATCGGGGCGCGGCCAGCTGCCATATAAAGGAGATACAACACGGTCTCCATCATGTTGTCGGGTTGCACGGGGCAGCCGGGAACGCACACAATCGGGATCTGCGCTTTCGACTTCCATTTCCAGCCCAGGTAGTCCGGCAACCCCATACAGCCGGTTGGATTTCCCTCGATGGCGTGGATCCCGCCATAGGTCGCGCACGTGCCGGCCGCGATGATCGCCCATGCCTGAGGGGCAAGACGATCGATCCACTCGCAAGTGGTAATGGGCTGGCCCGTCTGCGGATCAGTCCCGAAGGAGGCCCAATATCCTTCCGCCTTGTTGTTCTCGTTCGGGATCGATCCCTCAATCACGAGAATGAAGGGTCGTTCCGCTTTGCCTTCGGCCGCATCGCGGAAAGGTCGTACGAACTCGTCTCCGTTTTCGTAGGCGAGAAACGGATTGTAGAGCTTGACCTTCGGGATCCAGGGCAGGGCGCCGGTCACAACATCTTCGATGCTGGGTTGGGTGGCACCGGTCATGGCAATCGTATCGCCGTCGCAACCCAGGCCGGCCGTCAACCAAAGGATATCGATTCCCTCGATCGCCGGAGTGGCCTTGAACTCGCGGGCCCGACTGGCGTCAGTGTCTCCCATCCGCTCACTCCCCCAGCGCGCAACAGCCTGCGTATTCTAGCTTATTTCGATGATAGTAGGCTGACCAGCGTTAATGATCGACGGGTGGCTAATCCGGAGGCGTTTCCGTCTCCAGCTTCGGCAGGCTGCCGGCAGAGTCACCGTGCAGGTAAACCCTCAGCCTAAATGACGCAGATGCATGGCTGGCGGTTAAGAAACGCAGACTGGAGAGGCTGGAAAGTGCGGCGACGGCCCACTAGATGGTCTGGTAAAATATCATCAGCCGGCAAGTTGTTATGTAGGCGCGTAGCTCAGTTGGTTAGAGCGCTACCTTGACACGGTAGAGGTCAGGAGTTCGAGTCTCCTCGTGCCTACCATATTTCTCAATCCCCTAGAGATTCCACGTGCGTCTTTCCTTGCTCCAAAAACGCTCCATTGGCGACCTGAGTCCTTGCTTCTTCAAGTGGATGCCATTGCGGATTCTCGCGCCCGGTTCTCGACCCCATAATTGAGGATGCCCTTGCGCAAACGCATGAGTGGCTCCTTCAAAGGTGCTCCTGACAGGTTGCACTGAACCAATTCAAACCGGGACGGTTGAGAAAGTATCCTAATGTGCCCTGCCGCAAGCTGAGGACAACGCTGAACGCTGGGGCAATTGACATATACAATCGCAGTAAGCTGTTTTTGGCTTGGAGGCGATCCCTTCGATTCCCGATCCTTCCACGTTGTTCTGCTGGTTTGAACACTATCCGCACTTGATCAACAACATCATCAAGAACGGGAGACTTTCCAGCGGAAGGCCACTCGTGAAGTGGACCGGGTTCCTCAGACGAGAACTGAGACTGAGGAACTTCGATCGATTATCCTGCTTCCTTGATCCGGCAGCCCAGGAAGAAGTATTCATATGTCGTCTCGTAGTTCTTATTCCGTTGCGTCGCGCGTGCGTAACCTAAGGCCGTTGTTTAGCCTTTTCTCAAGCGACCTGGCCATCGATTTGGGAACGGCCAATACACTCGTCTATGTTCGGGGCAAAGGCGTCGTAGTGAATGAACCGTCCATCGTCGCTATCAACAAGAACACTGGTGAGATAGAAGCGGTGGGAAGGGAAGCCAAGGAAATGCTGGGCCGCACGCCAGGCCATATCGTTGCCATTCGGCCATTAAAAGATGGGGTCATTGCCGATTTCAAAGTAACCGAGAAGATGCTGAATTACTTTATCCAGAAGGCACATAATCGCAAGATGTTGGTGCACCCACGCATTGTGATCGGTGTACCCGCGGAGATCACGCAGGTGGAACGACGCGCGGTCATGGACTCGGCATACCGCGCCAAAGCTAGCGAGGTCTATCTGGTGGACCAGGCCATGGTGGCGGCGATCGGGGCGGGACTCCCCACCAGTGAACCGACTGGAAGCATGATTATCGATATTGGCGGAGGTACGACGGACATCGCGGTGATCTCTCTGAGTGGCATCGTTTACTCACGCTCCGTGCGCATGGCGGGCAACCAAATGGACGAAGCCATCATGACTTACGTGAAGCGAAAATATAACCTCCTGATCGGGGAACGTACCGCGGAGCAGATCAAGATTGAAATTGGTAGCGCCTTCCCCCTCGAGAAACCACTGACGATGGAAGTCAAGGGCCGTAACCTGATTGAAGGAGTACCCAAGACCATTGTTCTTAATGACAGTGAAGTCCGCGAGGCATTGAGTGAATGGGTGGCGACCCTGATGAATGCCATTCGCGTAGGGCTGGAACGCATACCGCCCGAGCTTTCAGCTGACATCAGCGACCGCGGCATCGTGCTCACCGGCGGGGGCGCGCTCCTCAAAGACCTGGATAGACGCATCCGAGAAGAAACAGGGCTTCCGGTCTCGATTGCCGATGACCCACTATGCTGCGTTGTGCTGGGGACGGGCAAGATGCTTGACGATTTCAAACTGTTGCGAAGGCTCTCCATTGAGTCCATGGCGGCCTGAACAGAATCGAGCAAGATGGACGGGGATAACCAGACTTGACCGTGCAGGCCGTGCTGGCCGATCAGACGTTGCCAAAATGTTGTTTCATGTGCGCTTGGGGATATTTCTCAGTGGCTAGGAGGTCAGGGCGCTAACCGACGACAAACAGTTCGCGGTGCTCTCCAGTTCCAGACCTTTCGGCAGCGCCTCACCGAAAGTGCGCACCACATCGGCACGGGCCGGCGCAATGTATTCAAGCAGTGGCCGCAAGAAAATATCGTCTGCAACTCCGGATGACTTCAGCCCTGCAATAGCGGATCGCACCACGCCCTGGCTGATGTCGCGGGTGCGATCATCGACCCGTCTGCCAAGCTGAACGACTGCCGACGCGGTCTCATGCGTTAGCTCCCGCAAGTCCAGAAGTGCAGTGATCCAGTCAGCCGCAGTCTCCGCAGGAATCAGGCAGCTGAGCGACCCGTAGAGTGGGATGCGCGCCCCGAATCTGCCCAGCGACCACAACCAGCCGCTGTCAGAGGGTTCTCTCTTGAGCTTGCGAAGTAGCTCACTTCCCAGCGCCGCGCGTGTCGCGCCTGACAGATGCTCAAGGCTGGCCAGCAGACGCCAACCATCATGCTCCAACTGGGAGTTCAGACGCGTGCCGGGCTTCTTACGGCCAATACCGAGGTCTCCGAGGTAGTTCCGGAGCTCGTGTTGATGGGCAGAACTGAGGCCGCCCGCGATCCTTCGCCACAGCACCAGCCAATCGACCTGGCACTGAAGCTCTCGCGGGAACGCCACTCCGACCTGATAAATCCGGCGCGCCTGGATAATTCGAAAGCTGTCCTGCGGATCTCCAAACCCCGGCCGCAGGCAATAGCCAAACAGGTTTAGCCAACGAACCTCGTGTCGCGGACTCAGACTTCGCCCGTCTGCCACCTCCAGAAGCACGTCGCAGAGGGCCCGCACGGTCGCGATGGGCCATGATTCTCTTTTCAGGCCCGTGACTGACTCCAATTCGCCCACCAGAAAAGCAGGGTCCACTGGAACGCCCTCGCCCACTCCGGATCCGGTGAACGCGCGCTGAATCAGCCGTACGGCAGATTCCTGCGCCTGCTCCGAAATACTCGAGGAGTCAAGTCGATTCGCCGTTGACGCTGGCTGCGATGCGTACCCGCTCTGATCCGTCGCGCTAGCCTCGCGTCTCAACTCGAACTGAAGCCGCCATCGGTGCGGTGAGCTCACGGACTCGCACCAAAGCTCGAGCGTTCCCACCTCGGTAAAGCTGACGGACAACCGCACTGCCAGTTCCATCTGCTGGAGCTTCTTTCCATAGCGCAGCAACGTGACCAAGGGCGCGTGACGATGGACCTCCTCGGGGTCTAAGTCTGCGATCCCGCCGTGCGCGTCATGACGAATCGTCGAGCTGTACAGATGGAAAGATACCGGGCGGTTTGTCAACACGGAGAATTCACGATCCGGCAGCGGCAATGTCGTACCTTCGTTCGTGCCGGAAGGCAGTACGCAGACCGCCTTGATACCATGTTCCGAACGCATTCCGATGTAGTAGGTCCAGGCGCTGCCGGCCTTGACGCGCAGTCCGGCTCCCCGCCTCACGCGGCCGTAGTAGGCAGCGCCAATCGCGACGGCACTGCTCATGACTTCGTTGCTGAGAATCTTCGGGCGCCACCCGCCGCCGGCGCCAAACCAATTGGCAATGGCCTCGGTGATCCGCTCGCGAGCGATGGCGGGAATGCAAAAACCTCCGTTAAAGAGAACAGCGTCCGGCCTTGCCATCTGCAGGCGATCATCGATGTGCGACCGAGAATTTTCTCCGGCGCCCATCGCCCTGGCGGCTCGCTTGAGGAATGCCGCAAGATGTTTCGTGATGGCGGGGTCCGCAGCGTACGGTAGTCCGATTTCGCGAAGACCAGCAGCGTGAGTGCGCAGAGGCATCTCGTCAGGTTTGGTCAGGGGCAGGAAGCCGCTGGTGATCAACTCCGCCACTTCGTCACGACTCAACTCGCTGCTCAACATTTGGCCTACGACCGATCGTCCGCCACCCAGAATGTTGATTGGAAGACGATCAGTGTTTTCCTCGCTCAGCAGCCGCTCTTTGGCCGCTGAACACATAATTCGCAATGCATGACGCTGACGCAGACTGAGTTTCGTGGTGAGCTTCTGTTCGACGCGGCGCGCCAGCGCGAGATCGAGATTCTCGCCTCCGAGCAGGAGGTGCTCGCCGATGGCGGTGCGTTCAAATTCGACGTTTCGGCCCTGGACGTGGGCCCGTACAAGGCTGAAGTCCGATGTGCCGCCTCCGATGTCGCAAATCAGCACGAGTTCGCCCTCTCGCAGGTGCTCAGCGAGAACGTTGTGATGCTCCGCCACCCACGCGTAAAAGGCAGCCAGCGGCTCTTCCAGCAGGGTCAGGTTTTCGAGTCCTGCCTCTCGCGCCGCTGCCACCGTCAGCTCTCGAGCTTCTTCGTCGAAAGAAGCCGGCACGGCTAGAACGATTTCCTGGTTCTCGAAAAGCTGTTGCGGATTGTTGGCGTCCTCGACCGTCCTCGCGTGGTTCCAAGCGTTCCGCAGATGCATGAGGTAACGGGCAGACGCTTCGACGGGGGACACCATCGGTTCGGGCGGCTCCGCCTCGCGTGGCAGAATGCTGGCCCTTCGATCGATGGCACTCTGGCACAGCCATGACTTCGCCGACGATACCTGCCGCCCCGGCACGAGAGCGCCTTGGTCGCGGGCCATCATGCCGACGATTGAGGACGGATGTTCTTCCCACGGCAGGCTCACTGCACCCGATGAGACTTCGTCTTCGGTTGGGAAATAGAGAAAGGAGGGCAAGAGTCTCGCCGTGCGCACTTCACCCGGGCTGGTGAGTTGCACAACCTCAAAGACCTTTATTCCTGACGAATCGGCTTCGTTCGCGCTTTCGCAGGTGTCGACGTAGGCCACAGCGGAATTCGTCGTGCCCAGGTCGATGCCAATCAGGTAGCAGGAAGGGCCTTCCATCACGGTCTCAAAAAAGACTGCAGCCGATTCGTCATTAGGCGCTCTTCTCGCGGATGTTCAGCTCGAGCTTCCAGCGGTTCGCACCGTCTCGCGAGGCACACCAGAGTTCTAACGTACCGATTTCTGTCACGCGGGACTCCAAGCGCACTGGTAGCAGAGTTCCTTGCTGGCCCTCGAGGGTGAGCGTTACTTCAAGCGGGTTGAGTTCCTCGATCTCGCTGCCCCAGTTCTCCAGAAGATCGCCGACACGGTCCTGCTTTCGAATCGTGGAACTCAGGAAGCGGAACTGTGCGGGCTCCCCCACGACCAACCCGAACTCCCGCTCGGGCACCACCGCCTCGGTGCCTTCCTCCATCCCAAAGGGCACCACGCAGAGCGCCTTCAGAGGGGCTTCCATTCCTGGGACAGCTGGCATCGCGCTTTCGATTCCGACGTAGTAAGTGCGCGAAGCGCCACTCCGGATGCGTACTCCCTGTCCGCGCCGGGCTCTCCCGTAATAGGCCGCTCCTCTCGCCACTGCGTGCTCGAGGTCAGGCGCTTCCAGAACATTGGATGGACCAAGCGCTTCAAATCCCTCTTCGGTCAGCCAGCCATTGAGCACCTCTACCAGCCGCCTACGCAGCACGTCCGCCTTCATCACGCCGCCATTGAACAGAACATGCGTCGGGCACGCCAAACCGTTTCGCCCCCGCCGAATGTTGCCGGCTTCCAGGCTGTTCTGTACCTGATGGGACAAAAAGCGTGCCAGGTGCTTCGTGACTGCAGCATCGGCGGCATACGGCAGGCCCAATTCCTGAAATCCGATCCGGCGCTGCCCGGCCGGCATTTCACTGCTTCCTACCTTCGGGAAGAATCCTTCGACGAGGACGCGGTTCAAATCTTCGCGCAATAGCTCCGTCTTGATCGTGCCTCCAACCAACTTGCGCCCTTTGCCCAACAAGGTGACATCCTGCTTTTGGCTCTTGGGATGTTCGAACAGATGCTCTTTGGCAGCGCGGCACTGGTACCACAGACCCTGCAACTGATAGGTGTCGATGCGATGGCCTTCGGCTTCCAGCTTCTGTTGCAGTAATCGGGCGAGGGCGAGGTCCATGTTGTCGCCGCCCAGCAGGATGTGGTCGCCGACTGCGACACGCTTCAGCGCCAAGTCTCCATTTTCTTCCGAAACCGCGATCAGGCTGAAGTCGGTGGTTCCGCCGCCCACGTCGCAAACCAGAACCAAGTCGCCAATCTTGATGTGCTTGCGCCACCCATCTCCCTGGCTCTCGAGCCATGCGTAGAATGCGGCCTGCGGTTCTTCGAGGAGCGTCACGCGCTGCAACCCAGCCTGCTCAGCCGCGCGCCGGGTTAGTTCTCGCGCTTCCTCGTCAAACGAAGCGGGCACGGTGAGCAGAACGTCTTGTTCGGCCAAGGCGTGGCCTTCCCCGTCCGCCGCATGATGCACATCCCATACCGTCCGGAGGTACTGCAGATAATGCGAAGAAACCTCCAGCGGAGAGAGTTTGCTGACCTCTTGCGGAGCCTGCCACGGCAGAATGGGCGCCGCGCGGTTTGCGGCAGCGTACGAAAGCCATGACTTCGCTGATGCGACCAGCCTTCCCGGACTTTCCGCCCCGCGCTTGCGCGCCAACTCTCCAATCACGAACTTCGGTTCCGCATCCCAAGGCAAGCGAAGGCTGCCCTTGGGAAAATCCATGTCACCCGGAATGTAGAGAAAGGACGGGAGCAATGTCCGATCGGCAATTTCATTCGGATTGACGACCTGAGGGATGGTGCAAACTTCGATGCGCGCTCTTTCCGAGGCGACGGCGCTTTCACAGTATGCCAGCGCGGAATTGGTAGTGCCTAAGTCGATGCCAACGATGAATTGTGAGTCCAACTAAGTCTCCTGTGGCCAGCATTGCGCCGCGTGAAAATTGCTCTGGTCTGCGCAGAGGTTCAGGTTTGCTACGGGACTTCAACCTCTGCGGGGGCCACAATCGCTCTGCCGGAACCCTGCGGCAGTGACGGCAGGGTCACTTCGGTGACGCGCCAGCCGCGATGGCGCAACAAACCACGAAGGGGCGGTTCGCCGGTTACATTGCCGACCAGTTTGATAGCTGCCGGATCGAAGCCCACCGGCACAGTGACGGGCTGGTCTTCCTCGGAAGAGAGGATCGGCTCGAGTTTGATGTAACGGTCCAGAAC
>Ga0209067_10000854_pt1 | contig 19144 bp, 17 predicted proteins | sample ColStrG_CSR_2013_FD_187199 | JGI IMG/M metagenome (GOLD analysis project Ga0209067, IMG submission 187199) | Freshwater sediment microbial communities in response to fracking from Pennsylvania, USA - Cold Stream Run_MetaG_CSR_2013 (SPAdes)... | ecosystem: Environmental > Aquatic > Freshwater >...
TCTCAAGCCCCCACTCTTCGGGTTTGAATTTCAACGCCTCTTGCTCGCGATCTACTTTCTCATCGAATAACCGGAAAGGCCCCATCTCGGTGGCGCGCGCGGGATGTTCTTTGCGAAGGGGATGACCTTCCCAGGAAAGGGGCATGAGCAATCGGCGCATGTTAGGATGCCCATCGAAACGAATTCCAAACATGTCGAACACTTCACGCTCGTACCAACTGGCATTCATCCATAAGCCGGTGATGCTGGGTAAAGAAAGCTTCTCTTCGGAGAGGGCCACTTTTAGCCGAAGAAAGGCATTGCGACCGTAAGAAAACAAATGATAAACAACGGTAAAATAAGGGGACGGATAACCTGATTCTTTTTTCCGAGGCCGCTCATCAATGGCGGTGAGGTCATAGAGGAAAAGATAAGGTTTAGGAATCTCATTCTTAAGATGGCCAAGGATTCCCGCAATATTATTGGCGGACACCCACAAGGTGGTGATACCATCGCAGGTTGCTTGTCTGGAGACCGCATCTTCTCCAAACTTCAACTGTATTAGTTCAGGCGGATCAAGATCATTTGCCATACTGTACAGATTTTTTTCCGGCCGTTAGCCGGACACTCATTACCTTCCTCTGCTCGTCATTCCATTCATCTCTCTATCCCTATTTATTTTTATTTTATTTCCTGTTCACAGTCAAATTCCATCGGGTGACTTGAGGGAGGTCATCTTCATTCGCTGCTCCCTTTTCTCATCTCTCATGGAAATTTTTTCCGGCCTGATGATTCCCTGATCACCAATCGTCCAGCTCAGCGGCCGGTGTTCTTGCCCCACTCTTTTGGCCAGTAGCGTCAATCCTTCCATGAAGGCATCCGGCCGGGGTGGGCAACCTGGCACATATACATCGACCGGTAAAAACTTGTCAACCCCCTGCACGACACTATAGATATCATACATGCCCCCGGAATTAGCACAAGAACCCATCGAAATAACCCAACGCGGTTCCATCATCTGTTCATGAAGACGTTTGATGATCGGGGCCATCTTAATAAAGACCGTTCCGGCGATGATCATCACATCGGCTTCCCGCGGTGTGCCACGGATCACCTCTGCGCCAAATCGGGCGACGTCATATTTAGGTGTCATGCTGGTGGCCATCTCCACAAAACAACAGGAAAGGCCGAAGTGAAAAGGCCACATGGAATTCTTTCTACCCCATCCGATCAAATCATCGAGCTTGGTTAGCACCAGGCTTTGACGCACCGCTTCTTCCATAGAACCAGATCCTCCCTCCAATGCAGCAATAGGTTCCTGTGCCTTACTTAGCCACCACTTCATTCGCCGAATTTTTAGTTATTTTTTTGTATGCCCTCAAAATCTTTTGGCCATCAGGACCAAAATCGAGCGCCCCGTTGCGCCACTCATAGATCAACACAATCACCAGCAGGGCGATAAAGGTGAACACGCCGGCAAAGCCTAGCCAGCCAAGGTCCTTAAAAGCAATAGCCCAGGTAAAAATAAAGATCGTCTCCACATCAAAAATGACGAAGAGCATAGCAATCATGTAAAATTGAGAAGAGAAGCGCAGGCGAGCTGATCCTTGGCTGACGATCCCTCCCTCATAGGGTTCATTGGTCGCCCGTTCATGGTGACGGCCTCCGAGAAAATAAGAGAGCCCGAGTATGGCGCCAATGAGACTACAAACTATAGCGCCATATACCACCAGCGGCCACAATACTATATTGTCGTTTGAACTTCCCAAAACAAATTTGCCTCCAGCAAATATTTTTAGTACAACTCAATAACCCCAATAAAAAATATTACGCTTGCATCCGCGACGGCCGCGGGTGCTTTGCCTTAATGTTTTGAAGGTATGCTTTTTAGTTAGAAAACAAAAAAAAGTTGTCTAAAAATTTATCCACATTTTTTTGAGAGGTAAACTATCAAAGAGGTAATTTTCACCATTGACTTGACCTTAACGTTGACGGCACGATGGTCGTTACTTTTTTTGTGCAATAAGAATCAGGTCAATCTATACCTTGTCGATTTTCAGGGAGGTCATCGTCAAGGAACCACCGACGGCCTTGTCGTTGAACAAAGTCACTTTTTCGTTTTCACCCTTTAACGCCAGTGCATAAAGTAAAGGAAGGTAATGTTCGGGCGTAGGAATGGCTAGATCAAATGCTTTGCCTTGTGATTGGAAATTGATAAGCTGTTGATGATCTCCTGAAAGAATGAATTTTTTCATCTTCTCACTCGCCTCCATTGCCCAATCATAGCCAAAGTTGTCGGCATGCAGTTTGTCCCACGCCACCATTCTCAGGTTGTGGACCATGTTCCCACTTCCGATGATGAGCACTCCTTTTTTGCGAAGCGATGAAAGCTCTTTGGCCAACTCATAGTGAAATTGCGGCGTCTGATAATAATCCAAGCTCATTTGAATCACCGGAATATCGGCTTGAGGGTACAAATGTTTGATCACACTCCAGGCGCCATGATCCAGTCCCCACTTTTCATCTAACCCAACTTCGGTTTTCTTAACCAATGACTTTGTTTCCTTTGCCAGCGCAGGGCTCCCCGGCGCCGGATATTGCACATCAAATAGTGCCTTGGGGAAACCCCCAAAGTCATGAATGGTCTTGGGGTGTTCCATCGCGGTCACAAAAGTGCCGCGGGTTTCCCAATGTGCCGACACGCATAAGATCGCGCTGGGCTTGGCAATTCCTTTACCGATATGGCTGAACCCGGTGACAAATTCATTTTCCTCGATGGCATTCATCGGACTGCCATGGCCCAGAAACAGCACCGGCATTTGCTCGGTGCTGCTAAGGGGTTCTGTCATTTTGTTTAATGCGCTCAGTTTCATACTTGCTCCGGCTATCGGTACTAAAGCTATCGATTTTAAAAAACTCTTCCTGTCCATGACCGATCAAAATCTTTTGTTGGACCCATTTTTTCTTATTTGCCTAATCCAATTTGATTCATATACGTCTGGTTATCCCAGAATAAATATTCTTCACTCATGGAACCATCCTCTTTCCAAATTCCAACCGTACACATGGGAAGTTTAAACGACTTGCCCGTAGGGGGAATAAATTTCCCGTTCCCGATGGGCATGGGTTTACTAAAGGTTCCGGTCATGATACCCACGACGGCCGTGATCTTTCCGGCGCCAATGCGAATGGGATGTTCTTTGATTTGGGTGTTGGGCGCATAAACAAACATCGCTTTTAAATCTTCGATGTGCCTGTCAATGCCGGTGGTCGAGTGACCGTCGGGCCAGTGAACAATAATGTCCTGCGCATGGCTTTCATGTAAGCGTGTCCACTGCTGGTTGCTGAATACGGTAAAGTCAAGGGTGTCAAAGGTAGACAAGTTGGTCGCTATGGCTTGGTTCCCCGCCGTTAATGCCATCAGCTGGGTGCGTAGTGAATCGGCATCTGCTTTGGTAACGGTCGCTGTCCTGTTAGAACAGTTTGTCAGGGTGGCTACGGCCACACTTATGGCCAGAACTAAAATTCCAACTTTCATTTTCATATGATTTGGCTCGACCAATTCAGGCTACTTGTTTTACAAACTGAACTTCGGCACTGATCTTTACTTCATCACTGACGAGTACCCCGCCTGTTTCCAGCGCGGCGTTCCAATTTAGTCCCCAGTCCTTTCTATTGATTTTACCGGTAATGGAGAAGCCTGCTTTTTCATTACCCCAAGGATCTTTGTTGATCCCACCAAACTCCACCTCCAGTGTTACTTCTTTAGCGATACCTTTGATGGACAGTGTCCCCAATAACTGATAATTCTCATTATCCATTTTTTTGAATGATGTTCCCGTGAAAGTGAGTTCAGGATATTTTTCAACGTCAAAGAAATCGGGGCTCTTCAAATGCCCATCACGGCTGTCTTCATTGGTGAACACCGATGCGGCGTCGATGGTGGCACTAATGGAAGCTTTGCTAAAGTCGTTTCCGTTGGCATGTACTTCTGCTTTGAACTTTCTGAATTCGCCTTTCACGTTGGTAATCATCAAGTGTTTTACTTTGAAAAGGATTTCACTGTGTGTGGGGTCAATGACCCATTTTGTCTTCGTTGATACTGCTGTAGTTTCCATATTGGTTTTTATTTATAAGTGAATTGTTTTACTTGTTTACCTGGTGCTGTTCTCCGTTTAAGAAAAGTGCAATGTTTCCAGTCTTCGGCTTACCGAAAGGTCGCCCACCACAATCGGAATGAACCCCACCGAAAGAACTAATCTGGACACCGTTTCCAAAGCATCATTATTATTACCGGCGATAAAAGTTTCTCCATTTTTGCTGCTGATCATGGAAGCGATAAAATTTTTGGCAAAAACGGTATTGAACGTTTTCACCACTTTCGAATAGGGAAGCAACTTTTGCAATTCTTCGGCGGCGCTGGTGTCTTGCGATGGTTCAAGGCTTCTATAAGGGCGCGCTGATGGGGTCGAAATACTGATCACCACTTTGCCGACGGCCACCTCTTTTATCTTTTCTATCACTTCCCTTTCCGTCTCATAGGGCGTGGCCATAATGATAATGTCAGCCTCCCAGCACGCCTCCCTGGCACAACTGGCTGTCTCTATTTCGGCCTTGGCACCGTCATGCAAAAGCGCGGATTTGAGAATATCACTTTCCCCCTGGTCTTTGGCCACCAAAATCAACCGATAGTTAGCTTTGGAAAGCGATTTCGCCAGCGCCGATCCGATACTCTCATCAGCGCCAATAATTGCAATGCTTTGTTTAAATGCCATAGTCGTTGCCGTTTTGTTATACAAAGCTATGGCAGGGCAGGCCCGCATCCCTTGACCTGGAATAAGAAAGAACTTGATCTAGATCAAGTTCTTATTTTCTTGTCGCCAGTTGCCGGCGGATGCGGCTTAATGTTTCTGGGGTAATGCCAAGGTAAGAGGCCACATCATGTTGTGAGGACCGATGGATGAAGTCAGGATAGGCATCGATGAGCTTAACATATTTTTCTTCCGCTGTATCACTTTGTGAGCTGGTCACTCGGCGCTGCAGGGCCACGATATTGTTCTGCATCAATAACCTAAAATATCGCTCCATTTTCGGAACCCTTTCCAGCAACTCCTCGAGTGCGGATTTGGTCAATAGCAGCAGTTCTGAGTCTTCTAATGCCTCTATATTGTATAGCGCATCATCGCCAGAAAGAAAACTGGACATATCGGAAGCCCACCATCCTTCCATAGCAAACTGGATGACATGCTCACCGGCTTTGTCATCGATACTGAATGATCGTAATAATCCCTTCTCAACAAAGGCAATGTATTGGCACACGTCTCCGGCATTTAGCAAGTATTGTCGCTTCCTAAGTTTCTTAGGAATAAAGTAATGATGGATCAATTCGGTGTCCTCCGGCGTTAAGGTTACTTTTTCTCGGACACTTTCGTTAAGACGTTTGTACATGATTTGAAAACCCGTGTGCAGCGAATTTATTTGATTTTTTTTGCAAAGTGTCGTATGGCTGGTAAAGAAAATCCGCCTTTAGCCTGTTCGGCGGATTATCCCAGAAAAAGTCGTCGGCCATGAGGATGCTCGGCTACTTGATAGGGGTGTTCCAGTTTACCTACCTTTCACTCCGGGGCTTCGACCTTTTGATGTTCATTAAGTTTATTCAATTCAAGAATGGTGGTTTTTCCGTCCTCGCTTTCACGATACATGGGCACAAACTTTCTATTGAATTGAATTTCGTTGTAGGTGTAGGAAGTGCGCCGTACGACAAAGCTTGAAAACACGTCATCAAAGCCACGCACCAGCACATACACTTCCAGGTCGGCGGTCTTAATGTCCTCCTGCGTAAAACCCATCAACGGACTTTTGTCATCAATGGGATGAACCACCGTCCAATTCATGGGAAGGCTATCTACCTTACTCCGCTCCAGGGCCAGGTCATAAAATTTATAAACGCCTTGACCATTCTCCTGGACCCGTATAGCGGCATTCACGCGAATATCCAGATCGGTTAACGTGTGGTTTTCTTTATACGAAGCAAAACGAAACATGAATCCAGATCCGCCCCGGAAGGGCGCAATCACGGCGTGATCACTAAATACTAAATACGAGGTTGGCTTTGCAAAACGACCATAAATAAGACCCGTCACCATGGCAAAAGAAATGAACCCACACATCGCTTCAATGGAGGCCACAAAGTTGGCGCCATCCCCCACCGGATTGACCCTCCCATAGCCGACGGTGGTAAAGGTCTCGGTGCTAAAAAAATAAATCTCTTTTATTTCAGACCAGCGGTCAGAAGAAATCAAGCCAACAAACTGATCCACGCCAAGGAACAGATAAATGGCCGTAAAGAAGAGATTGATACCGATGAAAATGAAAATATGATTAACGCAAACTTCCACAAGGGGAGGTTGAGCATGCTTTGAAAAAGGCTAAAGCGTTGCCAGAATCCCTGACCTTCTTTGCGCATATTGAAGGTTCCGTCACGGTTGATAAAGCGACCACCGTAACTGTCGCGGTTACCAAAGCCGGTATCGTTGTTGACTTTCGAAAAAGGGTTGATCGACCGATATTTAGCCATTACCAATACGTTGACTACAAATTTAATTTTAAATTGTAATAGATTTCATTTCCATGCCATGAGTTCCCAAGAACCACCTCCAAGCGCACGCCTGCAGTCGATCGACATCCTGCGAGGTGCCGCCATGGTACTGATGGCCATTGATCATGTGCGTGTCTATTCGGGACTACCTGCCGGTGGACTTGACCCAGGGATTTTCTTTACCCGTTGGGTGACCCACTTTTGCGCACCCACCTTTGTGTTCTTTGCCGGAACGGCGGCCTTTCTTTACGGCTATAAATTGAACGACAAGAAAGCATTGACAAAATTCCTTCTCACGCGCGGCTTGGCGCTGGTGGTTCTTGAGCTGACGTTGATTCGTTTTGGCTGGACCTTCAATTTCAATTTTTCAGAATTCATGTTAGCCGGCGTCATCTGGATGTTAGGATGGTGCATGGTCTTGATGGCATTACTGGTCCGGATTCGCGCGGGTGTTGTTGGGGTGATCGGACTGGCCATTATTTTTTTTCAACAACTGTTTTCTATCCTCCCTGCGCTGCTGCCCGAATCGCTGAAATCGTCGGTGGGCGGCTTTTTGGAATTCATCTATTCTTCTGGCTTGCAGCCGTTGCCCGGCATTAGCATTCTTTACGTGATCGTGCCCTGGATTGGGGTGATGGCAGCGGGCTATGGCTTGGGCACCATTGTTCACCTGGACGAAAGGCGAAGAAGAAAACGTTGCCTCGCGATTGGACTATCGGCCACCCTGCTTTTTCTGGTCACCGCTTCGATATTGATCCTATCAAAGCCGACTCCACAGCATGCCCCGGCGTTTATTTTTCGTTTGTTGAACCAGCAGAAATATCCCGCCTCTCCACTTTTTCTGCTCATGACGCTGGGCCCTACAATCGCCTTGATTCCCCTGGCAGAAAAAGCCCGTGGCTGGATGGCCAAAACATTGGCCATCTTTGGTAGAGTACCCTTCTTCTATTATTTGCTGCACATCCCCCTGATCCACGCGACGGCCCTACTGGTAAACGTCCTTCGAGTGGGAGCCCCTCACCAGGAGTGGTACGCCTATGCCCCCTTTACTTCCATACCGGAGGCATCAAGATGGACTCTTCCCCTGCTGTATCTGGTTTTTTTAATTGATGTGTTGATTTTGTATCTAGCCTGCCGCTGGTACGCGGGGTATAAATCTAATCATCCAGAAAAAAAGTGGGTGAAGTATCTTTAAGGCAGAAACGAAATGGAGGAATTCTTAAAGCGCTTTCTTGATCCTTTTGGAGAAGTAGTCTAAAAGCGCTGATAAAATCAACAGCGCGATTCCTACTAACTCATAACCCAAAAAAATAAAATAAACGCTCAATCCAACCAGCGCCAGAAGAAGTATGTTAATAAATGGGTTTTTTAAAGTCAAAATTTGAAGTTTTTGCCACTGACTTCACCGGCAAGATAGGAAATGAATATGAAGATGGTGTTTAGTAATTATGAACAAATCGTGAAGTCAATTATTATTCTCTTCCTCAGAAAGTTGCTTTTTACGCTCTGGAGCGATCCTTCCAATTTTATAACTAAAGCTCACTTTAACGATGAAATTATAAAGGGTATTCGTTGTTTTCTGATCCAGGTAAGCGGAATTCAATTGGGAGTGAATTTGGTATTGGGGCGTCAGGAAGTTATCCATCCCAAAACTCACCATTCCTTTTTTGTCCCAAATCTCTTTCTTGACACTGATGCTATGGTTGATGGGATTGGTGCGGTAGCCTTGGAGGTTGTAACTCCTTCCTTGAAAGATGCCAAAGAACTGCGCGCTCCAACCTTTGGCGAAATTATAGTTGCCAAATAAACGAAAGTTGGGAGTAAATCCCTGGTTGGTTGCGTTAATAAAGGGATCCGTTGAATTGTTTTTCAGAACGCGATACATCAAGTCCGTGCCACCGTTAATGTTGAAACGCTCACTGACAGGCACGCTGGCAAAAATGGATAGACCATAGTTTCCTTCACTTCCCAAATTTTGTTGAACGGCAATGATGGTATCATGCCGGACAATCCTTGCCGGTTGTATATCATTGGAATTAAATCGAACGTAGGCTGAAAAATTGAGCGTCGCATTTTTAATATTGGTTTTGTATGCCAATTCATAATTATTGGCGTACTCCGGCTTCAAGTTTGGATTTCCCTGGGTTGCATTCTGCGGATTGGAAGCCTGAAGATTGGGGTTCAGGGCATTCAACCAAGGCCTTACGATTCGTTTATTGTAGGAAACTTTGAGCATCCTTCCATTGTCGAGTTTCTTGGAAAAATTAATACTGGGAACCAGCACCCCATACGATGGAATGGTAAAATCTTTTTGCCCCACAAAATGAGCTCGTATATCGGTGTACTCATAACGCCCGCCGGCCTTCAAGGTGTAGTCGTTGACCGTCGCGGTATAGGACAGGTAGCTGGCCATGACGTTCTGATTGTAATTGAAGTCTTGTGACTTTTGGGAAAGATCAGGAATATAAGATCCGTTATCTCCTACTGCTACAAAATAAGCATAATTGCTTTCCACTTTTCGCAAGGTCGCCTTACCCCCGAACTCCAAGAGTTGATTTTCTTTTATTGGTTCCTGGTAGTCAACCTGAAAGGACATCTCCTGATTATATCCTGGATTACTGTTTCGGTTTCTGCTTAAGATCGATTGATCACTTTGATTTAGGGTGTTAATTTGATACCAGTTCGTCTGATTAACGCGGCTAAAAATGCCCAGGAAATTTAGCTCGCGATCTTTTTTCAAGAACTTTCTGGAATAGGTCAAAGAACCGTCGAAATTCTCTCCCGAATTATTCGTCTGTACATTTCTCAGTGTACTGCGGGTGAGCGAATCGTGACGGAAGGTGTTGGTGAGCAGGTTATCTTGATACGCATTCTGGTTTCGTTGGCCATAGCGCAGGGAGGCACTGAGCAAATTGTTTTTATTAATATCATAATCCCATCCCAGCGTATAGGTACCCAGCCAGCCTTCGTTGCGGGTGTGGGCACTTTGAATCGTTAAAAGCGTGTCTCCGTTGGCCTTAGTTGTCTGACGATTCGTAAAATCACCAATCACATTATAGGTAGGCCGAAAAAAAGCACCTACCGAAAAACCCATCTTGCCGCTACGATACGCTTCGTTGGCTCCAACGGTGGATCCTCTTGTCCCAACGGTCACATCGGCATTAAAGAATCTCCCGTCCAGTGTATTTTTTTTCAGCACGATATTGATAATACCGGCGGATCCCTCGGCGTCATACTTGGCTGAGGGGGACGTGATCACTTCTACCGTTTTGATCATGTCCGCCGGAATTTGTTTGAGCGCATCGGCCACACTGGCCGAGGCAATGGTGGAAGGTTTATTGTTGATTAAAACTTTAATACTGGTACTACCCCGAAGGGCCACATTCCCGTCGGCATCAACGGTGAGCATGGGAACACGCTTGAGTACGTCTGAGGCATCTCCCCCTTTGGTGGTCGCATCTTGCTCGGCATTATAAATTGTGCGGTCGACTTTTTCTTCCACCAATGTCTTTTGTCCTTCGACCACCACCTCATGCAACATCTTTACGGAAGGGTCAAGTGTAACGGATCCTAAATTAATCTCACCCCCTTTTTCCAAGACACGAATCGCTATTTTTTTTGTTCCATAGCCCACAAATGAAATCACCAGGATATAGTTGCCCTTGGCTGCTTTGGGAATCACAAATTTTCCGTTCTCATCGCAAACCGTTCCATTAATGGGTTTGTTTGTGGCTGGGTCCACGATGGCCACCGTCGCAAATTCGACCGGCTTTTTGGTTAACGAATCGAGAATGATCCCCGAAATCCCCCCTGATTTTTGCCCATAAACGGAAGCAGGGGCACCCAAGGCAAGGAATAGTAAAAGTTTTTTCATTTCATTTAAAGACATCCCTTGGACAAATTCTTGCCTTGATTCATTCCCTGTTGATAGAAAATTATTGCCAGGCAACCTCAAAATTACTTCTCCTTAATGGCAGTGGCTCTACCGCTGATCATAATTTAAAGTTCGCAATCGTTAACTTTGGCACACGTTTAGTAAAACAGGATTAGGTGAACAAGGTTATGAAATGGCCATTAAAATCGCTGCGCCCAAAGATGAGGGCCATGCCAGGTGACCACCAAAAAATAAATATCCCCACATGAAAGATTATAAAAAGTACTACCTCCTTCCCGCTCCGGCGGAAGATATTTATCGGGCCCTCACCCTGCCGGGTACCTTGCAACTTTGGACGGGCGAACCGGCAGAAATGTCAACGGAACCCGGATCAGAATTTTCCTTGTGGGACGGAAGCATTGTTGGCAAAAACTTGGAGTTTGTACAAGACAAAAAGATTGTTCAGCAATGGTATTTTGGCGACCAATCCGAGGCGTCGATTGTCACCATTATTCTTCATCCCCATCAAGAGGGCACCTCGGTAGAACTGCGGCACACGAACATTCCGGATCAGGACTACCTCGATATAAAGGAAGGCTGGGACAACAGTTATTTCGGTTCGTTGCAAGAATTTTATCAGGAGTAAGCAACCTTCACGATGCTCCTTGCTAGAGGGCAGGCGTCAAAACAATATTTCTGAATTCTATCGGTTCATGATCTCCTTGCAGTAATAGCGGGCCGGGCTCACCTTCTTTGCTATCTAATGCCCCGCCGGTAATTCCAGGGATGATCTGGTCGGTGATGATGGGCAACCCGTTGGCCACAATGGTCACGCGCCTTCCGATTAAGGTGATATCAAAGGATTGCCATTCGCCTGCGTCCTTGGCTGCCATTTGGTTGGGTTCCAGAAATCCGTAGATACCGCCAAGTTGAATATCGCTCGGTTCCATTCCTTTGCTGTCCGTAATTTGAAGTTCATAGCGGCCGCGAAGATACACCCCGCTGTTGCTTCCTTTTGGATAACGAAATTCAATATGGAGTTTGAAATCAGAAAAGGCGTTATCCGTCACCAGGTTCGATCCGGGCTTGGTACTTTTCAAAACGCCATCTTCGACCACCCATTGGTTCACGCCAGTGGCATGCCATCCGCTCAAATCTTTTTCGTTAAGAAGCGTAATTGCTTTTCCCCACTTTGGATTCATGTCATGCTGCAGTGTCGGCGCATGGGTGGCAACCCAGCTATACGTTTTACCATCAACGTAAACCATGGTTCCTTTCAAACGATCCCCATCGAGTGAACCTTCAAATTCCAGGTTGGTATTTCCTTTCTCCCACTGCGGCGGAATGGAAAAACTAAATTTTCCCTCCTTGTATTTCACCTCAGCGATGGGACGGGCACTCCCAAAAGCATAAACAAATCGACCCACCAGCGTCGCATTGCCGGAATGCCTTATCTCGAGCCAGGAAGGGAGCTCTTTGCCGTCCTTTGTGATGACCATGTCCCACCTCCCCTCCAGGAGTTTCTTGGCATCCTGGGCAAAACTGGGTGGAGAAAAGGTAGAGCATAAAATACTCAGCAGGGTAAAGAGAAATTTCAATTTTGAATTCATGGAGAGGTGTAAAATGTTTTATTAATCGTCCAAGATTAACCAATCTGGCCAGAGTTATCCAATACAATTATTCCAGCGGCGGAAAATTTTCAAATGGCCTTTCCTTGAGATCATACTGCATGATCGTTCTGGCACAGGTGTTCCACCGAAGAATAGCATCATTATTATATGGCGGGGCAAGCGGTTGTGCCTTTTCAAAAAAATCCATGGCCTCCATGTACCATTCATAGGCATCAAAATGAGAGCCGGGATTTCCAGAGTTCAAGGTGGCCGTGCCCATACGTTCACGGATGATTCCCGTATAATAAAGTCTGGAGTACTCATCTTGCAGACTCTTGGCCAGTTCATTGGCATGTTTTGACGCGGCACTGAATGACTGGCCAAACTGATCGGTCAACGCCAACAGCAGAATGACCTTGGCCTTATGGTTCGCCTTATCCACTTCGAGCACATCCAGGCAAATACTCTCGGCCAGTTTAGGTTGGTTGAGAAGTCTGTATTGATCAGCTTTGCTCAAGGCCGAATCAATTCCATCTTTGGATAGTACTTTCAACTTGAAAGTAGGGTGCGTGTCTGTTTTGACCTGGCTCATAATTTTTTAATTAAGATTTTCTTGAAAATAGGCTGAATAGACTTTTTAATGGGTCGTAAAATTTATCCGCCACGCGCTCCTTTAAAGGAATGATGGCGTTATCGGTAATGGTGATTCCTTCCGGGCAAACCGTGGAGCAACACTTGGTAATATTACATAGGCCGATGCCGGCGGTATGTTTTAAATCCGCTCGCCTGTCCTCCACATCGAGCGGATGCATTTCTAAAGCAGCGACGTAAACCATATGCCGTGGCCCGGCAAATTTCTCATGCAACCCATGCTCCCGTAAAACATGACACACATCCTGACAGAGGAAACATTCTATGCATTTCCTAAACTCTTGCACCCGGTCAATATCGCTTTGCGCCATGCGCCAGGTGCCGTCTGGAGCGTCAGGCGGACGAGGCTTAAATTTCTTGATCTTCTTTTTAGTGAGGTAATTGATAGACACATCCGTTACTAGATCTTTGATCACGGGAAAGGCTTGCATCGGTTGAATGGAAATGGGTTTGTCCTTTGGCATGTCTTCCATTCGGGTCATGCACATCAGTTTTGGACGGCCATTTATTTCGGCCGAGCACGATCCGCATTTTCCGGCTTTGCAATTCCAACGCACGGCCAGATCAGGGGCACTCTCTTGCTGAATTTGATGAACCGCATCCAGTACCACCATGCCTTCGGTGATATCCGTTTCGTACTGGTGAAACGCGCCGCTTGCCTCGCTTGACCGCCAAATATTGAATTTTACCAGGCTCATTAATTATTTCATTTCTTCAATGATTTTCTGAAGATCATCTCGCAGAGTCAATTTAGCCTTTTGTTTTACTTCCATCTGATCGGGGCCGGATTTTATTATCGAGATATTCACCTTGCCAAAATCATCGCTTTTTTCGGGGAAGTCTTCGCGAAAATGGCCGCCTCTGCTTTCTTTTCGTTCCAGTGCCGCTCGAGTGATCGCTTCGGCCACCGTAATCATGTGCGTTAATTCCAGCGCGGTGTGCCATCCCGGGTTGAATTGGCGATGGCTGTCGCAAGCCACGTTTTTAATGGCCATTTTCATTTCGCTGATTTTGTCTAGGGCTTTCACCAGATCCGCTTCCAGGCGAGTGATGCCCACCAGGTCTTGCATCAATTCCTGAAGTTGCGATTGAATCTGAAAGGCGTTTCCACCCTTCGATTCACGCTCAAATGGGGCCAAGGCCCACCTTATATTTTCTGAAACCTGATTTTGATCGATCGTGGATGGCGCATTATTCTGGGCAAAGGCGGCGGCAAATTCTCCTGCCCTCTTTCCGAAAACCAATAAGTCGGAAAGGGAATTACCACCCAATCGATTTGCACCATGTAATCCGGCCGCACATTCTCCGGCAGCGAATAAACCGGGGACCGTCGTCATCTGTGAATCGGCATCCACTTTTATTCCTCCCATCATATAATGAGTCGTCGGCCCCACTTCCATGGCCTGTTGGGTGATATCCACACCGGCCAGCTCCTTGAACTGGTGATACATGCTGGGTAACTTTTTCTTAATATGCTCCGGTGCGTTGGAAATTTTTTCCTTGATCCAGGCGATGTCAAGAAAGACGCCCCCATGCGGAGAACCTCTTCCCGCTTTTATCTCGCGCATGATGCAGCGAGCCACATGATCGCGCGTAAGAAGTTCGGGTGGCCGCTTTGCATTTTTATCGCCTTGAATATACCGCCAACCCTCTTGCTCATCGGTAGATGTTTGACTGCGATAGTTTTCAGGGATATCATCAAACATAAATCGCTTGCCTAAATTATTTCTGAGCACACCCCCTTCGCCGCGCACCCCTTCGGTGATTAATAAACCGCGCACGCTAGGTGGCCATACCATTCCCGTCGGATGAAATTGGACGAACTCCATGTCAATTAATTCCGCTCCCCCCTGATAGGCGATGGCTATTCCACCGCCTGTACAATCCCAACTGTTGCTGGATATTTTATAAATGCGGCCCATCCCGCCGGTCGTGATGACAATGGCCTTGGCTTGGAACACTTTGAATGAGCCGGTAGCCCGATCATATCCGAACGCCCCCGCCACCCGATCACCGTCTTTGAGCAAGCTCACTATCGTATGCTCCTGAAAAATGTCAATCCCCTGATGGATGCCGTGATCTTGCAATGTTCGAATCATCTCCAGTCCCGTTCGGTCCCCCACGTGCGCCAGACGCGGGTATTTATGACCACCAAAATTTCGCTGCAGAATTCTTCCATCCGGCGTTCGATCAAAAACGGCACCCCAGGCTTCTAGTTCTTTCACCCGGTCAGGGGCTTCTTTGGTGAACAGTTCCACCATGCGCCAATTATTAAGATATTGACCACCGCGCATGGTATCGGCAAAATGAACTTTCCAATTGTCACGGTCATCGACATTGGCAAGGGCAGCGGCCACGCCGCCTTCAGCCATCACCGTATGGGCCTTGCCCAGCAAGGATCGGCAAACCATGCCTACCTTCACCCCTTTGGATGACGCCTCCACCGCCGCTCGCAGGCCCGCCCCGCCAGAGCCGATCACCAGCACATCATGATGGATGGTTTGGTAGGCGGTCATTTAAAAAAATCTAAAGTCAGTCCAAATACCCATGGCACACATTCTTATATAGATGTCGGAGAAGGCAACCCAAAACAAACTGAACCACGCCCAAATCATGTGCGAACGATTCAGGCAACTGGAACAATCATATAATTTCTTCCGCACGGGAGAAGTGGACAATTGATCTTTTATCCCGCCAATCATATGACGAAACGAATGACAACCAAAGGTGTATCCACCCAGGAATGTGGCGTTGAGTAGTAACACCAAAGAGCCGACTCCTAATCCAAAACTTTTTTCACCCGTGGTCGAATCAACAAACCAGAATCCTTTCCAGGCATCGTAGGCGAGAAAAAAAATAAAAATCACGGCCAGATACATGAAGTATCGATGGGCATTTTGCATGATCAGCGGGAAGGCGTTTTCTCCCCAATAGGTTTTTCTCGGTTCCGACACCGCACAAGCCGGCGGATCTGCCCAAAACGATTTGTAATAAGCGCCGCGATAATAATAGCAGGTAAATCGCATTCCACCCGGGGCCCAAAGAATTAGAAGCGCTGGCGAAAATGGGAGAACCAGGGGCCACCACGTCGGCTTGGGCCCTAGAAGACGATGAACGGAATTGCCAAAAATTTCAGGAGAATAGAAAGGTGACAAATAGGGTCCGAAGGAATAATACTCGCCTTGAAAGGCGGACCAGGTAGCATAACCGATAAAGGACGAAAGACACACCAGTACCACCAGGGGCCGAATCCACCAAGCATCCCTACGCATTGTTTTAGCCATTGCCATAGTTCAGTGTTCTACCTACAAACTAGACAAAAACTATTATAAAGTCAATTTAAAATACAAAGGCATCACCACCGTCGTTATAGTGCCTTAGGAATAATTAGACTGGCATTGAGTAACTATCCATCATCAACGGAGTATTTGCCCATCATCCCAATCCCGGAGCTATGATTCGAAACTACCTTTTCATCGCGCTGCGCCATATCCGCAAGGGATGGCTGTATGCCTTCATCAATATGTTCAGCTTAGCGATCGGACTGGCTTCCTGCCTGATTATCTATTTGTTTATCAAAGATGAAAGAAGCTTCGATGCCTTTCATTCAAAAAGCAAGGACATCTATCGACTGGATGAGGTTCAAAATTTTACGGGCACCCATAGCCAGAAGGTGGCCCTAACAGGTAGTCCCTTCGGCCCAGAAATCCTTCACGAGTTTCCAGAGGTAGCCTCGTACACGCGGTTTTGGAGTAATGATAAAACCGTCATGATCAGGGGCGAAAAACAATTTCTTATCAATCAGGCGGCAACGGTCGATAGTACATTTTTAAAAATATTTGATTTCGAATTTCTTGCGGGCGATCCGTCGACTGCATTGGATGAGCCCAGAACGATTGTACTAACTGAAACGACAGCCAAGAAATTTTTTACCAAGGCGCATGAAGCGTTGAATAATCTGATCAAAATCGGGAACCGAGAATATAAGGTCACCGGGGTGATCAAAGACGTTCCCCAGAACTCGCACCTTCAATTTGACGCGCTAAAATCCATGGCTACCTACACGCAGGAAGACCCGAAGTTTAACATCGAGTGGAGCAGCAATTTCCTTAACACCTACTTGCTACTTGGCGGGGGAACCAATTACAAGACGTTGGAAGCCAAATTACCCGGTTACATGATCCGAACCACCGGACAGAAGGATATCAACAAAACCGTCAGCCTTTTCTTGCAGCCATTGAATGAAGTGCACCTTGCCTCCACCGACATCGAGCATGATTACAACAACTATAGAAAATTCAACGGCAAGTATTTAGATGCATTCTTCCTTATTGGGGTTTTCATTCTTCTAATTGCGGGGGTTAATTTCATGAACCTTACAACAGCACGATCATCGCATCGCTGGAAAGAGATTGGAGTACGTAAAACGGTAGGGGCAAAAAAATTCCAATTATTTACTCAATTTATTTTTGAATCCATCTTACTGGCCACGTGCGCACTGATCCTGGCAGCCCTATTGGATTTTCTGTTCGTTCCCCTACTCAACGGTGCCATTGGTCGCCAGCTTTCTGTCCGCTCTGTCCTGGATCATCCCGCTGAGCTGGCTGGGTTTCTTTTTGTAACCCTCTCTGTGGGGTTGCTGACGGGAATCTATCCCTCCCTTTACATGACCTCCTTTAATCTTGCCCGCATGATGAAAGGTGGAAGTAAAGTGGATGGCAAATCGCTGTTCCGCAGCGGCCTGGTTATCATTCAATTTGGCCTGGCGTTGGCCATGATTGTCAGCACGCTCATTGTGTTGCAACAACTTCATTATATGAAGAGCCGCGACATCGGGTTCAAGAAGGACCAAATGATGCTCGTTGGCATGAATAAAGAAGTCAATCAAAAGTTTGAAACGATGAAGCAGGAATTATTGAGAAACAAATTGGTGCAAGGCGTCACCGCTAGCGGCCAGCGCCTGGGCAACAACTTTCATCAATGGGGATTCAAAGTAAAAGGAGACACCGGCGTTTTTGATATCACTCCCTCTAACGTCAATGTAGACTATGATTACCTGACCGTGTATGGCATCCAGTTGAAAGAAGGAAGAAACTTCTCAAAAGAGGTTGCGACCGATAATGGGAAGGCCTTTATCATCAACGAATCGTTTGCCAAAGAACTTGGATTGAAGCAAACCATTGGCGCCTCCGCAGGCCATAGTTGGTATAAAAATGACTCGCTGGGGACGATCATTGGCGTGGCAAAGGACTTCAATTTTAATTCCTTGCACTATAAAGTCAATACACTGGAAATGGTGGTGCATCCGGATTGGGGGTACGATGAGATGAGCGTGAAAATTGATGGAGGCCACAGGGAAGATGCCATTGCGTTTGTAAAAGAAACCTGGAACAAAATGATTACCACGTATCCCTTCGACTACTCGTTTCTGGACAGTCATTTCGAATTGCTCTACCGTTCGGACGAGCAAATGAGCGCGGTCGTTACGATCATGGCTATCCTGATTTCCTGTATGGGCCTCTTTGGCCTGGCTGCCATCACCACAGAGAAGAAAACCAAGGAAATTGGAATTCGAAAAGTGCTGGGAGCGACGGAAATACAGATTACCATGTTGTTAGCGAGGAATTTCACCTGGCTCATTACGATTTCATTTGTCGTGGTTAGCCCGGCGACCTATTGGTTATTGTCAGGATGGTTGCAAAGTTTTGCCTATCGCATTGACATCAACCCGTCCGTATTTTTAGTGGGAGGAATTTTATCGTTACTCATTGCGCTGATCACGATCAGTTATCACACGCTCCGCTCTGCCCGAGCCAATCCGGTGAAGGCGTTGCGCTACGAGTAAAGTCTTGGCTAGGGAATAATTTCAAAAAGCAGGAGTTGCATTTTTTCGAATAGAACAAAATTATTGTCCGAAACAAAAAGCAGCGTTTTGTGACCGTTGGGGAGGTCCGGTCCAAAAGTTACCCCTTCAATATTGTCTACAAATATTCCCAGGTCATCCAGGTTAAGCAGCAGCTTTTTTGCTACCCCCCGCTCTGGAGGGGTTTGGGTCAAGGACTTGTTATTCTCCACCGGTGTGGCTCCACTAAGATCAGCCATAAATACTTTTATCGTGCAGGCCAGTCGGCCAGTTGAAAAAGACCGTTCAACCGTTAGCAGCTTTTTATCCCCCAAAGAAAGAATTTCTGAGATACCGTTAATCTTAAATGCCGTGGCCGGGTTGGCGGCATGCGCTACGGGCTCCAGGGCATAGGCATACTGAACGAAATTTTTTTTCGTTGACAGGTCATAGCCATAAATCCTGGTCCACGATTTTGTTGGCGTAACATCGGCCATGGGTCCATCTTCATAGAGGGGCTCCTCCATGGCCACATACATGGTCTTCAAGTCAGCGTCAAAAGTGACTCCCTCGAGGGCACCATTTTGCCG
>Ga0209067_10000855_pt1 | contig 19116 bp, 17 predicted proteins | sample ColStrG_CSR_2013_FD_187199 | JGI IMG/M metagenome (GOLD analysis project Ga0209067, IMG submission 187199) | Freshwater sediment microbial communities in response to fracking from Pennsylvania, USA - Cold Stream Run_MetaG_CSR_2013 (SPAdes)... | ecosystem: Environmental > Aquatic > Freshwater >...
AAATACAAAGCCTGTGCGACAGTTGACGGTCAACTGGCCGTTGAAGCCGACCTGATGTGCACCATGCGCAGCAAAGAAGATGGCAAAGCCAAACCGGAACAGTCACCATCCTCGGATAACGCGGGGCAATAATGAGCAAAATCCATTCAACCGCGATCATTGCCAAGGAAGCGAGTCTGGATAGCTCTGTCGAAGTGGGTCCCTACAGCATTATCGGACCGCATGTGCAGATTGGCGCCGGTACCAAAATCGGACCCCATGTGGTGATCGAAGGTCACACCAAAATCGGCAGCGACAATACTTTTTTCCAGTTTTCATCGATCGGTGCGGCACCGCAGGATAAAAAATATGCCGGCGAGCCGACGCTGCTGGAAATCGGCGACAGAAACACCATCCGTGAATTTTGCACCTTCAATCTCGGTACAGTACAGGACGGCGGGATTACCAGGATCGGCAGTGACAATCTGATGATGGCCTATGTGCACATCGCGCATGACTGTCAGGTCGGCAATAAAACCATCTTTGCCAATAACGCATCCATTGCCGGGCATGTGGAAGTTGGGGACTGGGTCATACTGGGTGGCTTTGCCGGCGTGCATCAGTTCTGCAAAATCGGACCCCACGCCATGCTCGGCATGAATACCAGTCTGACTCAGGATGTACCACCATTTTTGATTTTATCCGGCAATCCTGCCGCAGCCCATGGACTGAATATTGAAGGACTGAAGCGGCGCGGCTTTACACGGGACCATATCAATGGCATTCGTCAGGCCTACAAGTTGCTGTACAAATCCAAATTGACGCTGGATGAAGCGAAGGTTGCCATGCAAGAGGCGCAGACCGCGCACCCTGCAGCGCAGGAATCGATTCAACTTATGCAATCGTTCTTGGACAGTTCCACCCGTGGCATAGTACGCTGATGAATCGCAACATTGCCGTCGTAGCCGGAGAGAGTTCCGGCGACCTGCTGGCCAGCCGTCTGTTGTCCGGCCTGCGTCCGCAATTGCCCGATGCGCATATGCACGGCATTGGCGGCAAACACATGGCCGAATTTGGATTTGTATCGGACTATCCAATGGAAACGCTGTCGGTGCGTGGCCTGTTTGAAGTATTGAAGCATTACCGAGAAATCAAAGGCGTCCAAACCAGTTTGACTGAACAATTGCTGGCGCAACGTCCTGACGTTTTCATTGGCGTGGATGCGCCGGATTTCAATTTTACGGTGGAACGGAAACTGAAAGAGGCGGGTATCCCCACCGTGCATTTTATCGGACCCTCAATATGGGCCTGGCGCGCCGGCCGTATCGATAAAATTCTCAAATCCGTTTCTCACATGCTGGTGATTTTCCCTTTTGAACCGGAAATCTATCAGGCTGCCAATATTCCCGTCACTTATGTCGGTCATCCGTTGGCGGAAATTTTGCCACTTGAGCCGGATACGCTCAAAGCGCGTCAGGAACTCGGATTGCCACTCGATGCGACCGTGGTCACGATCATGCCCGGCAGTCGTCTGTCGGAAATCCATCACCACACTGAAGCGTTTATCGGCGCGGCAAAATTGCTGGCGCAACGTGATCCCAACATGCACTTCGTGGTTCCCATGGCGGGCAACAGCCAGCGCAGTGCCTATATTCAACGTGTGGTGCAGGCCGGACTGTCCGACGTGCCGGTGTTGCTCATTGATGGACGTTCCCATACTGCCATTACCGCTGCCAACAGTGTGCTGGTTGCGTCCGGCACGGCGACGCTGGAAGTGGCGCTGCTGAAAAAACCGATGGTGATCGCCTATAAGCAAATGTGGGCTACCTGGCAGATCATGCGTCGCATGGGTTATCAGCCCTGGGTCGGATTGCCGAATATACTGGCGCGCGAATTTCTGGTGCCAGAGCTGCTGCAGGACGCCGCAACCCCCGCGGCGCTGGCTGATGCAATCTGGCAGCAGCTGCATGATGATAAACTGGTCAACCGTCTGAAGCAGCGCTTTCTCGAGATGCATCACAGTTTGCTGCGCGACAGCGCCAAGGAAAGCGCGCAGGCAATACTCCAGATTATCAACAAATAAAGCACTGACATGTTTATCGATTCGCACTGCCACCTTGATTTCCCCGAACTGTCCGAGCGTCTGCCGGAAATCCTGGCAACCATGGCCGCCAACCGGGTTGAGCGCGCCTTGTGCGTCGCTGTGGATTTGCCTGATTTTCCGCGTGTGCTGGCGCTGGCCGAACAATATCCGCATCTGTACGCGTCGGTTGGCGTCCATCCTGATTATGTCGATACGCCTGAGCCGTCGGTACAGCAGCTGGTCGATTTATCGGATCATCCAAAGGTGATTGCTATTGGTGAAACCGGATTGGACTACTTTCGTTTAACCGGTGACCTGGAATGGCAGCGCAAACGTTTTCGTACCCATATTGACGCTTCCCGTATCACCGGCAAACCATTAATTATCCATACCCGCGAAGCGTCTGCCGATACGATCAGCATTATGCGTGAAGCAGGTGCAGGCGTGCAGCAGGGTGGTGCCGGTGGGGTGATGCATTGCTTTACCGAGACGCTGGAAGTGGCGCAGGCCGCTGTGGAGTTGGGCTTTTATATTTCGTTTTCCGGCATTCTGACCTTTAAAAGCGCGCGCCAGATCCAGGAAGTTGCCAAGGCTCTGCCGCTGGAGCGGATACTGATTGAAACCGATTCTCCCTATCTGGCCCCGGTGCCGCATCGCGGCAAGATGAATGAACCGGGCTGGGTGAAGCATGTGGCCGAATATCTGGCAGATTTAAAACAGATACCCATTTCCCAGGTGGAGCAGCAAACCACCGAGAATTTTTTTAACCTGTTCAAACTTGCTCCCGCCTGATTACGTTCCCGAATTTTCAATTTGGTTGACACGTTTTTTAGAGATAATGTTCTGATTATCTCGCACTCCACTGTCAACAGTTCCAAATTTGACCGCGTTATGGAAGTACGCAGACGTTCTGCGTTGAGTTAAAAAACTGAGTTAACAACTTTATTCAACTTTATAGGGAACTACCATGAACAAGCTGATCACCACTTTTGTTGCTGCTACCTTAGCCATGGGTGCAGCGTTCGCACAGACTCCAGCACCGGCTGCTCCAGCTACCGCAGCACCGGCTGCCGCAGCACCGGCTGCACCAGCAGCCGTATCATCGACTGCCGCAGCTTCGACAGCCGCAGCAGTAACAGCACCGGTCTCTGCCAAAGTTACCGCTGCTAAAGCGACAGTAGCAGCCACCAAAACTGCTGCTGCAGCTAAAGTTGAAGGCGCTACGGCAGCTGTAAAAAGTGTACCCGCTGATGTAAAAACTGCCGCTGTCACGACAGCGAAAAAAGCGGAAAAAGCAATGCCAGCCAAGGCAGCAGTTGAACCGGCAGTCGTAAAATAAAACGTTTCTGCATGCAGTCTGATCAGCGATGATCAAAAAAATCGGCGCGAATTTTATTCTGCGCCGATTTTTTACTCTTCAAATTTGGATAAGTTTGTTGAGTGCCTGTCTCAGTGTCTGCTCCTGTTTGGCAAAGCAGAAACGCACCAGTCCCGATTCAACGCCACTTCTGTAAAACGCCGAGACCGGGATGGCGGCTACACCGACTTCCATGGTCAGCCATTCGGCAAACTCCAGTTCGGGCAGATCGGAAATGTCGCGATAGTCCACGCACTGAAAATAGGTGCCATGGGCCGGAAGCAGTTTGAATCGTGTTTGTTCCAGCCCGGTTCGAAACAGATCACGCTTGACCTGATAGAAGCTGGATAGTTGCCGGTACGGTTCGGGGTCCTGCAGATACGCGGCCAGTCCGAACTGCATCGGCGTGTTGACCGTGAACACGGTGAACTGATGCACCTTGCGAAATTCCACACTCAACGAAACCGGGGCACACAGATAACCGACTTTCCAGCCGGTGACATGAAATGTTTTGCCAAAACTGGAAACGACAAAAGCCCGTTGCACCAGTTCTGGATGCGAACAGATGGAAACGTGCTGCCTGCCGTCATACACCATATGTTCATACACTTCATCGGACAGGATCAGAATCTGTCGGTTTTCGGGCCTGCGCAAAATATCTGCCAGTGTATTGAAATCGTCCATGCTCAATATACTGCCGGTCGGATTATTGGGACTGTTCAGTATGATCAGGCGTGTTTCAGGCGTAATACTGGCCTCCAGCTTTTCCCAGGGTATGGAAAAGCCTGCTTCGGTAACATTCATCGGCACCGTAACCGCGCGAGCGCCGGTTAACGCAATGACGGGTAAATAACAGTCATAGGCCGGTTCGATGACGATGACTTCATCACCAGGATGAACACAACACTGAATCGCACACATGATGGCCTGAGTAGCGCCGGCAGTAACGGTAATTTCTGTCTGCGGATCGTAGCGGTGCCGGTACAGGCGTTCGACTTTGCCGGCAATCATTTCACGCAATACCGGCACACCGGCCATGGGCGGATATTGATTGTGACCCTGCTGCATCGCGAGCGTGACGGCTTCAATCAATTTGTTGTCGCATTCAAAATCCGGGAATCCCTGACCGAGATTGACGGCCTGATATTGTGCGGCCAGTGCCGACATGACTGAAAATATGGTGTTTCCTACCTGCGGCAGGCGCGATGAAATCAGGGGCGTCGTCATTGGGGTTCGTTGAAAGGTCACTATGGAAAGTTTGAATTATAGACAGTCGCGGAAAAATTGGTGCCTGGATCGGCGCACCATTGAAGCTGAAAAGATGTTTTATACACAAATATGTTTAATTTGTTAATGAATACCTTGCTTTTGACTCGACACGAATTGCTTCCTGTTGTTCAATATCAAGTTGTCAGACAGGTACTTCTCCTAGAATGCCACTATTACTGAACTGCACCCGAACCGGCGGGCAGTCTGAACCAGGATGAAAGATGATGATAGATTCGATGATGATAGATTCAACCGTTGAACAGGAAGCCACATCAACCTTGGTGGCCGCGCAATCCGTGATTGCCGATACAACGCCCGTGTTTGATGCGGATCTGATTCGCAAGCTCAACCAGCTCGGTCCGCGTTACACCTCCTATCCGACTGCGGACCGGTTTACTGAATCGTTTCAGATCAGTGATTATGAAATGACTGTCGAAAATCTGCGCAAACAGCCGCGCCATCTGCCGCTTTCTTTATACATTCACATCCCGTTCTGTGCGTCGATCTGCTATTACTGCGGTTGTAACAAGGTCATTACCAAAGACCGCAGCAAGTCGGAAATCTATCTGGATTATCTGAAAAAGGAAATTGCGATGCAGTCGGCGCTGTACACGGGAATGAAAAAGGTCGAGCAATTGCATTTTGGTGGAGGCACACCGACTTACATCAATGATGAACAGATGAGCGAACTGCTTGACACTTTGCATCAGCATTTTGAATTTGCCTCTGATGAAGTGGGAGAGTATTCGATTGAAATCGATCCGCGAACCGTCACCCCGGAACGCATTCGGACCTTGCGCAAACAAGGCTTTAACCGCGTCAGTCTCGGGATTCAGGATTTCAATCCGGAAGTGCAAAAAGCAGTCAACCGGATTCAGCCGGAAGCAGAAACGCTCTCTGTGATGCAGGCCGCACGCGACGCGGGGTTTCGTTCGATCAGTGTTGATCTGATCTATGGCTTGCCCAAACAGACGGTTGAAACGATTTCGCAAACACTGGATCAGGTGATCAGCGCCAATCCGGACCGGATTGCCATTTACAACTATGCCCATTTGCCGCATATTTTCAAGCCACAGCGACGTATCGAAGTCAGCGAACTGCCGGATCCGGAATCCAAACTGCAGATGTTATATCTGTGCATACAGAAACTGACCAAAGCAGGGTATGTCTACATCGGCATGGACCATTTTGCAAAACCGACGGACGACCTGTGCCTGGCGCAGCAGCAGGGCAGGTTGCAGCGTAATTTCCAGGGTTATTCAACCCATGCACAAACGGAAATGGTGTCGTGCGGTGTATCAGCCATCAGTGCGGTAGGTAACTGCTACACGCAAAACGAAAAAACGCTGGAAGAATATTACGCGCGGCTGGACAGAAATGCATTGCCGATTGCGCGCGGCTATTTTTTATCTGAAGACGACATGATGCGGCGCGATCTGATCGGGCAGCTGATGTGCCATTTCGAGCTCGATTACAGAATCCTGAATACGGAATACGGCATCGATTTCAAAACCTATTTTGCCAAAGAATTAAAGCAGCTGGAGTCGATGGTGGAGTTTGGATTGCTGAGCCTGCATCCGGATGTCCTGAAGGTCAGTCTGAAAGGCCGGCTGCTGATCCGTAATATCTGCATGGTATTTGACGCGTATCTCGGCAAGAAGGAAGAACCGTTGCGCTATTCGAAAACGATTTAGCCAGATAGATGGGGCACATGTTTGCACATGTGCCCTTTTTTTCAGGATCGGATCAAATGGTCAAAAGCGGACAGTGCAGCTTTTGCACCTTCTCCAACTGCAATAACAATTTGCTTGAACGGTACGGTGGTGACGTCACCGGCCGCGAACACGCCAGGCAGGGAAGTCTGGCCGCGCGCATCGACAATGATCTCGCCGTGACGGGATAATTCCAGCGTTCCCTTTAGCCATTCCGTATTGGGCACCAGACCGATCTGAACAAAGATGCCATCCAGAGGCAGATGCTTCAATTCTCCAGACAGCAGCGCTTTATAGTCGAGTCCGGTCACTTTGCTGCCATCGCCTTTGACTTCAGTGGTCTGGGCGCTGGTATGAATGGTAACGTTCGGCAGGCTGTGCAGTTTTTTCTGCAGAACTGCATCAGCACGCAGTTCGGCGCCGAATTCCAACAACGTGACATGACTGACGATACCTGCCAGATCAATTGCCGCCTCGACGCCGGAATTGCCCCCGCCGATCACGGCAACGTGCTTGCCTCTAAATAGCGGGCCATCGCAATGGGGGCAATACGCCACACCGTGGTTGCGATATTCCAGTTCGCCAGGCACGTTGATTTCTCGCCAGCGTGCACCGGTAGCCAGCACGACAGTTTTCGCTTTCAGCGTGGCGCCTGACGCCAGTTTGATTTCGTTATAAGGTGTTTCCTTGTTGGCAGGAATCAGCTTTTCAGCGCGCTGCAAATTAATGATGTCGACGTCATAGGTTTTTACATGTTGTTCCAGTGCAGCGGCAAATTTCGGACCTTCTGTCTCGGTCACCGAAATAAAATTCTCGATCGACATGGTGTCCAGAACCTGACCACCAAACCGGTCCGCGACCACACCGGTACGTATACCTTTGCGCGCCGAATAAATCGCCGCAGCCGATCCTGCGGGTCCGCCGCCAACGATCAGCATGTCGAAGGGCTCCTTGGCATCCAGTTTCTCTGCAATGCGCTGATCCATTCCGGTATCGAGTTTTGCCAGAATTTCTTCGATGGAAAGACGCCCCTGATCGAACACCTTGCCGTTCAAAAAGATGGTGGGTACGGCCATGATCTGGCGCTGTTCAACTTCCTGCTGGAACAACGCACCGTCAATCACCACGGATTTCACACGCGGATTCAGCACCGCCATCAGGTTCAGCGACTGCACGACTTCAGGGCAGTTCTGGCAGGTCAGTGAAATGTAAGTTTCAAAGTGAAAATCACCATCCAGTGCGCGAATCTGATCGATCACGGCCTGGTCGACTTTAGGTGGATGGCCGCCGGTCTGCAGCAATGCCAGTACCAGCGAAGTAAATTCATGGCCCATCGGAATGCCGGCAAATCGAATGCCAACTTCGCCATGGTCCTTGTTCAGGCGGTTGATTGAAAACGATGGTGTATGCGCATCGCTGCCGTCATTGAACGTCAGCGTAATCAGATCCGACAGGCTGGCGATATCTTCCAGCAACGAACGCATGTCGCGCGAAACATCCGTGTCGTCCAGCGTGGCCACAAGTTCAAGCGGGTGCACTACTTTTTCCAGATAGGCTTTTAATTGTGTTTTGAGATTGCTGTCCAGCATGATGTTCCTCTTGATGATGGGTTTGAAAGGGCATGCGCCAACGGCATGCCCGTTTTCAGTGGTTTAGATTTTGCCGACCAGGTCCAGTGATGGTGTCAAAGTATGTGCACCTGGTGTCCATTTGGCTGGGCACACTTCATTCGGATGGCTTGCCACGTATTGCGCTGCCTGAACCTTACGCAGCAATTCTTTGGCATCACGACCGATACCGTTGTCGTGTACTTCGATGATTTTGATTTTGCCTTCCGGATTGACAACGAAGGTACCGCGCAGTGCCAGGCCTTCTTCTTCAATCAGTACTTCAAAATTGCGCGACAGAGTCAGGGTCGGATCAGCCAACATCGGGTATTTGATCTTGCCGATGGTGTCTGACGTGTCATGCCAGGCTTTGTGCGCGAAATGCGTGTCAGTGGAAACGCTGTAGATTTCTACGCCCAGCTTTTGAAATTCAGCATACTGTTCTGCCAGGTCGCCCAATTCCGTTGGACAAACGAATGTGAAGTCGGCTGGGTAGAAAACAAATACCGACCATTTACCTTTCAGTGTCTCATTGCTGACCGGAACAAATTTACCGTTGTGGAATGCAGTTGCGTTGAATGGTTTGATTTCAGTATTGATTAACGACATGATGAGTTCCTTTAAGTGGTTGGAGGAGGTTGCATGGTAGGGCATAGTCTTAAATTAGTAAAATTGATTAATTGAATTAAGTTGATTTGTTTTAACTATCAATAATCTTTTTATTATAAATATTTGCAAAAATGATGAATTTGGTTAAATAGTTGTCGCATCGAAAACTAAACCAAATTACTATGTGGACTAATTGTGTAGCAGATATGTTTTTTCAAAATGTCATGGCTTTTTATTGGCATTCTGCGACCATGCATTAAAAATAATTATTAAAAGTAATCAAAGGCGTTGAAAGGGGAGTGGATGTTCACCAATCTGGATGTTCGTACTATTTATCTGGTTCTGGCGGTATTGAGTATTACGCAGGCATTGTTAATGTTTTATGTACGCCAGGTACATTACAACTCTGCCTATGTTGCCGAATGGGCCCGTGGAAACGGGTTGATTGCTCTGGGTCTGTGCCTGGTTGTCCTAAGTGAAATTATTTCCCCTCAGTTACTGACTATTCTTTCCTACATGCTGATCATTTGGGGCAGCATGCATATTGCCTTCGGTGTCGCGTTGGTTTCAGGTCGGCGACCGCAGTGGAGTCTGCTGCGCATCATCTGTGTCGTGTTCTGTCTGGCCTACGCACTTGCCTACTCGGTTGATCTGCATGGATTTGGCGGTATTGTCTTATTTACTGTTGCGTCCAGTGTGTTCTTCGGCTATTCAATTTACTGCTGTTTTTCGGCGCAGCGTGATGAACTGCGCGGCAGCCTGTTGCTGGTGGCGATTCTGAGTGCGGCATATATTGTCAGTTTGTGCATTCATCTGATCGGCGCCTATCTGGCTGATGCGTATCATCTGAGTGCAAATTCAATCTGGCATAGCGGTGCCCTGATTGTGAATATCGTGCTCGGTTTTGCGCAAACCATCATGTTAATCGTCATTACCAGCCATCGGTTGCAAATGGATCTGCAGCAGCAGGCTACACACGATCCTTTGACCAACGTATTCAACCGCCGTGCTCTGGTCACTCTCGCAGAACGCGATATTGCGCGCAGCAACCGGCGCGGAACGCTGATCAGCGTGCTGATGATTGATGCCGATCATTTCAAAAAAATCAACGATGCCTACGGACATGCGGTTGGTGATGCGGTCCTGATTGCCATTGCCCAGAAAATTCAGTGCGGTCTGCGTGCAGAAGATGTTCTGGCCCGTTTCGGTGGCGAAGAATTTTTGGTGATGCTGCCTGATACCAGCCTTAAGCATGCCTGTGATGTTGCCGACCGCATCCGGATTGCGATCAGCAATATCTCCTTGCCGGTATTGCCCGAAGGCCACCGGTTCACTGTCAGTATTGGTGCAGCCGAACGGCGCGGTGTGCAGCAGAGTTTTGATGAACTGGTTGAAATGGCGGATCAGGCTTTGTATCAGGCCAAGAAAAATGGTCGTAACAAGGTGATTGGCAGCAAGCCGACACCGGTACCGGTGTATCACACACAAGACAGCATGGAAACTGCGGTAGCCTGAGTTCGGGGGATTGCTGCGGCCAACTCGGGCGTATCGGCATCCCCTGTTTTGATTTTCTGGCAATTTTTCAATACGATCTGGAATTGATCCGCTGTGCTTGGCGAGCAAAGTCACATCTGCTACAGTTCGCCCCATGATAAAAAATCCCCCGAAATTGTCACTGGATCGCATCCTGCAGTCGCAGGGATTCGGTACGCGCAAATGGTGCCGCAGTCTGATCGAAGATGGCGAAGTGAAAATAGCAGGCGTGCCGGTGACGGATTATCGCAGTACATTTCAAACCGAGGGGCTGAGTTTCGAGCTGTTCGACGAGATTTGGCCGTATCGCGAACATGTCTATATCGCGCTGAACAAACCCGCCAATTTTGAATGCTCCAGAAAGCCGAGTCACCATCCCGGCGTGTTGACACTGTTATCCGAACAGTGTGCCTGGCGCGATGTGCAACCGGTGGGACGACTCGATCATGATACAACCGGCCTGTTGCTGTTGTCCGATGATGGTGCCTTTATTCATGCCCAGTCTTCTCCCAAAAGGCATGTTCCCAAAGTTTATCTGGCCACGACCCATGAACCGGTGACGGACGAATTGATTGCTCAGATGCTGGCCGGTGTCCAGTTGCACGATGAGCCGGCGCCGCTCTTTGCCCTGATTTGTAAAAAAGTGGCTGAATTCCAATGTGAAATCGTTTTGGAGCAGGGAAAATATCACCAGGTCAAACGCATGCTGGCCGCAGCGGGAAACCATTGCTCTGCATTGCAGCGAATTGCTGTGGGTAGCCTGAAACTGGCTGATCTTGGCTTGGAAGAAGGGGAGTGGTGCTATCTGGAAGAACATCATCTGAATTTGCTGGCGCCGGAGAGCTGAGAGCACCAGCCAATCAGTCTGAAAATGTTCTGGAAATTGCGCTGATGCATTGTAAAATAACGTTTTTGCCCGAATGCGAGACTAATAATGAAAATTGAACAAGCCCGGTTTAACATGATCGAACAACAGATTCGCCCCTGGAACGTGCTCGATAAAGGCGTGCTGGAATTGTTGACAATCGTGAAGCGCGAAAAATTTTTACCGGAACAGCAAAAAACGCTGGCATTTATGGATACCGAACTGCCACTGGCCGACGGCAGTCTGTCCCTGAGCCCTAAAATTGAAGCACATATCGTGCAGGATGTCGCAATCAAAAAACACGAAAATGCGCTGGTGGTCGGAGCAGGTACCGGCTATCTGCCGGCACTGCTTGCATTTCACTCCCGTCATGTGACCTGCGTGGAAAATTCACCGGCCGTTTTTGCAGCTGCGCAGACGGCATTGCAGCGTGAAGGTGTGGTCAACGTCAGTATTGTTCAGGGAGACGGATCCAAAGGTTGGGCTGCCGATGCGCCGTATGATGTGATCGTCATCACCGGGTCCATGCCGATTTTGCCTGAAGAATTGAAGCAGCAGTTGAAACCAGGTGGAAGACTGTTCGTCATTCTGGGGTCAGCGCCAATCATGACTGCAAATCTGGTAACGCGTCTGTCGGAAACCGCTTTCGATTCCAAACCACTGTTTGATACAAGTGTTGCGGCAACACCCAACGCCGAAGCCGTTTCGGCTTTTTCATTTTAATCTGGGACAGCAATGGCTCCTGAAGAAATCACTGCATCTGAACTGGCGCGCTGGCTGACGGACGACGCCAAGCCGCGGCCGATACTGCTGGACGTGCGCGAAGTATCGGAAGTGCAGCGCTGTCAGATTGCAGGCAGTATTCACATACCCATGCATACGGTGCCTGCCAGACTGAACGAACTTGATCAGGATGCGGTGATCGTCTGTATCTGTCACCACGGTGCACGCAGCATGCAGGTCAAGCGCTTCCTGGATCAGCATGGCTATGACAATGTGATCAATCTGACCGGCGGCATCCATGCCTGGGCAACCCAGGTGGATACTGAAATGCCAACGTATTGAGTAATGAACCGGACGGGAGTTGTCTGGCTGGTTTAACAGCAGGACAGCTTGCCCGGTCGATGCAACACCTGCGCATTTCAAACGGCAACGCCTTTAAGCATCTCACACCCTGATTTTTGCACTTGGTCGCATTGTGCTGGTTGTCAGGGCAGCATTTCAATACAGTGCACGAATTGCAAAAATGCCCGGCCATGAAAGGCTTGGTAGGGCTTTGCAAGCAAGTTCGGATTTTTAGTAACTTATACGGTAACCCCTCTTTGCGGAGTCATGATGATGAACACAACAGACCGATCCAGAATCAACAAGAACCGACTGTATCGAATATTAATCCTGTCAATGATGACCTGTGGGATCGTCTCCGTACCCGCCCATGCCGGCGATCTGCTGCAGACCTACCAGGAAGCCCTGCAAAATGATCCCACTTACGCTGCAGCACGCGATGCACTGGCTGCCGGACAAGAAAAATCGGTACAGGGACGCGCCGGATTGATGCCGCAGTTAAATTTCACAGGGACCAATATGCATTCGGTTGCCAATTACACGGCAGGCGGGCTTGATATCAACGGTGTGCACAGTTCCAACAGCAGCTACACGTTGCAGTTGACCCAGCCATTGTTCAGATGGGACAACTGGCAGAATTACGAACAGGGGAAATTGCTGGTAACGGCCAGCGAAGCGCAATTCGGTCAGGCACGGCTCGATCTGATGATTCGGGTTTCACAAGCCTATTTTGACGTGCTGTCAGCACAGGATACACTGGAGTCGGTTCAGGCTAACAAGAAAGCCATTACTGAACAGCTGGCGTTCGCCAAACGCAATTTTGAAGTTGGTACCACGACGATTACCGATCAGCACGAAGCACAGGCCCGTTATGATCTGGCCGTTGCGCAGGAATTTGCCGCGCAAAATGATCTGGAAATCAAACGCAGCACTCTGCAGCAAATTATCGGACATGAACCGGATGCGTTAATGCCGTTGCGCAAAGGCGTACAGCTCACCGCACCCGAACCGCTCAATATCGGCGATTGGGTCAGCTCTGCTGAACATAACAATTATGGCGTAATCGGAGCGCAGGTTAATCAGGAAATCGCCAAGCGCACTATTTCAATAAATCGCGCCGGACATTTGCCGACGCTGGACCTGGTTGCCAACATCAACCGCAGCAGTAATTCGGCCGTAGAAGTGATGCAACAACCGGCCTTTGTCGAAAATGCCAAAACTGTCGGTATTCAGCTGAACGTACCGATTTTTTCGGGCTTTGCCGTCACAAGTAAAGTCCGTGAAGCGATAGCGCTGGAAAGCCAGGCGGGTAATGAATATGAAGCGGCGCGGCGCAACGCGGCTCTGGCAGCGCGTCAGGCCTATCTCGGCGTCAACAGCGGGCTGGCACAGGTTAAGGCGTATGAAGCCGCAGAAATTTCCAGTCTGTCGTCATTGCAGTCGAACAAACTGGGCTATGAAGTGGGTGTGCGCATCAACATTGATGTGCTCAATGCCCAGCAGCAGCTCTACACGACACAGCAAAATCTGGCCAAGGCACGTTATGACACGATCATGAATGGCCTGCGCCTGAAATCGGCGTCAGCAGCCCTGAAAGAAGATGATCTGGTGCAGATCAACACCTTATTGCATTAAATTTTTTAACAGTGCCACCGTGCGTGCGGTGGCACCACGGTGCAGGTGGGCAAAGGCCAGTGCTTTTTGTCCCATTGCCGTTCGGCGCGCATCGTCACGCAACAGTTCTTTGGCACGCGCCATTAACTCAGAGGCATCCCGAACCCGGATTGCCGCCCCGCCTTCAATGGCATCCGCACTGATCGCATCGAAATTGAAAGTATGCGGACCAATCAGCACAGGTCGGGCAACCGCACAGGCTTCGATCAGATTCTGGCCACCCAGCGGTAACAGACTTCCGCCAATAAATGCCAGATCGCAGCTGACAAAGTAACTTGCCAGTTCACCCATGGTGTCACCCAGCACAACCTGTATTTCTTCGGGAACCAGATCATGATTCAGACCGGATTTGCGTAACATGGGAATCTGCCGCTGATGAAGCAATTGCTCGACCAGATCAAAGCGCTGCGGATGACGTGGCACGATCACCAGCAGCAGATTGTCCGCTGCAGCTTTCAGAAATGCATCCAGAATCAGTTCTTCCTCGCCTTCACGGGTTGAAGCACATACCAGTACCTTGCGATTGCCCCATTGCCTGCGCAGCAATGCTCCGGCTGCGATGTTTTGATCCGGGACAGTGACATCAAATTTGCTGTTGCCAGTAACGACAACATGGGGTGCGCCAAGTTGTTTGATGCGATCTGCGTCGGAGGCGGTTTGGGCCGCAACGCAGTTGATCGCCGCGCTTGCCGGGCGGATCAGTGCCGAGAGCCGGTTGGCTTTTTTTAACGATTTCGGGGACAGTCTGGCATTGACCAGTGCGACCGGAATCGACTGCCTGTGACAGGCGTAAATCAAATTTGGCCAGACTTCGGTTTCCATCAAAATGCAGATGGAAGGTTTGAAGTGGTGTAGCAGTCGTTCAATCAGAAACGGAATATCGTAAGGCAAATAATTTTGTACAAGGCGCCCGCTGGCCAGTTCCTGTTGAAACAGCATGGTTCCGGTGGCGCGACCGGTTGGCGTCATATGTGTCAGCAAGATGCGGTGCTGTGGCCACTCCTGCATCAGCTGACGCACCAGAGGTTCCGCCGCGCGGGTTTCTCCCACCGAAACAGCGTGGACCCAGATCACAGGTGCGACTGAAATTGATTCCGTGTAGCGACCAAACCGTTCAGCTATGTGCTGGCCGTAGCCCGGTTCTTTGCGTGCGCGGCTGTACAGTCGTGCCAGCACCAGAGGCAGGGCCAAAATCCAGAGCAGGGTGTATAAATTACGCATGGGGTGATTAATGACGATAAGGCGGCATTATCACCGATTCGTGATGGCTGCGCCAGCGACTGTCTTGGCCAGACTGGCGGTCCAGAAAAACGCCTGTCGCACACCTGATGGCGCGACAGTTGTAGCTGCACGCGATATGCCAACTGATGCTAAGCTGACCCTTTCAAATTTATTAAGGGGATTGATGATGAAACGGCTTTCCATGGTTAACATAATTTTTACGTCATTGTTGAGCCTGTTGGCTTTCAGTGCAACAGCACAAACAGCGCCGGCAACGGCAGCGGTCACTACCGTCGGCACAGCGTCAGACGCGAACTGCCCTGCGATTTTGCATTACACCTTTAACCGCCTGCAGGACAATTCAAAACAGGATCTGTGTCAGTACGCAGGCAAGGTAATCCTTGTTGTCAATACAGCCAGTTTTTGCGGGTTCACCAAACAGTATGAAGGTCTCGAAGCACTCTATGCAAAATATGCGGACAAAGGACTGGTCGTGCTTGGTTTTCCTTCCAACGATTTTGGAAAGCAGGAGCCTGGCTCTTCCAAAGAAATTGCCGACTTTTGCTATAACACCTACGGCGTGAAATTTCCGATGTTTGCCAAGTCATCAGTGCAGGGAGATCAGGCCAATCCGCTGTATGTGGCGTTAATTAAAGCGACCGGCTCAACACCGAAATGGAATTTCCATAAATATCTGATTGACCGCAAAGGCAATATCGTCGATCACTATCTGAGCATTACAACGCCTGACAGCCATACTCTGGTCAGTGATATCGAAAAGGCGCTGGCTAATTGATGTAAATCTGAATTGATGCGGAAATGAACTCGCAAAATCCGTTGTCATGAACTAACATTTACTGATGGGGATCGGGTGCAATGACCGCGTTGCGGTTATCATGCCGGTCTACCTTCAAATTATGCAGTGCGACCTGAACCGGGTACCGATTACTTATATTTATGGCAAATTCAGATGTATCCAAGCTGTTGCTCTCGCTGGCAAAGTTAATTGAAAAGCCAGAGATCAAGGCGTTCCAGATTTCGATTATTCAGACTCTGAGCAATATTATCGTTGCCGACCAGATCAATTTGTATGAAATCCGCACACTGAAACAGTTGTCAACAGATCATCCTCAGGCATTTCTGGTGCGGGTCGGCTATGAAGAGCGACTGGATGATTCCTTGCCGGAACCCATGCCGCTGAATGATCATCCGCAATATCTGGAGGTGATCAAGTGCGGCGAAATGGTCGCCGAAGTGATCAGTCAGGATGAAGACCCGACCTGGCGCACCATTTTTCCGGTCTCCTCCGCCAAAGGCGTGACCGGATTTCTCACCGTCGAAAGCAAACAGCTGATACAACAGAATCAGGAACTGATTTCGATTTTCATCGGCTTTTACCGCAACTATCTCGCTCTGCTGAACGATAATCAGCGTGATCATCTGTCCGGACTGTTAAACCGGAAATCGTTCGATGACAAGATGATGCAGATTATTATTTCACTGGGTGAGAACAACAAGCGCAATGCCGACAAAGTGGAGTATTGCCTGGCGTTGTTCGATATCGATCGCTTTAAGACTGTCAACGATAATTTCGGGCATCTGGTCGGTGATGAAGTTTTACTGCATTTTTCCCAGTGCATGACCGAAACCTTCCGCGAGTACGACCAGTTATTCCGGGTCGGCGGTGAAGAATTTGTGGCGGTCCTAAGAAATGTCAATGCCACGCTGGCTGAAACCATCATGGAGCGCTTTCGTAAAGTGGTTGAAGCGCATCATTTCCCGCAGGTCGGCCATGTCACGGTCAGTATTGGTGCCACGTTCATCAGTCCTTCCGACCTGTCGGTGACCATTATGGATCGGGCCGACAAGGCGCTGTACTATGCCAAGGAACATGGTCGAAACCAGACCGTGTTTTACGAGCAGTTGATTGCGTCAGGCAAGCTGCAGGAAACCAGCCTGAACAGTGATGTGGACATGTTTTAAGTCCACCGTTCAATCTGGCTTGGTGCGATGGTTCAGCTGGTTGGTGTTTCTGCCGGCCTTGAATTTTCCATGTGTTTCTCGCGATCTTTCACTCTGGCCATAATGGATTGATAGGAATACATATGGTTTTTATCCTTTGCAATCGCACGCATATCGCTGTGAATAAATTCCAGTAAACCGCGCATGCTCATGCCGCGAATAATCACCGGCGACTGAAGATCATTGGTTGTGATAACGATGGTTCGGTTGTGACCGCGATGATCGTTGGGGTACAGCGCCGAATCACTGAACTCGTTGATGCCGAAATCCAGGTTATTTTTCAGGGTTATCCTGAAATCTGTTTCTCCCTCCACTATCGCTCTGGCCAGTCCTTCTCGTATTGTCCTGCTGTTTTCGGCAAAGTATTCAAATTCATTGAGCGCCTCGCAATAGTCCAATGCTCTCGAAATCAAACCGAAGGTCAGTATGCTTAAAAGAAAACGTCCCAATGTATAGGCAAAATTGTGTTCGGTCGTGTCCATGTGGGTTGCATGGTGCTGTTCCAGTTCAGCCCGGATGGTATCGCCAACCGGTTCGGCAGTCTGGCCAGTTTTATTTGCATGGATAGCCTGCAGGGCTCTGAATGCGGGTAACGGTGTCATAGTGGTTCCATGTTGAATTGTTGAAGCGATGAATGCAGAACTTGGGTGTGTTGGCCGTGCAATGTAATGCAATTATTTTGACGTTTCCATCAGGGATTTGTGCAGTTATCACTTTTGGATTGAATTCCTCATTGAGCGATATTTCGGTGGCCAGGTTTTCATTAACAGTATGGCAATAAGAGTGAATTATTAATGAATTGGAAAATGAGGAGGGGATTTTTCTTCCTGTCTGACGATGCCAATTAGCCACCCTAAAAGGCGGCATATCCCTTAAAATGCAGCCCATGCAAAATGGTCAAAATCCTTCTAACAACCCCGAACTAGACGACGCCGACAGTTCACTGCAAGCCTACTTTAAGCCGGATGTCGCTTTTGATGACATCGAACAGGTTTATCAGTTAAAGCGTGCCCAACCGGTATTGCAGGCCTTTACCGCATTGTTCCACGGCGGATCAGACGGTGTACTGGTGCGTTTGCTGGTGCTGCGTGAACTGGTTGGTGATGCCCAGTCTTCCAGTTTCAGCCGGGCTGAAATCAACGCCAGGCTGGCCTATCTCCAGCCGGACAGTCTCGATACAGTGCTGTCGCGCCTGCGCGCCCACCATTTGCTGATCTGGGAAGCGGCCACCTCGCTGTACCGGGTTTCACCGCTGGCGCGCAATGTGCTGTCGGCGCTGGACAGTCTGCTGCAGTCGGATCAGGACGCCGATGCGGCCGATATGGGTTTTTTGATGACCCAGGTGGCCGGGGCTCAGGCGCTCGGTGGTGTGACGGTCGAACAGCTGCAGCATCTGCTGGGACGTCTGATCGAACTGACCGAAGAATTCCGCGACGCCATTGCCTCCGGTTCCGAATATCGCCTGCGCTCCTCGCAAAGCAAATGGAACAATGCCTGCGACTGGGTGGAAAAGGGCACCAAAATCATTTATTCGATTACGCAGGATGGCAATGCCGATGCCGCCACGCAGCGCGCAGCGCAGGCGATAGGCCGGGCGCAAAGTGCCCTGTTGAACATGCAGGGCATGTTCTCGCGCGCATTGAATCAGGTGGAGCGGCAACGCGTACATCTGGGACAGTCCGGTTTGTCGACCACCGATATCAAAACCTGGCTGATGAAACAACCCGATCTGGCCGCATTGGCCGAAGACGCTATCGATATTCCGGTCACACCGTTATTCATCACACCTGGTGAAATGATCGATGTGGCAGAAACCGAAATTTTTGCTGAGCGCCAGAACCAGAATTTTGCTCTGCCGACCGGGCTTGAAACGCTGTTCCAGGTGCAGGATGAAGCGGTACTCTACACCCAGCTCGACGCCTGGCTGGCGTCGCTGCATGAAATCGGGCAGGACACCAATGCACAGGGTTTGCCGGAGGGCGTGGAAGTGCAGAATGTGCTGCTGCCGAACAGTTTCGCCATTGCCTCGTATCGTGCCTCGCTGCTGCCGCTGATCGGCGACAAAGACCAGTCCACCGGACAGGGCGCCACCGCCAGATTATCCGATCTGCCGATGCGTT
>Ga0209067_10000857_pt1 | contig 19090 bp, 11 predicted proteins | sample ColStrG_CSR_2013_FD_187199 | JGI IMG/M metagenome (GOLD analysis project Ga0209067, IMG submission 187199) | Freshwater sediment microbial communities in response to fracking from Pennsylvania, USA - Cold Stream Run_MetaG_CSR_2013 (SPAdes)... | ecosystem: Environmental > Aquatic > Freshwater >...
TTTTCACCACCTGTCCAGGGAAAAAATGTTTTGCTACGGAAAAAGTTACCTGCGCCTTCAATTTGGAACAGAGGACAAAAGAAATAACCCATAAAAGTGTAAGGCCCCGCTTTGCTATCATAGTATCTATTTCGGTAAATTTTCTGTCTGAGCGTAAGCCAGGGAATTTATTATGAATATACAGTATTCCGCAAATTAATTCTCTTTGGGAATTCATTACCCGCAATGAATTTTATTTAACCAGAAGTTGGGGCGGTCGGTTTCCAGTCCCCTGTTTTTAGGAGAAAACCCTATCCAGGAGGATCGGGGATGGAAAAATGAATTCTAAATACTTTAGACAGCGGGAAGCTTCGTCGAGAACCTATCGTTATTTATGGCAACTTTTATTGCTGATCCAAAATTCGTTTACACAAAATATTTCACAACCTCTTTTATTCATATTTTTTTAATTCAATTTTCAAATCTCTTATAAATTCCTCAACATCAACAACAAACCCTGTATTCAATCCAACTGGAAAAATATTTAATAAAATTCCTTCATTTTCTAACTGGGGAATTATTTCATCTTGAAATTCATTTATAGATATTTTTAAAGGGCTAAATTTAGACCAACCACTATCCAAACAGTTTACAGCATATTCTAAAGCTGGCCAAATTGGGAATAATTTGGTGTTATCAACTTCTGATATCGCCCAAAGATCTTCCTCATTTTTTAAAACAAATATAACATCTTGATCAGCTATTCTTTTTATGGCATACTTATACCTTGCAAAGCTTTCTAAAGCAGATACTTTTTTTATTTCAATCTCTTTTAATTTCATAAAGGTCTTTCTTTATTTTTCCGTCCGTTTTTGTCAAATTTATGTTGTTGTTTGTGATCAGATTTGTTCTGAAGATGAGAATACTTATATGAGTATCCTTTGGATGATTCCCTGCCTCTTTAATGGGCTAGTTCTTTACCAGGTGGATTACGCATAGAGGTTCTTTTCCCAGCATTAATTTCGTTTTTTTCTTGTTTCAACCAACCCCTATCAGCTTTTCCTAATTTATCATTTTCTGCTAATTCCTTCAATCTAGCCTGCCTACCCATTCGACCTTGTTTTGAAAGGGCTTGGGCATCTTTTTCTAAAGTCAACGCAACTTTTTCTTCAACTTTAGTAACATCTGTTGCAATTTTTTCAATAGTTGCTAAATCTTTTTCAATTTTTGCTACTTCAGCTAATTTTCCGAATCCTGGAACTACACCTGCTATACTTAAAGCCGCTCCAAAAACATCACCATTTTTTGCGGAAATTCCAGCACTTAAAACTGTTGTAACCGGTGTTGGATCTACAATACTAACTAAATCTAACCCAACCTGAAGTCCAGCTTCTCCGTTAATGGTATAATTACCATGAAAGTCAATAGGTGCATTAATTGTAGTATTAACCACATCGGTTTGTATGGTAATACTAGAATTGCCCAACCCTTTGACAGTTATATCATTCGCTTCTCTCCCATCTGGGTCTGTATTCTTTACGGGATTATCGTAGACATAACCGTAGGGAGTCGTGCTAACTTGTTCAATTTCAGCTTTGGGGTCAACAGAAGTCCACCTAGCCACCAAAGGATCATAGAACCTTGCGCCGTAATCGTAACGATTACCTCAATTTTTTAGACAACTTTTCAGATTTTCGGCCACACCAAAAATGGATTTAGCGGTTTTAAGCCTGTTCAAAGAACGATTTCTGTTATTCTAAGCTACCCAATTCCCCCTAGATCCCTAAGATTCTCCTTCCCTTCTGTTCTAGCTTTAACATAACAGGTGATTATACGCACAGCCCCGCAAGGCCGTCCCTCGCTCCAAAGCTGCCGTATTATTCTATTATATTAACCAGCAAAGCTGGACGCTGAACCCCACCGCTCTTTTGTCCCTCCCGCATTTCCTGAAGATGATGGATGGAGGCAAAGATAGCCTCCGAAGAAAAGGCGTTCAAGGGCTTTCGCGGCATCAACCCTCGAGGCCTTTCACTCACCCATCCATTTATTCCACGGTCCCTTGACCTCCTTTCCTTCTTCGTCTTTTAGCTGCCTAATCCATCGATCTCCCAGAAATCTATCCCCAAAAAAGAGTTCGATAGAACTAGCAAGTGGTGTATTTGTGTTACAGATACGGGTTCATGACCTTCCTCCCTAAGGTCACCGGTAGAAAGGTACAACCGTTTTTATGAGGAATAGAATCTTGTTTGGGTCGGTGTTTGGGGGGATTCTATTCCGAATGAAAACGCTCCAACAGGGGTTTGGGGGTTTTGGAAGATAATCCCCATCAAACGCATGGTCTCCTTGTGTGGCGGGATTTTGCAATCGCGGTTCCTATAACCACATAGGCTCAGTTTTCCAATGATTAGGGAATCCCATATCGGTTTCCAAACCAGGATATAAATGTAATAGCTCTTTTATTCGTTGGGCAAACGAGGAGGTCTCGCCAATCTTAGTTAATAGATATTGTAGGGCACATAGGGACAGATATAGCTTCTTTAGATCTAAGCCTGTTACAGAAATCGTTAACCAATCCGGAGCATTATTTAGCTGAACAATGGAGATCTTTAAGCTCCTATCCCATAACCTACCATGGTGAGCACATATGTTTCTAATGATGTTGATGCTCTGTAACCAAGATTCCAATATGGTATAGTGGGGAATTCCCAAGGCTCTAGCTAGGTTGTTCTTAATTGTAGCGTCCTTCAGATTACTATACAGTTTGGAAAGAACTCCAAAGGATAAAATCTCCAGAGTTTTCCATGCTGGAGGACGTTGTTTCGAAGAATATTTCTTATAATGATTGAGTATTGAATCTTCTTTACTCTTTGATAATTCCTTATCAATTAGGCTTAGGTTATCCTTAAAGTGCTTACCATTTTTGAATAAACTAAGGTCATCAAACCAATTGGGGTGATAACGATTGGAAAGCTCATAAATCAGGCGAGTTCTAACCGAAATTTCTATTCGCTCAATCGCTGCGAATACGGTAATTCGAAGTTCTCGATCAAACTCATAACGATCGGTAACTATTTCCCAAGTAGTACCGGGGATGAATATATGCCGGACTTTATCGGATTGTAATGGCCAAAAATATCCTCCTAAACGGTAGTAACTTACATTGGTCAGCCACCTCTCAACTTTATTGTCATCCTGAATAACTAACCCCCTTGATCGTAGCAAAGCTATTTGATCCGAAATCCTTGTCGACGGTTTAGGAGGAGGCTTGAAGATTAGGGAGGGCTATAAATAAATTGTCCCACCGTGGTGCGCTATTCTTATGGGAAGCGTGGTGGGATCTGTTATCACAAATCTATATATTAATTTTATTATTTTATAATTTTTTTATTATTGCGAGGGATGGTCCTTGCGTAAGGCTTCCCGGAGCTCCTCCAGTTTCCGGTCTGGTACCACTAGGTAGAACTCACATACCGGTACCCTGCCCAGTTCATTTATAAAGTTCAGGATTTCGGTTTGGGTAATTTGCTTGAGCGTTAGGATGGCTGCTGCCACCCAGGCCAGGAAATATCTAATCTGCCGCTGGTACTGCCTCCCGGTTTCTTCCTTATATCCCTTTTGGAGCAGGTATTCGTCAAAACGCCTGGGAGGAAGCGTAAACTAAGTGGGTATAGATATGGGTGCTTTCCAAACCTCTATGACCGAGAAACTGCCGTATCTGCTCAAGCTCCATGCCTAAATGGAAGAGGTGGGTGTGGCGATGCTATGCCGCAGGGTATGGACGCCGAGGGGCCTATAAATACCTGCCTTCTGCTTAAGCTTCTGGATTTGTTAAAAGGAGATCCGGAGTCGCTGCCCAGTAATTATAAAAGTTCTTTAGGTCTGTTTGTTGTTCCTTTCCATTGTATAAATATCGGACATTACTTCCAAAAGAATATAGCATCCAGAAATCCGAAGGCATAGTATTGATCCTCCTGAATTAATTGAGGGGTTGATAAATTGGTTCCATTTTAAAAAGTCTCTTTAGCATCGCCCAGATGATCCTTAAAATCGTATTCATAGGTAAATTCGCCTCCTGAAGGTACTGCCTCCCATCCCACTTCATATTACTAAAAAAATTAGCATTACCTTTATTCATGACTCGGTCAGAAATGGTAATCCAGTATATGAAAAGTCTGGGGGCAATTGCCTTCGAGGAATGGGAAGGACTCCATATAAAAAAGCGGAAGGTCCTCACCTACCTTCATTTGGGCGATATCTGTTTTAAAGTGAGCCGGACGGATCTGGTGATCGAAGTGAAAACTGAAAAACAAATCCTCTATTCCGGTTATATCCCCCCATCGCTCCCAAAATTTAAAGACCTCCTGGAATGGACCAAGGTGGTGCCTTGAGCGTTTTTAAAAATCTTAATGGACTTTGGGAGAGAAAACAGAAAAAACCGGATCTTTCTCCTTTGAGTAATTCCTCGACATCCTCGTAACGGGAATACAGTATTCCGTCTATTTTGGTGAAAAACTACTGTCCAATTTTGGGTCTTTTTCTGAACCTAATTGGGTGGTTTTCCTCTATTCATTGATTTACAGGCCTTTTAATTTTAAATAATTAATCATTGAAAAATATTTCATGAAAAATCAATTCAACTTGCAAAAAATAAGCCTCAAGTATTTACTGAGTGCAATAGTATTCATCTCCCTTTTTCTTGGGTCTTGTACCAAAGACGGAGCAACTGGACCTACCGGTCCTGCCGGACCTACAGGGGCTACAGGACCAGCCGGTCCTACTGGAGCAACTGGCCCTGCAGGCCCAGCTGGTGCCACTGGTCCCACCGGGAATGCCAATGTGAAGATCCAGGATACGACTGTCCTTCCTAGCCAATGGATCAACTCGGGTGGTGGTGTGATATTTGATTTATTTCCAAAAATTCAATACGGAGGAGTCATTGTATATTATCAATCGCAGATCTAATTGGTAGGTGATTATACCCCCCTTCCCTATACTTTTCCTTCTAAATACCAGCTCTTGTTTACTACTGGTTTTGACACCCATTTTGCTGGATTTGTTCGAATTATTTATCAAAATTTAAGTGGAGCTACCGTGGCACCCACTACTTCTTTCAAATTCCGAATTATTTCTTTCTCAGGAACTATAGGAGATTTACGGAATAAGGCCGGTGGTTTGGATTATGCCCATGTACTGAATTATTTTCATCTAAATGCCTTTCCTCAATAAAGGATTTATAAAAAGAGGAAATCAATGGGTTTGGGTACGGTTCTACCCCAAAAGCGGTTGATTTTGCTAGGAATAGTCTCTTCTGAAACTACGGTCAGGCATTTAAGAACCTGTTTTCAGGAATAAATAGAAAAAGCCCCGACTGGATTTTACCTGGTCGGGGCCTTCTATTATAGTTTTCTTTTGGTTTTATACCGGGATTTGGTACCAACTTTTTATCCCTTTTCTGTATTATCCTCCGTGGTATAATCGAAAATAAAGGGCTTTTCTTAGGGAGATTAAAGCAGCTCTCATATCATTAATGGCCTGATCTTTATGACCTCCAAAATCATCTGGTGCTTCATTCAAATGTTTAAGGCCATCCTGTAAATCATGCATGGCTTTGGCAACATTGGGATGAGCATGCTCCTCTCTCAATAAAAGCTGGTTTTCACTGGGTGTAGGCGGACGGTTTCCAATAATAACGGCAATATCTACATCACCCCCTATTCGAACCCGTTGAGCGGAAACAAAAGCCGTAGTGGATAAAACAAAAACAGCTGCAAGAATTAATTTTTTCATTTATTTCGGATTATAGGTTGTTAACGTATACGGCTTTGACTTTTAATTGTACAGATGGTTTAACTGCCTTATCAATAATTGGTACTTGGACTAAAAATTTTATTTCTTGGTTTCCAAATCTATTTCCTTAATTATTTCATTGGCCTTTTTTATTGCGTTCGAATAGTTTTGTATGCTGTTTTTGAAATTCCCTGATCCAAGGCCTAAAACACCTTTCATTTTGTCTGAGGTTACGAATTCTTTTATGGAACCCTTTTCATCCTTATTCAGGTCAAGGTCCAGTACTTTTAATTGCCAATTGTTTAAAAACTCCTCTAAATCTGTAATGGTGGTATATTTTTGCTGATAATAATTTAGAATGTTTTCTCGCAAGGTTTCATTGGAAATAGTTTCAATTTTACCACTGGATTTAAACCCTTCATACCGGGCAGTATTAAGACGGGTTGTAGTTAAATCATATAATAAGTGTAAATGAATCTGCCTGGAAACTTGCTCATTTTCAGGGTCAGTCTTTTTAATTTTCAATAAATAGGTATAATTAGCGTCTAGGTTTGAAATGGTATTCCTGTTCTCTTCCAGGGATTTAATATCCTCTTGAAGGTCTTTTCGTAAACCTAATAAGAATTCATTGGCAACGTCCTGTTCATGCCTATGTTCACTATAATTATGCAGCCAAATGGACAGGGTCACCGCAAAAACGATAATGCCTATCTCAATAATAATTTCTATTATTTTTTCCCTTATAGAATGGCCAGGGTTTTTCAATTCTTGAAAAACCTTTTTGGTATGTTTTGCCACTTCATCCTGCATATGCTTTTTATAATTTTATCCTGAAAATAAGGATTCCATTTAAACTTTGAATTTGAAACGGTTCTAATGGCTCTTATAGTGTAAAATTATTTATAAGAACAAATTTATAAGGATTTGTAGCTAAGCATCTGTAAATCAGCATTATTAAGATTACTCTTTTCTGAATAATTATAAGACAAGGAGTACCATTAGATTTCATTTAATTAAATTATTACTTTAAGTAATTTAATTAAAAGCCTTGTAAGTGAGTGTTCTAAACTTTCTTCTTACTTTGATTCTTGTAAAATCAAATATTAAGGAAAAGCCTAGAATAAGGATGGAAAAATAAAAGGCATAAAAATGAAATCGGCTAAATAAATAGCCTCCGATAACCGCACCGCTTATGAAAAAAAATATGAGGTAGAGCTTAAGTTTGATACGCAAAAGCAGAGCCTGGTTTTTTATTCCCTTTCCCTTTACCAAATTCGCTAGATCTATGCCTAGATCTGTCATAGTACCTGTTAAATGGGTAGTTCGAACCACAGAACCGGAAATTACCGTAACAAGAGCATTTTGCAGTCCCATGGCAAATAAAAGGGTGCAGGCAAAGATTTCCCTTTTTGATAGATTCAAATCCAGGGAAAACCCATTTAAAGCGGATAGTAATAGAATGCATATTTCAATAAATATGGGAATGTACGAGAAGAACTTATGTTTGGCGTCGGCCCAGGACATGATTAGGCTGGATACAAAGGCACCCATTAGAAAAACCACCATATAAAAGAAAATTACCCGGGCCAGGTTCCAATTTTCAAAAGTCAGACTTTCTGAAAAGAGTGCAACGTGCCCGGTAACATTGGTCGTTAATACCTTATAGCCTAATAAACCTTCTGCATTTACCGTACCGGCGGTAAAACCTAGCAAAGAAACAAGCCGAAGGTTATGAAGGTAGGTTCTTTTTCCTAAATGTCTAAGCATGAGGAATAAAAATCGTTATATTTCTACTCCAATCCTATTGTTTTATTAAGGGGGATGGTCTCTGGAATTTTAGTAGGTTTTATGGTCAGGTATTTTACTTCATTCCCCGCCAGATTCCAGTGGCCAAACCTGAACCTAAAATGGGAGCAATTAAATAAATCCAAATAGAGTGGTAATTACCGGATGGGATTTCCGGTGCCAAACTGCGTATGGGATTCATGGAGGCCCTGGAAATTGGACCCGCGAACAATGCTTCCAAAAGAATAACCCCTCCTATGGCAAGGCCTGCTAGGGTGCCGGTTTCTTTTGAGCTCTGCGAGGTGAAGAGTACCACCAACATTAATATGAATGTCAATAGGACCTCGAGCAGGAAGGACTGCCATTCCTGATGTAAAGGATAGGTGCCACCTAATAACCTTCTCGAAGGCTGGTGGCATAATCATCAGGAAGCGGGCTTGTTTCTATAGCCCGTGCTGCTTTTTCAATATCGTAATGAAACCGCTTGAATTCGACTTGGATACTTTCCTTATCCAATACGGAACTCGTTGGGTTTATGGTCAAAACTAAATAACCACCCATGGGATTCCCGTCTTTTGGTTTCCCTACCGATCCAATATTGACGGCATGTCGGAAATGATGGCTACCCGCTGCCCCGGAATCTAAAATTCGATGATAGGGCTTATGGGTATGACCAAAACATAGAATATCGGCATCAGCTTGCTCCATAATCCGGAGCATACTTTTTTCATCCCTATCTTCAAACAAATACTCATTAATTCTCCTGGGACTGCCGTGAACCAATAATAGATTCAGCTTATCTTCATTCAGTCCAAATTCAATTTTAATATGGGCTGGAAGGGTCCGTAAATAAGCCCTTTCCTTTGCTTGCAGGATAGCATTGGTATAGGAGATGGATATTTTTCCATTCGATTTTTCCAAATCTGTTTTGTACGCGCAGCCACAATCATCACTTTCTCTTCCAATTCCAAAATCATAATTTCCTGCCAGGGTGGGAATTTTCCTTCGTTGAATTTCCTGAATGACCTCATTGGGCCAAACATTATAACCGACCAAATCCCCCAGGCAATAAATAGCATCATACCCCTTGGTTTCAATATCCTCAAAAAAGGCTTCTAAAGCAGGAAGATTTGCATGGATATCACTAAACAGGATAATTTTCATGGAACCGGTTCATTATAAATTAGTTTATCCCTGGTTGTTGGAAATATTTATGCCCACGACCTTGCTTCTTCTTTCCAATAGAAGATTATCCATCCATACCCCATTTAATTTACCAATCTTTTCCCGATAGCCTATGACACGAAATCCTGCCTTTTCGTGCAGCTTTTGACTAGCCAGATTGGTAGCGAAAATTCCTGCCTGAAGGGTCCAAATGCCCTCCTTTTCGCTTTCTTTGATTAAATGCTGAAGTAATGCCAAACCAAGATGTTGCCCTCTAAATTCTTTTCCAATATAAATACTTACCTCTCCTACCCCACCGTATACACAGCGGCTCGAAACCGGTGATAAGGCCACCCAGCCTTGAACGATACCATTGGATTCAACCAGGAAGCGAAGGGATTGAAAATGGCTTTTATCCCAAGCCTCCCAGGAAGGCGCTTGGGTTTCAAAAGTGGCTTTTCCGGTTTCAATACCTTCCAGATAAATTTTTTTCACCGCTTCCCAGTCCTCGGGGAGGAGGTTTCTTATTTGGAACGCATTCATTTTTTAACAACAGGTTTTAGCCGTTGGAGCTGAAACCACCGCTTCCAAGGTTGCCTTATTCTGACTATTCGCCTCTTCTTTATTTTCCGAGACACAGCATACCGAACTTTCTCCTAAGGCATAATGAGGATCGTTGAATTCCGCATCCTCATGAAAATAATAAACTTCCCACTGTACCCCATCATAATCTTTTACCCAAAATTTATCCTGCTTTGCATAACAGCAATTGGTTCCAATTTCCTCTAAGGAAACTAAGCCTTGTTTTTTGGCTATCTGCAAGCGCGCATCTAACTCCTCTAAACTGGCCACCTGGAATCCCAAATGCCCAAAATTCTTTTGAACGCGTTCTGCATTTTCTACAAAAGAGATGATAAGGGAAGGTTCCTCAAGGATGTATTTTACGTATCCCGGCTTAATTTTTTCAGGACTTTTCCCAAAAAAAAGATTGTAAAAGCTAACCGTTTGAAGAAGATCACTTACGTAAAGACTAACGTGCATTCTTGGAAAAATGGATGTTTTCATAATTTATTTATTTATAGCAATGTAACGATGATTGAATTATATTTTTTTAACAGTTCGAAAAATTAGAAATGGGAACGGAGAAAAATTTCATTAAGTCTTCCTTTAATTGATTCCAAACGGGCTCATTGATACAATAGCAAACACTTACTCCTTCTATAGTCCCTTTTATGATGCCAGCGGTTTTTAATTCTTTTAGATGTTGGGAAATGGTTGCCTGGGCCAGTCCCAACTCTTCGGCCAAATCCCCACAAATACAGGCTTTGGAATGAATAATTTGTTCCAAAATACTGATTCGGGCCGGATGGGCCAGGGCCTTTAAAGCTGTGGCCAAATGATTTTGTTCTTCGGTAAAGATTTCGGTCTTTGTTAATCCCATATTGCAATATTACGATATATAATTGAATTAATAAAATTTTTTTACGACTGTAATTTTACTGTGATTATGTCCATTTTTGAGCTTTAAAGAGGCTTTTCAAATTCTTTAAAAAAAATGGATGGAGAGGAAGGCGTATATTTATAAAAATTCTTTTTCCCTTCCTTTCGATCCTTTTCCATAGCATAGGTCTTCTATGATCTAAGCTTATAGGTTCCCAGGGTTTATTTAACCTAGAACAGGTCCCGAGCGGCTCATTCTTCGCAGTACAATTTGGTTGCTCGTAAAACCATTGCATGAAAATTATTCCCGGTGAAATTTTATCCTCCATTAGGGGCACCTTTCCATTTAATTTAAAAAATCAGAAATTTTTTCAGGAAACCCCTCCGTTTCGTTCCGAATTATTCAGTGAGGAGCAGATGAAAGAATTTGGAAAGGTTTTGGCTACCCGGCATAAGGTTTTAGAGGGTCGGGCTCCCAATACTTTATTGAAACGGCTGGCCGATAATGAGGAAATATTACTGGAGGTACATGGAATTTTAACGGAATCGGTCCGTAATAAACAACGAATTATACCGGCGGGGGAATGGCTCCTGGATAATTTTTACCTCATCCAGGAACAAATTCGAACAGGAAAAAGGCATTTACCTAAAGGCTATAACGAAAATCTTCCCAGAATTTTAAATGAACAACAAATCAATATTCCCCGGGTCTATGATATTGCCATTAACATAATTGCCCATTCGGATGGCCGACTGAGTGCTCAAAACCTCTATAGCTTTATCCATTCCTACGAGGAAATTACCTCCTTAAAAATGGGGGAATTATGGGCCATCCCCATCATGCTTCGACTGGCCCTGATCGAAAATTTGAGAAGAATCTCCTCCCAAATAGCCAGTGACCGGATGCATCAAAACCTGGCCGATTACTGGGCTATTCAAATGGTGAAAACGGCCGAAAGCGATCCTAAAAGTCTTATCATGGTGATTTCGGATATGGCCCGGTCCAAGCCACCCCTGGTCAGTTCTTTTGTGGCCGAGCTTACCAGGCAATTGCATGGGAAAGGGCCTTCCCTGGCCTTAACCCTGAATTGGATTGAACAGGTTTTATCGGAAACGGGCCAAACCAGCGAGGAATTAATTCATCAGGAATTCCAAAAACAGGCGGCCGACCAGGTTTCCATGAGCAATAGCATTGGTAGCCTGCGATTTTTGGGCACCATGAACTGGCAAGATTTTGTGGAGGACCAAAGCATTGTGGAACAAACCCTAAGAAAGGAAACGTCTGGTATTTACCCTTCCATGGATTTTGAAACCCGGGATCATTATCGGCATCAAATTGAAAAAATGGCAAAAGATTCGGGAATAAAGGAATCCTTTATTGCCCAGACCACCTTGCGTTTATCGGAAAAGGCCAATGAAAATAATCCATTAGACCTACGATCTGCCCATGTAGGTTATTATTTAATCGATGAAGGGCGTAAGGAACTTTTAAAGGAGATTGTCTATCCGGAAAATTTTTTGGATACGTTGCGTATGTTTTTCAAGGCCAATCCCCTGTTCATCTATTTATCCACCATATTTTCTATCTCCATAGGTCTTGCCCTGATCTGGCTTTCAAGAGCGTATTGGATGGGAACTGGAGCGCTTGGCTTATGGGTCATTGGCCTACTTTGCTTTCTTTGTACCAGTCATTTGGTGATTAAGGTATTGAATTGGGCTATAACCCAAGTTATTAAACCCCAGGTTCTTCCCCGAATGGATTATGAATCGGGTGTCCACCCTGATTTTAGTACCATGGTAATTATTCCGGGTATGATTAATGGGATAAAAAGTATTGAAAGTCTGATTGAGACCCTTTTAGTGCATTATTTAGCCAATAAGGATTCCCATATTTATTTTGGATTATTAACTGATTTTCGGGATGCCCCACAGGAGGTTGAATTAGAAGATCAATTCTTCATCGATTTTACCAGGGAGAAAATAAATGAATTAAATACCCAATATGATATTCATTTAACCGGGAAGTTTTACTGGTTTCACAGGCCCAGGAAATGGAATACGAAGGAAAACATCTGGATGGGCTTTGAGAGAAAAAGGGGGAAACTAACCGAATTCAATAATCTTATCCGGGGGGAATCGGAAAACTGTTTCAACGTAGTATTAGGAGAAAAGAAAATATTCCCGGAAATCAAATTAATCATTACCCTGGATTCGGATACCCAGCTTCCTAGAGACTCGGCCAGGAAAATGATTGGTTCCATGGCCCATCCTTTAAACCGACCCGTATTTGATGAAAAAAAGCAACGAGTGACCAGGGGCTATGGTATTCTCCAGCCCCGTGTTTCCCTGAGCCTTTTAGGATCCTCCAATTCTTTGTTTGCCCGTATGCAGGGAAATGATTTAGGGATCGATCCCTATTCAAAGAGTACCTCGGATGTTTACCAGGATCTATTTCAGGAGGGTTCCTTTATTGGTAAAGGGATTTATGACCTGGATATGTTTCGAAAATGTTTGAATAATACCTTTCCTGAGAACCGAATTTTAAGCCATGATTTACTGGAAGGATGTTATACCCGTTCTGGTTTATTAAGTGATGTGGAATTATACGAAGAATATCCACCCCGATACCAGGAAGATGTGAACAGGCGATACCGATGGATACGGGGAGACTGGCAAATAGCCTCCTGGGTACTCCCTTGGGTACCTAAAGTAGATAAAGGCTATATGCATAACCCTATATCGGGCCTTTCTAAATGGAAGATCATGGATAATCTTCGAAGAAGCCTGGTTTCTCCGGCAATTATACTTCTATTAATTCTGGGTTGGACCCGGATGCATGATGCCTGGTTCTGGACCCTGACCATTTCCTTAACCCTTATCCTGCCTTCTACGATAAAGGCTTTTAAGGATTTATTATTTAAAAACAAGGAAATCGTTTTGAGGCAACATTTTAATGATTCTATTTCCTCGGTTTTGGATGATGTACTTCAAAATATCTTTATGATTACCTGCCTGCCCTTCGAGGCTTTTTATTCTTTGAAGGCCATTGGGGTCACTTTATTTCGGGTTTGGTTTAGCCATAGGCATTTATTGGTATGGAACCCCTCCCCTATTCGATGGAGCACAAAAAAGGAATCCTTGGTTCATTTATATAGGGTGATGGCAATTTCACCCGTTTTAGGATTTGCCGGTCTCATTTACCTATCCATTTATTCTGCATTGGATCATTTTATTGCCGATCCTATTTTATTATCCTGGATTGCATCCCCCTTTATTGCCTGGTTTATTAGTCGGCCAATAATATCCCATCAGGAAAGCTTAAATCCGGCGCAAATCCTTTACCTACGAAAAATTGCCAGAAAAACTTGGGGATATTTTGAGACCTTTTCAACGGAAACGGATAATTGGTTATTTCCTGATAATTTCCAGGAGCATCCGGAAGCAAAAATTGCCCATAGGACCTCCCCTACCAATTTGGGGCTGGGCCTTTTATCCACCCTGGCGGCTGTTGATTTTGGATTTATCACACAATCCAGGTTTATTAATCAAGTTCAAAATACCTTGGATACCTTGTATAAAATGGAACGGTATAAGGGGCATTTCTATAATTGGTATGATACCCAAACCTTGACTCCCCTTCCTCCCCGTTATATTTCAACGGTGGATAGTGGAAATTTTGCCGGTTTGGTAATCACCTTGAGGAATGGGATTCTTCGTAAAATTCATGAGCCAGTAATAGGCCCCCATCTTTTTAAAGGCCTGAAAGATACCCTGAATACCTTCAGGGAATTTTCCGGAACAACCACACATTATAAGCTATTTGAAAAAAACCTGGATGCTATCCTGGAGATAGAGGGTACTGGATCTATGGAAAAATCCCTACCCCACTTGATGGTCGAGGCAGAGCTATTATATTCCCTACAGGGAAGAGATCCTTATAGTACCGTTGGAATGGGCACTAAAAGTTTGGTTCAACAATGCAGGGATATGGAGGCGGAATTATTCGATCTGTTTCCGGATTTTTCAGAAGCACAAATTCCTGAGCTTTTTAAGGAGATATGGTCATATTCCCATAGTTTTTCTTTAAAGAATATTGCGGAATTGCCTAAAAAATGTTGGGATCTAAAAACAGAATTTCAGAAAGAATTATCCCTGGAAGAGGAGGAAATCATAGAGGACTTTCTGAAGGGGATTGAAAAATCGGGAAAGAATGCCCAATTGCAAATAGAAAAATTAATGCAAATGGAAAAGGAAACACTTGATTTATCCCGGATAGATTTTGACTTCCTCTATGATAAGGATCAGGCGTTGTTTTCCATTGGATATAATATTGACGAACATAGAAGAGATATAGGATTTTATGATTTATTGGCCTCTGAGGCCAGACTGGCCACCTTTATTGCCATTTCACAGAATAAAATTCCCCAGGAATCCTGGTTTTCCCTGGGAAGACAATTAACCCATTCCGGTGGGGTTTCCATTCTCCTTTCCTGGAGTGGTTCTATGTTTGAATACCTGATGCCTTTATTAATTATGCCAACGTATCCGAACACCATTTTGGATCAGACCTATCATAGCATGGTACAAAGGCAGATTGACTACGGAAAGCAATTAGGTGTGCCTTGGGGTATTTCAGAATCGGGATATAATTTGGTTGATACGAATTTAAATTATCAATACCGTGCTTTTGGGGTACCTGAACTGGGATTAAAAAGAGGTTTAGCAGAAGATTTAGTAGTAGCCCCCTATGCCTCGGTTATGGCCCTTATGGTCGATCCGAAAGAATCGTATAAAAACCTGGAAACTTTAAAGGATTTAGATATGGAAGGAGGCTTTGGCTTCTATGAGGCCATCGATTATACCCCTTCCCGCCTTCCCAGAGGGCAAAATTCGGTGGTGATCCGTTCCTTTATGGCGCATCACCAGGGTATGAGCTTATTATCGCTTGCTTATTTCCTATTGGATAAGCCTATGCAAAAACGGTTTGAGGCAGAGGCCGAGTTTCAGGCCAGTCTTTTATTATTGCAGGAAAGAATACCCAAATCCATAAAATTCTTTACGCCTCCACCGGATGTGGCCGATATAAATCCTGTACCGGAAGATTCCGTATTAAGGGTGGTAAAGGGACATGATGGGATCGTTCCGGAAATTCAATTAATCTCCAATGGGACCTATCATGTGATGGTAACAGGTTCGGGTTCCGGATATAGCCGCTATAAAAATATTGCCCTTACCCGTTGGCACGAAGATACGACACGGGAAAACTGGGGTTCATTTTGCTATATTAAGGATTTGGAAAAGGGGCAATACTTTTCGGCCGGTTTTCAGCCAAGCTTAAAAGATTCTCCGTATTATGAAGCTGTTTTCTCCCAAGGAAGAGCCGAATTTAAAAGGCAGGATCTGGATTTGGAAGTGCATACCGAAATTGTGGTATCCCCAGAAGATGATATTGAAATTCGGAGGGTACGAATATCTAACCGATCCAGGAGGTCCCGAAGTCTGGCATTAACCACCTATGCTGAGGTGGTAATGGCCACAGCCATTTCCGATGAATTGCATCCCGCTTTTAGCAATTTATTTGTGGAAACGGAAATTCTGGAAACAAAAAATGCTCTTTTATGTACCCGCCGACCTCGTACGGAGGAAGAAAAAAACATCTGGTTTTTTCATGTTCTAAAATGTGATTCCCGAGAAATTCAAAAAATAAGTTTTGAAACGGATCGACTGGAATTTATTGGAAGAACAAAAAATCTGGAAAACCCCGAAGCGATGCAACAAAGTCATGGACTTTCGGGCACCGCCGGGCCTGTACTGGATCCTATTGTCTCTATTCAGAATCAATTCAAAATGGGCCCCCTTGAGACCCTTACCTTTGATTTGATTTTCGGGGTAGGAGAAACCCGGGTTCAGGCTGAAAATTTAATTAATAAGTACCAGGATAATTCTTTTATTGAAAGGTCCTTTGAATTAGCCTGGACACATAACCAGGTCATTTTAAGGCAAATTAATGCTACCGAATCCGATGCACAATTATATGAAAAACTAGCCGGGTCTATCATTTTTTCGAATTCCTCTCTTCGGGCCGAATCCTCTATTATTCTTACCAATCAAAGGGGGCAATCTGGCTTATGGGGTTACTCCATCTCCGGCGATGTTCCCATTTTATTATTAAGAATCTCTAGCCAGGAAAATATTGAATTGGTAAAAAAAATGATCCAGGCCCAATCCTATTGGCGTTTAAAGGGATTGATAGTCGATTTGGTGATATGGAACGAAGAACATTCCGATTATAGGCAGGTGCTTCAAAATCAAATCATTGCCTTAACCAGCGATGGAATGGGCAAGGAATCGATGGAAAAACCAGGAGGGATTTTTGTACGGGTGGTGGAACAAATTTCACCGGAAGACAGGGTTTTAATGCAAACGGTAGCCCGGATAGAAATTTCCGATCAAAAAGGAACCTTATCCTACCAGGTAAATAAAAAAGCCATCCAAAAAAATCCAATTCCGAATATCCTTCCCCTTCAACCTCCACAGGCCAAGACCTTTATCCAAATTCCATCGCCTATAGTAATGGAAACCAATGGATTTGGAGGCTTTTCCAAAAATGGTAAGGAATATATTATGAATTTGGGTATGCATAAAATTACCCCCATGCCCTGGGTAAATGTCCTGGCCAATGCGGATTTTGGAACCATCATTTCCGAAAGTGGTCAGGCGTATACCTGGGCGGTCAATGCGCATGAATTCCGATTGAGTCCATGGGAAAATGATCCGGTAACGGATGCTTCCGGGGAGGCTTTTTATTTGCGGGATGATGAATCAGGTGATTTTTGGTCTCCCTCACCCCTTCCCTGTCCAAGTCAAACCAATTATATCGTGCGCCATGGATTTGGGTACAGTAGTTTTGAACACCAGGAGGATGGAATTCATTCCGAAATGCTCGAATATGTCGACCTGGAAGAAAGTATTAAGTTCATTGTCCTAAAAATTAAAAATAAGAGCGGAAGAGCCCGGAGGCTTTCAGCAACGGGATATGTGGAATGGGTTTTGGGCGATCTGCGGTCCAAGAATTCCATGTTTGTGGTCACAGAAATAGATGAAAACTCCGGGGGACTTTTTGCCAGAAATTTGTACAACAAAGATTTCAATGACCATAGAGTCGCATTTTTTGATGTGAATGATAGCTCCCGAACCTTTACCGGGGATAGAATGGAATTTATCGGTAGAAACAAATCGCTTCGAAGCCCGGAAGCTATGGAAAAGGTTCGACTTTCAAAGAAGGTGGGTGCAGCCCTGGACCCATGCGGTGCCCTTCAATCCTCCTTTTATTTATCGGATCAGGAAGACCATGAAGTAGTATTCCTTCTCGGTACCAGTCATAATGCTGAATTAGCCAGTGATTTACTCACGAAGATGAAAACAAGGGGGGAGTCCGGAAATGCCCTGAATAGGGTAAAAGATTTTTGGGAAAAGACCTTAGGCTCTGTTTCCCTGGAATCGAAAGATTTGGGAATGAATTACCTAACCAATGGATGGTTAGTATACCAAACCCTTGCTTCTCGATTTTGGGGACGTAGCGGGTACTATCAATCAGGAGGCGCCTATGGCTTTAGGGATCAGATTCAGGATTCCATGGCCCTCGTTTCCATCTTACCCAATTTAGCGCGCCGTCATATTCTATTATGTGCCTCCCGACAATTCAAGGAAGGAGATGTGCAGCATTGGTGGCATCCGCCAGGAGGAAGAGGGGTTAGAACCCGGTGTTCGGATGATTTTCTATGGTTGGTATTCGCCACCTGCCGATATATTCGTCTTACCCAGGATTATGCTATCCTTCAGGAACCGGTTTCCTTTGTGGAGGGTAGAATATTAAATCCGGGTGAGGAATCCTATTATGATCAGGTAAGCATATCCAATGAGAAAAGCAGTCTTTACGACCATTGTATTCGAGCCATACGTAATGGTTTGAAATTAGGCATACATAATTTACCCCTTATGGGGTCGGGTGATTGGAACGATGGAATGGACCGGGTGGGTATGGAAGGAAAAGGGGAAAGTGTATGGCTAGCCTTTTTCCAATTTGAAATCTTGAATGATTTTGCGAAAATTTCCCTGAACGAAAAGGATCTCCCATTCTTTACTTTTTGCCTTCAGGAAGCCAATAAAATGCAGGTGGAAATTGAAAAAAATGCCTGGGATGGGAACTGGTACAAAAGAGCCTTTTATGATGATCATAGTCCATTAGGATCAAAGGAGAACGTAGATTGCCAAATTGATTCTCTTACTCAAAGCTGGTCGGTCTTATCTGGTTCCGGAAACCGGGAGAGGGCATTGAAAGGAATGGACTCGGTTTATCTTAAATTGGTAAATAAAGAGTTCAACCTGATTCAACTTCTGGATCCTCCTTTTGATAAAGGGCCGAAGAATCCTGGATATATTAAAGGATATGTTCCGGGCATACGGGAAAATGGGGGTCAGTATACCCATGCGGCCATATGGATGGTAATGGCCTTTGCCAAATTGAAAAACAGGGAAAAAGCATGGGAATTGTTTTCTATGATCAATCCGGTACATCATGGAAATTCAGAAGAAAAGATCGGTATATATAAGGTGGAACCCTATGTAGTGGCAGCCGATGTGTATAAAGATTCCCTGCATTCGGGTCGTGGAGGGTGGACCTGGTACACTGGTTCGGCAGGATGGATGTACCGTTTAGTAACCGAATCCTTATTGGGTCTTTATAGAGAGGGCGATTGCTTAGTTCCGGAACCCTGTTTGCCTGAAGCCTTAGGGAATTTTGCCATGACCTATCGATTTAAAGCAACGGTGTATACCATCCAATACCGTCTGGTAAACCATGATGAAGAAACGAGAACAGGTTTTATAAAATCTTCCCCTGGTAAGGTGCTCTTGCGATTGGATGGGCTAATCC
>Ga0209067_10000861_pt1 | contig 19063 bp, 13 predicted proteins | sample ColStrG_CSR_2013_FD_187199 | JGI IMG/M metagenome (GOLD analysis project Ga0209067, IMG submission 187199) | Freshwater sediment microbial communities in response to fracking from Pennsylvania, USA - Cold Stream Run_MetaG_CSR_2013 (SPAdes)... | ecosystem: Environmental > Aquatic > Freshwater >...
GCCGGGAAGCCTCATTGATTCGTAAACGATAAGCATAGGAAATATCTACCTGAAGATTTGATTGAGCGCCCAATTTATCCTGAACGATCTCGGCACCAAATCCATGATTAAAACTTTTACTCACCCCATCCAAGGTAAAGGATGTGGTCGTAGGGGCCCCGTTTAAACCGGTCCATTGAGTTCTATAAATTAAATGAGCATTCGTACTTTCTTTATAGCCCGAATATGCCGGGTTTAGAATTAAGCCATTAAAAATATATTGGCTAAACTGAACCGCTTGTTGTGAAAATGCCCCTGTTTCAAAAAAAAGGCAAAATAACCCTATGAAATAGACCCTAAAGAAAATCCTTGATACGATAAAAGAAGTTTTCAATCTTTAATGGTTTAGGTTTCTTAAAATGGTGACATAACCCGAAAGAACCTTAGTTTTTGTCCCCAGATTGATATGTAAAAAATAATAATAGGTACCATCGTATAGTCCTGATCCATCCCACCAATTCGATCCATTCTTACCATAACCGGTAGTTTTATAAACCAGATTGCCCCAACGATTATATATTTCGATAAAATTATCCGGGTATGGATCTAAACCGCCTATTTGAAAAAGATCATTTTTTCCATCCCCATTCGGAGTAAAGGCTTTGGGAACAAAAAACTGAATTTCTGTAACCGTGGTTTTTAAACTCGTTGTATTATTCGCTAGGATGGTATCCATGCTTCCAGAACTAATGCTCGCAGTATTGGTAACAGTTCCCGCCGATACCGTAATGACCTTAAAGGTTAGGGTCACCACCTGCCCCACCAATAATGAATCGGCTTTCCATCCTAATGTATTCGAATTGGCATCATAACTGACCGTACCATAAAAACTAGTATAAGAATTCGACACTAAATTGGTTCCGGTTGGTATAATATTGCTTAATACAATTTGTTTTCCTGTATTCGGACCATTATTGGTAATAGTTAAGGTATAGGTTATGGTATCCCCCAGAAAGACATTCAAATTTCCCTGGCTGGTTAAGGCAATATCGGCATAAGGGGTTTTCACCACCGGGCTGGCAATCATAATATAAACCCAAGCGGGACTAGAACATAATGGGATAGGCTTTGTATTATCGCATACTGTATACGATAAACTATCCTTACCATAATAAGCCGAATTTGGGGTATAGGTAATATTCCCATTCAAGGGATTGATACTATATTTCCCGTTTTGAGGAGGAGAGGCGATTTGAACACTAGTGAGATTCAAATTGCCTAAATCATTGTTTAGAACCGGAATAAGAACCGAATTATTTAGGGTAGTTTTTGCCGAATCGTTTAAGGCCTTTGGAAATACCTTCACCAAGATTTGGGCATTGACGGAGGATGGATCACCATAAATATCGGATATACTATAATAGGTTGAAACCAGACCCGAAAAACCTTTTACTGGGGTAAATCGAACATCTCCGAAATTATCCACCAGGAAGGTGCCTTTACCCGGAATGATTTTTATAGTTTGAATTCCCGCTGCCAAAGTATCTAGATCTACAGAAGTGGAATCAATAGGATAGGAGCCTTTAATATCGTTTTGGGTAATCGTTAGGAGGGTTACAGCCTTCCCAGCCACCGTATTGGCCGAATCGGCAATGGGTGTTGGAGGAGTTATGATAAAATGATAATCCCGAATGGTTAGTTCTGCCGAATTAGAACAAAGGGGTTTAGGCAGGGTGCTATCACAAAGGGTATAGGCTAAGGAATCCTTCCCATAATATCCGGGAACCGGGGTATAGATCAAATTTCCATTCATGGTATCCACCGTAGCGGTTCCGTGTAATGGGGGGGTATTAATTTTAACCGTTTTGGGATTAATTCTTCCCAAATCATTCAGCCATACTTTTACCACTTTAATGGCCCCGTTTCGGGAGCTAATGGTATCATTAACCGCAAAGGGATTTACAAGTATCTTAATCAAGGCCTTAGAGGTGGAACGATTTCCAAAGGTATCCGCTACCGTATAATAATCCTTTACAATACCCGAAAAACCAGGTACAGGGGTAAATACCAAAGTCCCTGTTGAGCTAACCTTAAAACTTCCTTTACCCGATATAAACAAAGAATCCTGAATTCCGGATTTTAGAGTATCCAGATCAATAGAAGCCGGATTGATGGAATAAGTTCCTTTTATATCATTCGAAATAAGATTGGGAAGGGTTCCAGAACTTCCGGAATATAATTGTAAGCTATCGGAAACCGGAATGGGTAATACTACCGAACCTACCTTGATGATTAAAATTCCGGGAGAAGAACATAGGGGTTTAGGCACCGTTAAATCACATATTCCATAACTTATGGAATCCGTTCCGGAAAAACCCGCTTTTGGAGAGTAAAGTATATTTCCAAGGGTATCCGCTGTAGCGATTCCATTAATCGGGTTGGTAAGAATTTTTAAGGATTTTAGATTGATTAAGCCCAAATCCTTGGCGCCAACATTTACGGTAACAGGAATAAAGGAACCGGTTATGGCCGTATCCCGAACCGCAACCGGATAAACTTTCACCGTTAAACTGGAGGAACTAACTGAACTATTACCAAATTGATCCGAAACAGTATAATACGCTTGGGCTATTCCCGAAAATCCTTTAACCGGGGTAAACAAAATAGTACTGGTATCCTGAACGGTAAATGTGCCTTTGCCTGAGACAACTATAGAAGATTGAACCCCTGGAGTAAGGGTATCCAAATCCACTGCACTCGTATTAATAGGAAAGGATCCGGTTATATCATTGCCGGTTATATTAAACAAAAGAACCGGTACATTGGTTAGGGTTTGTGTGCTATCCGGTTTTGTAATAGGCAAGGCATAGGGTGAGGTACTTATGCTGGCGATATTGTCGCCCAGTACGGGATCGTAACTGATGGATGAAATTACAGCGGTATTATTATAGACTCCTGAACCCAAAACCCTGGCCGTAATAGTTAAGCTGAGGCTGGAACCGGATGCTAAATTCCCCAGGGTCCAAATCCCTGAATTATGGTTATAAGCCCCTGATCCATTATCTGATACATATTGATAGCCTGTGGGTAAGGTATCGGTAACCTTCGAATTACTGGCTGAATTGGGTCCATTGTTGGTTGCCGTTAAGGTAAACACCACCAATCCTCCCACTAAAGGACTTGAATTATTGACCGATAATTGAATATTTTGATCGGCCGAACAGGCTGCACCCGATTGTATTCCGGTTTGGAAATTAATGGCTGAACTCGAAATTATTTTTCCATAAGTTCCGGTAGTGGCTCCAAAACTTGTATTAGATAAGGTAGAAATTCCGTTGATACTGCCAAATACTTGATTAGTAATAGCCGGATCAGAGGTAATAATTAAACCGCCCCCGCCTCCACCTCCTGGCCCGTAGGCTACTGATGAATCTACTCCGGTTAGATTGGTACTGGCCCCGGATCCCCCATTGGCTATTAAATTAAGGCCATTATTGGATCCTTTTAAGGAGGCAATAATAATGGAGCCTCCGGCACCACCGCCACCGCCACCATCGGTAGTGGTATTTTGAGCGGAATTACCATTGGCACTCATGGTTCCAGAACCTACCACCGATCCGGATCGAATAAAGATCATTCCACCCCCAGAACCCCCACTACTTGCGAAGCCCGTTTCAATTTTCCGGGAACCGGCTCCACCACCTCCTCCAAAAAAGGCTCTTTGATTGCCTCCTGGCAAGCTGGCTCCGCCAAGACCTCCAATATTTAATTTACTGAAAGCGGATTTTCCACCATTTCCACCGGCTCCCTGGTTAGCTCCTCCACCCCCTCCCGAGTTTTGATCATTATTAATAGGATCACCATCCGTTCCACCTCCTCCAGCATTTCCTGGAGCCCCTCGTGCAAAGGAACCATTCGGATAATCGGTCGAATTATTGGTTATAACAATATTATTTTGAAGCACAAATTTCGGAGTTCCTGCAATCCCTTCTCCTTTTGATCCATCTATATTGGCATTGGCCGATTGTGCATAATCCTTTGTTGAGCCCGTTCCACCACTTTGTATCGTCCCCCCTCCTCCTCTAAATCCTCGACCATTTACATTTAAATTGGCTGAATTTAAATATAATGAACCAGCCACATCAAAGGCCAGTATGCCTCCACTCGTTCCATTCCAATAAGCAGCGGTGAGCCCGGAACTTAATTGTACCAACCCGTATTGAGGTACCCGAACTACTTGAAAAGTGCTTTGACCTTGGGTAGCATTGGCATCCTGACTGATATAGGAATTGATTAAACCATTTCCAAGACCATTTCCAATAATACTGACCGATCCGCCTACGACACCACTGGTAGCCAATACATATTCATAAAGCCCGGTATTTCCTAAACTAGTATAGCCCGAACCTGAAACCCCATTTCCATAGGTGCTATCATTGGTTGAAACAATCGTTCCGTTCTGAATTTGGATAATTAACAGTAAATCGCCTGCGGTAATCGGTTTAGAGGATCCATTCGGATTAATTGTGCCTACCTGAAGGGTTTGAGAACCACTGGAGGCCGTACCTATTCCAGGATAATAGGAATTTATAATGCCCGATAAATTTATTCCATTACCATCCTTTCCCGGGTTAGCACAAATCTGCGCCTTTAAATGAAAAAAGGAGAAGGAGAAAAGAAATAATAAATATAAAAAGCGCTTTCTCATTAACCTTGAAAGGATATTTTGAATATGGATGGAATCTTTTTGAGCGTATGTCTAAACAAAAATTTTTGCTAGATTCTACGGAATCCATACTCAAAGGTTACGAGACGAGGGTAGGAGAATAGGGTTTACCAGAAAAGGTAAACGGTAGGTAGACCAGAATTAGAACATGGAAATAAGGGCTATTTGATTTTATCCCTTTGCAGCAAAATGGAGGAGAATATGATTTAATAAATCATCATGAATATGACCATTCGTAGCCACCATTTGTCGAGTATTGAAAACTTCCGATTTTCCTGAAAAATTAGTGACCCTACCTCCGGCCTGACGGACCAAAAACATTCCTCCAGCAATATCCCAGGAATTAATATTAAATTCAAAATATCCTTCGAAACGACCGCAGGCTACATAGGCCATATCCACCGCGGCAGATCCCATTCTTCGAATGCCTTGACTATCCTTCATCATAACTTTTAATAAATTAAGATAGGATTCCACCATATCAAAATCGGTATACGGGAAACCGGTAGCAATCAGTGAATTAGACAAAGTATTACAAGGCGATACCTTAATTTCATGATCGTTCAAAAACACCCCCCCACCTTTCCAGGAATAAAACAATTCATTCCGATTGATTTCATAGACAATTCCTAAAACCAATTCATCATATTCCTGAAGGGCAATGCTTATGGAATAAACCGGTAAACCATGAATAAAATTAGTAGTACCGTCTAAGGGATCGATAATCCAATTATATTTTTCGCCGGTTTTTTGGATAGTTCCTTCTTCGGTAATAAAACCGGATTCTGGAATGAGTTTTAATAATCCTTGAACTAATTTTCTTTCTGCTTCCTTATCCACATAGGATACCAAATCATTTTTGCCTTTTTTTTCCACCTTGGACATGGAAAAATGATGGGATTCGTCACGAATAAATTCACCCGTTTCCAAAACCAGATTATTGACTTCTCGGCAAAAAGATTCGTTTATGACCATGATTCCTATTGGGTTTTGGTTTTAAAGGTAAAATATTTATGAAGGTTAAAGGTCATAAAGGCTACCAAAAGTGCGGCAATAATTCGCGAAAGGGTTGGAAATAAATGTAGCCATTCAATCCCGGCTCGAAGGAGAATCCAATTACCCAAAAAAGCGATAAAATATACCGGAAGAGATTTTAAAAACTGAGTGGAACCTTGATTCTGGACCTCAAAAACAAAGAATTTATTCAAGATAAAACTCGTCAAACTACCACAGATATAGGATATAACCAGAGATACATCATAACCCATAAAACTAAATCCTCCGATATGAAAGGAACTTTGGTGAAAAATATAGTTCCAGCAAACAAAAAAAATGGCCATATCTACCCCAGCCGAAATGCCTCCGGAAAATAAATACCGAATTACCTTATTTGTGAAAAGTCGTTGAACAAAATCCTGGGCCCTATTAAACATAATCGATTTAAACGTTGGAAGTCTTCGGTTTATTTTTGGTAACCCAAACCCAACCTACTATACCTGAAAAAAACAATAAACTGGAAATGAGTTCTGCCTGAGTAAAGGATAAAGAACCTATATGGTAACGGGTATTTACCCTAATTAATTCAATTAAAAATCGCTCAGCTCCGTTCAAAATAAGATAAATGAAAAATAAAACCCCGGAAACATGAATCCTTTTTCGAATGGACCATATAAAAAGAAAAAGAATCAAACAAACGACGGTCTCATAAAAGGAAGTGGGATAAACTCCATGCTTCAAAACATTACAATGATCTCCTATACAGCCAGGGATAATATTAAAATCATCCTGATTGGCTACATTATGAGGATATTTAAAGGACCAGGCCCAATCCGGTAGCCAATTTAAAAAGGAAGGTTTACTCGTTTCATTCACGATTCCCCAATCCCCATCGCCTGATAATTGGCAACCAATTCGTCCTAAAGCATAGGCTAACATCATTCCCGGGGCACCAATATCCAGCATCATTAAAGGCTTTACACCATGCTTATTCATATACCATAAAACACCAATTCCACCGAAAATCAGCCCTCCATAAAAAGTCAATCCCGAAGGAGAAAACATATTTCCAATGGGATCCTGAATAAAACGATCCCAATTTTCAAGATTATCAAAGAGTTTTGCCCCAATGATACCGGCTCCAGCAGCTATCAGAGCAGTATTTCCCATTAGTTCATGAGGCCATTCCAAAACATCAACCTGTTTGGGTTCTGGCAATCGTTCTTTCCATTTTTCATAATATACCCAGGCAGCAAACCCTAAAAAGCCTAGTACCCCTATGTACCAATTTCCCTCCCATGAAAAAATATATTTTTGTGGATCCGCTAAAAAACTGGACCAGTGGGCAATAATATAAGGCGCTTTCAATCCGAGGAACAAACCAAAAACACCATTTCCAATCATTTCTAATAAAGAAGCCTTTTCACCTATGGTTTGTACACTATTTATCTGTACCAATAATCCCTGTTTCTCTTTTCGGATTAATTCTTTCTGGAAGGCCCAATATGCCGCCAGGAAGGACAAGAACATAAAAAACCCAAAGGTTGGAAAATTTAAAGGAACCGAAATATGAAATAGGTATTGAATTAAATAACTAAGGGTTGGAAACATATGCAGGTTTTTGGATTTTTAATGGGGAGGCGGAATGCTTTAAAATGGAATTATTTACGGAAATGGGTAATGGTACCAATTGGTTTATCCAGTCGGGGTTATAGGGAGATTCCAGAGAAATATAGTTGGGGGTAAATCCCTGCATCATCCCCTCCTTTGGGGCTTTTTCGAACAATACCGGATATTGAACCCCAAGATTTTTTTGAACAAAATTCCTTGTTTTTTGATCTGATAAATCATGCAAAATTCGGCTTCGTTCGGCTTTTAAGGATGGATTTACTTTTCCAGGCATTTCTTTGGCAAGGGTATTTTCCCTTTCAGAATACGAAAATACATGGAGATACGATATATCTAATTCTTCCAGAAAGCGATAGGTTTCCATAAACTCCTTATCCGTTTCACCTGGAAAACCGACAATAACATCCACCCCGATACCCGGATTGTTCATTAGGGCATTAATTTCCTGTATCTTTTCCCGATAGGTTTCCTTTTTATAACGTCTTCTCATTAATCCTAAAATGGAATTGGATCCACTTTGAAGGGGTATATGAAAATGCGGCATAAATCGTTTTGAATTCGCTACGAATCGGATAATATCCAAACTTAACAAATTGGGCTCAATGGAGGATATTCTAAATCGTTGAATCGTTTCTAACCTTTCCAATTCCTGGATGAGTTCAAAAAAACTTTCCCCGGTGGTCCTTCCAAAGTCCCCAATATTTACCCCGGTTAAAACAATTTCTTTAATGCCTTTTTCGCCTAAGTACCTGGCGTTTTCTAAAATCTTACTGATAGACCCATTTCGGCTTTTTCCTCTGGCTAAAGGAATGGTACAGAAAGTACAGGAATAATCGCAGCCATCCTGAACCTTTAAAAAAGATCGGGTTCTTTCTCCTAGGGAAAAAGACGGATGAAATTCCCTTATTTCCTGAATATTAACTACCTGAGGGATTGAGGGTTGATTTAACTCAAATCCTTTTAAAAAATCAGGTAATCGAAACTTTTCGCCGGCGCCGAGAACCAAATCTACCCCATCCATAGATTGGATTTCTTCAGGCTTTAATTGGGCATAGCAGCCTATTATAATAATTTTTGAATGAGGATTAATTTTTTTAAAATCCCGGATAAGCTTTTTACATTTCTGATCGGCATTATCCGTTACACTGCAGGTATTCACCACATAATAATCAGCCATCTGGCCCGAGGTGGTAATTTGAAATCCGCTGGACTCCACCGAACGGGAAATAGCGGCTGATTCTGCAAAATTTAATTTACAGCCCAGGGTTTCAAATTTTACAATAGAGGAATGGGGGGTCAATTTTTTTACTTTCGGCAAAAGTAGTAATAAAACCTAAATCTTTGGCTCTCCCCATCGATAGGGCTTATGCTCTAAGCCCGATAAATCAATAACTCTTTGAATAACCGTTAAGGCCAGCTCCTCCATATTCTGAGGTTTTGAATAAAAGGAGGGATTCGCAGGGCAAATAATACCCCCACTTTCTGTTATCAATTCCATATTGCGAATATGAATTAGGCTAAAAGGAGTATCGCGTAAAACCAAAATCAATTTTCGTCTTTCCTTTAGGATAACATCGGCCGAACGGGTTATTAAATCATTGGAAACACCTCCGGCAATGCGTCCCATAGTGCCCATGGAGCAGGGGCATATAATCATGGTATCGAACCGGGCTGAACCGGAAGCAAAAGGAGCAAAAAAATTATCCTTTTCATATATTTTGAAAGGGTAATTTTCATAATCCTGATTGCCTAATTCGAATTTCCAAACGTCTTTAGCATTATCCGAAAAAACTAAAGCAATTTCTTCAATCTGATCCTGTAATACAATAAACTGATCCAGTAAAACCTTGGCATAAACTGAACCACTCGCTCCTGTAATACCGACTACAATTTTTCGTTTCATGTAATAACGTCTAATCTATAAAAAAGGGTCGATTAATTGCTTAATCGACCCTACATCTACCTATGAAAAACATGCTTTTTGCAAAGCAACATGTAATAGACAAGATTTTTTCTCTTTTGTTTTTCTTAGGATGTAACTTTTAAATGGGATATTTACGTAAAAGTTCTAACATGAAACTAAAATTTGGAATTTACTTTCTACTCATCTCAGCCCTGTTTATTCATTCGGATTTTAATACGGCTAAACCGGAAAAATCAAAGAAGAATCATTCCGAAGGCATTCATTGGATTAGCTTCGAGGAGGCCGTAAAATTAAACGCTAAAGCTCCCAGAAAAATATATATCGATGTATTTACCAATTGGTGTGGATGGTGTAAAAGAATGGACCAAACAAGCTTTGAAGATCCCAAGATCATTCAGGAAATGAATACGGAATATTATGCTGTAAAATTCAATGCTGAAACCCATGATAGTATTGCTTTTGATAAGCATGTCTTCACCTATTTACCTCAATACAAAGCCAATGAACTGGCTCTAGCCTTATTGCATGGGGAAATGGCCTATCCGACTACGGTTATATTGGACCAGGACACCAAAATACTGTCTCGAATTCCAGGATATTTGGGTCCAGATGCCCTTCAGGAAATCTTGAATTATTTCGGAAAAAATAACCATCTAAAACTTACCTGGAACCAATATCTTAAGAGTTTAGGGCATGATACCCTTTCCAGAAAAAACTGAGGGTGAAAGACGGGGCTCGAACCCGCGACCTCTAGATCCACAATCTAGCGCTCTAACCGACTGAGCTACAATCACCGTTTGAAATGCAAAAATAGAATTTCCAAAGGGAATCTACAAGATGATTGAAATATTTACTGATGGAGCCTCAAAAGGCAATCCGGGCCCGGGAGGATATGGTGTAATTTTACAAAGTGGTCAATATAGAAAAGAACTATCCGAAGGGTTTCGTTTAACCACGAATAACCGTATGGAATTATTGGCAGTTATCGTTGGTTTAGAGGCGGTTAAGTCTCAAAACCACGAAATTCATGTATACTCCGATTCCAAATATGTAGTGGATGCCATTAACCTAAAATGGCTGGATAAATGGCAAAAAAACCAATACCAAAAAATCAAAAACCCTGATCTATGGAAACGTCTCAGCGACTTATTACAGAAATACAGGGTTCGATTTATTTGGATACGAGGCCATAATGGGCATCCTGAAAACGAAAGATGCGATCAATTAGCCGTTAAAGCCGCTACAGAATCTGATTTGAAAATTGACGAAAATTTCGAGAAAACGAGGCAAAATCAGAACTAATCCCTTAAAATCTTTTTAAAACGAAAAACGAATTTAAAACCGATTTAGGTATTCGATGGACTTAACCTGAAATTCCCCCTAAGGATTAGGGATGATTAAGCTCTCTTTACATTTACGGCGTTCAGACCCTTTTTTCCATTTTGAATCTCGAACTCCACTTTATCATTTTTGGTAATCTTATCAATTAATCCTGAAACATGAACAAAAAGCTCTTTTCCTGTTTCATCTTCTAAAATGAATCCGAACCCCTTGGATTCATTAAAGAATTTTACTGTACCTGAATGCATTGGTAATCTGTATTAAATTTAATAATTAGGTTAATTTATTACTAAGTTAATTTTTTTTAATGTAATCCTTTAATAATTTAAAATAATGGGTTAAAAAACGGTAGGTGTTAAGATTCCTTTAACTATTTAATCTTTTATTTAAACTATTTTCATATGAAGACCTATAATCATATGCATTTCCAAAATTTACTCCATTTATTTTAAAACCTTCTGCTTCAACTTTACCAATTTGAAGGAATTCAACATTGGATTCCTTTAAATGGTGTAAACATTCCTCGAATTGGTTTTGAGAAACAGAAATTAAAATCCTCGATTGACCTTCTCCAAATAAAAACGAATCCATTCGAATATGCTTGGGCGTTTCAATTTCAAAGCCCAGTGAAAAAGGCATAGCGGATTCGGCTAATGCCACAAAAAGGCCCCCTTCCGATAAATCATGTACCGAAGCTACATACCCCTTTTGGATAAGCTCAGAGGTTAGCCTTTGAACCCCTAATTCCAATTCCATTTCAAAAAACGGAGCTGGGCTTTCCACCTTACCTAATACGGAATATAGGTATTCAGAACTATTGATATCCTCTCGTATAGGACCTAATAAAAAGAGGATATCGCCCTTTTGTTTAAAATTCAGACCCATGAAAAACTCCGGTTTTTCTAAAATACCTAACATACCGATGGTAGGTGTTGGAAAAACAGCACCCCCATCTTCGGATTGATTATAAAAACTGACATTTCCACCGGTAACGGGAGTATCTAAGCGAGTACAAGCTTCACTCATACCCTCAATACATTTAACAAACTGCCAATAAACTTCCTTTTGATAGGGATTACCAAAATTTAGACAATTGGTAATCGCCACAGGGCTGGCACCAGAGCATACAATATTTCGGGCAGCTTCTGAAACAGCGATCATGGCACCTATAAAAGGGTCGGCATGAACATATCGGGCATTGCAATCCACAGTAAGAGATAATTGTTTGGTCGCTCCTTTTATATATACGATGGCGGCATCCGAGGGGCGATTCGAGGTAAAATTAGCGGTACCCACGGTTGAATCATATTGCTCGGAAACCCATTTCTTAGAGGCAATATTGGGATTTTCCATTAAGGTTTTAGCAATGGAAATCAAATCAGAGGGTTCTGGTATATCCTTAATATTAAATTCCTTATATCGACTGAAATAGGCTGGTTCAGAATATTCACGAACATATACCGGAGCGCCTCCACCTAAAACCAATGGGCTGGCCGGAACCTCGGCCACCAATTCCCCACCCATAAAAAATTTAAGGACCTTATTTTCCGTCACTGTTCCTATGCAGGCACAATTTAGATCCCATTTTCTAAAAACCTCTTCCACCTGATTTTCCATGCCTTTTTTGATTACCAAAAGCATTCTTTCCTGGGATTCCGATAGAAGAATCTCATAAGGCTGCATGGATGCATTTCGTAAAGGAACCTTATCCAGATCAATATCCATTCCATGCATACCTTTTGCCGACATTTCCGAGGTGGAACAAATAATCCCAGCGGCCCCCATATCCTGCATTCCAATTAAAGCACCCGTTTTAATAACCTCCAAACTAGCCTCTAAGAGTAATTTCTCCTGAAAAGGGTCGCCTACCTGTACGGAAGGAAGATCCTTGGCCGAATCGGCGGTAATATCTTTTGAAGCAAATGCGGCCCCATGAATTCCATCCTTTCCAGTGGATGATCCCACAATATAAACCAGGTTTCCGATTCCATGCGAGGTGGCCGAAACCGTCTCGCCTTTATGGACAATACCAACCGACATGGCATTCACCAAAGGATTTACTTGATAACATTTATCAAAAAACACCTCCCCTCCTACCGTTGGAATGCCAAAAGCATTGCCATAATCCCCAATACCTTTCACCACCCCCTTCATTAACCACTGGGTTTTTAGGGAATCAATATCTCCAAATCGAAGAGAATTTAGTTGAGCGATGGGTCGGGCCCCCATGGTAAAAATATCCCTATTAATACCCCCAACACCCGTTGCGGCACCTTGATAAGGCTCAATAGCCGATGGATGATTATGGGATTCAATTTTAAAAACACAGGCAAGTCCATCGCCGATATCCACCAAGCCGGCATTTTCTTCTCCCGCTTCAGCCAGTATCCGAGAGCCTTTCTTAGGCAATTTCTTTAACCATAAAATGGAGTTTTTATAGGAACAATGTTCACTCCACATGACCGAAAAAATACTTAGTTCGGTAAAATTGGGCTGTCTGCCTAAAATTTCATGGATTTTCAAAAATTCTTCCTCTAATAATCCAAGGGACCGGGCAACACTTAAATCGGAGGATTGATAGTTATATTTCAATTTGGATATAATTTTCACGAAAATAGGAATAATCATATTTTACTTACCGATCCAAATAAATTTAGTTGAAAACTCCTTTCTACAAGAAAAAATCAGGATTGGTCGATAAATTAGAGCAATTGGTCTTTTTGCTCATTTTAACTCTTTTATTGCACAATAAAAACACCAATTTTAACCTATAAACCAATTAAAAAAATCATGAAAAAAATTGCTCTTCTAGTAATTGGGGTATGTTTTTTAACGGGAATTGCCCTTGCCCAAACCGGAAAAAATTATTCTATCGTTCGAAAACTTAAAATCCAGAGTGCAGGAGGATGGGATTATATCTCCGTAGATGAAACCAATCAAAAAATCTATGTTTCTCATGGTAATCAGGTTAATATTTTAGACCTTAAAACAGGAGATTCCGTTGGATATGTACCCAATACTAATGGGGTACACGGAATTGCCTTTGTGCCTGAAAAAAATGAAGGATATATTTCGGCCGGAAGACTGAATTCGGTCATTACCTTCGATCTTAAAACCTATCAAGTGAAGGATAGCATAAAAGTTGGAAAAAATCCAGATGCTATATTTTACGATGCATCCCAAAAGCATATCATAACTTGTAATGGAGGAAGCAAGGATGCTAGTTTTATTGATGTCAATACAGATAAGGTGGTTTCCACCCTGCCTTTAGGTGGAAAGCCTGAAACAGCCGTATCGGATGATAAGGGAATGGTATATATCAATATTGAAGATAAAAATGAGGTAGTAAAAGTAGATGGAATTCATTTTAAGGTTTTGGCTCATTTTCCTTTAGTAGGCGGTGAAGAACCAACCGGCCTATCTATTGATAATAAAACCCACCGTTTATTTGTAAGCAGCGGAAATAAAATGCTTTATGTATTGGATACCCATGGTAAGGAAATTGCTAAAATCCCTACCGGTAGTGGAACCGATGGTAATGGTTTTGATCCTGAAACCCAGTTAATTTTCAGCTCTAATGGGGAAGGAACCTTAACCATCATTAAAGAAGTAAATGCGAATAAATTCGAATTGGTTAAAAATTTAAAAACCGAGGCCGGAGGAAGAACCATGTGTGTGAGCACCAGCAATCACCATGTTTATATTCCTACAGCCGATTACCAGCCTAAGGCACCCGGTCAAAAATATCCAAGACCCGTTCCAGGATCCTTTAGAATTTTAGAAATCTCTGAATAAAACCTAGTTTCCTTTATCGGATTCCCATTTTCCTAAAATTCCATTTGGGCCTATTGCCCAAATGGAATTTTTGTATTTAGAAAGTGCATGAAAGGCCAGTGAATCAACGGCCTTCCATTTTCCCAAATCTTTATTATACAGGGAAGTTCCATTCGGTCCTATAGCCAGTAAATTTTTAGGGCTTAGATATAGAAAACTTTCTATATACCCTGAAGGAATGGATTCGGAAGGATGCTCCCAGGTTATGCCCCCATCATGGGTTTCTAAATTATTATTCAAAGTATCCTGTAGATTTTTATAATTACCCCCACTTGCCCAACCCATTTGATGATTGAGGAAATAAACACTAAAAATTCCGGAGGTTTTGCCTTTTTGAATAGGAGTTGGATAGGCCGTCCAATCCTTGCCATAATTTAGGCTTTTAAAAATTCGTCCGCCGGTATTACCCCCTGTACCAAACCAGGCCAATCCTTTATCCAAAAGAAATAAAGAAGTATTGCTTGCCGCAAAGGCTCCTTCATCGGAACCTGCTATGGGCATTTGCCCCCCCGGAAGGGTATCCCAATGTTTTCCAGAATCGGAGGTATACAGAATAAAAAACCTTCCTTGGATAGGATCCCCTAATATTAATCCCTTTTCCTTATCCCAAAATTTTATTCCATCCAGGAAAATTCCTGCTTGAATCGGTTTGTAAACAAGTTCCCAATCTTTCCCCTGATTTTGGGATCGATAAATACAGGTTTGCCCCTTTTCAGATTCACCGGCCGACACCAGTATGATCGTATTTTCATCCAAAACATATAGAGAACGAAAATCCAGATTCTCTGCTCCCGGCACTTTTTGAACCGACCAGGTTTTTCCACCATCCAGGGAATGAATGACGGTACCATGGGTTCCGGAAGCCCAAATGATTTGGGAATTATAAACCATTATAGTTCGGAAATTCTCCTTAAAAGTGTTTTGAATTAATTTCCAATGGCCTAAAAAGGGCCGATTTTGACCCATAAGCTGAGAAAATTGTCCCATTGAAAGAAAAAACAAAAAAAACAGAGCCAATCGAAGAGAATGATAATTCCTAATCTTTTTTAAAACCATAAGGGTATGAATGAATATTAACCAAAATACAAAGAATTTTAACGTAAGCGTTTTACCAGATATGCTGAATGGAATTACCCTTTAAATTTTAAAAGATTTAGAAATTCAGGGATGGGCTTCTATAAATAATGAGTCTAATTATGGATTTTTTTATGTTTTTTTGAATAATTCTTCCCAAAACGAGTAATTATATCATTTTTTTAACTTTATTTGGAAAAAATCTAGAAAAAAAACCATTTATTATGTCTACTCTTCGATTTAAAGCATTAGAATTGGCATTTTCCCGCCATAGCCACACCATTACACCTCCCTCAACGAAAATATCGGATTATTTTGGTTCATTGGTTTTTGATCGAAAAACCATGAAAGAATTCTTATCCAAGGAAGCCTATACCAGCGTACTGGAATCGATTGAATTCGGAAAACCCGTTGAAAGAGAGATGGCTGATCAAATTGCTGCGGGTCTTAAATCCTGGGCCTTAAGCAAAGGAGCCACGCATTATACCCATTGGTTTCAACCGCTTACAGGAGCTACCGCTGAAAAACATGATGCCTTTTTTGAACCGATAGGAGATGGTACCGCTATTGAAAAATTTAGTGGAGATGCCTTAGTTCAACAGGAGCCCGATGCTTCCAGCTTTCCAAGTGGAGGAATTCGAAGCACTTTTGAAGCGAGAGGGTATACCGCATGGGATCCTTCTTCCCCTGCATTTGTTTTATCTTCAGGAGCCGGATTTACCTTATGTATTCCTACTGTATTCGTTTCCTATACAGGAGAATCTTTGGATTATAAAGCCCCATTATTAAAATCCTTGGCCGCCCTGGATAAGGCTGCTGTGGATGTTTGTGCCTATTTTGATAGATCCATAACCAAAGTAAATGCCAGTTTAGGAATTGAGCAGGAATATTTCCTGGTTGATGCCGCCTTATATAATGCCCGTCCGGATATGGTTTTAACCGGAAGAACCTTATTTGGTCATTCAGCAGCTCGTGATCAGCAATTAGAAGATCATTATTTTGGATCTATACCCGAAAGAGTTTATGCCTTTATGCTGGATTTTGAAACGGAATGTATTAAGCTAGGTATTCCATTGAAGACCCGTCATAACGAGGTAGCTCCAAGTCAATTTGAATGTGCTCCTATTTATGAGGAAATCAATTTGGCCATCGATCATAACCAATTGTTAATGGATACGATGAGCAAGGTAGCGCGTCGTCATGACCTAGTGGTATTACTCCATGAAAAACCCTATGCTGGAATTAATGGAAGTGGAAAGCATAATAACTGGTCTATGATTACCAATACCGGAAAAAACCTGCTTTCACCGGGAAAAACGCCTAAAAACAATTTAATGTTTTTAACCTTTTTCGCCACCACTTTAAAAGCCTTACATGAAAATGCGGATTTATTGAGAGCAAGTATTGCTTCGGTAAATAATGACCATCGTTTGGGAGCGAACGAAGCCCCACCTGCCATTATCTCTGCCTTCTTGGGTACTTCCCTAACCGAAGTTTTGGATGAAATTGAGCATTCCAGAGTAACTTCATCCAAGAAAAAGGATTTACCAGGGGCACTAGGATTAAATATCCCTAAAATCCCGCAAATCTTATTGGATAATACCGACCGTAACCGTACTTCGCCTTTTGCCTTTACCGGAAACAAGTTTGAATTAAGAGCGGTTGGATCATCTGCCAATTCAGCGGCCCCTATGACGGTTTTAAGCTCCATTGTAGCCGCTCAACTTCAATTATTTAAAAAGGAAGTTGACTCCATGATCAAAAAAGGAGAAAAGAAAGAGGTAGCTATCATGAAGGTGATTCGTACTTATGTGAAAGAATCAAAAAATATTCGTTTTGAAGGAAATGGATATAGCCATGAATGGGAAGTGGAAGCCGCTGCAAGAGGCTTATCCAATATCAAAACCACTCCAAAGGCCTTGGATGCTTTGTTAACTGAAAAAACCATCAGCTTATATGAAAAGTTGGGTGTATTTAGTCATAGAGAATTACATGCCCGCCATGAAGTTCAATTAGAAACCTATACCAAGAAATTACAGATTGAGGCTAGAGTAATGAATGATATGGTGAATAATATGATTATTCCTACCACTATTAATTATCTAAACCAGCTTATAACCAGTGTAAAAGGCCTAATGGATATTGGTATGGGAGATAAAATGGCCAACCCACAAAAAGAACTTATCAGCGAAATTTCTGAGCATTTGGCCGCCGTTAAGAAAAATGCGGATGATATGTTGGAAGAAAGAAAATTAGCCAATAAGGTGGAAGATGCCAGAGAAAAAGCCATTCATTATGATGAAAAAGTAAAGCCTTATTTCGAAACCATCCGTTACCATGTAGATAAATTGGAACTTTTGGTAGATGATACTATTTGGCCATTACCAAAATTCAGAGAATTATTATTTATAAAATAAAATTCTCAGGAAGTACTTTTGAAAAAATCGCCGGAAAAGCCGGCGATTTTTTTTTGCCCTAATAGTATCCCTAGTTTAGTATTTTTACAGGCTATGACCCAAAGTTCAAAACAGCGTTATGAGGAAAGAGGGGTATCTTCTTCCAAGAAGGAGGTGCATAATGCCCTAGTGAATATCGATAAAGGAATATTTCCAGGTGCCTTTTGTAAGGTTATCCCGGATTATATGGGAAATGACCCAAATTATTGCAATATCATGCATGCCGATGGGGCTGGAACCAAATCCTCTCTCGCTTATCTATATTGGAAAGAAACCGGTGATTTATCGGTTTGGAAAGGCATTGCCCAGGATGCGATTATTATGAATACCGAGGATATCCTTTGCATTGGGGCTTTGGGCCCGGCCTTAATCTCCTCTACCATTGGTCGAAATAAATTCAAAATACCTGGTGAAATTATTCGAGCCTTAATAGAAGGAACCGAGGAAATCCTGGAAATGCTAAGGAATTATGGTATGGATATATATTCAACCGGTGGAGAAACAGCCGATCTGGGAGACTTGGTTCGAACGATTATTGTAGATTCTACCCTTACCACCCGAATGCCAAGAAAAGATATTATCGACAATTCCAGAATCAGCCCAGGGGATTGTATTGTCGGTTTATCATCATCCGGTAAAGCAAATTATGAGTCTGAATATAATGGTGGAATGGGGAGCAATGGCTTAAGTTCCGCCCGACATGATATTTTAAATAAATATTATTATACCCATTTTCCCGAGAGCTTTGATTCGGAAATGGCCGAGAATTTAGCTTATTCGGGAAGCAAAAGGATTTTAGATAATCTGGATATAGAATATTACTCTGTACTGGGGAAGAAAACCCAAAAGGAGACAATAAACATAGGAAAACTGATTCTTTCCCCCACGCGTACCTATGTTCCCATCTTAGCCCCATTTATTAAAAAAAACCGGGAGCATATTCATGGTATGGTTCATTGTTCAGGAGGAGGCCAAACTAAAATCCTTCATTTTATTAAGGATTTACATATCATTAAAGACTCCCTATTTAGCCCCCCACCCCTATTTCAATTGATTCAAAAGGAATCTGGCTCTTCGCTGGAGGAAATGTACTCGGTGTTCAAT
>Ga0209067_10000863_pt1 | contig 19046 bp, 12 predicted proteins | sample ColStrG_CSR_2013_FD_187199 | JGI IMG/M metagenome (GOLD analysis project Ga0209067, IMG submission 187199) | Freshwater sediment microbial communities in response to fracking from Pennsylvania, USA - Cold Stream Run_MetaG_CSR_2013 (SPAdes)... | ecosystem: Environmental > Aquatic > Freshwater >...
AGCTATTAAATCGCATTAAACAAGTGACTGCGGATCTTAACGAAGAAGGTTTGCGTGTAGTTGCAGTTGCTGCGAGTCATTTGCCGCCTACGCAGGATGTTTATAGCTTGGCCGATGAGCGAGATCTAACCTTAATTGGTTATGTCGCATTTCTTGATCCACCCAAAGAAAGTACGGCACCCGCATTAAAAGCCTTAGCAGAACATGGCATCACGGTAAAAGTACTAACAGGTGATAATGAATTAGTGACGGCAAAAATTTGTCGTGAAGTTGGTTTGATTCAAACCGGTGTGCTTTTAGGTACTGATATTGAGCGTATGCAAGATGCAGAGCTTGCGCTTGCTGTAGAAAAAACCAATGTATTTGCAAAATTAACACCTTCACATAAAGAACGCATTGTGCGGTTATTGAAAGCCAATGGTCACGTAGTGGGTTTTATGGGTGATGGCATTAACGATGCACCTGCGTTGCGCACAGCCGATATTGGAATTTCGGTAGATACCGCGGTTGATATTGCAAAAGAAGCGGCTGATATTATTTTGCTCGAAAAAAGTTTAATGGTATTGGAGCAGGGTGTGCTTGAGGGCCGTCGTACATTTGCCAATATGTTGAAGTATATAAAAATGACGGCAAGCTCTAATTTTGGCAATGTATTTTCGGTGTTAGTCGCCAGTGCATTTATTCCGTTTTTACCTATGTTGCCCATGCATTTGCTGGTGCAAAATTTGTTATACGATGTTTCACAAACGGCTATTCCATTTGATAATGTGGACGAAGAGCTTTTGCGTCAACCACAGCGTTGGCAGCCAGGGGATATTGGCCGCTTTATGGTATTTTTTGGCCCAATCAGTTCGATTTTTGACATTATTACTTTTTGCATGATGTGGTTCGTGTTTGGTGCAAATAGCGTTGAAAATCAAACCTTATTTCAATCGGGTTGGTTTGTGGTGGGTTTGCTAACACAAACCTTAATTGTCCACATGATTCGCACACGCAAAATTCCATTTTTGCAGAGTCGTGCGGCAGCACCTTTAATGATAATGACAGGCATTATTATGGTGATAGGTATTTTCTTACCTATGGGGCCATTGGCGAATTATTTTAAACTACAGGCTTTGCCGCCATTATACTTTGTGCTCTTACCATTTATTTTGTTGGCCTACATGGGTCTTACGCAAGCGATGAAAGGATTTTATGCTCGTCGTTATGGGTGGCAGTAGTGTAGACAAGAATAGTGTTGAAAAATCAGCGCTATTCTTGTTGATAGCCTTCATGCAGTAAAATAAAATTACACCATCACTTTAAATAGCCGAGTTACATTACCTGCTTGCATTCCATCTTCACGTTGCGATAAATAATGCGCGTTTAGATACTCGCAGCCAATATCATCCACTTTGCTAAAACCTATATCGTTGAGTTTTTTGGCCAGCATTGTCGGATTGAAAAAACTTTGTAATGGCTCTCCGGTTGTTGCTAAGGTGGCAGACAGAATGTCCAGCACTATACGCTCTATATCGCTCAAGCAGAGTGGGTCGACAATATAATCAAACACTAACTGAGAGCCAGGTGCGCATTGAGTAATAAATGCCAACGTTTTTTCGATTGCGGCTAGATTCAAATAAGGCGTTACACCCAACCACGAAAAAAAGGCAGGTTGATTTTTATTAAAACCCGCTGCCGTTAAGTCATGGCAAAGATTATTTTCTTCAAAATCGCATGCCACATAAGTGACCGACGTTGTTGGGCTCAGTCTGGCTTTATTTAATAATGCCAATTTCGTGTACTGTGTGCTGGGCAAGTCAACTTCGAATACGTGTTCTTGGGTATTTGTGCTGCGATAAGCATAAGTATCCAAACCCGCCCCTACCGTATAAAACAGCGATGTCTTTGGTGTTGTATAGCCTATGCCCTGCTGGAGTGCGCACCGAAGGCGACAACAAACCTATTTCATCGTAATGATGAAGTGTGCGAACACTTAAATGGGTTTGCTTGGCTAATTGGCCGACCTTTAATAACATGGAAAGCACTCGCTACAATGTATTCAATGATATTAATTTACTTGTTCGAAAATATTTTATGTCCGAATACTAAAAAACCTATAAACAGGATTCCAGTTATTAAGGTACTTACAGGTAATCCAAATAGGTGATGTGCGAAGTAGTCCCCAGCAGATGTGCCTGCGGATCTTATTAATACCACCACTAACCAAAAATAAGCTAACCAATCAAGATTAATTTTTCGGCCAATAAAAAATATCATTACTAGCACTGCGCCTAAAAATAAGGTTGCGTATAAATTTCCAAAACCTAAAGGGAATGAAAAATAATCGCCCACTAAGGTGCCCAGTGTACCCGCCAACAACATTGAAACCCAATAAAAGCCATTGGTTTGTAGTTGATTGGATACGTAGTCAACAATCGTGAATCGCCATAATAAAACCACGAGCAACAAGGTCGCGGCGACACAAGGTATGGAAATTAAAAAGCTAATGTGAAAATCATGAAATATATCGCCTATATTGGTGGCCGATATTCGCGCAATAATAATTGCCGCCCAGTAGTAAGCAACATGTTGGATTTTATCGAATCGCTCCGCAATCAAAACGAAGACGAATAACACTAAGAGTAATGGTAAGCCATTAATGTGACCTAAACCTAAAGTGTCAGATAAATAATCGCCGGTATTTGCGCCAAAAATACTGGCAATAATCAGTGCTAGCCAATAATGCGTGTTAACGATGGGGACATGTTTAATTTGCATGTTATTTCCTAGAGTGAAACGCTAAGGTATTGGCTAATTATCCATGTTAAATCGTTAATATCTGTTAATGAACATGCAAAGACTGAGGAAGAAATGTGCAAAAATTTGCACTGTTGTCGAAAAGCGTGCGCGAGGAAAATAACCCCGCACATAAAAATGTATCTTTAATGCAAAACATCCCCGCCCAATAGCTTGCGTACTTCGCTGGCATCAAAATGGTAGTGTTGATTACAGAATTGGCAGTCGATATCAATACTGCCTTTTTCGATTAATAATTCTTCTACTTCATGAGCGCCTATTGAGAGCAGCGCACTGGCGCTGCGTTCGCGTGAGCAACTGCAGGAAAATGTTACCTGAGTGGGATCAAAAACTCGCACAGGTTGTTCGTGAAACAGACGGTATAAAATATTATTGTGGTCGAGGGTTAATAATTCTTCGGAAGTGATGGTGTCAGCCAAGGTCACAATTGTTTCCCAATGGTCACGATTTTCGTCGGCATTGGTTTTTAATTGTTGCGGTAATGCTTGAATTAAAAAACCGCTTGCCTGCTTGTCATCGGCGGCAAACCAAAGGCGTGTAGCAAGCTGTTCGGATTGTTGAAAGTAATCCTCTAGGCAGCCGGCGAGAGTGTCGCGTTCTAACGGCACTATACCTTGGTAACGTTCCAGTTTTCCGGCAAAATTTTCAGCTCGTTTGGGCTCAATAGTAATAACCAAAACACCTTTGCCGATTAAATCGTGCAGAGTGCCGTTGTGGGCAAGTTCTTCAGTGAGCTCTACTGTTTCATGTAAGCGCACTATGCCGCGAATTTCATTGTGGTGATTACATTCCGCCATAATAGTGGATATGGCACCTTCTCCGCGGGCCTGCAAAATAATCATGCCATCGAATTTAAGTGTGGACGATAAAAGACTCACCGCCGCTAAAAATTCGCCCAATAGACGTTGAGTCGCGGGTGGGTAATTGTTGTGGCTGAGAATAGTACGATAACTCTCGCTGAGAGTAACGAGTTCACCGCGAATATCGCAGTCATCAAAAATAAAACGGTTTAATAAATCATTGGTTGGCATAATAAAATCTTTTTAAATGAAATGACTCTTGACGAGTTAATTAAGAGGAACAATTGTTTTTGATAAATTCGCGTGTTTCAGCATCGTGTTTTTGGCGGTCAGCTTCGCTGACTTTTCGGATTTTTCCTTCGTCATCGTAAAACTGTATGGGCCTATTTTCTAAACGAATATACTCTTTTGCCTTTTCGCAGCGCTGTAATAGGATTGGGTCTGGCAGCGACTGTTGTGCTTTGTATTCACGATCTGCATCGTTTTCTTTGCGAAATACTTTTTCGAGTTTTTGATGTTCTGCGCTACTCGTATCGACATTGGTTTTTTTCACATCTTGGGTAATATCTTCTGCCGGTGCTTTGGGTTTTTTATCGCCGTAGTGTACTTTGCCGTCACTGTCAGTCCAACGGTAAACTTCGGCGTGAGCACTGAGATTGAGCAACAGCAATACGAATAAACATGTTTTCATTACTCACGCTCTCTTTATGTTATGTACCTCTGTTGAGGTTTTCTTTAGTCATCACCGAATAAATTAATACGCTGAAATTGGTGTATATGGCGGCGTTCTTTTTTATTGGGCTTGTGATCGCTCGCAATAAAACTGCCCATGCCGGCTTTGCGTTCAGCAGTACGCTTTTCACGCAGTATTTTGCTTTCTGCTGTTTCTTGATACAGCATTGCGGCTTCGGGTGCGCCACGTCTTTGGTCAGATAGTGCTGTTACGCGCACGACTTTTTCATCCAAGTCCTGACGAATACCGAGTATAGCGCCCACACTAATTTCTTTAGCGGCTTTTACCCGCTGGCCTTCGCAATGAATTTTTCCACCTTCGATAGCTTGCTTGGCAAGATTCCGGGTTTTAAAAAAACGCGCGGCCCAGAGCCATTTATCTAAGCGTACTTTTGTTTCTAAATAAGGTTTAAGCATAATCAATAAATATCACACAGCCGGCGGCATAATTTCATCAAAATGATGAATTGCCGGAAAGCCTTCTATTAATCGTGCAATTTGGCTATCGGGTTGATGAATGCCAATGAGATGTCGAATACCAAATTCTTGAGCGGATTTTAAAATTCGCGCCGTATCATCCACAAATAGCGTTCGTGCCGGATTAAAATGTTCGCGTGCCTGTAATGCGTGCCAAAAGGCCTGCGCTTCTTTGGGGTGATTGAGTTCATGGGATGAGATGATGATATCCAAATCTTTATCGATGGCGGTAACGTCCAACTTTAACGATAAACTTTGCGGATGCGCATTGGTCACCAATAAGAGTTTTTTGTGTTGTTGTCGCAAGCGCATTAAAAACTCTTTCACATGAGGGCGAATTTGAATTTTGTGCTTAACCTCTTGTTTCAGACTGCGAATATCTACGTTCAGTTGTTTAGACCAGAACTCCAAGCAGTACCATTGTAAAGTGCCTTCATATTGGCGGATATTTTCGTTCAAACGTTGAGTTGCTGTGGCAAAATCTACCTTATGGATTTCCGCATAGCGTTTGGGTAGGTGTTCAAGCCAGAAATAGTTGTCGAAATGGAGGTCAAGTAGTGTACCGTCCATATCCAGCATCACAGTGTCAATCTGGCTCCAATCCACCAGCGGTACTTGTGCGGTCATAAAAAGTCGTCGTCAGAAAAATAGAGGGCAGTATGCCGACAAAACCTGAGATATTAAAGCGCGAAACCGTGATGCGCAGCCGCTTGTTCCGCGCGGATGCCGTGCATTTGCGTTTTGCCAATGGCACCGAGCGTCATTATGAAAAGCTCGTGGGTGGGGGTAACGGCGCGGTGCTTATAGTGCCAGTGTTGAATGGTGATACCTTGCTGCTGGTAAAAGAGTACGCCGTGGGCTTGGAGGATTATCACTTAGCTTGCCCCAAGGGTGCTATTGATCAAGGCGAAACCGTTTTAGAGGCCGCTAATCGCGAGCTGAAAGAAGAGGTAGGTTATGGCGCACGCAAGCTCACTTTTTTGAAGAAGGTGCATCTCTCACCCTCTTACATGGAGCATGCTATCAATATTGTGATAGCGCAGGATTTATACCCAGAGCGACTGGATGGCGATGAGCCAGAACCTATAGAAGTGGTGCAAGTTCCCCTCGCAAGTATTGCTGACTTTTGTATGCGTACTGATGTGTGCGAAGGGCGCAGTATCGCGGCTCTGTTTTTAGTACGCGAATGGTTGAATGCCAACGTGAGTGATTGATACATTTATGCCCAATTTTAGACGGCTTGATGCTGCCTTTACTGACCAATTAATTGCTTTGGCCCGAGCTGCTGGCGATGCGATTTTGGCGATTTATAACGCGCCCGAAACGGCCAATATACAGGCTAAAAGTGATAGTTCGCCTTTGACGGCGGCCGATCTAGCCGCGCATTCGGTGATTGTTCACGGGCTGCCAAGCTTGTTGGATATTCCACTGATTTCTGAAGAATCTACCCTGCCGCCCTTTACGGAGCGCCAGCGCTGGCGGGCCTATTGGTTGATAGACCCACTGGACGGCACCAAGGAGTTTATTGCGCACAATGGTCAGTTTACGGTGAATATCGCCTTAATTATGGATGGGGTGCCGCGGCTTGGCGTTGTACATGTGCCGGTGAATGATGAAACCTATTTGGGGTTGGATAAAACGATTGCCGCCGATGACATCACTCGTGCGGAAAAGTATCAGGCAGGTTGTAAACTCAGGGTTTTGCGTACGCGTTCAATGGCAGAACGTTTAGCGCATCAACAGCCGTTGGATGTGCTTATGAGCCTGCGACATGGCTCGGCAGAGGCAGCGGCATTGATGGAAAAACTGCAGGCGGCGTGGCCTGCGCCTATCAATCGCCGCAGCGCAGGGAGTTCACTTAAGTTCTGCCGATTGGCGGAGGGCTTGGCTGATTTTTATCCGCGCTTAGCGCCTACTTGCGAGTGGGATACCGCGGCAGCGCAGGCGGTACTTGTGGCAGCGGGTGGTATGGTCGTGCGAGCCGATACCTTTGCGCCTTTGTCCTATAACACGAGCGAGTCGGTACTGAACCCCTCGTTTTTGGCGATGGGCGATGCCAATTTTAATTGGCAGTCGTTATTAAGATAAAGATTTAGCAATACCTGATTTATTTGTCGCTTAGGTTATTGTATTGCGGCATTTTGAAGGCTCTCCAGTGGAAAAAAAATCAATCTCAACTAGGATTTATACTCGCACAGTATGTTTTTTAATCAGGCGTCTTACTGATTTGCGCACTGTGTTAGGTAGGGAATAGCAGCCAAGCGCTGAAGGATTTCCTTGAGATCAGTTCATTGTCAGCCATGCTGCCAAATCTAACCAAACGTCACCATGACTAAAGAGTGCGACTCAACTCCGTCTGACAAGGAGGCGCTGGAGAAAAAAGTCCAGCAACTTGAACAGGAGGTAAGGCTTCTGGAGGAGCGCTTGCGCCATTCAAATAGCCTGAGTCCTACACCCCATACACCAGAAGGAGGGCTGATCAAAAACGCTTGGTTGATTCCCTTTGGCCAATATCTCTTAGTTGAATCTGATCGCGCCAGTATCAATGGTGCCCTCGAAAAATTGGGCACGCTCTTTGGTGTACTCGATTGCAGTCTCTGGCGAATTAAATCGGCCCCACTTGTACAAACCAAACTTTCCGCCTCGGCTTGGTATTCCCTTGGTTGTTGGCAGCGTAAGCCGGTTCCTGAGCTACAAAACTCTGCGTGGCTGGAAGGTATTTGGCACAAGGATTCATCTATTCCCCAACAATTAATTGCGGGCAAACCTGTGCCGCTACTTGCGCTTGACCCCGGTGTAGTCTGCGCTACAGCGCCATTGCGTGAGGCCAAGGTAGTTAGCTCATTGCTGGTACCGGTATTACGTTACAACCTCTTAGAAGGTTTTGTGGTATTGCACCGTGATGATTCGCGCGGTTGGTATACGCGCGATCTTGACCGTTTAATGTTCATCGCCACGGCGCTGTTTAATTTATACGATCGTCAACAATTGCTGCGTAAATTAAGCGACCGCGACACACGCTTTAACTATGCAATTGAGGCCAGCAATGATGGCCTCTGGGATTGGCATATTAACAGCGGGCAAATCTATTTCAGTCGCAGTTATTTGCGCATGCTGGGCTACAACTATGAAGATTTGCCGGGCAATTTAACAACGCTCAATAATTATTTTTTATACAGTGAAGATGCGCAAAAAGTCATGGATCGTTATGAAACGGCGATTGCGCAACATGAAACTTATGTGAATATTCAATTTCGCATGCAGCACCAAAACGGCAGTGTTATTTGGGTGCAATCCAAAGCTAAATTTTGTGAGCCAGACGCAACTGGCAGACCTACTCGCTGTGTGGGTTTAAATAACAACATCACTGATTTTATTTTGATACAAGAAGATTTACTGGCGGCCAAAACTCAAGCTGATATTGCCAACAAAACTAAAAGTGAATTTTTAGCGCGTATGAGCCATGAAATTCGCACGCCTATGAATGCGATTATCGGATTAGGTTATTTGTTAAAAGATACCGGCTTAGATGAGCAACAAAAAAGTTATCTCAATAGTTTGAACTCGGCTTCTGATTCGCTTTTACATATCATTAATGAAGTGCTTGATTTTTCTAAAATTGATAGTGGGAAAATTATACTGGAGCATTCTCATTTTGATTTAGATCATCTGTTTGAAAAAATTTCTCGACTATTTGAAATCAGCGCGATTCAAAAAGCAGTGCGTATTATTTACGATATTAAAGCTGACGTGCCGCGTTTTTTGCGGGGCGATGCGGCGCGATTAAGTCAAATCATTGATCAGTTGATCAGTAACTCAATTCAGTTTTCCCAAACCAGCGAAGTGATTGTTGGCGTCAAATTACGTGAAGCTAATGTTAAATACATTGAGTTAGAGTTTTCTGTGGCTGATTTGGGTGTTGGCATGAGCGCGGAACGTCTCGCTGATATTAATAATAGCCTCATCAATCATCTTGCATTTAATGATGCAGGTCATCGTCGTTTTGGTCTAGGCATTTGTGACCATTTAGTGCACTTAATGCATGGCACCATGAAAATTAATAGCGCTCTTGGTCAAGGCTGTTGTGTGACTTTCACGGCGCGTTTCGATCACAGTCATTTGGGTTCGCGTAATCTCCACAGCCGAGCCCGTGAATTAAAAAATATTCGCACTTTGATTGTGGATGATAATTATATAGCGCGTACCGTTATGTGCAGTACGGCAAAAAGTATAGGGCTTTCCGTTGAGAGTGTGGAAACTGGTGAGCAGGCGCTAATAAAAATTAATGAGGCTAACGCGCAGGAGAATCCATTTCATTTTATATTGATGGATTATCGTATGCCGAATATGGATGGCATAGAAGCCGCTGCCGTTATCAAGAACAGTACACATTTAAGCTATATTCCACATGTAATTTTAGTCTCAGCATATCACCGCGATGAAATTTCAAATGCGGATAACTGCACGTTAAATGTAGATGAATTTTTGAGTAAACCTGTCAGTGAGTCACGCTTGCTTGAAACGATTAGTGATGTCATCAGCAACGATAAATATTTACAAACGATTAGTGCTATCAATCAAGAATCCACAGAGCAGGATACTTTGCTCAAAGATTTACGTGTACTAGTAGCAGAAGATAATTTAGTGAATCAACAAGTTGTGCGCGGCGTATTAAAGAAAAAATTCATGCAGGTGATTGTTGTTAACACAGGTTTAGAGGCAGTGGACGCGGTCAATAATACCGATGAACCTTTTGATGTGATTCTCATGGATTTAGAAATGCCAGAGATGGATGGGATAACGGCCACCCAACAAATTCGTCTGCGTGGCCGCACACCGGATGTATCAATTATTGCCTTGACTGCTCAGGCCATGCGTGGCGATCGTGAACGTTGCATGGCGGCCGGTATGAACGCTTATTTATCTAAACCTATCAACCCCGAATTGCTCTACAAAACCATTGCAGAACAATTAAAATTGCATTCGGTTAAGCAGAACAGTATTAACCTCTAGTGCAAGTGACAAGTTGTATCTATGATCATAGAAAATGAACATCCAGATGAATTTGAAACTGGTGAGTATGCGTTAGTGTCTGCGGAAATTCATGCACTAGGTATTGAAGCCATAGATCGCAAACAGCTTGCAAAAATAAAACTGGAATTTAATAAAGTAAATCAAGCCCGCTACCAGCGTACGCGGGAAGTCTTGTCTGATCGACAACAACAATTTTTGACATTACTGCCGCTTTTTTTTCATGTCAACCATCCCATGCTGCCGGGTTATATTAGCCACCAAACACCTGCAGGCATTCAAGGATATACTCCTACTAAAGACGATATTCGTACGGCTAAAATTGTTGCGCGCAGTTTTAATTTTCAGCGCGATTTGGTAGACAAGGTAGACGCTATCGAAGCGCTATTTTTTATGGGTAGTTTGGGGACTATCGCGCAAGCTGAAAATAGTGACATTGATGTATGGGTTTGCCATTCGGCAGATGTTGCTGGTGATCCGCTCGCAGAATTGCAAGAAAAATGCAACGCTTTGTCGCGCTGGGCATATGACCATGCACATTTTGAAGCACATTTTTTCTTGATGGATGCTAAACAATTTCGTCAAGGGCAACAGTCTTTATTAAGCAGTGAATCAAGCGGTAGTGCGCAACATTTTTTATTGCTCGATGAGTTTTACCGAACCTCAGTGTGGTTGGCGGGGCGCTTACCACTGTGGTGGTTTGTACCTGCCGATCAAGAAAAAAAATATACGGAGTATAGCCAACATTTATTAACAAAACGATTTTTGCGTGCGGCAGAATTTATTGATTTTGGCGGTGTACCCGCAATACCGACCAATGAGTTTATTGGTGCAGGAATTTGGCAATTGTATAAAGGTATAGATTCGCCTTATAAATCTGTTTTGAAATTGTTGTTGCTTGAAGTTTATGCCAATCAACATTTTAATGAGCCTTTATCGTTAGAATTAAAGCGCCGTGTCTATCAGGCAATAAATGACACGGAAGCGATTAATCTAAACAACGTGGACGCCTATGTATTGGTCTATCAACGGTTAGAAGATTACCTCACTCAATCTAATCAACCTGCGCGTTTGGAATTGGTGCGTAGATGTTTCTATTTTAAAACCGGTAAGCAATTGTCTCGCACCAATCGCAATACGACTAAAGTGTGGCAGCGTTTGTTGCTGGAGTCTTTGACGAAGGATTGGGGTTGGGATAATCATCAGTTAACCATGCTGGATAACCGCGCATATTGGAAAGCACCAAATGTTTTAGCGGAGCGCAACTTATTAGCCCATGAGCTGAGTCAGAGTTACCGATTGCTGGTGGATATGAATAAACACTCCATCAATGATGTTGCTATCAGTAGCACTGAATTATTAATTCTTGGACGAAAGTTGCACGCTGCCTTTGAACGAAAATCGGGAAAAATCGATTGGATTAATCCCAGTATTTCACAGGATCTTAGTGAGCCAGCGCTCTGTTTTGTAGAAACCCAGGATGCGCTTACACCCGTGTGGCAAGTGTATCGCGGTAGTCAGCAGGATTTTTCTTTGCGCACTCAGGCAGCAGAGCCCATTAAGCGAACCCGCAATTTTATTGAATTATTGTTATGGTGTTACTGTAATGGAATTTTTGTTCCCAGTACTAAATTGGATATCGTCAGTAAAACATTTAGCTTACAGGTGTCGCAACGACAACCGTTATTAAGCACGCTACAGCAATGGTTGCCACTGCCCATCAAAAAAAAGGTGCATGAAGATTTCATGCAAAATGCTCAATCAACACAACTATTAATATTGATTAATGTGGGTGTTGAACCGCAGGCAGATTTATATAAAAAAGGTATGCAAATGCTGAGCAGTCAACGCGACGCATTTGGTTATAGCGGCATGAAGGAAAATTTAGTATTGACGGCAGATTTGGTGCAGTGTAATTCTTGGGGTGAAGTGGTGTGCCGCCATTTTGCTACGGATGCTTTGGTAAATTGTCTGTTGCATTATTTGCGTAGTATTCCTCCTGCTAAAAATACAGTATTGCCGGAATTACATATTCGCTGCTTCAGTTTAGGGCAGGGCTCAATTATCGAGCAGCGTGTTATGGAGTTATGGCGCGCTATTATTGGCTGTTTTTATTCTGGTACGCGCGTACGCAATACCCGTTTTATGTTTGAAATGGCTGAAGAATATTTGCTGTTGCAGTTTATACAACAGCAGGTTCAAATTTTGCGATTCAAGAGTTACGAAAAATTGCTGGAAAAACTAGGGCAGCCGCAAATGGAGTTTAGTCCGCTGGTGGTAGACAGCTACGCCTTGAGTGATAAACCTTTACGGTTGTTCTGCGAGGTTATCAGGAGCCCTGCAATTTATGTGTTCTATTATGTAGATCAACAGCGTGCGCATATTACCGTAGTGGATTATCAAGGTGCTTTTTTCACTAAATCTACACCATTATTTAATATACAAACACTGTTGCGTCCGCTTTGTCGCTTCATTCGTGTTGTAGTAGAACGTCAATCGCTTGATCACGAATATTTACATACTGCACCGTCGCAAATAAATACGATGCAGCCGATAAAAATTTATGAAATGTTAGGCGATATAAAGCAAAAAACCGCTTACCTTGAACCGCGTACAGTTGGACAAGACTTAAGCCAATTGCAATTTATTAATGTGTGTGCGGTGGCTGAGCCGGGCACGGCGGAAGAATTAAATTTTACAATTTATTGCGATGGTAAAGAGTTTTCAGCACTCGAATTTGGCGATGAATTATTTCAAGTCGTCGCCCGTTATATTCTATCGCGGCGCCAACAAGCAGAGACTTATCCTTGCTACATTACCGATTTGGATTTGTCGCTCTGCCGCGATTTAATTGCGCCACAAACTGGCCTTCAACTAATTCATTATCTACGTATTAAAAATGATATTGAAGAAAAATTAAATAGTGTTTTAATGACGATAAAAATTGATTAATACTTTTTTTCACAATAAAAACCCCAGCTTGCATCGCAAGCCGGGGGTTTTATTTAACGCTAAACTACAATATTAAAAGTCTGCTTTCATCGAAAGTTGGAAACTGCGTGGTGCTTGGTGAAGATATTGATCATAAAGAGCCGTTTTGCCTGTGGAGATAGAAGTCACCTGTTGACTATCTAACAGATTGAAAACATTCGCCTGCAGTTTCAAACGTTTAATTCCACCTTGCAAATTAGCCAGAGTGTATGCAATACCTAAATCCACATTGTCATACGCCGGTGTTTTGTAGGCATCGAATGCTGTTGGATTGGTTGGGTCATATTCAGTTTGATGTACTTCGCCGGTGCGTTTGTAAATTAACGATCCAGCCCATGAGCCATAGTCATACAACATACCAAGAGCAGCGGTCATGTCGGGTGAGTGGGCGATAGTTTTATCAGTAGTAAGACTTTTTGCTTGGTTAATTGAGCCGTTGGTATACACCGAAAACCCGTTGCCAATAACATAGGTTAATTGACCTTCAACACCTTTATAGGTCACGCCACCTACGTTGATATAAGCGGCATCACTACCACTTAAACCATTGGATACATATTTGTTGGTGAAATCGATGTTGTACACATCAAAATCCCACGTAATGCTAGGTGCTTTACCCACGATACCAATTTGTTTGTTGGTAGACAGCTGTGGTTCGCTACTATTTTTGGTTGGGTCAGTAATATAAAAAGATTTCAAATCAGGAATTTGAAAGCCTTTCGCATACTGTGCATAGGCCGCCAAATTGTCTCCCAACTGTTGGTTAACGGTGAGATAAGGCAGTGTCGTATTGTAGTCAACCGATGCATCTTCGGGTAAGCGCGTTGTTTGGTTAACAATTGCATCTACCGAGCGGGTAATGCTAACTGTTTTCACGCCAGGTGTTACAGTTAATGAGTCGGTGGCTTTCCATTCAAATTCAGCGAAGGGCTGCAAGGTGTTGTATTTAGATTTTTGGTCAAACAAGACACTCGGATATTGTACGGGCGCTGGTTTTGTTTCACGTGGGTCTGGCACTAAACCCAAACTTAAATCTAAATCGTATTGGTGACGGTCGGTATCAGAGGTTTCATACCAGAAGCCAACACGTGCAATACCCAGTGAAAATTCTTTGCTGAGTTTAAAAATATCACCATACACACGATAAGCGTTTTGTTTATCAATGCCGGGAATATCTTTGTTACCTTTTGGGCCGGCTTTGGTGCCGGGTGCAGTTGCGCCCGTTGGGTCAGTTGATGAAATGGTTTGGTTGTCATACGCGTAAGTATAAAGGTGATTGTCGCTATTCCAGCCATTGCCCCAATCAGATTCTAAACGAATGTAACTGAAATCTGTTTGTTTGTGCGAGTAGTTGTAGCCCACATAGTTAAAACTAGTTGGATCATTATTTAGACTGTAATTATTACCGTATAACGCAATTTGCGCGAGAGTTGGGCCACTACTGTTATCCGGTGACGCGTATTTAATATCGTTTTTAGTCGAAAATACCGTGAGTACGGTATTGTCAGTGACATCGCTGGTTAATTTGAACATGTAGTTATTGCTGGTAACACTGTTCAATGAAAGATAACCATCGGAATTAATTTGCTGAATATTTAATTGAATGGCCGTGTTATGAAATTCTTTATCGCGACCTGTTTCAAATGAAGCACCGAGCAAATGTGTAGCCCAGTTGCCACTGGAAGCAAAAATACTACCGCCTAATTCATCAGCAGGTTTTTTGGAGAATAAATTGATTGAACCACCAAAGGTTGCGAAGCCCAAATTGCTAGCGTTGCCTGGGCCGCGCTCAACAACTACACCACCAATGGTGGTGCCGGGGAAAAATGATGTTGAGTGATGCGCTGGGTTATTGGTGTCGCCCCATGGGATTCCATCAAATGTAATATTGTATTGGTCATCAGAAAAACCGCGCAAGGTTGTTTTAGTTTCTGATAAGCCGGGGCCGTTAGCCGAGTCGCCTGATAAACTCGGCGCAATATTTACAATGCGACTGTATTCAGCCGTTGGCGCTACCGCTAATTCAATAAAATCACGAGTGATCATTGATTGCGGTTCGGTAGAACGTAAGCTCGCTTGCGTTGGTGCAACAGCGGTAGCTTCTTTTACGTAAGCGCCGGTTACGACCAGTTCATAAATATCATCATCGCTAGTCTCCTTTGAAATAACGGAGTCAGCGTGTAAATAGTTACTGAGTAAGGCAAGCGTCAGCGATGAGGCGAAGGCTGCATAGGGAGTTAATTTTTTCATGGTCACTAATCTTCAATAATTTTATAAGAGGGTGTGTGTTTATGCGTGTGGCACATACTTCAACGCGCAGTAATGTGCCGGTAATATATGAAGACTTGATGACGTATTTATGTTGATTGAATGACAGATGCGTGACAAAAAAATGGCTGACTTATTTCACATAAGTGTCACAAGGAGTTGCTACTCTGATTGCGATTTTGTTGATGTCTCACTCATAACTGACTCTGTGAATTTTTTATGTCTCGTTTTCTTTTGATTATTTCTGCTTTGTTCGGCCTTATTTTTTTGCACGCGTGTGTCGATGAGCAGCCCAAATTAGCTGTTGTTTCTATTGAATCGGCGTACACCATCGAAGCAACTGCAAATCGAACCTTAGTGAGAGCCGTGACACGCGCTACGACTTGTCCCCATGTTGTGTTTGATAATGACGTTCCGGTTTTAATGCAAACGCGCGCGCAGCCTGCTGCAGTAGCTAGCCGCGATGACAATGGCCAACCAGTGACTAAGGCGGCTGTTTTTGATGTATTGACCTGCGAAAGCGAGTGGAAGTCAGGCGCAAAAAGTGCTCGTGTTGAGGGCGTGACGGTTCCTGCGCCGCACGCGATACATCGCATCGTGATTGTGTCGGATACCGGTTGCCGTATGAAGGCGTCTGATAATGGTTTTCAGAATTGTAATGATGCGCATGCTTGGCCTTTTGCGCAGGTTTCCGCGTCTGCGGCAGCACTGAAACCCGATTTGGTTTTGCATTTAGGTGATATTGATTACCGTGAAAGCCCCTGCCCAGAAGGCAATAACGGCTGTGCTAATTCACCTTGGGGTTATGGTTACGATACCTGGAAGGCTGATTTATTTGAGCCTGCTAAACCTTTGTTGCAAGCGGCGCCGTGGATTTTCGTGCGCGGCAATCACGAGTCTTGTTCGCGTGCAGGTCAGGGTTGGTTTCGCTTTGCCGATGTTCAACCTTGGAGTGAGGCGCGTTCGTGTAATTCTGCTGCACAGGATGCGTTGGCCGATTATTCTGAGCCCTTCGCGGTGAATATTGCGCCTAACCTGAATTTTATTATTTTTGATTCTTCGCGCGCTCCTTCAAAAGCCCTATCACCCAAAGACCCAGCGTTTCAAAAATACGCTGCAGAAATGCAAGACGTTGCGCAATTAGCGCAGCAAAAACCGCACAACTTTTTTCTCAGTCACCATCCCGTGTTAGGTTTTGGCTTGCCCGAAAAAGCTGAAAAAGGGGGTGGCATTAAACCGGGTAATTTGGCCTTACAGTCAGTGTTGAAAACCACGGAGCCAAAGCGTCTGTTTCCTGATGCGATAGATTTAACGATCAGTGGTCATATCCACTTGTTTGAAACTATCGGCTTTGCTACACCGCATCCCGTGGCCTTAGTCATGGGTAATTCCGGCTCGTTGAATGAAGGCCATTTACCCGAAAAAATCCCCGCCGGTGTTGAACCCTATCCGGGTGCGGTGGTGGAAGATTTTGTCACCATGGCCGATTTCGGTTTCGCCACCTTAGACCGTGCTGACGCACAAGACGATAGCCGTTGGACCATGACCGAATACAAGGCCGATGGCACGCCGGTTTATCGCTGCGATATTGTGGGCAGTAAAACTCACTGCGTTAAGTTGTAGTCTACTCCAGCCAATCCACGGTCATTTCCCGTTCTGCCACTTGGCCTTGGTCATCTACTACGCGAATGTTATGAATGCCCGCATCTGTGGGGCGATAGGCGAGGGCAGCTTGCGGGTCGCTGCTGCCGATGTAGCGGTTATCGTCAAACCAGAACAGGGTTTTCACTTGCGCCGCAGCTTTGGCCTGCAAGGGAATGCTGACGTCAGGGTGACTGGTGCGCAGTTGATAGGCCACATTGCGTACCGGCGAGCTGATATCCGGTGCTTGGGTTTGGAATCCTTGCTGACACTTGGGTGGGCTGCGGCGCGGCAGGCCAGCTTGGCGGAACAGCTTCTGCATATCGCTACCCCAAAATTCCATTACCTCCATGCGCACTTGATCGGCTTGATAGGGCGGGCATACTGGTTGGCCCGTTTTAAGGCTAATCGCCACTGGTTGATGTAACTGGCTTACCTTAATCGGCGATTTGCCCGGAATATACCAAGTCTTGCTGGTCTGCGGGCACCACGCATTGGGCAAGTCGCCGCTGGCGCTGCACACCGCGACTGACTTGACACCCGCTGGAATTTTAGGGGCGGGAATGGCGGTGGGTTTTTGTAAATAGAGGCCATCGGCGATACGAAAGAACAGCGGTGCGGCCGCATCTATACCCACAAAGGCTTGGTTGCCGCGGCTGTCGAAGTTGCCAATCCACACCGCCAGCACATAAGGCCCCACGATGCCCACCGACCACGCATCGCGAAACCCCCAAGACGTGCCGGTTTTCCACGCGATGGGCCAACCGGCTTTGGGACTGTAGCTGTTGTCTTGATCGGGGCGCGGGTTGTGGCCAAGCATATCCAGTGCGATAAAACTGGCTTCCGGTGAGATTAGCTCTGGTCCCGGTTTGGCGCTTTGGCCTTTCATATAGCGCAAGGGCTGCAAACGCCCGCCGTTGGCGAGCATGGCGTAGAGCCCGGTCAACTCCTCCATAGTCACCTCTCCGCCGCCCAGCACCAGCGCCAGCCCATAGTGACTTTCGCTTTGTAGTTGGGAGATGCCTGCCATCACCATAAAATTGTATAGATTGGGTGAGTGTAATTGGGTGGCGACCCACACGGCGGGAATATTGCGCGAGTGAATAAGCGCATCTTGCGCGGTAATCGGGCCGCGAAAACGGCCGTCAAAGTTCTCTGGCGTATAAGGGCCAAAATCTGTGGGCGCGTCCTTTAAAATACTGGCGGGGTGCAGAATGCCTTGATCCATCGCCAGCGCATAAATAAAGGGTTTGAGGGTGGAACCGGGAGAGCGCTTGGCCGTTACGCCGTTCACTTGGCCATCAATCTCGGTATTAAAGTAATCCGCCGAACCCAGCCACGCCTTAACTTCCATACTTTTGGGGTCAATCAACAAGGCCGCCGCGTTTTGAATTCCCTTGCCGCCTACCTCTTGCAAGTACTGTCGCGTTTGGCGCTCCAAGAGGGTTTGTAAGCCTAAGTTCAAACTGGTGTGCACCTGTGCCCTGTCGGCACCCTGCACCAAATTACCCTGTTGTTGCAGCATGTCTACAAAGTGGGGGGCGCGAAACGGCAGGTCTTGGATGCGGTGAAAATGTACCGGCAAATGCACCAACCGCGCTTGGGATTCATCGAGGGGATAGGTGTCCAACCAGCGTTTAATCAGCCGCTCTTTAGGTGCGGAAATGGCCGCTTGCAGTGCGTTGGTGCCCGCCCGTTGATTGGGCTGTTGGGGGATAACTGCCAGGGTCAGTGCCTCGGCAATGCTGAGTTGTTTGGCGGTTTTGCCAAAGTAAATCAAGCTGGCCGCGCCCGCGCCCTCCACATTGCTGCCGTAGGGGGCGAGGTTTAAGTAGGCCTCCAAAATATCCTGCTTTGAATAGCGCAGTTCCAGCCATTCGGCCAACAGCATTTGGCGCAGCTTGCCACTGGGGGTTTTGGTATTGAGACCGTAAAACAATCGTGCCAACTGCATGCTGATGGTGGAGCCACCTTGCTGCTGGCCGCCGGAATAGGTGCGCAGCGCGGCGCGCACCAGCGCTTGCGGGTTAACGCCCATATGCGCGTAAAACCAGCGGTCTTCATAGAGCAAAACCGCTTGCACCAGTTGCGGTGATATGTCGCTGAGTGGCGTCCACACGCGGTATTGCTCATCGCTGGCGAGGGTTAAGCGCAGCAGCTCACCTTTTTCGGCCAAAAAGGCTTGGGAGCTGGGGATTTGTGCCGCAAGGCTAGGGCGCGGCCAACAGCGAATGGCGAGGGCGGTGAATAACAGCAGGAGTGCTGCATAGAGAATGGCTTGGCGTGGTCTGCTCAAGCGCATGGTGG
>Ga0209067_10000864_pt1 | contig 19043 bp, 15 predicted proteins | sample ColStrG_CSR_2013_FD_187199 | JGI IMG/M metagenome (GOLD analysis project Ga0209067, IMG submission 187199) | Freshwater sediment microbial communities in response to fracking from Pennsylvania, USA - Cold Stream Run_MetaG_CSR_2013 (SPAdes)... | ecosystem: Environmental > Aquatic > Freshwater >...
AGTGCGAGGAATTCGTCATCGGTCCTGTCAGGAATGTCAATGATTTCCATTTTTTTTGCTCCGTTAAAGATGGGTTGATTTTGGTCACCAGTCGTAGTCGAGCGAAACTGTGGAATCTCACAGCGACTAGAAAATGGAAAAATCGGAATCGTTCGGCAGAAACTATTGGTCATTGAGCTCAATAAACTTCTGTCTTGACACTCTTTATTTTTAATGGCTTCTGCAGACTCCCGAAATGTGAGTGTTTTGACACCTTTTAAAAATCTTGTAAATCATTGGGGAAGACCTGACACCCTTTATTTATACGATCAACTTTGACCGTATAAATAAAGTGTGTCAAAGAAAAATAAAGGGTGTCAACCAAAGCGGAAAAAATCCCTGGTATTCACGCCTATTAGAGTCGTAAACATGTCATTAGTGTCGTAAACAACGCGCTAATGAAATCAACCACTTACGACGAAACTCACCTGTTTCTTATGTTTGCGAAGAGTCGTAAACATAATTCGGCGGAAAGAACTTTGCCTTAGCTAGGCAAAGTGACTTCTGCAGGGAAATGGCTGAAGTCAGACGGCAACGAGGACTGCAATCAGGAAGCTCTATTTGAACGTTGGTCGACTCTTGTCGACCAGGTCCAGACGTAGGCGAACTGGCAGGTATCTGGGGCTCGGAATTTGATTGATGTCCTTGCCAGCGACCAGGCACTCGTCAGCGCTGGTTCGAGCCCAAGCTGTCCTCCGTGCATAGCAATTGTGTTCCCTGCAATGCTACGAAGAGGACCGGTGCCCCAATTGCAAGGTAGCCGTTGAAGTGGTGACGTTCCAAGCCTAGCGCGCCAATGATTTGGCACCTAGCCGTCGGAGCGCTCAACAATTTTCCGACTCGCAGCCATGCAGATGGCAGCCCATTCATCTGCGCTGGCTTTCGCCTCGTGCGCAAAATTCACAATCTCAACGCTCACAGGCAAGTCTGCTGGCAAGACACGGAACAGCCCTTGCACATCAATCGTGCCGTCGCCTGGCAACATACGCTCGCAACGCGCGGTATGGATCATCTGTTCAGTGGTGAAATGCGTACCGGCCTCGGCATCGCAGATCTGAGCGTAATGTAGTAAATCGCGCGGGATGGCGCGGATATCGTCCAGCGTAGTGTGGGAGCGCCCGAAGTGCAATGCGTCCACCAAAATGCCGGCGTTGTCCGGCTTGCCGGCATGGGTCACGACGCGCAGCGCTGTCCTGGCATCGGGCACCGCCGTCCAGGGCATGAACTCCAGATCAGCGGTCATGCCATAGGGTCGCATCACCTCACACAAGCGCGCGTAGTTGGCGGTGAGGCGGGCCTCATCGGTGTCATCACCGGCTACCAGAATGGCTTTGGCCTTGAGCGCGGCACCTGCGTCATACAGCGCGTCCCAAGTGTGCGGGTCAAACTGTTCGCCGATGCGAATGATCTCCATATCGAACACGCCTACACCGGTGTCGCGCTGCACCGCCACAGTTTCACGCAGCACGTCGGGCAGCCCCAGCAGTTGCTGCTGCGGCGCGCCCGGCGCATTCGGCCACAAACGCAGACCCACATAGGCGTAGCCTTTGACTGCCGCAACACGAAGCACTTCGGGCGGTGTGCAGCGGTGTGACGTCAGATAAGCGAGTGAGTAGACGCGCGACATGGCGGGCTTCGGCGCTTACTTCAAAGGTGAAACAGCCGTTGGCATGGCGATGGTGGACACCATATTGGTGGTCAGGTGCGCCGGGCCGCATTTGGGTGGCCAGACGCCTTGGGCCACTGCATCGGCGCGTGCCTTGCTGCGTGCGTCCAGCGAGGGATAAGACCAGATATTGGTAAAGCGCAGCGGGCCGTCGAGCGCCACCATGGCGATGGTGCAGGGCGACAGAGTGGCGCGGGCCGGCACATATTGCTCCCACAAATCAATGGTGGCTTGCACGCCTCCGGTTTTGATACCGTAGGTGCGGATTTCGTAAACCGGTCCGACAATGCCTGTCTCTGCGCTGGGGCGCACCGGCTTCATCCAAGGGAAAGCTTTGTAGCTGTGCTGCTCCAGAGTCTGAAATATTTCGCCACAGCCAAAAGGGCTGGTGCTCTTTTGTGTGCGCTCACGCTCGGCTTGCAGTGCGGCCAAATCTGCAAAGCCGCGCAACACAATCATCTGGTTCAAGACACCGATGTCGGTAAACCAGCAACCCAGCAATTCACCTTGTGCCTCGGGCGAAGCAACGTAGGCCTGCACATTGGCAGCGGCGGTACCGGCAGTGCCAAACGGCAGTGTCATGGTGGCGAGTTCGTAGTACATGGTGTTCCTTGGTTTCAAAAAGATGGGAAGATGATGAATCAGAGCGGCGCACCCGCTGCGTGATGGGCCGCGATAAATCCAAAGGTTATTGCAGGGCCGAGCGTGATCCCGCCGCTGGGGTAGTTGCCACCCATCAGGCTATTCATATCGTTGCCACCGGCATACAAACCGGCAATGGGTTGAGACTGTGCATCCAGCACCTGAGCGCTGGCATTGGCGCGCAGTCCGGCAAAGGTACCCAGGCTGCCAGGCACGATGCGCACGGCGTAAAACGGACCCTGGTGCAAGGGTGCCATGCAGGGGTTGGGCAAGCCGGTGGATTGAGCCAATGCAGCATCACCTTGTATGCGGTTATAGGGCGTTTGGCCTTTGGAAAAATCCGCGTCCACACCACTTTGTGCCATGGTGTTGTAGCGTTTTACGGTCCTTTCCAACCCTTGGGCGCTGATGCCGCAGGCCTGCGCCAGATCGGCTAGCATTTTGCCGCGCTTTAGGTAGCCGTTGGCCAGCATGGGGCCGATTGGCATGGGTCTGGGTTTCACAGCGCCTAAACCATAGCGCCGGATGAATGCTTGGTCACACACCAGCCAGGCTTGCACAGTCTGGCCGACCGGAGCGGCTTGCAGCAGGCCCTTAATGAAGTCGTGATACGAGTCTGCCTCATTGAAAAAGCGTTCGCCTTTGGCCGTAACAGCGATCAAGCCTGGCTTGGCGCGTTCAATCAAATGCGGGAAGTGGGTAAAGCTTCCGTCCTTCTGCGGCACCAGCGAGACGGGTGCCAGCGCTGCCGCTTGCACCAGATCCGTGGCCACCATGCCACCGGCCGCCTCGCCCAGGCGCAAACCGTCGCCGGTGTTGCCGCGCGAGGCCGCTGAGTAATGTTCTGTGCCTGTAGGTGCGTGCGGCAAAAGGGCCTTCTTGCGTTCGGTGTCATGCGGAAATCCGCCGCAGGCCAGCACCACGCCGCAGCGTGCGTGCACAGTCACTTCGCCAGATGTTCCGCCCAGCACGGCACCTGCTACGCGACCATGTTTCATGATGAGCTTCTTGGCCGGGCTGACAGTGCGGATTTCCACGCCATTTTCGAACGCCGATGCGGCCAGTGCCGCAACCAATGCATTGCCATTGACCAGCCGCATACCGCGGCGGTACAGCAGGCAATCACGCGCATAGCCCAGCACCAGCTTTGTCACGTGCAGGAACGAAGCCGGCTTGCGCGTGGCATTCAAGAAATGCCGCAATTCCGCGCCCGAAGCAATGCCCATGCCCCACAGCGTAGTCTCAGGCAAGGGCGGCTTCAGATTCGAAATGCGCGCACCCAATCGGCGGCCATCGAAAGGTGCCGCGCATATCGAGCGCCCACCCAGTGAGGCATCCGGCGTGTTGCCATGAAAGTCAGGAATGGCGTTGCCGTCGATGAACTGTAAGGCGGTGTTGCTGCGAAAGAATTCGACCATCTTCGGCCCGGCCTGCAAATAGGCCAGAGCGCGCGCTTCATCAAACTGCGCACCCAACTCGTGGCGCAGGTACGAAAGCGGTTTGACAATGTCTTCAACTATTCCTGCTTCGGTTGCCAGGGGGTTGCGTGGCACCCACATCCAACCGCCCGACCACGCAGTGGTGCCGCCGTATTGCACTTCCTTCTCCGCCACAATCACCTTCAGCCCCAAATGTGCGGCGGTAACCGCCGCAGACAAGCCGCCCGCACCAGATCCGATGACCAGCAGATCGCAGGAAATTTCAGGGTGCATAAATGGGGGTGCGTCCGGCATTCTGGTTGCCTGTGGCAAGTGCACTGGTATTGACAAAGAAAGGCGAGGCACTGCTGGCTGCGGCCAACTGGCCGGCCACGTTCAGCAACTCCGGCGCCAGTGTGTGCATGCGTTCTTCAGTGAAGCGTACGGTGGGGCCTGCAATGGTCAGCACACCCATTGCCGACTGACCGGCGAGAACCACTGGGGCCGACAGCGCGCTCAGACCCAAAGAGTAGGTATCGACCGTGACGCTGTAGCCGCGTTTGCGCGTGGCTTTTATCTGGTTCAGAGTGGCCTGCAAGCTGGTCGGCGCGTTGGGGCCGAAATCTTCCGGTTGACCCAGGCCCTGACGGGCCAGACAAGCCATGGCCGCATCGTCGGTCATGGTCGAAAGCCACGCCCAACCGGACGATGAACACGACAGTTTCGCGTCGCTGCCCATATCGGGGTCGTAACGTAGTCCCTGGCGCGCGCCCTGAGCGCGTGCGACCCAAGTCAGCCTTTCACCATCGACCACCGACAGTCGCGCAAGTTCACCCGATATTTCTGCCAGTTGGTTGAGCAATGGCTGCGCAATATCGACGATGCCGCTGTTGCTCAGATAACTCAGGCCCATAGACACCAGCTTGGTGGTGAGCATGTAGTCGCCGTGGTCACGTGTCTGGCGCACGTAGCCGCACTTCACCAGGTCGCTGAGTAGGCGGTGTGTGCCACTGCGTGGTATGTTGAGTTGGTCGGCAATGGCTGCAAGCTCAAGGCCTTCACCGTGCTTGGACAGCAGCTCCAGAATGCCCAGGGTTCTTTCGAGAACTCCGCTCATATTGATCTCCTTGTAGGGTCCAGTTTGACTGACCGGCCAGTGTCGGCGGCTACGCTGACGGCCAGCGTAGCCTGGAGCGTAAGCAGGCCATCCAATGCGCTGCATAGCGGGGTTTCAGTGCCGGCAATCACTGCGGCAAAGTGTTGTAGCTGAGCGGCATAGGGGTCGACCTTGTGCACCGGGGTTTGCTCTTTACTGATCTCGGCATGCCAGCTACGCGCGCCCTTATAGCTCCAATACGCAAGGTCCGGCAGCGACAGCGAACCGTGCGTGCCAGACAGGTAATGCGACTGTGTGGCCTGCTGTGGATATTGGTCCTGCTCACCGGCGCTCAAATCCCAATGCCAGGCGGAAGTGGCGGTATCCGACAACAGCACCGTGCCCACCGCGCCGTTATCAAAGCGCAGCACCGCAGCGGCCGTGTCCTCCACTTCAAAGCCTCGCACTGCATTGCTGCCAATGGCTTGCACCGAGACAATTTCGCCGCACAAAAATCGCAGCATATCGATCTCGTGAATCAGGTTGATCAGGATCGGGCCACCACCCTTATGGCGTCGCCAGTTGGCGTCAAAGTATGGCGCAGGCTTGAGGAACAAAGCCATCACGTGGGCCGCCACAAGTTGCCCCAACGCGCCCGCCTGCACCATTTCACGGGCACGCCGGATGATCGGGTTGTAGCGGCGGTGGTGCCCAACCAGGATCGGCACGCCGGTGCGCACCTGGGCATCGACAAGCACCTGCGCCTCGGCCACGGTGTCGGCCACCGGTTTTTCTACCAGCGCGGGCACACCGCGTTCCAGACAATCAAGCGCCTGCGCAATGTGCAGCGAATTGGGAGTGGACACCACGGCGCCATGCGGCTTGGTGGCGTCAAGTAATGAAATGTGGTCGGCAAACCATGGCACGCCCAAGCGTTGAGCCAGCACTTGCCCCGCATCGGTGGGGTCGGCAATTCCGGCCAAATGCAGGTTTTCGCTGCGCGCGATGCGATCGATGTGCGTGCGGCCTATGGTACCGGCGCCGAACAATGCGATCTGGGATTTGGACATGGTGGAAGCGTCAACGGGCTGTGGTGCGCAAGTGTAGTAGAAAATTAGAATTTAAATCAATATTTGAATGACATTCCACTTTTGTGTACCATTCGCCATCTTTTCAACATTCCGCCCGAAAGACCCCCATGCCAGACCTACTCAGCGGCGCCACACGTGTCCACTTCATCGTCGGTGATCCGATTGCCCAGGTGAAGTCTCCAGCCAACGTGACTCGGGCGTATCACGAGCGCGGGCTTAACGCCTTTGTCATGCCTGCCCATGTAACCCCCGCGGACCTTGCAGCCTGGTTTGCTGGCGTGTCGCTGGCTAGAAACGTCGACGGCATCATCGCCACCGTGCCGCACAAATTTGCCTGCCATGACCTGTGCGCGACCACATCTGATCGTGCCGGCTTCCTGCGCACCGTCAACACCATGCGCCGCAACCCCGATGGCACCTGGCACGGTGACATGTTTGACGGCCTGGGGTTCGTGGCCGCCATGAACGACAACGGCTGCAACCCTACCGGTAAGAAGGCGCTGTTGGTGGGTGCAGGTGGCGCCGGTTCGGCAATTGCCCATGCGCTGGTAACAGCCGGTGTCAGCGAACTCGCCATTTATGACGAAGACGCCACCCGCCGCGAAACTCTGGTGCAGCGACTGGCTGGCTTGGGCAAGTGCCCTGTCGCCAGCGGCAGTTCCGACCCAAGCGGTTTTGATATTGTGCTCAACGCCACACCGGTGGGCATGAAAGAATCCGACCCGCTCCCCTTGCAAGTCGCCAAACTCAACAGCGCCATGTTTGTCGGCTGCGTCATTACCCAGCCTGCCGTCACACCTCTGATTGCGACGGCCCGCGCCAAGGGCTGCTTGACGATGACAGGCGCCCATATGTTCGGTCGAGTCAGCGACCTGATGATTGACTTTCTGGTGGGCAAGTAATGGAAATCATCAAGTCCCTTCCTTCCTCCGCCGCGTACGACGTGGTGGTCATCGGTGCCGGTGGCGCCGGTATGTCGGCAGCGTTATTTGCTGCATTGGACGGCGCCAAAGTGCTGCTGGTCGAGCACACGCAATATGTAGGTGGCACCACCGCCTGGTCGGCCGGAACCACTTGGATACCGGGCACACACCACGCTGCCAAGGTCAATCCGGGCGACACCTTGCAAGCGGCACGCACCTACCTCGATGCAGCCATCGGCGAACACGCCGCGCCCGCCATGCGACAGGCCTTTTTGGATAACGGCGCCGCAGCCATCCAGCGCGTCGAAGAACAGACCGAGGTGAAGTACCGTCCTTATCCGAAGCACCCGGACTACATCTCCGACTTGCCGGGCTCTACCCTCAACGGACGGGCGCTCGAACCAATGCCATTTGATGCGCGCCAGCTGGGCGAGCTGTTTGCGCTGGTGCGACCGCCGATCCCTGAATTCACGGTGCTGGGCGGCATGATGGTGGACCGCACCGACATCAACCACCTGCTGGGCATGACCGCCTCAATGGCATCGTTCAAGCACTCGCTGAAGATCATCCTGCGCCATGCCATGGACCGGCTGCGCTATCCGCGTGGCACACGCTGGGTGATGGGCAACGCGCTGGTGGGTCGCCTGTTGTACTCACTGTCCAAACAAGCGAATGTGACGTTGGCGCTGAATACCTCGCTCGAGCAGTTGGGCGATTCAGGCGAACCTGCAGGCAGCGCCATTAAAGCCGTGGTGATCAGCCAAGACGGCCAGCGCTGCACAGTGGCCGTGCGCGGTGGCGTGGTGTTGGCCAGCGGCGGCTTTAACCGCAACGCAACCCAGCGTAAAGACAAGCTGCCCGGCGGTAATGAAGCGTGGTGCCCTGGTGCCCCCGGCCACACTGGCGTTGCGTTGGAGTTGGCCCAGTCGCGCAGCGCGCACTTTGCCGAAGGTGGCAAAAGCCACGCCTTCTGGGCGCCGGTGTCACTACGCAAACGCGCTGATGACACCACCGCTGTGTTCCCGCACTTTGTGATGGACCGTGCCAAGCCCGGCTTTGTCACGGTCAACCAGGCGGGCCGGCGTTTCGTCAATGAAAGCACTTCCTACCACCTGTTCGGCCTGGCGATGCAAGCGGCGCACAAGACCAGCCCCACCGTGCCCGCCTACCTGGTGTGCGACGCTACGGCACTGAAAAAATACGGCATGGGCATGGTGCGCCCCGGCGGCAAAGGACTTGCGTCGTTTATTGCCGATGGCTACTTGACCGAAGGCACCAGTCTGGACGAACTGGCACAAAAGCTAGGTATTGATGCGCAGGGCTTGCAGGCCAGCGTGCAGCAAATTAACCGGTACGCAGAGACTGGCATGGACCCGGACTTTGCCCGCGGCACCACGGCCTACCAACAAAACATCGGGGACGTCACCGCTGGCAACAAGAACCCAAACCTTGGCCCACTGCGAACTGCACCCTACTACGCCGTGAAGCTTTACCCAGGTGATATCGGCGCCTCAACCGGTCTGGCCACTGACGTTTCAGCGCGCGTGCTCGGCTCTAACGGTGAGCCGATTGAAGGGCTCTACGCAGTAGGCAATGACATGCAATCGATCATGGGTGGGGTTTACACCGCGCCCGGCATTACCATCGGCCCCGGCTTGGTATTTGGTTCCGTTGCTGCCAGGCATGCAGTGGGTCGTTGCACACCCTGACCTCAGAATCGAAGCACCCTGCGAGGTGTATCCCAAAATAGCCTGCGTCTGTCGCGTGCGTCCGGCAACAACCTTTCAAACCACCGCAGCAAGGGGCCTACATCCAGTCGCTCTGCTGCCTTAAGGAACGGCCAGTCGGACGCCCACACGCAGTGGTCAAGTGATTTACAACCCGTACTTCGAGCAGGCGGGTATCAATGCAGTGGTGATTCCGATGGGCTGCCAGGTGTCGGACTACCCGTCACTCTTGAAATCGGTGTTCACATTGACCAATACCAGGGCGCACTTATCACCATGCCGCACAAGGTCACCACCGTAGGTCTGCTGGACGAAGTAACCGCTACCGTAAAAGTGGCTGTCGCCTGCAATGCTGTAAAGCGCACCGCCGACGGAAAACTGGTGGGTGACATGTTTGATGGCGAAGGCTTTGTGCGCGGCGTCCAGCGCAAGGGCTTGAACTTGAAAGGCAGCTCATCGTTACAAACAGACTATCTTGTCAAAGGCTGCGGAGCAACCGCTATGGCTTTTGTGGATGTGATGCTTAAGGAAACCGATGCTAATTTCATTATGGTGGACAAGCGGGATGCGCCTGGTGGCCATTGGAACGATGCCTATTCATTTGTGAGGCTCCACCAAGCTTCATCTTTCTACGGAGTAGCCTCACGGGCTCTTGGAAACGAGCGAATTGATTCGACCGGCGTGAACAAAGGCATGTTGGAGCTAGCTTCAGGCATTGAGGTGGCTAACTATTTTCATCAACACATGCGCGAAACGTTTCTCCCCACTGGGCGCGTTAGCTTTTATCCGATGTCAGAAATAGTGGGCGAGCCTGGTAGCGGCAGTTATATGATTCGATCACTTTTGTCGGATGCTATTTACAAAGTGCACGTGCGTAAGCGGCTGGTTGATGCAACTATCACGCAGGCTTTTATTCCGCTTACGCATAGCGGTCGATATAAGCCTTCAGCTCTTGAGTCGGCGGTCGAGCTCCGCCTGGGCGAAAAACGCGCTGGCCGTCTTGAGGATGTCATTGGCACGACGCAGCTCCTTGACCTCACGCTGCAATGCCTTGAGCTGTTCACGTTCGCTTGTGGTCAGGCCTTCGCGCTGCCCGTTGTCAACTTCGTCGCGTTTGACCCAGTCGTTCAGTGTTTGCGGCACGCAACCGATCTTCGGTGCTATGGATTCAATGGCTGCCCATAAAGATGGGTACTCGCCTCGGTGCTCTTGCACCATGCGTACGGAACGTTCACGGACTTCAGGGGAAAACTTGTTTAATCTCTTGTTCATGGCTCCATCTTCTCTGAGTGTGGAGCCTCCTCAAAATCCGGGGCGATTCAGTCGGTCGAGACAGTCTGCTTACTGAAAATTCAGTGTGGTACCTGTTAACAGACGTTTCTGAGAGTCGCGTTCGCCGCGAAAACCGTCGGCCGCGAGCAGCCGGTTAAGGGGAGTCCACTGCATAACCTGGAAAGAGCCGGTCATGAACTTCGCAAAGTACGTTAGCCGAGATTTCGTCGCTTACCGGCAGGTCAAATTTCAGAACCTTTGACTTCGTACTTCGCGCACTGCGACCAAAATTTAGCCAGCGAAGCGTTCCGCTAGAACCTATTGCGATCGCATGTGGACCCGACACGACGATATGTAGCGCTCGGCCACGTCTTGTGCCTCACGGCGCGTTAGGGCGCACACCATGACATATGCAATTCGATCAGCATTTTCTAGCGGCGGCCTCAGCGAGTCGCCGGGACGCTTCATGACTTCGGTGCAGCGGATACGCGGATCGCTGCTGTCACCCAACTCGATGGACTCAAGTACACCGGGTCGGTCGGCCACCAACCACCGCGTCACAGCAAAGACCGGCTCGATCGCAATCTTTGGCGGTGCAACGTATTGCCCCGCATGGATGGCAATGAGTTCCTGATGAATCGATCGGTTCAGGGCGAAATTCACCAAGCGCGCAATTTTGGCGCCCACGAGCCGCGGATTGATTTCGATCAGGCGCGGCCCATGGGCAGTCAGTACGAGCTCAATATGCGTGGCGCCATTCAAAAAGCCAACTGCATTCAGCAACGCCTGGACATAAGTCTCAATGGCATTCCATTGGGGGTGCGCGTCTGTAAAACAGCTGCCGCGAATCGCAAAAGACGGTGGTTCAAAAAAGAGTTTTTCGTGAATACCAAGCAGCGTATGTCGGCCCGAATAACTCAGTGTGTCGCAACCGACTACCGTGCCCTCCATATAGCGCTCAACCAATAGTCGGTCATTGGCAGCGACACCAAGCCCATAGTCGGTGTGCGATGGCAACATGTCTTGCAAGGGGCTAAGAATGGGATCCAGATCTTCCGGATGGCGCAGCACGGCAATGTTCTGCGACGCATATCCGTCCGATGGTTTGATGAGTACCGGGAGCCCCAGTTGCTGCACCGCGCTCTGCAAGGCCTCATTGGATTGCGCCAATGCGAAGTCCGGTTGTGCAATGCCACATTCTTGCAATCTGCAGCGTACGCTGTATTTATCGCGCATCAGTACAGCCTGGGCAGGGCTGAGGTGGCGCACGCCCAAGCGGTGCGCGATGTGGGCGGCCGCGATGATGCGAATGTCCAGTAGGCAAAGCACCGCGTCAAAGGGTTTGCTGGTATGGCATCGCAGCACCGATCGCAAAACCACTTCCATATCGAAACTGGGCAGGTCAAGGCACTTTGTTGCCTCTGCCAGCACTGTCTCGACAGCGGGTTGGGTCTGGTAAAGGCCAAGATCAGACGTCAGGAATACAAACGTGTCGCCGCGTTCCAATGCGGCAATCGCAATGTCGCAGTCATTGCCGCCAGGAAAGTCAATGATGAGCAGGTGCGCCATATCTTTTTATCAGGGCGTCTCTGCCAACCGCAAACCCATTGCGTAGGTGGCGGAGCGTGGGTTGTGGCCATGCCGACGACGGGTGCGCGCCAAATCGCGAAAGCGCGCAAAGCTGCCACCTCGCGCGACGCGATAGCTGCCATGGATATCCACCAAATGGTCGCGCACGAAATCACCGCCTGGGTATGCGGCGTAGCTGTCTGCAACATATTCTTCGACATTGCCAGCCATGTCTTCCAACCCAAATGGTGATTGGCCACCTTTGAAAACGCCAACCGGCGTACTGGCAAAAAGGCCGGTCTCGCCGGTATTGAGCAAGTCGGCGTCAAACGTATTTCCCCATGGGAATTCATAACCCAACGGCCCTGCTGCGGCCCACTCCCATTCCGCTTCCGTGGGCAAGCGAAACGCGCGTCCGGTGCGAGCGCTAAGCCAGTGCGCATAGGCGTCTGCGGCGTCTGCGCTCAGTGTGTACACCGGGTGGTTCGACCTTGCTTGTGGATACTGTCTGAATGACCAACTGGTGGGGAGTTCTGAGTAATCGGTGTCGCACAAAAATGCAAGGTATTGGGCATTGGTCACGGGAAAACGGCCCATCCGGTAGGGTTGCAAATGCACCGCGTGGCGCGGACATTCCTTGGCAATCCAGAACCGGTCCAGTCCTAATCCACGAAACTCCAACAGCACCGAATCTACGTCTGGCGCATCCAGACCAATCCAGGCGGCGCCACCTGCAATATCCACCATCTCTGGCAGGATCGGATTTATTCGCGGATCGCTTGCCAACGCCAGCAGGTTACCCGCGGCAATGCGGTCCGCCAGAGCCACGTCGTCACGATCCAGAACGCCTAGCAGCGTGTCAATGGGAGCAGTTCGCCATTGCGCGTAAGCGGTTGCAATGACCGCATCCAGCCGTCCTGCAACATAGCGGTCTGGCAGGCCCAGCCGTTCCCGGTCGGTCATCGTTCCACACAGGACAGGACCGAAATCGGGCCAATGCCAGTTGGCGTGGGCTTGCAATGTGTTCATTGGCGAAAACTCAGTAAGCGATGCAAGGCCGATTCGATTTGGGCTTCGGTGTCGTCACTAAAAACGTAGCCCTCCACTGACCACTTGCTTTGCGCATTGGGAATACAAATCGCTGTGCCCATCACGTTGCAACCGATATATCCGAACAGGGCGCGCAAATGCGGCATGGCCACAGCGCCACCACTCCAGCCGGTCGATGCGCTGCATAAAAGCACGGTCTTGTCAACAAAAGGATTGGCATAACTCGGGTCGATATGGGCCAGCCGGGTAATCCAGTCGATGGTATTTTTGAGGAAGGGGGTAGGTTGCCCGTTGTACTCCGGGCTCGCCACGATGAGCGCATCGCAGGCGGCAACGCGATGCAACAGCCCTGCGACTTCCTGGCGTACCGCGACGTCGCCTTCCAGGTCCTGGTCAAAAAGTGGGAGCCGTACCTGCGACGCTGCAATCCAGTCCACTGCGCATTGCCACTGCAAGCTGAATTCGAAGCGCTGCAGCAGCCGCGTGTTGAACGATTCCTGACGCTGGCTGCCACTGAACAGGAGTACGCGGGTCATGGCCGATAGGGGTACAGATGGCCGTCATAGGAGGCAGCCACAAATTGCCGTGCCGAATCGTCCCAGGCGATTGATGAAATGCCGCAAGCACTGGGTCTGGATAACTCTGACCAACGCCGTTGCACGACATCAAAGGCTGCCAGAGTACCGCCATAGCTGCCGGTCAAGACGATCGTGCGTTGCGGATTAACGCCCATGCACTTCACTGAGTTGGGGTGCGGGCTGGGATAGATTTCGGACGATTCGTCGGCCCACAAGCGGATCGATCGGTCCCGGCTGACACTGGCAAATTGCCCGTCGCCCAGACTGCAACACGCATTGACAATGCGCTCATGGGCTTTGGAGATACGCTTGACCAGCGCAAAGCTGTCTATGCTGTGCCAGGCTATGTCGCAAGACGCGCAGACTGAGAACAATATGCCAGCGTCAAAGCTTAGTCCCTTGATCGCGTTTTCGTAAACCGGCAACACCTCTTTCAGCACAGGCGCGGAGCCCTTGGCGTTGGAAAAAATCAGAATCTCACCGGTATACGTGCCCACCGCAAAATACGGGCACTGGTCTTTGCGAAAAGCCACGGCACAGTTCAGCGGTGAGTGGTGCTGGTACAAAACTTCTGCGCTGTGCGCATCCAGCAGTGCGCCCATCTGCCCACCCGTGAAGACGGCATCACCACTGGCGACCAGAAAGTTGCAAAGACTTCCCATCTCAGCAAGGGGCAGGCCATCGACGCAAACCTGGCCAGCGTCCCCGACGCAATAGTTTTTGCCGGCCACGTTCAGCACGGCATTGATGGCCGCACCTGCGACTACGCCGTCAAGGTCCCACTGCGCAGTCGTGGGGTCGAACAGGGCGTAAGTGGAGCCAAATGTTCCCGCTGCAATCCGACCGTCAGCGAGCACCGTGGCAGCGCGCGCCCAGACAGTTTCGGGTAACTGCGTTTGTTGGATTTTGCGAGGATCACCCGAATCGCTGAGCGCCCAGACTTTCATGCTCCGGTCGTAACTGAGAGTGACCAACCGGTCTCCTTGCGCATTCAGTGCTACCTTTTTAATGCCCGCGTCATGGGCCTGAAAGTAGCGCAATTCTCCGTTGTCGATCAGTGCAATACGTCCCCGGTCGTCGCCTGCATAGACCCGTCCTTCGGGACTGATTTCCACGCTGTCGGTGCGAACCTCCAACGCAGCTACCGCCACTTGCGTGCCGGCCTGTGCATCCCATGTGCGCACGGTGCCGTCCACGCTGCTTGTGACAATTTGCTTGCCGTCTGGGGTCCACGCCAGAGACAGCACATTGCCAGTGTGCCCTGGCATGTCGTGCAGCAATTGCCCGGAAAGGCCGAAGATTCGGACTCTGCGGTCCAGTGCGCAAGTGGCGATCAACCGTGTATCGGGTGAAAACGCGGCCATGTCCACGTCGTCCTGATGTCCAGCCAAAACGGTAATCAGGCGCAAGGTCGGCACTTCCCAGACCCGGGCCGAGTAGTCACTGCTTGCGGTCACCAGAAATTTGCCATCAGCGCTGAAGGCGCAGTGGTTGACCAGATGGTCGTGGTTACACCGGGCAACACTTTCGCGTTTCGCGGCATTCCAAAGGATAACCTTGTTGTCGTACCCCGCGGTGGCGACAAACACTCCTTGGGCCGCGATTCCGGCGATCGGTCCTGCGTGCCGCATGGAGTCAGGCTGTGGCGCTGAACAGAGATCCTGGACCCGAGATGGGTTTATTGGGCGTTGTACCGGCAGTGACCTGAGGCGCCGCGCCGCCGTGATGGTGATGCGATGCACGATTTGCCTGAAACTGCTGGCCTGCTTTCTTGGCCGCGGACATATCACCTGCCTGCAGGGCTTGGGCAATGGGTGCCAAAGGGCTGCTGCTATTGACGGTGCCGGAGCCACCGGTAAGGCTTTGCATCGCTTTTTGGGCCGCACTCAAGTCGCCGGATTGCAGTGACGAGAATAAATCTTTAAAGCTTTGCTGGCGTTGCTGCCAGCTGGCCGAAGCTGTACTTTGAGTCGCTGAGGTGCTGCTTGAACTGTCTACGCGCATGCCCATGGCTATCTCCTATCCATTTAACAAGAGGGTGATGCAGTGCATGACCATGCACCGCTTGGTGCCTAAGAGTGTCCAAGGCTCTGGAAATGGTGATCCGTGCGTAAGCGCTTGAATTGCCGCCTTATTAATCTGGCGTTAACTGTTGCCGCCACAAAAGCTTGACTTTGGTCATTTATCCGAATCTTTACATTCGGATTTGTGTAAAGACAGTAGTTTTTATTGCCAAATGAGCCGATAGCAATCTGTGCGGCAGGCACGTAATCAGCTAATCGTGGCTGAAAAGTGCTCCGTCAGGGAGTATCTCGATGGCATGGAAAATTTCCGGGGGAAGCGCTGGTCAGTCGACCACAGCGGCGGCATGGCAACAGCGCCAACAGAACTTTCAGGCACTGGGCCAGGCTCTGAAGTCCAACAGTCTTAGTGCGGCACAAGCGGCTTTTGCATCGCTGACGGCTAATGCGCCCGCCAAGGCACTCACCAATCCGAACAGTCCGCTGGCCCAACTTGCCAAAGCCTTGCAAAGTGGTGATTTGACCGGTGCACAACAGGCTTTCGCGAGCCTGCGCAGCAACGGGACCGGTTCAGGCACCACACCCGCATTGTCCAATGCAGCCACTCCGCCGCTGCCCAAACCTACGCTTTTATCTGGTAATAGCGTCAACACGTACGTTTAGCGATTGACTGACTTTTTCAGTGCGCCTGAGTATTGGAGCGCGGAAAACTTATGAATTTCAATAACCGGATTTTGGGCCAAGGTTTTTTGCCTGAATCATTACATGGTGCTGCAAACCGCTCTGCAGTACAAATTCAAACAATGGACGGCGAGATTTGATCCAAGGCCGATTGCTATACAGATCAATATCGCCGAATTGCGGAAGCACGGTTAGGTCTTTGAGCTTCCTCATGGCCGGTGGATAGCAACCAAGTCTGCATACGCTGGGGCCGCTTCTAGCACGCGGCTGAATGTCTGACTCGGCAGACTGCATCAAGTACAAGCGCAAACTCACATTCCTGAATCAATCATTGGCCAATCCGGGTCGGCGACAGGTGACCATGGCGATTCGGCGAGGAGGGTGGCTGGTACCAAATACAACATGTGTGAGCCAGTGCACTTTGAAAAATTTGATATAAGTCAAAATAATGAACAAAGCTGCGTGGCCATGCGGCTTCTGAAATTGGTTGGGGGAATCAGCGCTTGCCCGTGGCGGCTAGGGAGTGCTTGGAACGACCCTGTGTTCAAACGGAAACATCATGCAACTGCTAGAAGGGAGTCTCCAAGCTGTTGAGGCGCTATCGAAAAAATTGGCTCTATTGGGTTGGCACGGCAGAGCGAGCGCAAATGGCATCTGCCTTCGCATCAGGCAACGTTCACATTGCAGCTCAGGGCGTCAAAGAGGTTGGTCGGCCCATGCATGGACGCGACAAAGGCACGCAGCAAGCGGATGTCCGGCCGCTTGAGGCAGCCAATTTTCGCGTCGCTTAGCTGTGAAAATATTTAAATTGTGACCTTCGTGGGGTTTGCATACCATATGCAAAGTATCTGCAGTTTTGGAGAACAAAACCGATGATCTTTTTCGCCGGACTTCAGCGCCGCATTGACAACGGCGCACGCAAAATGGCAGCAGAGTTGAAGGACGGTTTCACGTTGGACACCGCCCACCGAATGGATGTGCAAGACAGGCAAGTGGGAATCTTGCGCAGCGGCTCCCGGGTCCTTAATCTGGATTTTTCCCTGCCCGACGGCTTCACCCGCCAAACGGGTATGGTCGCTACGGTGTTTGCCCGTGATGGCGACGACTTTATCCGTGTGACGACCTCCGTGCGCAAGCTTGACGGTGAGCGCGCGGTGGGTACTGTCCTGGATCGCTCCGGGCCTGCCTATACCGACGCATTTCAGGGTCGTACCCATATGGGTTACGCCATCATCTTCGGCAAGCAGTACATCACACATTACGAGCCAGTCAAAGACGCCAGCGGCAAGGTCGTAGGTATTTTGTTCGTGGGGCTGGATGTCACAGCGTCGCCCGGTATGCGCTTGTCGGCGGCAATGGCGTGGCGTATCTCCTCCATTTATGGGATTGTTGAGCTAGCTGTCCTGGCTTTGCGCGGTGAACTGGACATCCCGGTGAAGCTTGGCATGGCCGTATTCATGATTGCCATGCTGTGGGTTATCACCTATACGCTGATGAACCGTTACGTGGCGGCTCCCCTGAAGGCGGGCCGCAGCGCATCTCAGCGCATGGCTTCGGGCGACCTGACGCGTCAGGTGCATGTGGGCAGCAGCGATGACATAGGACAGGTGCTGATGGCTATCAACAGCATCAACGTCGGACTGGCCACATTGATCGGCAAAGTGCGCAGTGCATCGGAAGTGGTGTCCATGGGCACCAATGAAATTGCAGACGGCAATATGGACTTGGCCAATCGCACTGAAAAGCAGGCCGGGCAGGTGAATTCCGCAGCCTCGGCAGTACACGAACTCACGGCGACTGTTGCTCAGACGGCGGATCAGGCCGCTCAAGTCAACAAGCTGGTCAGCACCATGTCCTCGGTAGCCAGTGGCGGCGGTGCTGTTGTGCAGGATGTGGTGCGCACCATGGGGCAGATCTCGGCCAGTGCCAACAAAATAAACGACATCATTGCGCTGATCGAAGGCATCGCGTTTCAAACCAATATTCTGGCCTTGAACGCTGCGGTAGAGGCGGCAAGGGCGGGCGAGCAAGGCCGTGGCTTTGCCGTGGTGGCCTCCGAGGTCCGCAGCCTAGCCCAACGCTCCTCGACTGCCGCACATGAAATCAGGGACCTGATCAGCGCCTCCGTAAGCAGCGTAGCCGCTGGAAGTGTGCTGGTCGAAAAGACCCGCCAGTCGATGGAGCAGATAACTGGCTCCATCGCGGAAGTCGTTCATTACATCGACGGCATCGCCCATGCCAGCCAGGAGCAGCGGGCCGGCATTGAAAACGTCAATGGCAGTGTGTCCGAGATCGACCAGATGACACAACAAAACGCCGCGTTAGTGGAGCAGGCCGCTGCCGCAGCAATGCGTATGCGCGATCAGGCACAAACACTGACCGATGCAGTGAATACGTTCAAGACCCATCTTTGAACGAAGTGTTGCCGACTGGGATCGTACCTTTCAAGAGCAAAAAATGTGTGACCGATGACCTCGGTTATTTGTACAAAGGAAAGCCGCGAGCAAGCAGTTCCGTAGTGAAAAACGCGGGGCGGTTGTGAAATAGCGGTTACCAATATTTCAGGGCGCACTCCAGCAACATCGATTCACCCGGTCTAGCAAGATCACACCTGGGTCGCCGACGAGAACTGGCAGCGTTGACGGGTACAGGTCTGCGTTGCAACCAAGAGTTATTGCCTCAGTGGCCTACTCATATCTCGTGGTTCACCGTTCATTTCGAATCGACGCGCGTCCGCAAAAAACAACATGTACGAATTAGTGAGTTTTTTTGATTCTGATAAAAGTGAAAATCATGTCAAGCAAAAATGATTCTTCATTTTTAAATTATGAAGACGATCAATTTGCTTTTCATGCAAGTGCGTCAGGCTTTGTATGAATTCCAAAACTTATAAAACATGTTGGCAAATTCATGAAAGCTTTGCGAATCGTTGTTGCTGTCGTCGTTTTGGCATTTTTTTCTATAGCAAGCTTTTCTCAAGCTATTAGTGACGATTTTACGCAGGCCATTGATGCCAACTCCTGGCTAGTTCAAAGTAACAGCGGCTATCCTTGCTTGACAGCGGGAACATCAGCCAATAATACAAGCAGTACGAGTTTTATTCCCGGTTGTAACTATAGTGTCTCCGATGCCATAGGATCCGGCGCATTAAGGTTTACCGTTGCATCCGCGGCCGGATCAACTTTAAATAGTCGGTGTTGAAAAACCCTGGTAACCCTCATGGAATCTAGGTTTTTTGTGATTTTCTGTCATCCACGAACCCTCAAATAT